>Ga0335079_10009906_pt1 | contig 10853 bp, 10 predicted proteins | sample Lox_Sample_33_FD_206719 | JGI IMG/M metagenome (GOLD analysis project Ga0335079, IMG submission 206719) | Soil microbial communities from Loxahatchee National Wildlife Refuge, Florida, United States - Lox_Sample_3.3 | ecosystem: Environmental > Terrestrial > Soil > Wetlands | place: USA... | reverse complement strand
AAATAATCGTATTGGACCTGTGAGGTCTCTACCTGCTGTTTCGCCTTATCGATTGCTTCGGGGGTAGCACCGGTTTGCAGAAGCTGTAAATGGGAGCGGGCGGATTCCAAGTTGGCGACCTGGACATCGAGTTGCTCCTGATGAACTCGGGTAGACAGCAAGGCGACTGTTTGTCCTTGATGCACAAAATCATTTTCTTTAACCAGCACCTTCACGATTTCTCCAACTACCTGGGGTCGGATTTCAAGTTTCTGTTCAGGAAAAAAGACAATGGGACCACCGGTATCGTACGGATACGGAACCAACATGAGAAGAAGCAGGCTTGACCAAAGCCAGACTTTAATCAACCGGCCCCGGCCTTTTCCAAATAACAGCCGTTTGTACCAGCGAACCGGTGCGGTGTGTTCTATCATGGCACCGACGGGACGTTGGAGCAACAACGCGGCCCCGGTGACAACGATGACCCCTCCGATCCCTTGAAATCGGTTGGCATACTGAGCCGCAATCACCATAACGACATAAATAGGAAGAAGGTACGGAACGAGCAGGAATATACAAAAGATAAACCCAATGCGTTCTTTAAATGTCATGGGAATAACGGGAGATTGACCGGGAAACCAAGACTGCACGGCCGCGAGGACCCGATTTCGGAGATCGGGAATCTCAAGCCATTGTGCCAACAAAAGGTAGCCATCCCCATAGGTAAGAGGGGTAAGATTTACCAAAAAGGCAAATAGACCCACCTCTCCCACCGTCAAGAAAAACAAAGGGAAAAACGGGGGCCAACCCATCGTCAACCACCACCCGATAAACCCAATTTCCGTGGCCAACAGCTGGAAAAATAATCCGGCGAAGATGATCTGCATTCGCTGGGACTTCGACCGGACCCACACAAAATCCGAGAAATCAATATAAGCCGCAGGACAAATATTTAAATAGATACGGATCCCGCAATCCTTGACCCGACCGCCGTAACGGACCAAGGCAAGACCGTGAACGAATTGGTGAGGGATCGAAATGAGGAAGAAGGAAACTCCCGCAAACAACAGGATATCCCAGAAATTGGTGAAATCGGCCAGAATTCGCATTTGAATGCTCAAGAAGGGGCTTCCATAATAATAAACAATATACGTTACCGGGATCAACAAAACAAGGGAAACTAAAGCGAATGGAAGGCTGAAACACCAACCGAAAAGTGGTAGGAGGCGCTGCAGGATGGCTTGGGGGGATCCAAAACTGATCTGTTTCGTAGGAGCCCAAGGATCAATCGAATTGGGAAAGGCCTCTTGCACCAGGATGGAATTTCCAATGAACAATTTTTCCTGGCTTAATTTATCGATCATGGCCTCGAATAGATCGCGATCCAAGGTCAAATGAAATTCTTCATCAAATCGTTTTTTTATCTCCTCAAAAGAGAGTTTCCCGTTGAGTTGTCGGCAGAGGAAATATTCCTCTGCTCCGAGCTCAATCGTCTCCTTGTCTTCGGGGCGGATAAGAAGGTAGCGCACAGGATCTCCCTTTGTGCGCCGAAAAACCACTTTAAGATCGCTGCGAAATACATGTCGTTCGAATGACAAGGCCGCCCTACTTGTAAAGTGTCTTGGGAATTGCGGATTTTAAATATCGTACTCCCAGTCCGGGTTTCAGGATGCGTCTATCGATCTGGTCTCGTCGAAGATGGAATAAAATTCTTGTGGTGGACCGTTTCGTCCCCTGGGTCATCCAAGAGTTCTTTCCAGAACTCTGAGGCGGCCTGCGAACCAGAATTCCTGGTCGCTTCCCTATATTCGTTGGCCACCTTCTGGAACTTGGGATTGATTTCCATCGCAGCCTGCAATTCCCCCACGGCCGGTGGGTAGTCCCCTTGTTCGTATAAAACAATTCCCAATTTCCAGTGGGCCAAGGCAAGGCTTGGGTTGAGAACCAACGCCTCCTGATATTCAGCCTCGGCTTCCTTGTAATTCTTTTGAGCCACATAAACATCTCCGAGCATCAAATGAGGCAACGCCGTCCGGGGAGCAAGGCGCACCGCCTCTTCAAAGCAGATTTTGGCCTTGTCATATTCCTTGTTCCGGAGATGGATGCCTCCGAGTCCAGAGATGATGGCGATGTTCTTTGAGCTTCGATTAGAAACCTGTTTGTAACATGCGCTTGCGGCTTCGTATCTTCCTGTTTCCAGGTAAACGGTTCCCAACTCAAAACAGACCCTGACCAGGCTTGGATCAAAGTGAAGGGCTTCCTGAAATTTTGCCTCGGCCCTTGAAAACTGCCCCTGTTCCAGGTAAATCTTCCCTTCCATGAAATGTGCAAAAGCCATCTCTGGATCGATCTGCTGCGCCGCTTGGTAGGCTTTCATGGACCTTTTGTACTCTTTGTTTTTAAAAAAAATGCCCCCGAGCATCAAGTACGCATCAATTTCGCTGGAATTCAGCTTCAGGACCATATCCAACTCCCAAACCGCTTCCGTGTATCTTTGCTGTACGGTATACACCCACCCGAGCATCAAGTGGGCATCCGAAAATCGGTCGTTGGATTTCAACGCCGCTCGGTAAGCCGTAACCGCATCATCATGCTGGCCCAAGGCCAGATGGATGTTTCCAAGCATCAGAAGCGCGGTGGAAAGATCCGGGTCAACCGCCAACACTTTTTTGACTTCGACGGTACACTCGTCGTACCGCTTTTGCTCAAATAGGACATACGCAGTCCGCAGGACCGCCGTCGCTCCACATCCATAACTTTTCAACTGGGGCACCCAGTCCGCACCGGGCATATTTGACGTCATGGCATTCACCGCATTTGCGCTGGACGTGTTGAGATCATACAACCCTTAGACTCCGATAGTTGATTGAAGATCCATGGCATAGCCTCTTGAATGCGAATCCTCGACACACAATCGATTACTCAATAACAATCTGGTGAAAATCGACGATATTCTCTCGGACTTTGTCCGACTCGGGAAATACCTAAAACCCCAAACCCACCCGTCGGAGGATAGTAATGCTACAACTGAACAGCCTTGTCTGTCAACCCCTCTTTTGAGGGACTTTATAGAAACCCCTTATTATTAAGCTTTTCCTCGAATGTCATTAATCCTTGAACCATGACCTTCCTATTACCCAAACAAATCAACTGAGACACCGAAGTATCTATAGAGCTCTATCTGAAATGATATTGGACCCAGGTCTCTTCGCCATTCACACCCCGGACTCTGACCTGGAGGATAACCGGATCGGACCCTGAAGAAGTCACGCCGGGAACGACGGAGGCACCTTCACAGGTTGTGGGAAGAGTGATCGTCCCACTCGTGGAGGAGGGACCGGGGAACGGGCTGTTGACCGTACAGACCGATTGCCCCACCGTTATCTGCCCGATCAGATCCACCTGCCCGATCGGAAAAGTAGTCGGGAGGGTCCATTCAACCGTCAACGACTGGCCGAGCAAGGCGTCGTTCAGGGTATGGCCTGTCGGGCTCGTGATCCGGATGGATTCGGTTGTCATCGATCGCAGAAGGTCCGTATAGCTCAACTGGTTCGTGTTTGTAGTAAGGTTGAATGTGTAGAGCTCCCCGATAGATGGAACAGGTAATAACACACCGAATTGATCTAGTTGGAGGCTCATCGAACTGCCCACCTCTGGATAAAGGGTATCCACAAATACGGTTGACGCTTTTATCAACGGGATGGTCGTAGTGCTATTCGCCGCCTGGGCACTGATCAGTTTCCCCGTGGGCGCGATTGCTTGAAGCTGAAAGAGCGGATAGGCACCGTCGCTTGTACCGCCTGCCATGATTTGAACCATGATCGCCTGCGCTTGTACATTCGCAACTTGTTGATTGCCGAAGAAGCGCCAGGATCCGTCGGCCTGCTGTTTAAAGCCGATCCCCCCCTCTCCCTTATCAACCACCCGATACAGGATCTGCCCGTCTTGAGCCCATGAGAACGTGGCAACGACATGAATTACTTTATCCGAATCATCGTATGAGACGATCCGATCGACCGTAAAGGCCTTAAGCTGAAGCGCAACACCCCGCAGAAGGGAGGCAAAGTCGGCCGTACCAACATCTTTTCCAAATCCGTCCTGTATGTAGTTGTCATCAAAATACCTAGCCAGATCGGTGTCGGCAAGGAACAAACCCTCCGTACGGGCCTTGCCCACCACATTCAAAAGGGTGGCGTTTACCCCGTTGAAGGCCGTTTGAATTGCCGCCGTTGTGGGAATAACAACGGTAGTGATGCTGTTTGTTGCCTGCTGACCCGACGTAGTTGTGGTGTTGACGGCAAGGGTGCTCGTTGAAGAATCGAAAGAGAGCGTGGAGGTCTCATTCATGCTTGAATCCTGAATCGTCACCACACCGCTTGCATCGATTTGCGATAGCGCAAGGACGGCGTCGAAACCGGCACCGTCTGCGTTGAACGGAGTGGTGATAAGGTCGAACGTTTGTGGATTAAGATCGTGATCGTTCACCCATCTCCAAACAATGTCCTTGGCAACGTTTGCCAGTATCGAAACCTCAGGCTCGGTCGGAAGCGGTGTGGAACTCCCCATGCCGGCAAAGGCATCCAGAACCTTCAATCCCTTAATCTGGTACCAAGTTCCAATAATCAGATCGGTAAAAGGATGGATGTTTACATTGCCGGTGTGGATCCCCACACTGAAGAGAGAAGATCCTGACGACAGATCCACCTTGAGCAGAAAAGGGGCGGTTAATCCGGTGACATCGATACGGTATTTTCCCAGCGCGTCGGTCGTTCCCGTTTTTGATACACCATTCCGGTCTTTTACCGTCACAACCGCATTGGCAATGGGCGCACCCACGGCGGCCGTTCCGGTGAGGCTGGAAGGGACCGGGCCTTTTTTCCCCCCACCGCAACCCTGAAAAACGCAAGCGAACAAAACCACGCTTATCCAGATCAGGGCCATCCTGAGGAAATGAGTCACCATCGTCTCGTTTTAAGAGGGCACCATCTAATATTGACCCATTCGCTGGGTCAGCGTCCTCGAGCCGGCCATCTTAATTCCGCGTTGAGCTTGAACGATACGGCGTTCTATTCGAAGAAGCGAATAGGAAAAAACGGCTTCCCCCTGCGGATCGATGACCTGTTGAATTCCGTTTTGAAGCGAGCGGGACACAAAGTGAACACGGCCGTCGGCATTTTCCGCCACCAAGGATCCATTCGTGTATTCTGTCACCCGGATGGAATCGATCCATCGTCCTTGTTCAAATAAATCCGCTCGCACTGTTTTCTCCTTCTCGGTGAAGGTGAGGATGGCTCGGTGCTCTTTGTCCATGACGATCTCCTTGGAGCCGTTTTCACTGCTGATCGGGCCTGTGTTCGGAGCTTTCCAGAACCAGATCGGGTTGAGAATCAATACATCAATCAGGCCGGTGATCGTATAGACATGAAAGATGACCAACCCCAAGAAAACGAGCTCGTCTTCCCATTTGTTTCCGACTCCAGCGTTCCATTTTCCAAGGCTTCGCGAAAGCGTAAAGGGACCAATGCACCCAACAACGAAGAAACACACAAGAACAATCATGGCAACGGCAGACCGCATTCCTTTCGGAACCCTCATGATTATCTCCTTCTTAATTTATTAATATCGACTAAAGACATACGGATTGGGCAGGATGACTTCCCGTCGCGCTGGCCGGATAAGAGGCGGCATGAATCCGTGGATTTTCCGCACGTAAGATCTAAAAAAACCGAGGAAAGCGATTAAACCTTCCCTTCAATATAGGGAACCTCGAAGACTTTTGGATGCATGATCGGGCCATGGCCGAAATAGCCGTCTTCCCCGAACAGTTCGCCATGGTCGGACGTGATGATGATATGAGTCCCTGGCGGGCACTTTTTGAACAGCCTTTCCATCAGACGATCCACCTCCTCGATGGCCGCAATCTGCCGCGCCCGGAAAAGATCCAGATGTTTTTTCTCGAAGTAGTATCCGGTCAGGTCCGGCGATTCGGGCCGATGTCCCAAAACATCTTCCCCGGCTCGCTTGAAAACTCCGTTTTCTCCATGAAGAGACGGCATTTCCTCGGGTGGGATTCCGTAAGGATAATGGGCTTCTCCTAGGTTCAACAGATAAAAGGCCGGACCGGAGTCAAACGATACCTCGTTAATCATGGTTTCGAAATCGTTGTAACGGTCCATCAGTTTGTACGTGTCGAATGAGGCATTCAGAATGGTCATCGGGTTGATGATCGGCATCGAAACCCGTGCATGGGTTTTGTACCCTCTGGACTTCAAGAACTGCGGAAGCCAGAAGCGGGGGACGAAATCTTTCATCGCGAGTTCCCCTATTCCCAACCGGTCCCCCCATTTCAGATAATCCTTTTTATAGACCTCCGAGGCGAACACCCCCTCCGGACTCCGATGCGGGGTCATCCCCATCAGATAGACGAAATGAGACGGAGAAGTCCATCCCGCGTAGCTGTATCGCCGCTCCGGATGGCCGAGATTTCTCATGTTCGGAGTTGCCGCGGATGCAAAGGAATCGTAACGGGCACTGTCGATGATCAGATAGATCAGATGATTCATTGAACGGCCCTGTTTACATATAACCCAGTTCGCGCAGGCGCTCCATGATCCCTTCCTTGTCCTGCCGTCGTCCACCCCGTTCCGTGGTATGCTCCAGGTCCTGCTCCCAGGCCGGGAGATCACTGGTCTTGGTGGTGGTGTCCTTCGTCCCCAGCGAGCGGTAGCCCTGGGCATAGAGGGGGTTCACCGGAATTTTGCGGCTGTGAATCAGGTCCCATATTTCCCGCTCCCGGAAGTGAAGGATCGGATGGACACGGTAATGATCCGGAGTCCTCCTTGGGCTAAAATAAATCTCGTTCGATCGAGCCGACTGCTCGTCCCATCGGACACCCGTATACATGGCCGTGATACGATGCGACTCGATAAAAAGATTCATGGCCACCGTCTTCATCAAATGGTTGCCGACATAGGACTCCGGCTCCCAGACAAAGGTTTCCTCGGCATAGTTCAGCTTTTTGAGCTCTTCCCGATTGCGGAAACTCAAGTCCGACACCCTGACGACGTCGCCCGGTTTCCGGACTAACCGCATAACGTCATCGTTCTTCACCTCATGAATTTTGAGGGACCATTCCCGCTCCATTCGATCTTTAAACGCCAGGACCTCTTCAAAAACATAGCCCTCATTAATAAAGATCAAATCCGGAATGGCACAGTTTCGCTCGCGGCTCACCTCCCGGATCAGCCAGAGCATCACCGTGCTGTCTTTTCCGCCCGTCCATGCCACGACCGCCTTTTCCAGGCCAAACCGGTCGAATGCATCCCGGACAACCTGCTTGCCCTGTTCGATCTTCCCGTCCAAATGAAGTTTTTCGTAATACGATTTGTTGATTGTGTTCTCCATCAGAGGTCTCCTACTCGCTTGTTGTGTTCACCGTGATTTTTCCGTCCCTGGAAATGGTGCCAATTTACAATGCATCCAGAAAAAACATCAAACAACCCGAACAAAAGGTATTTCAAGATGAAATGACTATCTACACTACAAAAAACGGGCTTGAAGTTCAATCCCCCTAAAGGAGGGGGAGAAGCAGGGTTGGACCCTCGGTTCCCACGCCGCCGGGCGGACCGGACGCGCCTAGTGTTTTAGACGCGAAATGCATTATAATTGCGGAATGCGAATCCTCCCTATCGAAGATCAACAAGACCTGTCCGCGGTCGTCAAGAAAGGTCTTCAGGAACAGGGCTACACAGTCGATACCGCGCTTGACGGTGAAGAAGGGCTGTTCATGGCGGAAAACTTCCCGTTGGATGCAATCGTGCTGGATATTTTGCCGCCCAAAATAGACGGGCTCGCTCTCCTCAGTCGCATTCGGAAAAATCGTGGGCCTGGATTGCGGTGCGGACGATTACCTGACCAAACCCTCCGCCTTCCAAGATCCGGTCGCAAGAATAGGAACTCTCCTGCACCGTAAAGCTGAGAGGAGAAAAAGGCCGCGCTGAAAATTGATGCGGCGTCTCACAATCGGACGCGGCTTCCATCCTCGCACGCCGAACGCTCCATCCTTTCTTTGACTGGAATCCAAAATGCACTATAATGGAAGGGTGAGCCGATCACTCCTTCGCAAACAAGTCCGCCGTGAAATCGTGGCCCTGGCCATGCCGGTGGTCCTCAGCAGCCTGTTGCAGCGGACCGTGAGCATCGTCGACATCTTTTTGGTCGGCGGACTGGGTGCGAACGCGATCGCGGCCGTGGGAATCGGCCAGCTCTTGGTCTTCATGGCCCTGACGGTCATCTGGGCGTTGTCATCCGGCACGACGGTCATCATCGCCCAACTGTACGGAGGCCGCCGGCAACCGGAAGCGGCACGCATCGCTTTCCAGTCCATCCTGTTATGCATTTTTCTTTCCATTCTGATCAGCCTGTTTGGCGGGTTTTTCGGACAGGAGGGCGCGCGCTTTCTGGGGTCCGAGCCGGCCGTGATCCATTTGGCGGACGGGTATCTCAAAGTGATCTTCGGGGCGTTCGGATTCATCGCCCTGGTGAATCTCCTCTCCAACATTCTATACGGGGTGGGGGACACCCGCAGCCCTCTCATCGCGGTTATCATCACCAACGTCCTGCACGTGTTGATCGCCTATCCCCTCATCTACGGACTCTGGGGGGCGCCGCACCTCGGCGTCGTCGGGGCGGCCACCGCCGTCGGAATCTCGGAAGCCGTCGGCGTGGGGATCCTTCTCTGGGCCCTCTACCGGCGCGGGGCGATCCATGTGGGACTGTTCAATTTGGCCCTGCTGAAGGAAGTGATCCGAATCGGACTTCCGGTCTTTGGAGATCGGGCGCTGCAGCAGGCCGGCCAAACTTTCTATATGAAGATGATCATGTTTTACGGAACGGCCGCCTACGCCGCGCATCAGGTCGGCGTCTCGATTGAGGCGCTTTCCTTCATGCCGGGGTACGGGCTCTCCATCGCCGCGACCACCGCGGTCGGACAGAGTCTGGGAGCCAATCAACGCGATCGGGCCAACCTGGTTAACTGGGAAGCCAATAGGTTCGCCGTGATGCTGATGGCCTGCATGGGCCTCTTGTTTTTCTTTTTCCCGTACATTTTGCTCCGCCTGTTTACCAGCGATCCCGAAGTCATTCGTCTGGGGACCCTTTTCCTAAAAATCGCGGCGATTCTACAAGTCCCTCTGGCGATCACGATGGTGCTCTCCGGCTCGCTCAGAGCCGCCGGCGACACGCAATACCTCCTCTTCACCACAATCGTGGGAAGCTGGCTCGTTCGGATCCCTTTGGCCTATATCTTTTCGGTCGGTCTCGGATTCGGCCTCCCGTTCGTCTGGAGCGTCATGGTCGTCGATTGGTTTGTACGGATGACCCTGCTCCTGATCCGTTACCGCTCCGAGCGCTGGCATCGCCCCTCCGTCATCCCGGAACAGGCCTTTCATGAACTCCCGGATTGATCTTCGAAGCGACACCGTGACCCGCCCGACTCCGGCGATGCGAAAAGCAATGGCCGATGCCGAGGTGGGAGACGATGTCTTCGGCGAGGATCCCACGGTCAACCGTCTTCAGGAGCGGGCGGCCGAGTTGTTGGGGAAAGAGGCCTCGCTGTTCGTTCCGTCCGGCATCATGGCCAACCAGCTTGCCGTCCGACTTTTAACACAACCCGGCGATGAGGTGATCATCGAGGCCCAGGCCCATATTTTCCATTACGAGGCCGGGGCCGGGGGAGCCCTGAGCGGGATTCAATTCTACGGTCTTCCCGGCGCTCGCGGTATTCTGGAAGCGGACCAGGTGGCCGATGCGATTCGAACGGATGAAATTTATCTCCCGCCCACCCGTCTCGTTTGTCTTGAAAATACGCACAACCGCGGCGGCGGAACAGTCTATCCTCTTGAGAAGATCAAAGCAATCGCCAAGATCGCGCGGCGCCGCGGGGTGGCCATGCATCTGGACGGAGCAAGAATCTTCAATGCCTCCATCGCAAGCGGCATTTCCGCCGCCAAGTACGCCGAGTCTTTCGATACCGTCTCGTTCTGCCTGTCCAAAGGGCTCGGCGCGCCGGTGGGATCGTTGATCTGCACTACGACCGATCGGATTCCATTACTACGACGACTACGGCGGATGTTCGGCGGCGGGATGCGTCAGGCCGGCATACTGGCCGCGGCCGGACTGTACGGGCTGAAACATAACATCAAACGCCTCGCGGAGGATCACGCCCATGCCAAGAAACTGGCGATGGCGCTCGCAGACCTTCCGAGTATCTCACTCCACCCGAATCATGTCGAGACGAACATCGTGATCTTCGATATCGCCAAGACCCGCTACACCCCCGAGCGGGCCGTGGAGACGCTGAAAAAAGAAGGCGTCTTGGTCGTCCCTTTCGGCAAAATGCTGCTTCGCGCCGTGACGCATCTGGACGTGAGCGCGAAGGATATTGACAAAGCAATCGCGGTTCTTCAAAAGGTCTTTCGATAGAATTTCCTCATTCCATCAAAAGCGTGGAGAAAAATAATGGGGAAACCCAGGTTCGGCCGAAAAAAAATCGTAAAGGAAAATAAAAAGTCTCACCGACAGTCCAGAGTATCAGGGAGTTCCATCAAGTCGACATTCTTTCGTAAAGCGAGTAATCGGGCAGTTGCCGGTGAGGAGATCATCGCTGCAATTGAGCGACTTCGACAGCGCGGCACCTGGGCTGACCAGTATAAGCGGACAAAGCGATGGTGAACCGCATGTCCCAAGTCTGACCTTGAAATATAAGTTTCATCTTACGACGGTCGTCAAAGCCAAAGCGGGCACCCATCCATCATATAGTCCTTTATCAAATATCAAATCCTGGCATGAACGATCGTTCAGGTTTGCCCGATACC
>Ga0335079_10009903_pt1 | contig 10854 bp, 9 predicted proteins | sample Lox_Sample_33_FD_206719 | JGI IMG/M metagenome (GOLD analysis project Ga0335079, IMG submission 206719) | Soil microbial communities from Loxahatchee National Wildlife Refuge, Florida, United States - Lox_Sample_3.3 | ecosystem: Environmental > Terrestrial > Soil > Wetlands | place: USA: Florida... | reverse complement strand
GCAGTGACTCGGGGCACACGCCATTGTGAGAAGGGCTGTGACAGGTGAAAACACAAGACGGCTTGATCCCGGCGAGCGCCGCGATCATGGCCGGCGCTTGCGCAAGGCGTGCAGCCGTGTCGAACAGGCGCGCTGCAAATTTTCTGGCGAGCGGCATGACCCCGTCGAGCTGATCATCGCCGCCAATCGCGGCCGCGTTCCGCAACTGCTCCCCATCAAGTACCAACGGATGGCCCAGTCCCCCTTTGGATTCTTCCGGGGGTCGGCTCCGGTGATGGCGGCGGACCTTGCCAGGCAACCGCGGTGCGGGCTTATGGTCCAGATCTGCGGCGACGCCCACGTGCGGAACCTGGGGTCCTTCAGCGCGCCGGATGGCCGCCTGATCTTCGATATCAATGACTTCGATGAAACCATACGCGGTCCGTTCGAGTGGGACGTGAAGCGGCTGGCCACCAGCCTGGTGCTGGCAGGACGCGAAGCGCGCGGCAGCGATAAGCAGTGCAAAGCCGCGGTGCGGGTTTTCGTGCGCGCTTACCGGGAAGCGATGTTCGGATTTTCGCGGATGAGCGCGATCGACCTGGCGCGCTATCGTGTGCACCGGCACCAGCACTTCGCGCCGTTGCAGAGTGTACTGCGAAAGGCGGAGAGGTCGACGCCGCGCCACAACCTAGAGCGGCTGACAGAAGTCACGGGAGGCACCCGCCGTTTCAAAGACGAGCCGCCGCTGCTGGTTCGGGTCGAAAAGCCCATAGCCTCCCGTGTGCTGGCATCGCTCAAGTCCTACCGGCAGACGCTGGCGCCGGAGCGGCAGCACGTATTCGACCAATATCATGCGCTCGATGTGGCCTTTAAAGTGGTGGGGACCGGCAGCGTGGGCCTGCGCGACTACGTGGTGCTGATGCAGGGCAACGGCAAGCTGGATGCGCTCTTCCTGCAGGTGAAGGAAGAACCGGCATCCTGTTATGCACGCCATCTCCCTGAAGTTCGGCCTGCTGAGCATGAGGGGCGCAGGGTGGTTGAAGGCCAGCGCGCCATGCAGGCGCAATCCGATATTCTGCTAGGCTGGACCTCGATTGAAGGCCGGGACTATCTGGTGCGGCAACTCTCCGACCACAAGGCAAGCATCGAGACAGGAGACCTCGCGGGCGGAGGACTCGACCAATATGCTTTGGTATGCGGGGAAGTGCTGGCCAAGGGGCACGCTCGCTCGGGCGATCCCTGCGCGCTGGCGGGGTACCTGGGCGCGACCCCGAAATTCGATACGGCCATCGCCGCGTTCGCCGCCACCTATGCTGATCAGACAGCGAGCGATCATGAGAAGTTTGTTGCTGCCGTGAAGTCTGGGAAAGTCAAGACAACAATCAAACCGAAAGCGGCCGGAAGGAGTTTGTCATCAGCCAAAGCATGAAACGACGTGACGGATCGGGCGACGAACTGGTCGAGATGGCGGCGCATGCCTGCCTGGTTGCGAAAGACGCCGCCACCAACCTGCAGGAGCTGCTGGATGGTTCCTCGCGGCTGGCAACGCTGGCGCTCCAGCAGTGCGAGCGTGAACTCGATGATCTCGAGCGCTCGATCCATCAGAAGCTGCCCCGAGCTATCACCCGCGTGAGCGAAGACAAGGCTCGCGAGCTGCTCGTGTGCAGTTCCTTCATCGGCAATCTGGAGCGTATCAGCGATCTGCTGGGATGGGTGGGGCAGCGCCTGAGCCATCCCTCCAGCCGCCCCGCCGCCGCCGACCGCAAGACCATGAAGGACATGGTTTCCACCCTGGTAACCATGCTCGACCAGACGCACGGTGGCTTTGTGACCCGCGACGCGGCGCTGGCGCAGTCCGTGCTCCGACTGGATGCCAACCTGGATCGGATGCGTACGGAAGTCTTTCATCGCAACCTGCTGGGCAAAGCAAGCAAGCAGGTGGAAGGTGTGGTTGAGACGCTCATGATGGTGCAATCCATCGAGCGGGCGGGAGACAATGCCACCAATCTGGCTGAGGAACTGGTCTATCTGATCGAGCACCGCAGCATCCGGCATACGCGCAAAAAAATGCTGGAGGGGTGAGGCCGGAAGCGCGGTTACTCGGTCGCGTCGAAGCGATATCCCGCGCCGCGGACGGTGCGTAGGTAGCGGGGATTCTCCGGATCGTCCTCGATCTTTCCGCGAATTCGCCGGACGTAAACATCCACCGAGCGGTCAGTCACGTAGCGCGATTCCTGCCACACGGCGTCGAGAAGCTGGTCGCGGGTGAAGACCTGGCCGGCATGCCGCATCAGGTGCTCCAGCAACCGGAACTCGGTCAAAGTTGTGGGTACCGGCATGCCGGAGACGGTCAGATTCATGGAGCGGGTATCGAGCTCGATGGGACCGGCGGCGATTCGCGCCGGCGGTACGGGACGGTCGTACCGTCGCAGCACGGCTTTGATCCGGGCCACCATCTCCCGCGGGCTGAAGGGCTTGGTGATGTAATCGTCGGCGCCGAGTTCCAGGCCGGCGACGCGATCGGGCTCTCCCGTCCGAGCAGTGACGAAGATAATTGGAATCTTGGAGAGCGCCGGCGTCTTGCGCAAGCGGCGGCAAAGGTCCAGTCCGTTGCCTCCTGGGACCATGATGTCGATCAGGAAAAGAACAGGGCGCGTGATTTCCGCCGCCTGTACCACCCAGGCAGCGCTGGGAAAGCTGGAGACGGCGAATCCCGCGCCTTCCAGATGGTGACGGATGAGGAGCGTTATGTCGGGTTCGTCCTCGACCAGAAATACAATCGGCTTCATCGCCGTGAGCGGTGGCTTTGTTCTGTGACCGCTTGACTTCCCGCTCACAATAAGCGGCGATTGTTGCAGCCGTGTTACCGGCATATGAACGTGCGATGAAAAGTGCCGCATCGCTGGTGCTTTTTCGGGCTCATGCAGGTGGCCAACTGCGAGCTAGGCGGTAAACTCGGCAGCGTGCAATCGGCAAACGGCGACCTCATCTTTCCCGACGGGTTTCTCTGGGGGATTTCCACTTCAGCTCATCAGGTCGAGGGCGGCAATTCCAACAACCAGTGGTCGGCATGGGAAGCCGCCGGCCGCATCAAGTCCGGCGACCAGTGCGGCCTCGCCTGCGACTGGTGGCGGAGCGCGGAGCGTGATCTCGACCTGGCGCAGGAGATGGGCATCAACGCCCTGCGAATCTCGGTGGAGTGGAGCCGCGTCGAGCCGCGCTCGGGAGTCTGGGACCAGCCGGCGCTCGAGCGTTACCGCGAGATTCTACTGGGGCTGCGCCAGCGCGGCATACGGCCTGTAGTCAGCCTGCACCACTTCACCCATCCATTGTGGTTCGAGGGCCGAGACGCATTTCTTGCTTCCGAGGCGCCCGCGCTGTTTGAGCGATTTACGCGCCGCGTGGTGAACACGCTCGGCGACCTCTGCCAGGATTGGGTCACCTTCAACGAGCCCAATGTCTACTGCGCCATGGGATACGCCGTCGGGCTGTTCCCGCCGGGCCGCCGCGGAGAGTTGTTCACTTCGATGAAAGCCCTGGCGGGAATTCTGCGCGCGCACGGCCGGGCGTATCGCGCCATCCACGAGCTGCAGCCACACGGTAACGTGGGCTGGGCGCACAATTACGTGGTCTTCGAGCCGCTTCGTCCGGGCTTGCCGCCGGATCGCTGGATCGCCGCGCTGCATCATTCGCTGTTCAACGACAGTTTTGTGCGCGTGATCGCCGAAGGCAGATTGCCGCTGGGATTCGGGGCCGTAGCCGGCAATCTGGGCGAAGTCCGCGGCACCTGCGATTTCTTTGGGCTCAACGTCTACGGACGCTTGTACGTGTGCTTCGATCCGCGCAAGCCCTCACAGCTCTTCGGCAACATCTTCGTGCCGGAGGACGTTCCGCAGGGCGATTGGGGCACCGAGGGTCCGCTGGCCGAGGCTTATCCCGGCGCCCTGAGAGTCGCTGCCGCTTACGCCGCACGGCTGGGAAAGCCGATCTATATCCTGGAAAACGGCGTGCCCGATGCGCAGGACCGCATCCGGCCGTGGCTGCTGGTCAATGCGCTCAACGAGCTGCACGCGGCGCTGGCCGAGGGCATCGACATCCGCGGCTACTTCCACTGGACCCTCACCGACAACTTCGAATGGAATGACGGCTGGAAGCTGCGCTTCGGGCTGGTGGAACTCGATCCCGCGACCCAGCAGCGCACCATGCGCGAAAGCGGGAGGGTGTTCGCAGCCATCGCGAAGCAGAACTGCATTGCCGCTGAACTGGTGAAGCGTTACTCGGGAAATGGTGTCGGCGAATGAAGCGCAGTAGCTCGATAGACAGGCCCCGAAGGGCCGCCAGGATCCAGCCCGGCACGTCAGTGCCGGCAAAGATGCAAACATGACCAGAGGCATCACTTCGAGACCTGATTTAGGCGCGGCATGGCCCATTCTCCAACGGACCAACGGACCATGCACGCACCATTCGGAATGCGATCCGGATCATTGGCCGAATCTCTTCTCCTCTTCCCGCGATTGGGTCGAAACGTCGCCGTGGATTGCCTGAGTTCCGAAATGCTTTGTCGCGGGTCCTTGGAAGACCAACGTAAGGTTCGAATGTGAAATCGAGTAATCGCCGTCTCCCCCGGTGATGCAAACCTGGAGCGTGGAAGATGGCGGATCGGTCTCGAAGGGCGCATTGCTTCCATTGCCCGTCAGCAGGCTGACCGTGCCGTTGACTTGAAAGCCCACTTTGGTCAAGGGATTGAACGCAGGGCAGCCGTCCATACTCCAGGTGACCGTTGCGTTTGTCAGTTTGATGTGGTGCGTGTGAGCGCCCCGGGTCGCGGGTTGCGTTGGATCCACAATGCCTTCCGTGATCCCAAAGTCGGAGGTCTCCATATTCACGACCGCCGAAAAGTCGGCAGTGCCTGATTTTCGATCCAATTCCAATGACCAGTCACCCCGAATTTCATATGGACCGCCCTTGATGGTTGAGGGTGAATAGTCATTGATTGAGCCCGTGAAGTGTACTGGTGCGGGACCGTGGGCCAAGGCACCCGTTGCTAAGACCAATGCCAAGCCCGAAAGCGCGCACACCGTCTTACTTAAGCTCCTGCTGCTCATAGACGCCTCCAAAACTGCGCGTACACAGTCGGGCATCGCGGCGCACGCGGTCAACCGGCAACATACGGAATTGCTTGGTCTGCCGCCAAATGCCGCGTTTTGTCGCTACGGTACTAAGGGGTAAAATCAGGCACCTGCACCGCAATGATGGGCCCCATGCAGAAGAACTCAATAGACGCACCGTCTCCCGGCCCGCAGCCGTCCGGGACGGCCCCCGAACGGCTGGATTCATGGAAGGAAATCGCAGCCTACCTAAATCGGGACGTGAGAACCGTTCAGCGCTGGGAGAGGCGGGAAGGGATGCCTGTCCACCGGCACCAGCACGACAAGCGCGGCTCCGTGTACGCCCTGACGTCCGAGGTTGATGCTTGGCGGAAAAGCCGCAGACTGGAGTTATTAGAGGACGCCCAACAATCCCCCGCAGAATCCGACCGACCAACGGCAGCTCCGGCAATGTGGCGGTGGTTCGTTCTGAGCTCCGGCGTGGCTGTGCTCGCTTTGCTTACGATTGCCTACTTCATGACACGGCACCGCGCGGAGGCTACGCACTCGCCCAAAATCGAATCTCTGGCAGTGCTTCCCTTCCAGAACTTGAGCGGAGATCCGTCGCAGGATTATTTCGCAGACGGCATGACCGAAGAGCTTATCGGGCGGCTTTCGAGTGTCCGTGGCTTGAACGTCATCTCCCGCACCTCGGCGACGCGCTTCAAGGACACGCACCAGTCAGTGCCGCAGATCGCGCAAGCGCTGCACGTGGACGCCGTGGTTGAAGGCTCGGTCTTGCGTGAGGGCAGTCAGGTACGTGTCACCGTCCAGTTGATCAGGGGCGCCACCGACGAGTCCGTTTGGGCAGGGCAATACCAGCGGGAAGATCGGAGCATACTTGCTTTGCAAGACGAGGTTGCGCGCAGCATCGTCGAGCGAATTAAGGTCAGCCTCACCCCAAGGGATAGCAATCAGGCGCCTCCACGCATCGTGGCCCCCGAAGCTCACGAGGCCTACCTGAAGGGTCGGTATTACTTCAACCAGCGAACCGAGGACGCCCTGAACAAGAGCATCAGCTATTTCCAGCAGGCGATCGCCAGAGATCCCGGCTATGCTCTGGCCCATAGCGGCCTTGCCGATGCCTATGCCCTGCTTGGATTTCGCGGCGGTTTTCCGTCGAAAGAGGCCCTGTCGCATGCGAAAGCGGAGGCGCTAAAGGCCATTGAACTGGATGACACTTTGGCCGAACCCCACGTGTCTCTGGCATTCATCGCCGAGACTTATGAATGGGATTGGGCAACGGCGGAGCGCGAATACAAGCGCGCCCTGGAATTGAACCCGGGTGATGTGCGGGCTCACAACTGGTATGCCGGCTACCTGATGTATGTCGGCCGGTTCGAAGAGGGGATAGCCGAGGCCAAACGTGCCCGGGAACTCGATCCGCTGTCCTTGCCTGTCAACAATGCCCTAGCCGGCAGATTGCTGGTGGCGGGCCGGGTTGACGAGGCGCTGGCGCAGTTGAAGGAAACCCTGGAAATGGATCCGCATTTTGCGCCGGCCCACCAAACCCTGGGCTGGGCTTACTTGCATAACGGAAAGAATGAAGAAGCCGTGCGAGAGTTTCAGCAGGCGCTGCAGCTCTCGGGAGCTGATGATACTGAGCGCCTGGTGGACCTTGGCTTTGCTTATGCAATTGTGGGCAAGCGAGAACAGGCGCGCAAAATACTTGTGAAATTGAAGAAGCTACACGACCGTCAACTTGCACCTTCCGGCTCAATAGCTGTTCTCTATGGGGGGTTGGGTGAGTTCAACCAAGCGTTTGCCTGGCTGGAAAAGGCGTATCAAGAGCGTGACCCTGAACTCACGTATCTTAAAGTGGGTCGTAGATTCGAGCCCTTACGTAAAGACGCGCGCTTTCAGAACATGGTGCAGCGCATCGGGTTAGCGGACCCGAGCGCTGGCTCAGGATGACAATTCCTCAAATTCCCCTGGGGTGTCTCGCAATTTGTGAGAATTCCTCCTACGCCCCAGTGAAGGTCCTTGGCTCGGAGTGCCAGTAGCGGTGGTCGCGGAAGAAGAAGCTGTCGTTCCAGGTGTTGAGCGCGGTAGTCAGGAACAGGCGCGCGACCGTAAGGTATCCCATGTTCTTGAAACGGCGGTTGGTAGTGATGATGTGTCCGCGCACGATTCCGAAGCGCAGGCGGGCCACTTTCTTGCTGAGCAGATAATCCTCGGCGTAGAGCGCGCCCTCGTGGAAGCCGCCTAACTCGTTGAAGCGAGCCCGATCGAAGAGCATGTACATGCCGGTGGAAAATGGCCGGCAAAGCCGCGAGAGCTGCTGCGCCAGGTTGCTGGTGGCGTACAGAACCCGGTCGAAGCTCCGTCCCTGCGGGCAATGGATGTTGGTCGTAACGCAGTGCAGCCTCTTCCGCCGCATCAGCTCCACGGTGCGGCGAAGCAGCGTGGGGTCATCGAGCTGGATGTCAGCGTCGATGAACAGGACATAGGGGGTCGTGGCGCGCCGCGCACCGTTGTTCCGCCCGACGGCCGGCAGGCCTCCGGGGATGACTTCGATAGCCAGGCGATCGGCAAAGGAGCGGGCGATGGCAGGTGTGCCGTCGGTCGAGCCGGCGTCAGCTACATACACCTTCGTGTTCGGCATCGCCGAGAAGTCCTGCTGAGCCAGGGAATTCAACAACCTCGGCAGCAGAATCGCCTCGTTCTTCGCCGGAATGATGATGGTCAGATCGCTCGTACTCATGGATCTGCGCTCCTTTCTCATCGATAGTTACGTAGGTGGCCGGGGCCTGGATCCAGCATCCGGTGTTGAAATACTCAACGCCGTCCTCGGCGAGATGCATGGCCTGATGGGTGTGGCCGCAGAAGACCCGCTGCGCATTGTGCGCGCGGGCGTGGGCCAGCGCGCCGGCGGCCACTTTGGGCGAGTGACGCCGCCAGCGCGTATCGAGCCGGTCAAAAAGCTTCGACAGATGATGCCCGCGGAAGTCCAGCTTCTGCAGCAGCAGGAACGCGGCCGACGCTAAGCTGCCCAGCAAGGCATTGTCAGTCAGGAAGCGGTCGAACTGATGTCCGTGGACCGCCAAGTGGCGCACGCCACGGTAATCCCACACATACTGCTGGTAAACCTTGATCCCCACCAGGTGCGACATGAGCAGCGAGAGGCCGTGATCGTGGTTGCCCTCCACCCACACCACCTCAATGCCGCGCTTCGGGTTAGACAGCTTGCGAATATAGGACAACAGCCGCCAGTGGTCCTTCTTCAGGCGGCCGAAGTTCAGATCGCAGAAGATGTCGCCCAGCAGAATGAGCCGCTCGAAGTAGTGACGCTCCAGCAGGCGCAGGGCATCGCGAGCACGGCTCACCTCCGATCCCAGGTGCAGGTCAGAGAGGATGATGGTGTCGCAGTACGGGATCGTCATTACCTCTTTTATAACCAGTGATTGTTACGCCATAATGAACGCCAAGAGCAAAGAAGGCCATGAACCACGGTGTGCACGGGCCGTTACCGGTGATCATGGGATGTTGAAATTTTCTTCAAAACGTAACCAACGGCAAGCCTCGGCGCGAAGCCTTGCCCAATTTCCACATTCCGGACTGGAAGAAATCGCCGCTGCTGGCGCGAGCGGCGCGGGCGCCTGCACCAAGCCCGGACATGTTCGGTGTGGTTCGCTGTATGTTGCTGGTGTCGCACGACTTACAGAGGCACTTTCGCGGTTGACGGCGGACCCGGCTCAGGCGATAAAAGGGGGACAGATTAGAAAGCAGTGAGAAAAACTATGAGATCGGAAGGGCGACTCTCTCCCCATCGGCCCCGGCGTTTGCGATCCGCGAAGCGGGTACTACCAAAGCTCTTCCTGGCGCACTCCAAGCCTACTAAAGCGTGCCCCGAAAACGCGCCTCCCGGGAAGGGAACAGCTTCCCTTCGCAGACCCGTTTCCCTTTGAGCAGCGCCACCGCAAGCGCGGCGGTCTGTTCTCCGCTAGGCGACAGCCTTCTTGCGATAAGGATTCTCTACCGAGACAAAGTCATATTTCCGCAGGGCTTCGAGGTCCCGAACCTCGGACAGCGAGATCACCTCATCGAGCAATCTGTCGGCTTGCTCCTTCGGCATATTGCGAGTAGCAGCATAGAATTTATGAGGAAAGAACCAGATTGGATCGGCTTTTGCTACCTCGACCATAAAACCTCGCGATTTTCGGTTGGGTTGGCTGGTGAGTGCTCGCTCTAGTAGTCATTGAATTATACAACGACCTGGTGTTCCGCCGCCGCGCCAGGCAGTTTTCGGCGCAAGGTGACTGTCCTACTGCAACTTAGCGTACTCCGCCCTGGCTTTTACCACGAGCGGCAAATCAGAATCGGCAGTCTTCCAATTCGCCAGCACATCCTGGTAAGCGGTGCGGGCCTTGGCTTTGTCGCCCTGCGCGGCGTAAGCGCGGGCCAAGCCGAGCTGCGCCATCTCCACGGCTGGATCCGGACCGAAGGAACGCGAAAATTTCAACTGCAGAACCTTCTGATATTCCTGCACTGCTTCTGGGGCGTGCCCGGCAAACAGGTAGGCCGTGCCGCGGACATAATGGATACCGGTATCAGCGCCATCATAGGGTGCCGCAGCTTTTAGCAGTTCCAGAGCCTTCTCGGGATTGCCGTGTTTGAGCTCAACAATGGCTTGCAGACCGGGAACCGTCAGCCGTTGCAAGAAAACGTTATCGGGATAGCGCTTGAGAAACGGGCCAAGCACCTCCAAGGCCCGGCGATCCTCCCCCGCCATAGCCAGCGCCAATGCTACATTGTTGGCAACGTTCAAAGTGGGCGAAATCTGCAGCGCAGCGGTGGCATGGTTAATGGCCGGCTGCCGCAGTTCGAAAAGCGCTTCCCAATCTGCCTGTCCGGCGAGCGAGTTGGCCGCCGGTTCGGTCAGATGTGCACTCAGCGCCGTTTCCTTCAGCTGTGAGAATAGTTCCCCCGCCTGCCGCATTTGTCCGGCCCAAGCCGCCAGGCTGGCGTGCAAGCCCGTGTCCGCAAAGGTCCCTTCGGGACCGACATTCTTAGCCAGCGCCAATTCCCTTTCAACGGTCGCCGAATCGTTCTGATTCCAGGCCAGGACTGCCAGGAATGTGTGGGCGAAAACTCCTCCCAGGTTGTGCTGCAGCTCCAGGTTGACGGTTGCTTTGGCTTCATCCACCCGGCCCAGGGCCGCATAAGCGGCCGCGGTGTTGACGTACCCATACACTGCGTCGGGATCAAGGCGCAGGCCTTCCCGCGCGTTTTCCAGCGACTTCTCGAATTGTCCCAGATTGAATTCGATGATGGCCAGGTTGTTATAAGGAGCCTGGTCCCGCGGATAGGTCTGTATAAACAGCTCGTAGGCGGCGATGCCCTTCTCGAGCTGCCCGGTGTCGGTGTAATAGTGCGCGGTGATGTAAAGCCGCTCGCGCTCGCTGGCGCGGTCGCGCAACTCGAAGGCCTTGGCCTGATACTTCTCCTGTAGTTCGTTCTGGCCGGTGTTGCCGTAGGAAGTTCCCAGGCGGGCATAAGCCATGGCAAAATTGGGATCGAGCTCGATCGCATGCTGATAGAAGGGAATTGCGGCCAGATCGCTCTTGTTGCGCGTGGCGTCGCCCAGGGTGAAGGCCTTCAGCGCCTCCAGCGACGAAGTTGTGGCTTGCTGCAGCGGCTTGTCGAACTTGTGGATGGAAGCCAGCGACTCGCCCAGCTTCCCCCGCATTCTTCCTGCCGCATCGCTGAGCGCGGCCAGCACCTGCTC
>Ga0335079_10009902_pt1 | contig 10855 bp, 6 predicted proteins | sample Lox_Sample_33_FD_206719 | JGI IMG/M metagenome (GOLD analysis project Ga0335079, IMG submission 206719) | Soil microbial communities from Loxahatchee National Wildlife Refuge, Florida, United States - Lox_Sample_3.3 | ecosystem: Environmental > Terrestrial > Soil > Wetlands | place: USA: Florida... | reverse complement strand
GGGATGACATATGCACCGCTGGCCCACTTGCCAAGATCAATCAATCGGCAACGCTCGCTGCAAAACGGAAAATCGGGACCGTCGCTCGCCACCGCTTTCCTGCAGATCGGGCAGCGGAGTTTCGTGTTTCGTTTGCGCGCCATAGTCTAGGAAAGCGTCACACGATTGCCGCCACCAGATCGTAGTCGTGGGCTTCGGTGATGCGGCACCGGTAGAACCGCCCTTTTTGCGGCGGCTCGCCTTCCGGATAATCGTTGACAAAGACCTTGCCGTCGATCTCCGGAGCGTGCATGGCAGTGCGGCCTTCGAGCAGAAGTTCGGTCTCATCCGATGAGCCCATCATGAGCAGATCGCACTCGCGCCCGATGAGGGATTTCTTCTTCGCGCGGCTGATCTTTTTTTGAATCGACATCAGCCTCTTGCGGCGGCTCTCAATTTCGCGCGCCGGGAGCTTGTTTTCCATTGCAAACGCTCCGGCGCCTTCCTGATCCGAGTAGGCAAACGTTCCCAACCAGTCGAATTTCGTTTCCTGCACAAACTCGCACAGTTCCTCGAATTCCTTTTCCGTTTCGCCGGGGAAGCCGACGATGAACGAGGTGCGCAAAGTGACACCCGGAACCACCCGCCGCATTTTCTCGATGGAGCGGAGGAATACGTCTGCGCTTCCGCCGCGCTTCATGCGTTTCAGAACGCTCGCCGACGCGTGCTGGAGGGGAACATCTACATAGGAACAGATGTTTTCATGGCTGGCGATAGTTTCGAGCAGGCGGGTTGTTATCTTGTTGGGATAGGCATACAGGAAACGAATCCAGCGCAGGCCGTCTACCCCCGCCAGTCTTTCGAGCAGCAGCGCCAGCCCGTCTTTCAGTCCGAGATCTTCGCCGTAGCAGGTGGTGTCTTGTCCGATGAGGGTGATCTCGCGGACGCCCGATTGGGAAAGGCGCTCGGCTTCGGCGATGACGGACTCGAACCGTCGCGAGCGGAACTGTCCCCGCAATTGTGGAATGATGCAGAATGAACAGGGATGATCGCAGCCTTCGGCGATCTTGATGTAGGCGGAGTACCCCGGCGTTGCCAAAATCCGGGGCGTTCGATCGTCGTAAAGATAGTTGGGAAGATCGGCAACTGCGCCCTTCCAGGCGTCGCGGTCGAAGCGCCCCTGCTGCCGGCGATGATCGCCCTCCGGGCGCGAGTTGAGAATGTGGAACGGGCCGGGGCTGGGATGCGCAGGTTCGTCGCGCCGGACGTTCGACGCTCCACGGCTCGCGTCAATGAGGCCGGCCGCCGCCATAATCTCTTCCAATTCTCCGGTCCCGACGACCGCGTCGACCTCGGGGATGTTCTTTTGAATTTCGTTCCGAAAGCGTTCGACCAGGCACCCGGCGACCACCAGGCGGCGCGCTTTCCCGCCCGATTTGTGGCGCGCCATTTCAAGAATTGTGTCCACGGATTCCTGTTGGGCGGTGGCGATGAACGAGCAGGTGTTGACCACGATCACGTCGGCGTCCTCGGGCGTGGACGTCAATTCGGCCCCCGCTTGCGAAAGCATCCCCATCATGACCTCGCTATCCACCAGGTTCTTGGGACAGCCAAGGCTGACAAAGCCTACCTTGCGGGGAGGCAGGGCACCTCCGGATTCGGAAATGGGTTTTCTTGCTGGCACTGGGAATATTCAGGGAACAGCGCGCATCTGAGTGATTCTAGCATCCTGTTCGGCCTTGTCGTGCAGGCTCAGGCGCCCCAGCAAGGGCATCATAGGGGTAACTTTGCGGGATGATCCGGGCCCGTAAGGCCGTGCTACCCTTGTTAGAACAACGCAGATCACCGGTTTGGCGGAGGAGTGATGGCGATGAAACGACTGTTAGGCATGGTTGCGCCGGTGGTGTTTCTCGCGTCCGGCCTGTGCGCCCAAGTCAATGAAGCGTCGCTGACGGTGGGCAGAACCTTCGTAAGCACGCAGACCGTTTTGAATCCTCCCACCCTCAGCTTCAATCCTCCTCTGCATTTCGGAAACGATGTCACCATTGCTTTCAACTATGGACGCCTGCTCAGAACGCATGGGATCTTTGGAATCCGTGCCGAGTTGCCCGTGGCCTTCATCCCGCGCATGAACCTGCAAACGGCCTACAACGGAATTCCCAGGGATTACAGCGCACTCTTTGTTACACCGGCGGTGCGCGTGAATTTTTTTTCGCGTGACAATTTCACGCCCTGGGCGAGTATCGGCGGAGGCTATGGCCGCTTTAGTTACTCCGACAGGCTCATGTTCTATGACACCAGCCAGGGCCCCGGCAGCAGTAGCACCGGAATCCTCCAGTTCGGCGGAGGTTTAGATTCGTGGGTTTTCGAGAATTGGGGAGCGAGGCTTGAGTTCCGCGACTTCTACACCGGCGCTCCCAATCTGAACGGCGTTTCCGGCGTTAACATCACCACCAACAAAACCCGGCAACACAATTATTATGTTGGGCTCGGTATCTTGTACCACTTCTAGCGGCCGGAACTGACCTCGCTCTTTCCCTTGAGGTGACAGCTGCGGCAGACTTCTCGGCCTTCCCGCTCATCGCTGGCTTCAGCTCGCCCGGCTCGATTTCTCTCCTGCGGCAATCTCGGCAAAGAGCCTGGGCAACGATTGGGCGTCTTCGCTGGACCCGCCGAAGCGCGCCGATTCATAGGCCCGCGTAAAGGTGGCCACTCGCATCTGGAGCGCAGGCTCGCGGATGGCGGCAACGAAATCCGAAGGAGTCTGCGAAGGGGACTTGCGCCACCCCAGCCGGGCCATGCGAGCCACCATCTTGTTGTACCAGAGCGCCGCCGATTGACTCGGCGCACGCGTGGGATGGCGGCGCAACCGGTGAGAGCGCAGGGCGACCAGCAGGCTTCGAAGATTGAACAAGACCATGAGCGTGGCGGCGAGCCCGAGCGCGCCCGCCAGCCAACCGACGGGAAACGTGGAGATGTTTCTGTGGGCGCGGCGCGCCGATTGGAGCAGCGCCCGGTACTGGCTCGCGGCCCAGTGACGCGCGTCATCGAGAACTCGCCTCGTATTGGAAACGGCGTTTTGGCTCAGGGTGCGCTGGTGGCTCGAATCGTAGTTGATAATCCACTCCCGCCAGAACGAGGCGGCGGCATCCACATAGAGTTGTACGCGTGACCACCCTGTGCGCACCGGAACGATGCCGGCTGGAGTGGGATCGAAGCTGACCCAGCCCTTGCCGGGAATGTAGGCTTCCACCCAGGAGTGAGCCTGGCTGGCGCGAATGACGTATTGGCCGGTGAGATCGTTGAATTCTCCGCCGCGGAAACCGGTCACCAAGCGCGAAGGAATTCCGATCGTGCGCAGCATGACCGCCATGGAGGTCGCGAAGTACTCGCAGTGACCCTGTTTTCTCTCAAACAGAAAATTGACCAGCGGATCGTGCGGGGCAATGCGCGGCAACTGAAGCGTATAGGCAAAGTGCGACCGCAGATATTGCTCAAGGGCGAGGGCTCGCTCGGAATCGCTCTCTGAAGACTCGACAATTTGCCGGGCAAGTTGCGCGATTCGAATGTCGAGCGGTGGCAGCTTCAGATATTCGCCGGCATCCTGCAGCCCGCTGCCCGCGGCCGGGCCGGGATCGCTCGCCGGCAGTTCGGACTCCGCGTCATAGCGCGCGATCGCGTGATCGACATCGAGGTTGTAGACGGCTCCGCCGCTGTCGGCCGAGAGCAACCGGTAGTTCCCGGTGAGATTCAACGGGCGCTCGGCGAGAAAAAAAACGTTGGTCCCGAGCGGTTCCATCAGAACGCGATAGCGGAGGTAGCGGGGAGAAGAGGCGCGCGATCCCGGCTGTACCCGCGCCTGCCCCAGCCGGTATATGCCATCCGGGGAAGGGTGGAGCTGCGTCTGTCCGAAGGAATTCGACCATGTTTTTCCGTCGAAAACGGCCAGAGCTACGCCGCGCCATTTCACTTCGTCAGCGCCGCGCACGTCATTTTCGATCTCAATATGCATGACGACCGCGTTCGACTGCTGGATCTGCCCAATGCGGCCCAACTGGATGTGGTCGGCGAACCCGGTGGAGACATCGCTGGCGGGAGTGTATGCGGTCAGGTAACGGGACGAGACGCGCGGCAAAAAGAAAAATATGAAAAAGCTGCCGCCCAGGATCAGGACCATCAGCGCCGGGGCAATGGCGAGCAAGCTGACACCCAGGCGCTGCTGAGAGTCGGCGGGACGCGGGTCGTGCGCCACTACGCGCTCCTGGGCAAGCGAATGGCGCATCTCCATCAGGACGAATGTGACCACCGCGACCAGCAAAAAGGCGGCAAACGTAACCACGAAGAGGCCCCCCACAGTGAGCACCGCGGAAGCCAGCACCATGAGAAAAGCGAGCATCGCGAGCATGTAGTGATCGCGCGCGCGCTGCAACGAGAACAGGCGCACCACCATGGTGAACAACACCAGGTGGACGGTCGCGCTCAGAAAGCTGCGCGAGATGTAAAAGTAGTCCGCAAGGTAGACCAGGACGTAAAACAGCGTCAGATAAGTGGTCCAGCGTTCGGGGATGACAAACTCGCGCTGCCGAACGAGCAGGTATCCGCGAAATACCAGTGCGAGCGAAACCAGAATCACTGCGGGGAAATCGAGGCTTGCCGTCGAAGCGAGCGCGCCGAAACCGCTGAGCACAAGCAGGAACAGCGATACGTTGAAGAAGCGCTCAATTGCGCGCGCCATCGTGCCTTCACCGGAAATAATGGAAGTGCCCGCCACGGAAATTCCATTGTTCGTGAATCCGCGCCGGAAGGGAAGTGGCTGTGGTAATGCACCTAAAAAAACAGGCCGGGTAGAGAACCCGGCCTGCCTTGGGTTGCCTGGTTGCTTACTTCTTTTTCTTCTTGGCAGCTGCCACGACCGCCTTCACAAAGGAGGCGCCGTTCGGCGTACCGAGACCGGTAACGTTGTCCCATCCCGGGCCGGCCGTCAACGACGAGTCGGTCCCGAAAGCGAGCGCATACCAGCGGGTGGTCACGCCCTGGTACAACAGGCTGACGAAAGTGCCCGCTGTGTCCGTGGGGTTTTGCATCGGAGGCACCAGCGCGGTGGCTGTGTAATTGGTTGGTGGAAGTGGCGGACTGTCGGTCATGCCTGTAACGTTATCCGGCCCGGTCGAGGCCACGACGTCCGTGATCGCACTGGCGGGTAGCTTGTAAAGCAGAGGCGATGCTTGTCCCAGCCATTCGCCGGCCGCTTGCGTTGCGACTGCCCACATCCCCGAGAACATCGGAGTGGCCAGGCTGGTTCCGCCCACAACACTGATGAACTGCTCACCTCCCTCGGTGTCGATGAACTCGGCGCCGGTGAAAGGATCCGCCAGGTACGCAATATCGGGAACCAGGCGGTAGCTGCCAGACAAACTGTTCTGGTACGTGGGCTTGCTCCAGTAAGCGCTCGTGCCGCCGCCGGCGCCGCCATCGAATTGGAGGAACTCCGGCACAATCAGAACCGGATTGCAGGTCGGCTGACCACAACCGGATGAGTAGCTGGCAATACGAGTCAGGTTGTTGCCCCAGCCGGTCTGTAACTTGATGCTGTGGTCGGTATTCAGGAACAAGCTGGTGCCGCCTACGGCCACGGCATAGGGCGAGGAGGAGGGCATGTTGACCGAAATGACCTTGTCCGATGCCTTGTCGTCACCAGCGTCGCCGGTGGCGTAAACGACCGAGACGCCAAGCGCCGCGCCGGTCTCATTCATGTTGTTTTCCACAACCAGTTCGGCGGGATCGAACGCGATCAGATCGTATTCGATGATGCCCCAGCTATTGGAGACTACCGGCGCTATTCCGGTCTCAATCGCGAACAGAACCGCCAGATCCAAGTTGGTCGAAGAGTTGTCGGCTGCAATGATGAGCGCGATCCCGGCGTTCGGAGCCATGGTGTGCGACCACTCCACGTCCAGAGCCGTTTCCACGTCCCACCCGCAAGTGTTTCCCGAGCAACTGGTCGGGCCGGTCGGGTAGAAGATCGCGAAGTTACTGTCGTCCAAGGGCGGCAGGCTGTTGATCGATGCGAATGCATTGGCGTCGGCTGCGATTGTGTCATCGCCATAAGCATCTACGATGGCCACGTTCTGGCCCGTGCCTTTCAGTTTCTGGGCAAAAAGGTCAGTCATGCCGTACGCCTTCTGGATCTCTTTTGAATCGTAGCCGCAGGGCGGAAGATTCGGAGCTCCGGCCGTAATCGAACCGCCGTAGCGGGTGCCGGAGTACTGTTCATAGGGCCCGCCCCCAGGCGTCTTCAGGCTTAGGGTGTGGGGTAGACGCATGCAGTATGAATAGTAGTACTGCGTCGTGGCCTGCGATTTTTTTAAGGGAACATTCGGGAAGGGCTTGCCTGTATCGGGATCGGTTGCGCGCTTGGCATAGTTCTGAAACTTGATATCAGTAAGGCCCTGTACCTCATACACCAGTTTGCCCGCTTTGCCGGAAATGGCCAGTTGTCCGCTTCCCACGCGGTGTTCTTGACCGTTGATGCGCATCCGGTTGATCTGCATGCCGGTAGCGCGCTGGATGTCGCGGACTGTGCCGGTCGCCGTTACTGCATGATTGAACGGATCGGTGCGAACGACTCGAAGGTTATTGGCGGCCAGGTGCTTCTTTACGATGGCCATGTCGGCAGCGCTCGGCGCAAACTGCTCCTGGTATTGCTTCGGCGTCAGCCAATGATGAAAGTTGGGGGAAGCGGGGTCATACATCTGCCGAACCAGCTCGTCAAAGCCCGCTTTGTTGTGCTGGTTCAGCCAGTAGGTAACATTAATCTTTTTCGATCCATCTTCCGGACCTATGTACTGCGCTTCGCGCTGCGCAAAAGCCGGAAGGGCCAGAGTAAGGATAAGGGTCGTCAGAATCGCGAGGCTGGCAACCGCAACCGCGGGATGCAACTTGCGTACTTCAAACATAGACAGTCTCCTGGAAGAGCGGCTAATTTACCCGCGCCAAGCGGGGAGTCATCACTTCGGCTTAATCCGGTTCGTGGGATGACGAACCGGTACAGTTCCCTGATCCGAGCGGAGGGTCTGCAGTGGCTGAAAAGCCCCGCCAGACGGACGAAGTAAGCCACCGAGCGCATCGAAACAGAGGACCCAAAACTACCCCTTCCGCCCGCCGTTGTCAACTTATTAACGCCAGCATGTCAGTGAATTCAAAGCCTAACCTGGCCAGGCGATCCGAACTTCCTTGCGTCCGACCGGCCGGGTTGCACCATTCTCGCCCGGTCGACCCGCTCTTGCGCTCGTCATTGCGCTGCGTTCTTCGCCCACACCATCTCAGGTCCAAAGTTCTGCTATCTTCTCTTTGCGTGAACGAACACCTGAGTCCATACAAGAGAGTTGCCGCCATTCCCGGCGACGGCATCGGGAAGGATGTTATTCCCGAGGCAGTTAAGGTCGTCGAAGCGTCCGGCGCGGCGGTGCGTTTCATTCCTTTCGACTGGGGTGCGGACCGCTACCTGGCAGACAAAACGACGGTCCCGCCCGACGGATTCGCCGTGCTCCAGCGCGATTATGATGCGGTTCTGGCCGGCGCCTTTGGCGATCCCCGGGTGCCCTCAAATACTCATGCCCGCGAGATCCTGCTCGGCATCCGCAGCAAAATGGACTTGTACGCCAACGTCCGGCCAGTGCGGTTGCTGGATGCCGCGCTTTGTCCACTCAAAGGGATTGCGCCTCCGGATGTGGATTTTATCGTGATCCGCGAGAACACCGAGGGCGTTTACGGCGATCTCGGCGGAGTCTTCAAGCGGGGCACGCCCGACGAAGTAGCGATTCAGGAGGACATAAACACGCGCAAAGGCGTCGAGCGAATCATCCGGTACGCCTTCGAACTTTGCTCCCGCAGCAAGAAGGCAGACGGCTCGCCGCGAGGCCGTGTATTGATGTCTGACAAATCGAACGCCATGACCCATGCCGGCGGGCTCTGGCAGCGCGTGTTTAACGAAGTCGGAACGGAATATCCCGCCATCGAAAAGCAGCACATGTTCGTCGATGCCCTGGCCATGCAAATGGCGCGCGATCCCCGTGGCTTTGACGTCATTGTGACCAACAACATGTTCGGCGATATTTTGACCGACCTGGGCGCCGCATTGCAGGGTGGCCTTGGGATGGCAGCGAGCGGAAACCTGCATCCGGGCAAAACGTCGATGTTTGAGCCGGTGCACGGCTCGGCCCCGCCACTTGCCGGGAAGAATGTGGCCAATCCCATCGGGGCGATCCTGACGGCAGCGATGATGCTCGCGCATCTGGGTCTGTCCGCACAAGCCAGCCGAATCGAGGCCGCGGTGGCCGATGCGGTCCACCAAAACAAGACAACCTCCGATATTGGCGGGAAACACGGCACGCGCGAAGTGGGGGATTGGATCGCGGCGAGGGTTGCCGGCAGCTGAAATTGCCGTACCGGCTGTCGAGCGGTTGTTTCTACCTGTTTTCAGCTCCACGTATCCGCTTCATTTGAGTTTTCTTTCTCCAGACCTTTCTCCCCGCGCGTGGGCTGCTAACATCACAAGGTGCGGTCGGAATTTGCTGATGTGCCGGTGACGATGCCGGCATGCACGGATCGTTCGACTCGGTGATTGCCGGCTTCGCGAATCACTGCTCCGCTCAGGATGACAATGAAATGAGGTTTTGGAGATCCTTCGCCGTTACCGTCTTGGTCGTACTGCCCTGGAGCGTCGTCCAGGTGCGGGCCGCTGCTGCGCAAACGCAGCCGGACAATCAGGTTCAACCCCAGCCGCCCTCCGGCACCCCGCAGGGCGCGTCACCGCAGAGCCCGGGCGAGGGCGCCCCCGCCACGCCAACGGCGCCAGATGCACCGGCGGGAGAAAGAACGATTTCGGCGGCCGAGGCTAAAGAACTGTTTCGCTCCGTCGACGAATTACTCAAGTTCGCCAGCACGGATAGCGGACTGCCGATCCGGCATGACGTCAAGCGCAAGCTCGCGGATCGCCAGGAGGTGGAATCCTACCTCGAAAAAGGCATGAAGGACGACAAGGATGCGCAGCGTCTGGAGCGCTCATCCGAGGTGCTCAAAAAGTTCGGTCTCATTCCTCGAGATTTTCAGCTTGGGCGTTTTCTCGTGGCCATGCTGAAGGAGCAGGTCGCCGGCTATTACGATCCCAAGAAGAAGACCGTCAACATTCTGAACTGGGTCGATCCCGAGCAGCAGAAGCCGGTCCTGGCCCATGAATTGACACATGCGCTCCAGGACGAGTCCTTCAACATGGAAAAGTGGATGAAGGAGGCAGAGACCGAAGGCGAGAAGAAAAACGATCCTAAACCGGCGGATATTGACACTGACGAGGAATCGGAGGCTCGCGAGGCCGTCGTCGAAGGGCAGGCCATGGTCGTAATGATGGATTACTCCCTTGCCGGCACGGGTAAAACCCTCCTTGATATGCCCCAGATCGGGGACGCCCTCAAGCGCGGCATGCTGGAGGGTTCCGATTCTCCGACCTTTCGCAGCGCACCTATTTTCCTGAAGGAAGAGCTCACCTTTCCCTACCGCTACGGAATGGACTTCACGCTGGCACTGGAGAAAGCCGGGGGGAAACCGCTTGGTTTTGCCGGAGCATTCAAGGATCCACCGAAAACCACGCGCGAAATCATGGAACCGGATACCTACCTGGCGCACGAAAAAATCAAACCCGTCAAGCGACTCGATTTCAAAAGAGACTTCGAAAAGTACGATACCTTCGACATTGGCGCCATCGGCGAGTTCGATGTGGATGTGCTCGTCGAGCAGTACGCGGGCCGCGACCGGGCAGAGGATATCTTTCCTGCGTGGCGCGGCGGCTATTACTTTGCCGGCCGTCCTTTGGGGATGAAGTCAGGCCCGCTCGGAGTCCTCTACGTGTCGCGTTGGGCAAGCCCGGAAAAGGCCGCCCAATTTGCCGCTATCTACGCGAGTTCCCTGGCCAAGCGGTACAAGAAGCAGCAGGCGCTTGGTAGCGATGGCAAGGTCGCCGACGATGCGCCTCCCGTCGATTCCTGGCAAACCTTGCGCGGCCGCCACGCCTGGATCACGGAAGAGGGGGTGGTGCTGATCGAGGTTCGCACGGATTCCGTACTGATCAGCGAAAGTCTGGACGACGCAACCGCAGAGCGCGCGGCGCGTGACTTCTTCGGCGAGGACGCGCAGACCAAATAGGGTTGTCGGAGACTTTCGTTTGCACGATCCGCAATCGCCGCTTCCGATGCGCCGGTTTCTCTGTGGGAGGTCCGCGGAGCACGGAATGAGGGCCATATCCGCGGACTGGGAGCGGACTCCCCGACCGGCTCCTTCTGTATAATCGTGAGTTCCCGCAGTCATCTGTTGGCCTTTCCGGTTGGCCCTTCAGGAGCCGAATTGCAGCAGGCAGAAATTGGAATTATCGGCGGCAGTGGTTTGTACCACATGCCCGGTTTCAACGATGTGCGCGAGGTGCGCCAAGCGACGCCTTTCGGCGAACCTTCCGATGCCTACATCCTGGGCACGCTCGAAGGCCGCAAGGTTGCCTTCCTGGCGCGGCATGCCCGCGGCCACGTGCTGCTCCCGAGCGAACTGAATTTCCGCGCTAACATTTACGGATTCAAACAGCTCGGTGTCGAGCGCATTGTGTCGGTTTCCGCCGTCGGCTCGCTGAAGGAAGAGCATAAACCCCTCGATTTCGTCATTCCCGATCAATTCTTCGATCGCACCCGCCATCGTATCGACACCTTTTTTGGCAACGGCATCGTGGCTCATATCGGTTTTGGCGACCCGGTCTGCGGGGAAATGTCAAAGATCGTCTTCGCGGCCTGCAACAGGGGTGGCGTCAGCGGGAAACTCTGCGGCACCTATGTCTGCA
>Ga0335079_10009900_pt1 | contig 10855 bp, 11 predicted proteins | sample Lox_Sample_33_FD_206719 | JGI IMG/M metagenome (GOLD analysis project Ga0335079, IMG submission 206719) | Soil microbial communities from Loxahatchee National Wildlife Refuge, Florida, United States - Lox_Sample_3.3 | ecosystem: Environmental > Terrestrial > Soil > Wetlands | place: USA... | reverse complement strand
TCTTGGACAAGTAATCGATGAGTTTCACGTGCCCTCCTCGATGCCATCCCGACCATACCCCGGTTATTGCCGGGAAGCTGACGTCGGGATGCAATTCCTAGAGAACTGAATTAGCCACGGGACCGGAGGTCGAAACGAACCGCAGAGAACGCACAAATGCTTGTGAATATCGCCTTCGTATCAGGTTTTCCTCCGCACGATCCCTCCAGATTTCCTCGATGGCGGTCCATCAAGCTATCCGGATTCGATCACCGCAAACGCTACAACCGTAGTTTCGGTGTGTGAGAGGGAGAGATGGACTTTGTTGGTACCGAGAGACTTCGCTACTTCGTTGTGCAGAAGGATACGAGGAGCCCCCGACGGCTCGTTTACTACCTCGACATCCTTCCATCGGAAAACCGCGCTCCAGCCAGTCTGCATCGCCTTGCTGACTGCCTCCTTGGCCGCGAACCGGGCAGCAAAGTGCTGTTCGGAATTCTGTTTCGAACGACAGTAGGCGATCTCGGTGTCTGTGAACACCCGGTCGACGAAGGCGGTGCCTTGATCCGCAAGGATCGCTTTCATCCTTTCGACATCGACGACATCAACTCCAACTCCTCGAATCATTCGTTTCCCATCTTTGGAACTTCAGTGCGATGACGAACAAGGTTCACGTGCAATCGGAGTGTGTTGCGGTTTGCCTTTACTTTTTCCCGTTTATCTTTCTGACAATCTCTGCCACCTGCGAGACATCATCGACATCGTAATCGGCGTGCGAAACCTGAGTGTTGAATGTATCTCCGTACCGCGCAAAGATCGTCTTCATCCCAACCTGTTTTGCGCCTACCACATCGCGCTCTGCCCAATCGCCTACCATCAGGGTCTCCGATGGCTTCGCCTTGAGTCGTTCCAGAGCTTTCCTGAACGGACCGGGATTCGGCTTTCGTTCACCCGTATCTTCAAACGTAACGACGACGTCGAACATATGGTGGAGATTGAGGTAACAAAGACGGAGCCACGCTTCCTTCGCCGGGGCGTCCGACACGACGGCAAGCTTGATGTGCATCTTGATCAACTCCATGAGGGTCATGTACACGTGCGGATAGGGAACGAGAGCCGCCTCGCGGGCACGGCGATACGCGATCACACCAGCGGAAAGGATCTTGTAATCGATCTTGCTGAACTCGTTATACAGTAATTCATCGAACACACTTTGGAATTCAATCCCTCGCTGTTGATAAATGGTATCAATCCTCTTGCGGATCTCCTTCGCCGACAACTTGAAACCCGCATCCCGCATCGCGTGGATGGCAGCATCGATGGCCTGGCGTTTCATAGCCATAAAATCGACGAGCGTGTTATCCAGATCGAAGATGACGGCGGATATCATGAGGCAAAGTCAAAAGGGGAAACCGTAAAAGGAAAAAGTGAATGGCGTGACACAAGAACAAATCTCACACTGCGATCGAGCTTATCTGTCCGTTCACCGGCTTCACTTGCCATTTTGATTCTTACTCTTTGATGTTTGAACTGTTCACGAGGTAATCCACTGCCAGCTCGTATCCTTCCGTCCCCAGTCCTGCAATGACTCCTTTGCAGACGGAAGAGAGGACGGAAGTCCTTCGAAATTCCTCACGGGCGTATGTGTTCGAAATGTGCACTTCGATCACCGGGACTGGAAGCATGGCAACAGCATCACGGATCGCATACGAGTAATGGCTGTGTGCGCCAGCGTTGAGAATCACCCCTTCGGCCGACCCATCCATGGCTTTCTGCAGGAAGTCGACAATCGCGCCCTCGCTGTTTGATTGGTAGAATTCAAGCTTGATTTTGGAAAATCTTTCCTTGAGACGGTTTTCCAAGTCCCACAATGTTACGCCCCCGTAGATTGTCGGCTCGCGTTTGCCGAGGAAATTGAGGTTCGGTCCATTAATGATGAGAATGCGCATCGGAAGCCCCTGTCAATTGATGAGACATCTCAAGCAATTTTGACGACAACAATTGTCATGTCGTCGTGTTGTTTCGCCTTGCCGGTGAATTCCTTCATGTCTTTGAAGATCCCTTCCATAATGTGAGCAGCGGAACCGCCCGAGTATTTTTCGACCGTCTTCAGCAGGCGGTCCTCGCCGAATTCCTCCTGTGCTTTGTTCATTGCCTCGGGAAATCCATCGGTATAGAACACAAACAGATCGCCAGATTGGAAGGTCGTCCTCACTTCCTGAATTGACTTGGCAAACGTGCCGCCTTGATCCAAGCCGAGTGCTAATCCCGTCGGGTTGACCACCTGTACATTCTTTTCCTTCGATTTTCTCATGATGACCGGGTTGTGGCCTGCGCGGGAAAGGGTCAAGGATCGCGCTTTTGTGTCGAAGATGGCATAGACCATGCTGATGAACACACCGCGCTCCACATTGTCATAGAACAGCTTGTTCACGCGCGTCAACACTTCGGAAGGCGAAAGCGACACGTGCGCCAGGGCGTTGAGAAATCCTTTGGTCAAAGTCATAAAGAACGCGGCCTGCGTTCCTTTTCCCGACACATCGCCGATGGCGATCCCCACACGCTGACTTCCGAGATCGATGAAGTCATAATAGTCGCCGCCGACCTCCAACGCAGGCGCGCAGCGTGCTGCGATGTCGAGCTTCGATGTTACAGGATGTTTCTTGGGCAGGAAGCTCATTTGAACATCCCGGGCAATTTCAATCTCCTGCTGCAGTCGTTGCCGTTCAGTAATGTGTCGTGCAAACGCAGGGGCAATCTCTTCAAAATCCGTAATCTCGTGCTTTCGGAACAACGTTCCCGTGGCGACGACGAGTGCAACGGCGGCAAGGATCACCAGAGTTAGACCGTAGCCTGTGTAGGTAGGATTGCCAGCAATGAAGAGACCCGCTGTTTCCTGCACGGCGTTGAGCGTAAACAGGGAGATGAAAGCCGCAACGGCGTCATATCGAAAGAATGTCCAGACTGATATCCCACTCACAAGTGCAGAGACAATGAGCATATATGAGAGCGGATGGAGGTGCTCTGGATTCATGACGCCGAGAATGACCGAACCCAGAACGACAAGTAATGTTCCGGAGGAAACGTACTTGCGCAGATACGACATGGCGAAGAGAATGCAGAAGGCATACACGTACAGAGTTGAATAGATGCCGTGTCCCAGTACATAGAGCCACGAAAAGGACAGGTCGAACGTGTGGATCGGATTGTCGTTGGAACTTGTGGTCCAGAGTGTCGTCCACGAATCGCCAATCTTCATGAGCACGACCCAGAGTGCAAAGCTGGCACAGCCAAGCGCAATGCCCCGAATGATATTCGCACCGACACGCGAATGGAACAAGTGTCCTTTGCGAAGCAGGTCGAACGAAATGAACTTCTCCTTCCACGATTCGCGAACGACCGATTCAGAGACGGCCCAAATGAGAATGAGTGCGCCCCCCATAAACAGGGGCGCAAAGACAAGGGGGATCAAAACCTCCCAATTCAATTGGTACAGGCTCGACAAGAGGATTTCGACGTCAGACAGGATCCCTGCAACGATTCCGATGAAAACAGCAGATCGGAAGCCAATTTCGTAAGAGCGGAATCGCTTGAAGGCAATCACGATCATCACGATCCCTATCAACACGTACAGCAGCGCGATGATTATTTGAAAGTAAGTATCCGAATCGTTCTTGCTGAATTGTTCTGGGACGGTAGGATCTCCCTCGAACGTCGCAACGATATTGCCTGCAACCGTGACTTTGGCGGCGATAGGATCGTGGAGGACAGGGGAAACGGTCGTCCAACCAAATTCATAGTCTGTGCGGAACGGTCGATCGATCGTTCTTACCGAACTCGTAGAATCGATAGTGCGTATGAGTTTGCCTGCCGCCGTGTATTTTTGAAGGAACGAGGAGGCAAGGCTTTTTGCTTCCTGTACGGAGAGGGTTGGGAGTTTCGTGCTGTCGGGAACTTTACGGATGAACTCGAGCAAATCACCCCGCGTACTAAGCTGGAAACTGATATCCCCGCGGAGAATCTGCGCCAGGTCCTGTGCATTCTTATCGGCCTGATCGCTGCTTCCAAATGAAAGACTCAGGGAAGTCTGTTTTCGCCAGTGGATACTCCAGTAGTACGCTGAGATACTGTCGCGGATAGTCTGATTCGATCGTTCAATCCCATAGCTCTTCTGTGCTTGGCGTAGCAAGGCACGGTTCGTTTCAAGCCCGACATTCATCGCAAGGCCTCTCGTGTCGACGCCAATATCGTGCAGGATCGAGCGGGAATGTTGTGCGATTTCGTCTGCATCGAGGGGAAGATAGATTCCGCCGTACGGATGGGCGACTGGCACAAGCCAAGCGATCAGCACGACGGATAAGGCGAGCAGTAGGAAAAAGGGTAGGAGTGTCTTCAGGGTTTGCATGCTGGGGGCGTCCGAACAGTGAAGCGTGTTGGGTCAATCATGGTTCAGGCTTGGATGCGATAATTCAGGACCGACCGAATTTTGCGAGCTCGTCCTCGATGAACTCCCGCACCGCAGGCTTGAGATAGATCTCTTCGATTCCCACTTCCGCCAACGCCTGAGCCAGAATAGAAGTCCTTTTTGCGGGTGCCAATCGTTTGTTGATCACAATGATTCGCTCCTCTTTCAGTACGCAATATCCGCCGTCGAAATCACCTTTTTCGAATCGAACGGAGATCCCGCACTTTTCCGCAAGTTCCTCCAGCTCTCTTAAAAGTTGATCCTGTGTCATGGTCTGGAAAACGCGCCGAGTCTGAAATCCTTCTCTGCCTGTTGCACCAACTTATCCAAAATTACGGAGAGTTACAAACACACCCGCGCATTTGGCTAGCGCCGACTCGTTTCGAGCGTAGAGAATCTAGTCCACCACGGTTCGATCTTGTTTCCAGTCCATACGGTCACGCCAAAAAACACAGCACCGCCAAAAATGTCAATCACGTAGTGGTAGCGGAGATAGACTGTCCCGACGATAAGCAGTGCGGCCAGCGTGGTCACAATCCACCGCGACCGAAGCTTGTAATGAAACGCCAGATATGTGCAAATGAGCGTGAGCTGCGTGTGTCCGCTGGGGAATACGTCACGTTGCACGACGTCGATGGGGTTCGCAAGCCCTTGCGGGATCGATTCTCCTGCGTTAATGATGGCGCGAAAAATCGGCGTGAAAAACAATCCGGGTAGGTCGTGATCAAGCTGAGCGAAGTTGTGGAGCGTAAAACGCGGCCCAACGGCCGGAAGAAGAAAATATCCCAGATACGAAAGATAGAAGCCATAGACGATGAGAAACGCAGTGTGGTCAAATTTCTCAATAGGATATCGCCGATAGACTTCGACGCCGACTAGAATAAAGATGAGATAATAGGAAAAATAGGCGCTCTGAAGAATCTCGGTGACGAGAGGGTGTGAAAACTGGTAAATCCATTGCGTAGGGTTGACGCCGAACATCCAATGGTCAATCGCAATAAACAGTGGATCGTAGTCTGTGGGGTTGATCCTGTGGATCATCTGATAGATTTCTTTGAAAACAAAAATGACGAATAAGTAACAGTACCACCGATGAATCCCAATGAGCAGTTTTGTTCTCCTGGATTCTGCCACCCGTGCGATGAAGAAGATGCCACCAATGACAACAAGGTTGATCAGGACAAGCTCTCGCCACACCGGGACGCGGGCGTAGAAAACGAGATTGAGCAGTATAAGTAAAAGAAGAAAGACCGTGCTCACGAAATCGACGGGAGAGAGAAACGACACGAAGCGTCTGAAGTGCATAGGGAAGTTGTCAGTATTTCAGGGAAAGCGAGTCCGAATAGGGTTCCAGGAGCCTGCTTAGTTGTACGAACTCCGAAGGGGAAAGCTGTTCGGGGCGCTTCGCACCGTCAAACGGTATCTGGTCGAGTTGACGCTCGGAGAAGCCCATCATCCGAAGTCCGTTCCGAACCGTCTTCCGTCTTGCGCCGAAGGTCCGACGCACGATGTTGCGCAGTAAGCGCTCATCAACGGATTCAAAACTCTTCCCGAACTCAAACCGCACGACGGCTGAATCGACCTGCGGTCTGGGATGGAACGAGTTTCTCGACACTTTGAACAGGAGCTTGGTGTCGGAATACAACTGCGCGAAGACAGAAAGAATGCCGTAGGCTTTGGTCTGCGTGCGAGCAACAAGCCTGGCGGCGACCTCGTGCTGCATCATCAACGTCGCGTGTCGAACCCATTGGCGCTGGTCGAACAGCCAGAACAGGATTTCAGACGTGATGTAGTACGGGATGTTGCCGACGATGCACAGGTGGCGACCGTACCGCCCGGCGATATCCTCCAGCTTCAGCGTAAGAACGTCCAGTTCAAGCAGCACGAGCCGAAGACCAAACCGCTCTCGGAGGATGGCTGCCGCCCGCGGATCGACTTCCACACCAAGAACGGTCGAAGAAGTCTCGAGAAGCAACTTGGTCAAGTCTCCCTGCCCGGGTCCGATTTCGAGAAGGATATCGCGTGGTTCAACGCGGAGGCTCTCAACGATCTTGCGCGCGATGTTTTCATCACGCAGGAAATTCTGGCCGAGTGACTTCTTTGGTGCGAGCATCGATGCAATTTGGAACTAATATACGCAGACCCACAAGGAATATCAATGAGCTTCCCGTTGTTGCACGCTTCTTTGCGGCAAAGTCCTCACCTTGCTTCTCGCTCGATTTTCGTGTACTTTCGAAACAGTCGTTCAGCAAGAACAAACAAGGTAGATGCCTCGAAGCAGCAAATCTTCCTCTCATCCAAAAACGCCGTTTGTTTCCATCGTTGTCCCTCTTTACAACGAGGAGGAGTCTCTCCGCGAACTGACCTACCAAATCGTCGGGGTTGTGAAGGAGATGGGCAATCCCTACGAGATCATTTTCATTGATGACGGCAGCTCGGATCGATCGTTCGAAGTGCTGAAAGAACTCCACAAGGAGAATTCACGCGTCAAAGTGATCCAATTCCGGCGCAATTTCGGGAAGTCTGCCGCGCTTTCGGTGGGTTTCAAAGAAGCCTCCGGAGAGTTTATTATATCGATGGATGCAGACCTCCAGGATGATCCGAAGGAAATTCCTGATCTCATTGCGGCGTTGGGTGACCACTATGACCTTGTCTCCGGCTGGAAAAAGAAACGCTTTGATCCCCTTTCGAAGACGCTTCCCTCGCGTTTCTTCAACTTTGTGACGGGGAAAATGACGGGGATTCCCATCCACGACTTCAATTGCGGTCTGAAAGCGTACCGAAATGTCGTGGTGAAAAGCCTGAGTGTGCACGGAGAGCTTCACCGGTTCATCCCGGTGTTGGCGCTTTGGGCTGGCTATCGCGTGACGGAGCGAGTCGTCCAACATCACCCCCGGAAATTCGGCAAGACGAAGTACGGAATCAGCAGGTTCTTCAACGGCTTTCTCGATTTGCTGACGGTGCTGTTTACGACCCGCTATCTCAGGCGTCCGCTTCATCTGTTTGGAGTCTGGGGGATCATCTCCTTTGTGATCGGCGCCGCCATTGACCTGTATCTGATTGTGGAACGGATTCTCGGACTTACCTCCCTCAGTGACCGCCCCCTGTTTCTGGTCGGTTTCTTGTTGATTATCATCGGCGTCCAGTTTGTTTCGATTGGACTGTTGGGGGAGATGATTACGCGGCAGGAGCGGGATGAGGAAGTGTATTCTATCCGTGAAATGCTGAAGTAGGTCCGTTTTCCCCACGGATCGTACTCCTTCCGCCGACGCAGTTCTGGCAAAGCCATCGTGGCCGGAACCCTGCCGCAGTAATAGTCTGGTTGATCTTGTGAAGTCTGCCAACGATGTGAAGATGCCATACAGGCACTTCCCGGTACACAAAAACTGCCAAGAATTCCGTACGATACAGTGCGCGACGTACGAAGCATTGGCTACCATGGAATGCACGATCGGACCATGATCCAATTTCCTGTATGAACGAGACACCGAAAAAGCAAAGCGAACATCAGACGCGCCGTTCTCAGGCAAAGCAGAAGAAATCTTCCACGTTGTACGACTCTATCACGGCCTTTTGCAGGGCTAACCAACGGAACATCTTGATTGCGATTCTTGGCTTAGCGGTGGTTCTGGGAGGATTGCTGTTTGATGTCAAGTTGAGCACGGGAGGAGATGATTCAGCGTTCGTCCTCGATGCGATGCAGTTTGTCCACAAGGGGATCATTCCGGTTGGGTTCAAGTCCCCAGGCTATCCGATTTTCCTCGGTCTGTTCATTCTCGTCGGCGGTTTGAATGTCATTCTCCTGAAGCTGACTTCCGTTGCATTGTTCCTCGGTTCGATAGTCTCATTCTATTTTATATTCAAAGACAAGCTTGAGCCCCTCATCCTGAACGTCTGTTTGGTACTGTTCGCAGCGAACGTGATCTTGCTGCAATACTCTCACAGTGTTTACAGCGAAATGCTCTATTTGCCGATTCAGCTGTGGGGAATTTATTTCCTATGGAAAGTGGAGGAAGCCGGGCATTCTGTCAAATCGATCTTTCTTGCAACACTGGTCGCGATGATCGGGTACTACGCTCGTGCCCTTGGAGGAACATTGTTGCTGGCCATCGGCGCATGGTTTCTGATTCAACGCAAATGGAAATCGGTGCTTTGGTTCGGACTGTTCGGATTCATCCTCTACCTGCCCCTGAAGCTGACGGAAATTGCGTATGGCTTTGTCGTTGTTGGACAGGCGCCACAAATCTTCATGGTGAATCCATACGAGCCGACGCTTGGCATGGAATCGGTGTCAGGGCTCCTTACGAGAACTATCAACAATATCTTTGTCAACCTGAATTATATTATACCGAAGGGACTTGGACTTCCAAGCTGGGAATATCTCAGCGTTCCGAATGGCACTCTTTTTCCCGACGGCAATGCATTCATCAGTACCCTCCTATCCATCATTGTTGTCATTGGGCTTGTTCGGATGTTCCGAAAAGGAACCACCATCCTTCCTCTCGTCGCCATCTACACCAGCCTGTACATTCTTTTTGTCTGTCTTGCGGTGCAGAATGTATTTATGAGCATTCGACATTTGGTCCCGATCATTCCGTTGTTGGAAATTCCATTCTTCATTGGCCTTGAATTTCTGATTCACAAAGTCTTCAGTACGCATTTCAATAAAACGGAGGGATTCAAGCGCGCATTTGTTTTTGGCATCGGTGCAGTCATGCTTTCCAACGGATCGATTGTTGTTCAAGAGATTCGCGACAACCTGCCTGTTCTGGGGGAAAACCTTGCCGGAAATGAATTTGCCGGTTTTTCGGCTGACTGGGTGAATTATTTGAAGGCGTGCCGGTGGATCTCCAGGAATCTTCCGAAAGACTCGACAGGCGTGATTTGCAGAAAGCCTGAATTGTTTCAAATCTATTCAGGGGACTTTTATGCGTACGGTACGTACAATGTCGAGAGCACAGACCCCGACACCATCGTCAATCACTGGAAGTCGTGGAAAATGACCCATTTGCTTTACGATAATTTTCAGTGGTCAACAACGCTTCGGCGTTATGTGCGGCCCGTGGCAGAAAAGTACCCAAAAATGTTCGATCTTATCCACCAAGAAGGAACGGAGTATCCGAGCTTTATTTACCGTCTTGATTATTCCGCCGTTGACTCCGCTCGAAACGCCGGGGAGCAAGGCAAGTGAAAATTGTCCTCGTCGGTCCTGCGTACCCGTTGCGCGGAGGCAACGCTCTCTTCATAGCCCACCTGTACGCGGCCCTTGCCGATGGAAACGAAGTAACCGTCATTTCCTTCTCTCGGCTATATCCGGGTTTTCTTTTCCCCGGTGTGCGACAGGTCGACGTCAGCACCGTGGCCATAAAAAAGCACCCATCAAATCCGATCATTGACTGCTTGAACCCTCTCACGTGGTTCAAAGCAGCCGGAGTCGCAGCAGCCATCAGCCCGGACCTCTTGGTTTTCACCTGGTGGAACCCGTTCTTCGGCCCAATCGTCAAAACGATTGCAGCCGGATACAAAAGAAAGACCGGGAAACCGGTCGTCATCATCGCGGAGAATGTTGTATCCCACGAGGCGCGCTCAATCGATACCTTTCTGACGATGATGGCATTGCGCCAGGCAGACAGGTTCCTGGTCCTCTCGGGCGTTGTCGAAAAGGACATCCGCAGACTCTCTCCTTCTTCGAGGATTTTTCGTTCGTCATTGCCGATCTACGACTGCTATCGCGTTGGCGAGTCCCTTACGCAGTTACAAGCGAAGCAAAAACTGGGGCTTGCAGGAAAGGATGTCGTTCTGTTCTTCGGATATATTCGGCGCTACAAAGGACTTATGAACCTGATTGAAGCATTTCCATTGATCAAACAATCGGTTGAGAATGCCCACTTGCTCATTGTTGGTGAGTACTACGATGACCGAAAGGCGTATGACGCCGCAATCGAACGGCTCGGGTTGCAACGGAGTGTGACGGAGGTTGCGGAATACGTTGCAAATGAAGATGTGCATCTCTATTTTGAAGCTGCAGATGTGGCGGTCCTTCCCTATAACGGGGCGACACAAAGCGGCATCCTGAGCATTGCGTATGGATTCTCCAAGCCGGTCGTCGTGACCGATGTCGGCGGACTTTCAGAGCTTGTCGATGACGGCAAAACGGGGTTCGTTGTGCCGCCCCACAACCACACGATGCTGGCTGATGCAGTGATCCGCTACTTCAAGGAAGGACGTGAAGCCGAGTTTTCTTCAAACATTGGGAAAAAGCGTGAGGAAAATAGTTTCAATCGAATCCGCGAGGTGTTCGACGAGATACACAACGATTTGAACCAACCATGATTCTTAAGCCAGACTGCAGGCATTTTCCCGGTGATCGACCGTGTTCGTACAACAAGAACGAAGGGTTGATGTGTGATA
>Ga0335079_10009899_pt1 | contig 10856 bp, 6 predicted proteins | sample Lox_Sample_33_FD_206719 | JGI IMG/M metagenome (GOLD analysis project Ga0335079, IMG submission 206719) | Soil microbial communities from Loxahatchee National Wildlife Refuge, Florida, United States - Lox_Sample_3.3 | ecosystem: Environmental > Terrestrial > Soil > Wetlands | place: USA: Florida... | reverse complement strand
TCCAGTTTTACAACTCCATGGGACTCTCCGGCGTCGCCCGCAGGTCGCTGATGTTCTTCCTCGAGAAACAGCACGACGACGGGATGATCCAGAATTTCGGCGGGTACATGGTGGAAACGGGCGCCGCGCTCTGGAGCATGGGTGAGTACTATCGTTATACGAGAGACCTGGAATGGGTGAAGAGCGTCGAGCCGAAGCTCCTCCGGGCGTGCGACTTCCTTCTGCGCTGGAGGGGGGAATACCTGAAGGATGAGCTGAAGGGAAGAGGGTACGGCATGATTGCCGGTAAAGTGGCCGACCCGAACGACCCGTACCATCAATACATGCTCAACGGCTATGGGTATCTCGGCGTGAGCCGCGCCGCGGAAATGCTCGCCGACGTGGATTCCGCCTCATCCGCGCGTCTTGCGCGCGAGGCGGAGTCGTGGAAGCGCGACATCCGCTCCTCGCTTGAGCGGAGCGTGGCCGGCTCGCCAGTCGTCCCGCTCGGCGACGGCAGCTGGTGCCCCACCGTTCCTCCCTGGACAGAGGCCGCCGGGCCCAGAGCGCTCCACATCGGCCCGGACCCCTTTTTCTCGCACGGCACGGTCACCACGCCGGACGTCCTTCTTGGCCCGATGTACCTGGCTTTCTGCGAGGTCCTCTCCCCCGGCGAACAATTGTCGAAGATGATGCTCGACTACGAGAGCGAGCTCTTCTACCAGGACAACACGGCGTTCAGCCAGCCGTATTACAGCCGCCACGACTGGCTCGAGCTGAAGCTCGGGCTTGTGAAGCCGTTCCTGAAGACCTATTACAACGCTTGCTCGGCTCTCGCCGATCGCGAGACATACGCGTTCTGGGAGCACCTCTTCCAGGTGAGTCCCCACAAGACGCACGAACAGGCCTGGTTCCTGATGGAGACCCGGTGGATGCTCTACCTCGAGGAGGGGCGGACGCTCAGTCTGCTTGCGGGCATACCGAGGATATGGATGGAGGATGGGAAGGAGATCACGCTTGACAGCGTCCGGAGCTACTTCGGTCCGGTCTCCCTTCGCGTGAAGTCGCACGTGAATGAAGGGTTCATCGATGCCTCGGTCACGTGTGATCAGGAGTCCGGCCCGCAGGATGTTGTGATCCGTCTCCCGCACCCGGGAGGAAAGAAGGGGAGGAGCGTCAATGTCGGGACATACGATCCGGCGACGGAATCGGTGAGTGTCGCGGGATTCAGGGGGAGGGCGACGATCCGCCTTGAGTTCTGATCCGCCCCGGCCTGTTGCAACATGTCATGCCATTCTCTATACTAGGCACGTTAACCCTTGGCGATCGGGAGATCTGAAATGAGAAACGACGAAATACCCGATTCTGATCGGGTGAGCTCTTCTCGAAGGGATTTCATCAAAACGCTGGGGACGGCCGCCGCGGGCCTGATCGCTGCCCCGTGGTTGAGGCCGTCGGGCGTCTTTGCGTACACGCGCGGGCTGAGCACGTCATACCTCGCGACGGTAGCGATGACGAATACGACGAACACCCCGGCGGACAGCTACGTCTACGACGACGCCGCAGGGGGAGTGAAGCAAAAAGTCGAGTACCTGATCGGCCTCCTCGACGGCTCGGGACAGGTCTCGTCCCTCTTTGCCAAGGGGAAGAAGGTCGTCATCAAGATCAACCTGACCGGCGGGTCGGGCTCTATCGGCAATGCGCTGCTGAACGGCGTTCCGATCACCGAGGCGCAGTGGACCCATCCGGCGGTCGTGAGGGCGGTGGCGCAGCTGATCCTCGACGCCGGCGTCTCCGCGGGCGATCTCACGATCGTCGAGAGTCTCGGGAGCCCCGACGCGTTCACCAAATCCCCGTTCCAGGACTACCTTGCGATTCAGACCGCACTGGGCTGCAACCTCGTCGATATCAGCACGGGGAACTTCGTCAACATCTCCACCGGCACCGGCTACTTCAATTACGCCTCGCTGACGATGAATCAGATTCTGAAGGACGCCGACGTCTACGTCTCGATCCCAAAGCTGAAGCAGCACGCGGAGGCCGGGCTCACGTGCTCGCTCAAGAACCAGGTCGGCACCGTGCCGCAGGCGCTTTATGAGACAACAGCCATTCAGTACAGGCGGCAGGCGCTCCACAGCCCGACGAACGGTTCATCCGCCTCGTTTCTCCCCAGGTCGATCTGCGACCTGAACGCCGCGCGGCCGGTGCATCTCGCCGTGGTCGACGGCATTCGGAATGCCAGGGGAGGGGAGGGGGTCTGGATATCGACATTTGTCCCCACACAGAGCCATGTTCTCGTCGCGGGTCTCAACCCGGTCGCCACGGACAGCGTCGCGGCGTCCGTGCTCGGCCTGGATTGCCAGGCGACAAAACTGCCGCTGCCCCTCAAGAGCAGCTACGGGGACACGCAATGCGACAACTACCTGGACCTCCTCAACACGAAAGGCGTCGGCACAAACCAGCTGAACCAGATCCAGATCGTCGGCGACGGCGCGCCGCTCTCAGTGGCGCCGGCGTCCCCGGTGCACCCGCCGTCGGATTTTCAGTTATCCGGAAATTTCCCGAACCCGTTCAATCCTTCGACCATGATCGTCTTCTATGTGCCGCGGGAAGCGCGCGTGACGCTGGCGATCTATGACATGGCGGGCCGTGCGGTTGAGACGCTCGTCGACGGCGAAGTCCCGCCCGGCGAGCACCGTCTGCAGTGGAGTGCCCAGGGCCTGGCGAGCGGGGTCTACCTGTGCCGGATGACCGCGGTCGGCTCTTCGCGGACGATCAAGCTTCTCTACGAGAAATAGCGAGTGCGGCCAGCTCCGCCCGAACTTTCCCAGACTACCAGCGACAGGGTGTCAGACATAATGACCAGATCACAAAAGTGGCTCCTTGTTGCGGTGCTGTGGATTCCGCGCGCCCTTCCCGCTCAGCCGGCAATGAACTCGCTCGTGGTGCATGCCGATGCCGGGAGGGACACCATCAGCAGATTCATCTACGGACAGTTTTCCGAACACCTGGGGCACTGCATCTACGGAGGGCTCTGGGTGGGGGAAAACAGCCCGATTCCCAACACGCGCGGCATACGCAACGATGTCGTCGATGCCCTGAAGAAGATCCACGTGGCGGCGCTCCGATGGCCGGGCGGGTGCTTTGCCGACGAATACCACTGGAGGGACGGCATCGGCCCGCGCCCGGAGCGGCCCAGGATGGTCAACACGAACTGGGGCGGTGTCACGGAAGACAACAGTTTCGGCACGCACGAGTTCATGGACCTGTGCGGGCAGATCGGGTGCGAGCCCGTGATCTGCGGGAACATCGGCAGCGGCACGGTGAAGGAAATGTCCGACTGGGTGCAGTACCTGACGTCCGACGGCGATAATCCCATGAGCCAGTTGCGGAGGCGGAACGGGAGGGAGAAGCCCTGGAAGGTCAGGTTCTGGAGCGTGGGGAACGAGACGTGGGGGTGCGGCGGGATCATGTCGGCGGAGTTTTATGCCAATGAAATGGCGCGGTACTCCCTCTTCCTGAAGAATTACGGCGATAACAGGCTCACCAAGATCTCTTCCGGCGGCCTCCAGGAGGACTACGCCTGGACCGACACGATCATGAAGAAATGGAAGAGCGTCGACGGGTGGCTGAAGGGATTCCTGGGCGGATACTCGCTCCATTACTACACCGTGGCAGACTGGAGCAGGAAAGGGTCCGCGACGGTGTTTGCGGAGAAAGACTGGTTCACGACGCTCTCGACGACGCTCAAAATGGACGACCTGGTGACACGCCATGCGGCGATCATGGACAGGTACGATCCGGAGAAGCGCATCGGCCTCGTCGTCGACGAGTGGGGGGACTGGTTCGACGTGGAGCCGGGGACGAACCCCTCGTTTCTCTACCAGCAGAACTCGCTCCGCGACGCCATGGTCGCGGCCGTGAACCTGAACATCTTTCACAAGCACTGCGATCGCGTGAAAATGGCCAACATCGCCCAGATGGTGAACGTGCTCCAGTCGATGATCCTGACCAAGGGCGACGCGATTGTCCTGACCCCGACGTACTACGTGTTCAAGATGTATGCCGTGCACCAGGATGCCGTGATGCTGCCTGTGGACATGCAGTGCGACTCGTACGCGAGCGGCAGGGATTCGATCCCGGCGCTGAGCGCATCGGCGTCAAAAGACAGGGAAGGACGGATCCATGTCTCACTTGCCAATCTCGACCCCTCGAAGGCGGAGGACGTGCGCTGCGAGCTGAAGGGAGCGTCCGCCGGGAGCGTCACCGGCGAAATCATCACGGCGGGTACGATGAACGCGTACAACGATTTCGGCAGGCCGGAAGCCGTGAACATCCGGCCGTTCGACGGCGCCCGGCTTCGTGACGGCGTCCTCTCTGTACATCTTCCCGCAAAATCCATTGTGACGCTCGAGATCCGCTGATTGTCGAGCATGGCATCGCCATGACCCTGCCTCCGGCTGCCGTCCCGGTGATGTTGTTTATCGGCATACACAACGCGTGGGACCTCGTGACGTTCCACGTATTCTCAAAGAAACCGGAATGATGGTCCCCCATGCTTACTCCTCTGGTCATCCTTTCTCTGGCCCGGACACTCTCAGGCGCCGGTCACGACGTCGCGTTCAGTGTGTCGTGCGATTCCGTCGCGGCCTATGACTTCGTCGAGATCACTGCCAGCGTCGAACATCCCGCCCCCGGCAATCCCTTCACCGGCGCCCGTCTGACCGGCATGTTCTCCCGCCGGGAAACCGGCGAGCGCTGGTCGGTGAACGGGTTCGCGGACGCCGACGACGGCAGCATCTACCGCATCCGCTTCATGCCGCAGGCGGCGGGCGACTATGAGTATGTCGTCGTGTTTCACGACACCGCGCGGGAGGAGACCTCCCGGGGGACGGTCCGCGCGTTTGACGGTCATCGCCGGGGGCTGCTCCGCGTCGACCCGCAGTACCCCTGGCATTTCATCTGGGCGGGAACCGGCGAGCATTACTTCTTTAACGGGACGACGGCGTACTGGCTGATGGGATGGAAGGACGAGCGGACGATCCGCAGTGCGATTGAACGCCTGCATCGCCTGAATGTGAACCGCCTCCGGGTGACGATCGCGGGGAGGGAAGACGTCTTCTTCGGCGAGCCCGTGATGAACGGGGAGAATTTCACGACGTACCTGACCCCGTGGCCGGCCAACGGGCGCGGGGACATCCATCATCCGGGGTATGCCGACATGTACCGTCCGGATTTCGACTACACGAGGTTCGACCTCCCCTATTGGCGCAAGTTCGAACGCGCGCTGGCCTTCGCACGGGACCGGGACGTCATCATCTCGCTCGTCCTCGACATGAACGACAACAAGGTGCATCCCGCGGCGGGGAGCGACGACGAGCGCCGGTTCATCGCGTACGCGATCGCACGCTTCGGCGCCATGTCGAACATCACCTGGGACCTGGGCGACGATCTGGAACGGTATCGCACGGATGAATGGACACACGAGACCGGAACATTGATAAAGGCCTGGGACCCCTACAGGCACCTGGCGACCAGCCATCCTGTCGACAACATCCACCAGGACCGCACCGCCGCGTGGTTTGATTTCACCTCGTTCCAGGAGTGGTCGCGAGAGCAGCACGCGTTCATGCTGAAGCAGCGGGCGCTGCAGGAAGCGACGGGCCGGATCATACCCCAGGCGAACGAGGAGTACGGGTACGAGGACCACTACCCGATGTGGGCGCCCGCGCCGCCGGCGGAGTCGGCGGACGTTCTCCGCCGCACGGCCTGGGATATCTACATGGCAGGGGGGTACCAGACCGCGGGAGAGAGCGCCCGCCGGGGGACGAACATCTGGCCTGACACGGGAGGGGGCTGGCTCAACGGCCGGGGTGATGACTCCATGACGATGTTTGTCGGGTACGGTCACATCGTGGAGTTCTTCTCACTGTTTGAATGGTGGAAGACTGCTCCGCACGATGAGCTGGTGAGCGACGGCAATTATTGCCTTGCCGAACCGGGGCGCGCCTACGCCGTCTATCTTCCCCGCGCGGGGAGCGTGACCGTGCGTCTCGGCCAGGGGCGCTACTCCGCACTCTGGTTCGAGGCCCGCTCCGGCCGGGCGGTGGTATTGCCGGACATCACCGGTCCTTCCTGGCAATCGCCGGAGGCGCCAACCGGAGAAGATTGGGCATTGCTCATAAAAAGATTGAATTAAGAACTAAGAATTCAGAATTCTCAATTCTTAATTCGGATAGGATTGACGATATGGCAAAACTCTCGCACCTCATCTGCGGCATCGCTGCAATTTCCGCCGGCGTATGTATTTCACCGTCTCCCGCACAGACGGTCGTAACTCCTCCTCCTGATGCACGGTTCAAGGCAGACATTCTGGTCGTCGTCGCGCATCCCGACGACGAATCGCTGATCGCGGGATACCTGGCGCGTGCCGTGTGTGATGAGGGAAAGCGGGTGGCGGTGGTGTTTGCGACGCGGGGAGACGCCGGGCAGAATCTCGTCGGCGAGGAGCAGGCGCACGCTCTGGCGGATGTGCGTGAGGCGGAAGCGCGGCAGGCGCTCGGCTCGATCGGGATTCAGCTCGTCTGGTTCCTCCGGGCTCCCGACACGCCGTATCCCGACGTCCCGGACGTGCTCCGCTCGCTCGGGACATGGAACCACGGGAACGTGCTCGGCGAAGTGGTCCGTTTCATCCGGCTGACCCGTCCCGAAGTGATCATTACGATGCTCCCCGATATCGTCGTCGGGGAGAACCATGAAGACCACCAGGCATCCGGCGTCGTGGCCACGGAGGCGTTCGACCTGGCCGGCGATCCGACCTGGTTTCCCGAACAGGTGGCGGCGCCCGAGGACCACCTCTGGTATTCCAATCTCATGGAAGGCCTGCGCACCTGGCAACCCAAGAAGCTCTACTATTTCACGGACGCCTCACACACCGATTTTCTCAGGGGGAAAGGGCCCGCCTACGCGATGACCGATGTCTCGCCGACCCGTCATGCATCGTACGCGCGGCTTGCGGCGGAGGAGGTGGCGTTTCACCGGACGCAGTACGACGGCGCCCCGGCGCACGAAATCGCCGCGGGTTCTCTGGGCCCGTACGAGCAGCCACTGGCGTTTGTCCTGGGGAAATCGCTGGTCGGCGGATCGGTGACCGGGGATATCTTCCAGGGCGTCGACAGTGGCCCGATTTCCTACCGCGCTCCCCGGGGCTACGCCGCCCCCTCGATGTCTCACGACGCCGCGCCCGGCCGCCTGTGGATTGAGCTGGGAGGAGGCTGGGCGTTCTACGCGCGCTTCTGGACCGCGCACGGACTCGACCCGATGCCGGGGCTCCTCGCGCCGGAACTCGGCGTGGGAAGCGGGCAGGATTTTTCCGTCCCTCTTATTCTCCACAACGATACGGATCTCCCTGCCGTGTTTGATCTGCGCACCCGGATGCCCCGGGGATGGTCCCGGGACAGCAACTCGGCACAGTTTGCACATCACGCGCTCCCCGTGAGCGGCTTTGCCGTCGGGGCACACGACGCCGTTCCCGTGCGGGTGAGGCTGGTCGCGGCGAATCTCGAGGCGCCGGCGTGGCAGGAGATCACCTGGACCGCCGCGGTGAACGGCGAAGCCGCCGGGACGGCCGCGCTGAATGTGTTCGTTGCCGGCCGCGGCGACCGGCCCTAGCGGGGGGGGGGAGATGCTGCATCTCACTCGCGGGGACCGCTTTTCACGTCCCGCCATTAAACCCGCCGGGGAAATCCGTGTCTGACAATAATAGGCCCGGCAGTTTGACGGTCTGACAGTCCATACACCATCCCTGCTGTCGATGGTCCACAATGCGAAATCAGGGCGGACACAGAGATTTCTTCAGCTCGCCGTCTCAGTCCTCCAGCGAACGTTCCTGCTTGGCGCGCTCTGCAGCGGGGTCCCCCCCCGCACGGCCGCGCAGGAGGCCGACACGTCCGTCACGCTCCCCGCGTACACCCTTCCGGACTGCATCGCATACGCGATGGACCATCAACCGGAAGTCCATCAGGCCTCCATCGGGATCTCCGTAGCAAAGACGGAAAACGCCATCAGTCTCTCCGGCTGGCTGCCGCAGGTGGGTCTCACCGGAAGCCTCCTTCATTACAACCGGCTCCCGACGACGCTCGAACCCAACCCGGCGGCTCCCGGCGGCCCGCCGGTGGCGACGCACGTGGGCGTCGTCAACACGGCAACGCCGCAGCTCTCCGCCTCCGAAACGCTCTTCGACCCCTCGTTGTTGTATGCCGCAAGGAGCGCGCCCCTGCACACCGAACAGGCCGAGCAGGCCCTGGACAGCGTCAGGATCGGGATCGTGGCCGCCGTGAGCAAGACGTTTTACAACCTCTTTCTCACGCTGCAGCAGGTCGACGTGCTGAAGGAAGACACATCGCGGCTGGGGCAGGACGTCGCGGATGCCTTTCACCAGTACGTGGGGGGCATCGCGGACGAGACCGACTATCAACAGGCCGTGATCACGCTCAACAACACGAAAGCGCAGCTGAAGCAGGAGGAGGAAAATGAAGCCCCCGCGGAGGCCCTCCTGAAACAGGCCATGGGGTACCCGGCCGGGAAGACGCTCAACGTCGTGTGCGATACCGCGCGGATGATGCATGAGATCGCGTACGACACGACGCGGCCGCTTGATTACGAGAGACGCATCGAGTACCGCCAGCTCCAGACGGCACGGGAGCTGCAGCGCCGGCAGACAGAGTTTTATGAGCTGTCGTTCCTCCCGTCCATCGCGATCTCGTACAACTACGTGTATGAATTCGAGAGCAACACCGCTCCCGCGCTCTTCCGGAATGCGTACCCGTATTCGCTGATCGGGCTGTCGGTCACGCTTCCCATATTCACCGGTTTCTCCAGGATCGAGAGCATCCACCGGTCGGTCCTGCAGGAGGAGGCACAGGATTGGGCAGAGGCCGCGCTGCGGTCACAGATCTACGCGGAATATTCCTCGGCGATGGCCGCCTACAAAGGGAGTCTCTACAATCTCCGGCTGCTGGAGGAGAACAAAGCGCGGGCGGCGAGCGTCTACCGCGTCGTTTCTCTCCAGTACAAGCAGGGAGTGGTTTCGTATCTGAACATCATCGTCGCCGAGACGAATCTGATCACGGCGGAGATCGGCTACACGGACGCGTTGTTCCAGGTGCTGGCGAGCAAGATCGATCTTGAAAAGGCGATGGGCGACATTCCGACCAACCAATGAAACGGAGAGCACAATGATCGGGGGACGATGGATCGTCTCGTTCGCAGGATGCCTGCTGCTCCTCTCCTGCGGACAGAAACAGCCGCCGCCGCCCGCGCCGGTGCCCGTGAATCTGGCCACGGTGACGGCGCAGCCGGTCGTCTACTACGACCGGTACACGGCGACGACCGTCGCGCTCAGCCAGGTGAACCTCCTCCCCGAAGTCCAGGGGTATCTGACCGGGATCTACTTCAAAGAGGGGAGCCATGTGAAGAAAGGGGAGAAGCTGTATGAGATCGACAGGCGTATCTATGAGGCGAACTACAACGCCGCGGCGGCCAACCTGAAAGTCGCGGAGGGGAACCTGCGGCAGGCGCAGCAGGACGGGGATCGCTACGAGTACCTCTACAACAACAAGGCGGTGGCCAAGCAGCTGTACGACCACGCGATGATCGCGCTGGAGAACTCGCAGAACGCCTACAAATCGGCCGATGAAGCCCTGACCACCGCCAGGACCAACCTGGCCTATTCCACGATCACCGCACCGTTCGACGGCACCGTGGGTTTCAGCCAGGTGAAACTGGGCGACCTGATGACGGTCGGCCAGACGGTCCTTGCCACCATCTCGACCGACGACCCGATGGGGGTTGACTTCCTGGTGAACGAAAAGGACCTGTCGTATTTCGACGACCTGCGGGCCGGCAGGTCACGGCCGGCCGATTCACTCTTCACGCTCATCCTGCCCGACTACTCCGTGTATCCTTTCCCGGGGACGCTCTCGGTCATCGACAGGGCGGTGAACCCGCAGACGGGTTCCATCAGGATCCGGCTCACGTTCCCGAACCCGCGCCGGGCGCTGCGCGCCGGGATGAGCTGCGTCCTGAGGGTGCGGAACCGGGACACGGCCCCGCAACTCCTGGTCCCTTACAGGGCGGTGGTGGAGGAGATGGGCGAGTTCTTTCTTTACGTGGGGAAGGACACGTCGATGGCCGGGCCGGCGGGCGCGACGGGAGAGCAGCCCGGTGCGAAGGGGGGAGAAGGCCTGTACGCGTTTCAGAGAAAGGTCCAGCTCGGCACGGTCATCGGTCCCAGCGTGATCATCCGCGGCGGCATCAGCGCAGGTGAGCATATCGTTGTCGACGGCGTCCAGACGCTGCACAACGGGTCGGCGATCGCCGCGACAGCGGACAATGCCTCCGCGGGACGCGGGGGGAAGCCCGGCGACGGCGGCAAGGGTCTCCAGGGGAAGCAGTGAGCGGGCGCGGGAGCGGGGTGCGGCGGGGGGCACTGCGGATGGCTGACCGATGATCGCCAATACGTTTATCAAAAGACCGGTCACCGCGATCGTCATCTCGGTCGTGCTGGTGATCTCCGGCGTCCTCTGCATTTTCAATTCTCCCATCGAGCAGTATCCCCAGATAACCCCCCCCGTGGTCCAGGTCAACGGCCAGTTCACCGGCGCCGACGCGCTCACGGTCGAACAGACGGTCGCCACGCCGATCGAGCAGCAGGTCAACGGCACCCCGGGGATGCAGTACATGCAGAGCAACAATACCAACAACGGTCTCATGTCGATGAACGTCACGTTCAACGTCGGGACCGACATCGATATTGCCACGCTCGACGTGCAGAACCGCGTCAGCATCGCGTCGCCCCTGCTGCCCGCGGCCGTGAG
>Ga0335079_10009897_pt1 | contig 10857 bp, 7 predicted proteins | sample Lox_Sample_33_FD_206719 | JGI IMG/M metagenome (GOLD analysis project Ga0335079, IMG submission 206719) | Soil microbial communities from Loxahatchee National Wildlife Refuge, Florida, United States - Lox_Sample_3.3 | ecosystem: Environmental > Terrestrial > Soil > Wetlands | place: USA: Florida... | reverse complement strand
CGGTTAACAAGGCGGCTAGCCCTGAAGACTAGTGCGTTTTCGTGCGCATCAGATGCATGTCATAGATTGACAAAAGGCTTCCTGCTGACATAATTGGAAACCTTAGAAGTGCAAAGGTTTTCCATTCAGTAAATGAGTGCAAGTCATAAAGCGAGTTTGACGCTGGCTGAGCCGGTTTCATCAGCCGCAATCGCCCCACGCCAGCCTCAGACGACGCCGCCTCGCTATGAGGCGCTGCAAGCCTTACTGGCATTCTCCGCCTTGCACGAGCAAATCCGCCGCAGGAAAGCAGAAGACAAGCGGGAGGGCATTGGCGTCGAGGATGCCTGGGAACTGGAATCGTTCGTACTCGACGAAGTTCTGCAACTGGTTGCGGAGCGAGCCCTGGCCATCACCGGCGCGGACGGAATTGCAATCGCACTGGCCGAGGGTGAGGCGATCGTTTGCCGAGCGGCGGCCGGAGACATTGCTCCCGACGCGGGGGCGCGCCTGGATCCTAACTCGGGCTTCTCCGGGGCATGCCTGATGACGGGCCGCATCGTGCGCTGCGACGATGCGGAAACGGATGCTCGCGTCAATTTGCAGGCCTGCCGCCGTCTGGGCGCTCGCTCCATGGTGGCTGTGCCTCTCTCCGCAAAGCAGAACGTGATCGGGTTGTTGGAGGCATTTTCCAGCGAGGCTTACGGCTTCAATGACAGTGACGTCCGCAGCCTGAACCTGCTCGGAGAACTGATCCTCGCGGCCCTCCGGCCCGAGGAAGAAGACAGGCTGGCGGAGATTTCTCGCAGAGTTGTCGGAAGCGGACTGCCGGCCGCCATCGCTCCCTTACCGGAAACTCGGGACGCGAACACAGCCCCTCCGCCAGAGCCCGAAGCCAAAAGCGAAGAAACTTCCGCAGTCCAGGCGTATCCGGAACCGGCTTTTCTTGCGGGCGCCGAAATATCGAGAAGTTCGCATCCGGGACTTGCAGTGGTGATCGTGGCGGTGTTGTTTGCGGCTGGACTGGGAGCGGGGTTGTGGTGGAACCTGCGCCAGCACAGGGCGCCTGCTTCCACGACACAGCAAGCAGCCAGCGCAGCGACGCAGCAACCGACGGGCCTTGCGGCGCCGTCTGTGCCGCAGAGTCCTTCTACAGGTGCGGACAAGTCCGGACCGCTTTCGACTCTCAGCGCCATCCAGCACCAGTCGACGGCTGATACCAGCACAGTTGTCATTGATCTCGACGACCAGGTCCAATACGAAGCACACCGGCTGTCGGAACCGGAGCGCATTTACTTCGATTTGCACCAGACGACTCCGGCGCCCGGCCTTGCCGCCAAGGTACTTGAAGTGGACGACAGCCTCCTGTTGCGCATTCGCGTAGCTCAGCCCGCCGAGGGAGTGACTCGCGTCGTGCTGGACACCAAAGGCGCGCCGGATTTTTCCGTGCGCATGGAGTCGAGTCCTTATCGCCTGATTGTCGAGATCCACAGGGTTGCGTCCGCAGCACCCGCGGGCACGAAGCTCAACGCGTTGGCACCAGCGCAGCCTTCAACTCCTGGCCATACGGCGACGCAGGGAGATAGCCAGCTCGCCGCTGCTTCCCGAACCCGGGGAACAACCGCGTCAGGCTTGCCGGCGAACACTCCAAGACTACGGCTTGTGCTCGATGCGGGTCACGGTGGCTGGGACCTGGGAACGGTGGGACGCAAGGGGCTGCTCGAGAAGGACCTGGTACTTGATCTGGTAGAGCGACTTGGAAGCCTGGTAGAAAAGCGTCTCGGCGTCGAGGTCATTTACACCCGAAAAGACAACCAGTACATCGCGCTAGAGAAACGCACAGAGATTGCCAACCTGGCGCAAGCAGATTTGTTCTTGTCTGTCCATGCCAACTACTCCGATTCGACGTCAGCGCGCGGCGTGGAAACCTACTATACCAATACATTTTCGTCCGTCCGGGCCCGTACGCCCGAGGAAGGCGGCGAGGACGGCGCCCTCAAGAATGTTAACTGGACGAATGTGGACATTCGCACCAAGGTAAAAGAGTCACACCGTTTCGCCGCAGTTGTGCAGCAGGCGCTATACAGCGCGCTGGCGAACAAGAATCCTGGCATTCGCAACCGCGGCGTAAAAGAAGCGCAATACGTGGTACTTACCGGTACCTCGATGCCAGCTATCCTTGCCGAAGTCTCCTTTGTCAGCAGTCCGGCCGACGAACGCAACCTGCAGAATCCTTCTTACCGCCAGCAGATTGCCGAGGCCCTCTTCTCAGGAATTGCCCGGTACACCGGCGAACTGCAGAAAGTGAAGATGGCGAGCACGTCGGGAAAACCGACGGGGCGCTAGAACTCTCACTGGGGGTTTTCAATCCCACCGTATTTCTGCAGCCACTTCAACTCTTCCCGCACTTTGATCTTGCCATGCCAGGGATTCTTATCCAGCGAGTGACCTTCGCCCGGAAAAAGCAGGAACTTGCTGGGAATGCCCAGATTATGCAAGGCATGGTCGAGCAGATAATCCTCAGCGGCGGCCACGCGAATGTCCTCTGTCCCGGCTACGAGGTGCGTGGGTGTGCGGACCTTGTTCATCTGAAAAATGGCGGCTTCGTCCACGTAACGCTGCGGAACTTCCCACGGCAAACCGCCGAGGAAGTAAGCGTCATCGAAAGTAGTGTCATCGTTGCCCCAGTTGGCGACGTGCTCCACCGCTCCAGCGCCTGTGACCGCGGCTTTGAACCGCGTGGTCTGCGTAATCAGCCAGTTTGTCATGTAACCGCCATAGCTGTATCCGCCGATCGCGAGCCGATTGGGATCGGCGATGCCGTCCTTCACGAGAGCGTCCACTCCTTCCAGAATGTCTTTACCAGGGCGGGAAACGAGTTGCGGGACAATCTGCATGAGGAACTTGTCCCCGTAGCCGGTTGATCCGCGATAGTTCGGCTCAAACACCAGCCAGCCCTGGCTGGCCGCCAGGCGGTCCCATACATACCAGTCGATTTCAAAATGGTTCCCGTCCGCATCGTTGGGTCCGCCGTGGATGAAAACGAACATCGGCAGGTTCTTCGCTTCGAACTTCCCCGGCGGATACATGAGCATGCCTTCGATGGATGTGCCATCATCGGCGGTCCAGCGGTATGGCTTGCCTTCAGGCAAGTCTCGCGAAAGAAAGATCTGATTGAAGGAGGTGATGGGCCGCGCTTCGGATAACTTATCGGCGTCATCGGCTATGTAAACCTCCGCAGGCCTTGCCAGAGAGGAATAAACAAAGGCGATCCGGGGCGTATTTGGGGAGGCAGCAATCCGTTCATAGGTGCCAGCCCAGCCGGGCTGCCTGGTGAAAGCAGTTGCCGGGCTGGCCTGTGAATACAGCTGCACCTCGGTACCAAGACGCCCGGCGACGAGCGCATTGCCGTTGGCAGCCACCGCGGCATGCACGACGCAACCATCGAATGTGCCCGCCCACCGTTGTGCTTCCCCGGTGGCGATGTCGACCCAGTAAAGGCGAGGCTGGGTATCGAGATATTTCCCCTCGACCGACCCCTCCTCCACTTCAAAGAAGATATGACGGCTATCATTTGCCCACTGGATAGCCTGTTCCTGCGCCTGGTTCCGGGTGATTCGCTTCACGGCTGTCTCGGGCGATGGAGCCGCCAAGTCCAGTGTGTAGATGTCGAACTCATCGATTTTCTCCTCGCGCTCGGAGATCGAGGAGGTGACGAAGGCCAGATAATGCGCATCGCGAGAGGCGACAAGTTCCTCGACCCGCCAGGGACTACTAGCCAGACTGCGGGCACCGGGCGTGGTTGCAGGTTCTGGGGAGGGATCTTCCTGCGGAACGCTGCCTTGCGAGGCATGGCGAGCAATGGCTGCTGCAAGATCGAGACTGAAAATGACGTCGCCTCGTTCCGCCGCGCGATACTGCACAACGTCCTTCCATTGCTTGTTGTACGCATCGTTCTGGTCTTTGGTCCAGGGCGTACGAGTCGCGAAATAAAGTGTGCGGGAGTCCGCTGACCAGGCGAAGGAGTGAACTTCTTCGTCTCCCTGGGTGACGGGAAACGCCTCGCCGCCGTTCGGGGAGATCAGGTAAAGCTGCCCGGTTTCTTTAGGGTCGTCGTCTGATTCGTCTTTTCCGGAGCCCGATTTCCTGTCCGAGAGGAACGCAATCCAACGACCATCGGGCGACCACTGCGGGTCGCCGTCATAACCCGACTGCGTGAGCTGCGCCAGCGTTCCTCCCTGGCCTTCAATCCGATAGAGCCAGAGCTCTTTGCGAAAAATATTCTGGTTCCAGTCGGCGCGCTCAGTGACAATCACGACCGACTGCCCATCGGGGGAAACTGCAACCCGGTCGAAGCTTACGGAGTTAAAGGCCTCGTCAAGTGTGATCCTGGGCTTGTCGGCTGCGACAGAAGGAACGAGGGGCAAAGTTGCCAAGAGAGTGATCAGCAGGAATCTTTTGATAATCATGGGAGTAACACGGATATATCGCGAGAAGGTGCTGTTTGTAAACTGAGAAGACAAACTCCCGGAAACCGCGGGTCACACGCAGCCAGAATCGATGGGTGGGGCTGGTCTATTCGGTACCGCACGTTGCCGGGTAATTACCCATCGACTTTGCCATGATGGCGGCCCACTTCACCGGGTCGGCGAGTCCCCCTGGCAACGTATTGAAATATTCCCAGGATGCGACACCGCCAAAATGTGGGTACTGCACCGCTAACGAACTGACAGTTTCCGATGCAGTGCGCACCGGAATGAACCCGCCGCCGTCGGCGGGATTGCCGATCATGCCCGCGACGACTTTCCCAGGCGGGAAGCCATATTGCACGATCAGGTTGTAGTCGTAGTCGGAGGCCATGGTTCCGAAGCCGCTGTAGAACTGACCGTTGAACCAGTTGATCCGCTTGCCTTCCTGGCTTTGGTAAAGCTGCTTGTAGTCGAAACCTGAGAGATTCCCGCCCCCCCAAAGAGCCGATGCCACCGGGGACATGGTGATGATGAAATCGTGCCCGAAGTCGGTATTCAATTGCGCCACGATTTTCTTCGCATTGGAAAGGGAGACCTGTTCTTCGATGTCCAGATCGATTCCATCCAGGTGGTACTGCTGCAGAGTTCCCTTAAGAATGGGATAGAACGTGTCCCAGTCGCTGAACAGAACTGCATAACTCCCCTGGGCGGCGCCACCGAGCATGATTCGCACCTTCACTCCGCTACTTTGCAGGGTCGCAACCTCCTGCCACATGACGTCGAACATGGGGTCGCCGGGAGGGTTGTCGTTGAGATGGATGTAGGGCGATCCATCGTTGTTATAGCCCAGATGAAAGGCAGCTACCATGACATCGGTGACGATGGGCAGTCCATTGTGGGCGTGACACTGGTTCCAGATAGGCGACAGGGAGACGTAATTCCCGTTGTAATATTGCGTCTGGTAGTAGTAGATCACGCGCTTCCCAAAGACAGGCGACGTTTGCCCGGGAGCGGCTGCACAGAGCAGCATTCCACTCACAATCAGGGAAAGAAGAAATCCGGAGGATGGCGCGATTTTCGATTTCACGCCCGGCACATTACTTCGTAAGGCGTGGAAAGTCAAGCCCGGATAGCGCGCCGGACGCGGTTTTTCGGGATTCCCGGTTTCAGGGCTGTACCGGGTCGGCGTTCCTCAGGGCGTCGTCAAGATTCTGGCTGGTTCTGGATCCTCTTCCCTCCACCACACGCCAGCCATCATCATAGTGCCTGAAAGTAACCGTCGAGGTGTACTGCACGCCGCCGGCGTAAAGCGCAGTGCCGACTTCATTCAGTGGAATCCATTTCCAGAGAAAGTCTACGTCGGCAGTGTTGCCGTCCTTGCTGAGACCCGTGATCTCCAGCAATTGCCTTCGGGCCGCCGGCACGCTGAAAAACTGCGAATTCCTGGCATCTGGCGGAATCAGGTCGCGGAAGACGTCAACCCCGATAGGAGTCAGTGCCACTTCCCAGCAAGGAGCTGGGGCTACATCGGGAGGACAAGCCGCGGCCGTTCCCGTAATCCAGCCGCGCTGCTGCAGTACCAGGTATTCGGGCGAAAGATAGTTCGTGTTAGAGATGGCGCCGGTACGCAACCAGAATTGCTGCGTGCTCTTGAAGGTGTCAGATCCGGCGATCAGATCGGCCGCGAGTCGGCGGGTGAGAAAGTCGCGGGGTGTGCAGGCCACAGTCGCACACAAGACCGCCAGGACCAGCGAGATTTGAAGTCTCCCCATCCGCACGGGAAAGAAACTAGTGGATTGTAACTAAACTGGAGCGGCGGCGTGGCAAGAAAGGATGGTCAGCGATCTGGCCTTCGAATTTCGGGGCCCAGCGGCCCGGAATCGCCGTCCCGCAACCGGGACATGCGCCCTCCGGCGTGAGGCGATAATCTTGCACCAGATAGCTGTAGCGCTTGATGAGGGTCAGACCACAGTGGGGACAGCGAGTGTTCTCCAGTTCGCCAACCATGTCGGGAAGGTTTCCAGCGTAGACATAGCGCAGACCCGCCCGCCTTCCGATCTCGGCGGCCCGTAACAAGTGCTCCGGTCGAGTATCGTCGGGATCATCCATCTTGTAGTCCTTGTGGAACGCCGTCACGTGCCAGGGGACGTCCGGAGATACACCGGCCAGAAAATCGGCCAGGCGGCGGAGTTCATCATCCCCGTCGTTAAAGCCGGGGATGATGAGCGTGACGATCTCCAACCACACTCCGGTTTCGTGCAACCGGCGGATCGTGTCCAGGATCGGACCGATGCGTCCCCCGAGCTCGTGGTAGTGGCGGTCATCGAAGCTCTTCAAGTCCACTTTGAAAAGATCCACCCAGGGACGCAGATATTCCAGCACCTGCGGAGTGCCATTGCCGTTGGAAACAAACCCAGTCACAAGGCCGGCAGCCTTGGCCTCCTTGAATACGGCGACCGCCCACTCACTGGTGATCAGCGGTTCGTTGTAGGTGCTTACCAGGACCTTCGCGCCTTGCCGTAATGCGTCCTCGATCAGGGCCTTGGGAGAGGCGGCCAAGGGAGACGATACTGCGCTGGGATCACGCAGAGCCTGGGACGTCACCCAGTTCTGGCAATACCCGCAGTGGAGATCGCATCCGAGCATTCCGAAACTGTAAGCCAAAGCCCCGGGATAGGCGTGAAAGAAGGGCTTTTTCTCGATGGGATCACACTGCACGCCGCCGACGTAGCCCCAGGGGACGTATAGAGTTCCGCCACGGTTGTAGCGGACCTTACAGACGCCCGGCTGCCCTTCAGGAATGGGGCAGGCGTGGCCGCAGGCGTAACAACGAACCCGATTCCGGTCGAGCTTTTCGTAAAGCTCTCCTTCGCGCACGTTCTCATAGACAATTTCGCGCAGGGTCGGCACGCTATCCTCTCTCTACATTTTAAACCCCTATGGTTGTGGCTTCTGAGGCAGCGGGGCACGCAGCCGTGACCACGCAGCCATAACCATGGAGCGCGCATTTGAGGATGGGAAGGCGGGCCTACCGTGATTCCGTGCTGGCTTTGCTCGCCAGCTGATGTTGCCTGATCCAGTCATTCGCGTGCTGTTGGGCAGCCGCAACCTGGGAGCGGTTCAGACGGGACGCGAGAACCGTGACGCGGTACCTGCTGGCCTGGTCGCCTCCCGCCAGGGCCAGCGCCGACCAGAAATAGGCCCTGGTCAAGTCCTGCTCCACACCGCGCCCAGCCCAGTAATAAGCACCGAGGGTGGCCTGAGCAGCCACATGACCTTGTTCAGCCGCCAGGGAAAACCAGCGCACTGCCTCGGCATAGTCTTGCGGGACATCTTCGCCGGTTGCGAAGCGCGCTCCCATGGCGAACTGCGCCGCCGTGTCCCCCTGTTCCGCCAACCGGCGCACATCCTGCACATTCCCCGCTCCCTGTACGGATGCCACCCGGGACAATGACGGCCGCACTTCCGGCGGCCGTGTTGAGTAACCGTGGCCTGAGCCGAAGCTGCGAATCGCTCCGCCCGGAACCACCAGCCATAGCGCGACGAGAACCAGCGTGGCGGCGATCGTGGTCAGAAGAACCTTGCGAAATCCGGAATGAGAGGAACTCAACAGGCCCTCATATGCCGGGGGTTCGATTGGAAACTCATCATCCACCGCGGCTGGAGGCATCTCCCGTTGCTGCATGGCAGAGCTTGCGTGGTCGATCGCCGATGGAACAAGAGTCGCCAGCTGCTGCAGCACAAAGCTGTCATTCCCGCTGAAGGCTCCCGCTTCAGGCGAGAAAACTTCCAGCAATCCCACGGCTGTGCCGTTGCGGAAGATGGGTACCGCAATCATGGACCGCACGCCGAGCTGGCGGCAGCTTTCGCGGTCTGCTCGGGAGTCAACTTCGGAATCGTCGCAGCGGAGCAGGCTGCCGGTCCGCACACACTCTCCTGAAAAACCGGAGCCCACGATCAGCCTTGCGCCCAGCGGAGGCGCCGCAGGCCCTGCGGATGCGCGGCAGACAATTTCCTCTCCTTCCGCGAGCGCGATCGCAGCCCCATTCGCGTGGGTAAATACCTGGGACCGGCGCGCAATCAACTGCAAGGCGCTGTCGAGATCGGGACCGAGCGCACTGACTTCGCGCCGGACCGCAGACAGGGCGGTCAGCATCGCCGTGTAGTCGGTTTCGGCAGCGGGCTCTTCAACCGCGATCTCGTCGCTCTCTTCAGCCGTGACCGGAAAACTCGCGCGGGCACCCCCTCGCGAGCCATGCAGGAGCCAATTCCGCAATTGCCGGCGAGAACTGCCGGACATGGTCTCCAGATAGATCCCGGTGCGGCCTGACGGGTCAGACCAGACCACCGGCCCGGAAACACAAATAGACGTTTCGCTCTCCGGGAGATCCAGCCACAGGTTGAGTTCCTGGTTCTCTAGAGCGGCGCGTGGCAACTGTATGCTCACGCCCTGCTCACTGATGTTCAGAATCTCGCTGAGATCGGGAACCTGGCCAGTCAGTTCCCCATTGACGCGCGCGTAAGCCGGTGCAGGCAGTGCGTGTCGCGCGTGATGGCGACGATCTACCGCCGGGCCGATTTCTACGCGGGAATCGGCCGCATTACCACCTGTGGGCCCCATACCGCCTACATATTACTCCCTGTATGCAAGTCCCAGGCCCTTGACGGCCCATCCGCCCGACTCAACAAGAGCAACCCCGTGCGGGGCGGCCCTACCAGACGCGGCAGGAGTTGGCATGAACCATGGGTTGACCGGCGTGACAGCCGAAGGCATGCGCGAACTCCGGCATGTTACTGACCACGTTGTTGATTCGATATCGGGGAAGAGAGTGCCCCTGCGTCATCACCGCGGTGCGGGCCGCCTCGGGACGCAGATCTGCGCACCAGACGTTGGCATATGCAAGGAAGAAGGTCTGCAGGTTGGAAATTCCATTCCCCGCCTGCGAATCCAGGTCCTTGCCTTGCGCCTTGAGACTGTCCTGGAGCCCGGCCAGGGCGATGTGAATACCTCCGTTGTCGGCAGTATCTTCACCAGCCGAGAGCTTACCGTTCTGTTTGACACCGGCTTCCGGGATGTCTTGCGTGTATTCATCGGTAATGCAGCGGTCGCGCTCTTCGTAATTCGCAGCATCGGCGGCTGTCCACCACTCTTTCAGGTTGCCATCCGCGTCGAACTTCCGTCCCTGATCATCGAAGCCGTGGGTAATCTCGTGCCCGATCACGGCCCCGATGGCGCCGTAGTTCGCCGCGTCAGGTTGAGTCGCATCGAAGAACGGCGGTTGCAGAATTCCAGCCGGAAAATTGATGGTATTGGTCTGCGCGTCCTCGTATGCGTTGACGGTTGGCGGAGTCATGCCCCACTCCGTGCGATCGGCGGCTTGCCCGAACTTCGCCATGCGGCGGTGGATCTCGAAGCGCGCGCTGCGCTGGACGTTCCCGAGATAATCGTCGCGCTTGATCTCAACTGAGGAATAATCCCGCCAGTGATTTGGGTAAGCGATCTTGTCCACTTCCGCGGCCAGCTTGGCGTGGGCGAGGTTCTTGGTTTCGGGAGACATCCAGGTAGCGTTGGTGATGTCCTCATCGAGCGCCACCTTGATCGCCTTCACCATCTCCAGCATGCGTTCTTTGTTCTCGGGAGGAAAGTACCTGGCCACGTAGGCCTGCCCGACGGCCTCACCAAGGTCTGCGTCTGTGTTGATCGAGCAGCGCCTCCAGCGAGGCTGCAATTGGCTGGCTCCGCCCAATGTACGTCCGAAAAAGTCGAAATTCTCTTCCAGCAGCGGCCGGCTCATGGATGCAGCCGAAAAAGTCAGAAGCTCATACCGCAGGTAGGCGCGCCAATGCTCCACCGGCTGGGTCGCAATCAGCTTTTCCATCCCACGGAAGAAATCCGGGGAAAGGACGAGGTATTGAGGCGGGACCGGAATCTGCATCCCTTCGAAATAATGCTTCCAGTCAAAGGATGGGGTCAGAGCCTGGATCTGCGCGAATGTCATCTTGTTGTTCTGGTTCTTCGGGTCGCGCCGCACCACAATGTCCATAGCGGCTTTGGCAAGCGCGGTTTCCATCTCCAGCACCGTCTGCGCGTCAGCCGCAGCCTCGGCTTGCGGCTCTCCGCCCAGTTCGAGCAGGCGCGCTACGTGTTTCACGTACTTCTCCCGGATTTGCTTCGACTTGTCGTCGTCATTCAGATAGAACTCGCGTCCTGGCAGGGCCATGCCGGATTGGTCCAGAGCTGGCAGCACGAGGCGCGCGTTATCGAAATCGGGCTCGGCAAACAGTCCGAACAACACTCCCTGATACTGCGCGTCAATAAAGTTCAGGTCGGCCGGACGAATGAGCTGATGAATGGCGGCCACCATCGCGGGAAGCTGAGACTTATCTTTCAAGCTTGCAATGCGGTTCA
>Ga0335079_10009896_pt1 | contig 10857 bp, 8 predicted proteins | sample Lox_Sample_33_FD_206719 | JGI IMG/M metagenome (GOLD analysis project Ga0335079, IMG submission 206719) | Soil microbial communities from Loxahatchee National Wildlife Refuge, Florida, United States - Lox_Sample_3.3 | ecosystem: Environmental > Terrestrial > Soil > Wetlands | place: USA: Florida... | reverse complement strand
AACTCGATGAGCAGGTAGCCCGCACACACGCATCCGAGCACGCCGCCCACCGTGTTCAGCCCGTAGAAGAGCGCCAGCTCGCCCCGCAGCTCGTCGCTGCGATCGCCCGCGAACGCGCGGGTGAGAACAGGCAGTGTGCCGCCCATGAGGAACGTCGGCACCAGCAGGACCGTGAAGGCGAAAGCGAATTTGATCCCCGTGCCCACCCACAGGCCGGGAGCCAGGCCGCGCGCGAGCGCGAGGTAGGCCGCACCGATTCCCCGCAGAATCCACGGCGACAGCACCCCGAAGACGCCGATGGCGATCTCGAGCCGGCCGTAGAGTGCCGCGGGATTGGCCTGTCGGTCGGCGCGGCGGCCCAGCACATAGGCCCCGAGGCCGAGGCCGCCCATGTAGGCCGCGACGACGGTGGTGACCGAATGGATCGTGGAGCCGAAGAACTGGTAGAGCTGCCGGACCCAGACCAGCTCGTAGACCAGTCCGGCCGCGCCGGAAAGGACGAAGATGAGCCCGAACAGTGCATGCCGCGCACGCCGGGCGCGGTCCATCAGAAGGTCGCCAACTCCCGGATCGCCGCGCCGACGTCGGCGACCTGAGGCAGAATCCGGTCCTCCAGCTGCGGAGCGTACCCCACGAACGTGTCGGTCGAGGCGACGCGCCGCACCGGGGCGTCGAGCCACGCGAACAGCTCGTCGCCGATCCGTGCGGCCAGCTCCGCGCCGTATCCCCACGACAGCGGGTCCTCGTACGCCACGACGACGCGGTTCGTCTTCCGCACCGATCGCCCGATCGCCTCCCAGTCCACCGGCGCGAGCGAGCGGAGGTCAACGACCTCTACGCTGAAGCCGGTCGCCTCCTCCACCTCCTTGGCCGCGACCAGGGAGCGCTGCACCAGCGCGCCGTACGTCACGACGGTGACGTCGGCACCTTCCTTGACGACTTTCGCCTTGCCGAACGGGATCATGAAGTTGGGGCCGGGATACGGCGCCTTGTTGTACGTCTGGCGGTAGAGATGCTTGTGCTCGAGGAAGATCACCGGGTCGTCACACCGGATCGCGGTGCGCAGGAGGCCGTTCGCATCGAGGGCCGTCGCCGGGCACACGACCCGGAGACCCGGGATGTGCGTGAACAGCGCAGCCCCGGTCTGCGAGTGGTAGACGGCTCCGCCCTTGAGGTATCCGCCGTAGGTCACGCGCACCACCGCCGGGGCGCTGAAGGCCCCGGTCGAGCGCCATCGCAAGGTGGCGAGCTCGTTGCGGAGCTGCATGTATGCGGGCCAGATGTAGTCGAAAAACTGAATCTCGACCACGGGCTTCAGGCCGCGCGTCGCCATCCCGACCGCTCGACCGACGATGTTGGCCTCCGCGAGCGGCGAATTGAACACCCGGTCGGAGCCGTACTTCTTCTGGAGCCCCCACGTCACCTTGAACACGCCGCCCTTGCCCTTGACCTTGCTCAGGTATTCGGCGCGCGAGACGTCCGCCACATCCTCCCCGAACAGCACGACCCTCGGGTCGTGGGCCATTTCGTCCTTCAGGCAGGCGTTGAGCAGGTCCACCATCGTCGTCGGATCGCCGGTGAACTGCGGGTCGTCCTCGGTGTCGAATCCCTCCGCGGCAGGGTCCACGTCCGACGAGTACACGTGCAGCATCACCGTCTCCGGCGCCGGTTGCGGAGAGTCGATCGCGGCATCCGCCGCCGCCTCCACGGCAGCCTCGACCTCCGCCTTCACGGCCTCGATCTCCTCGGCCGTGACGGTGCCCTCGGCCAGCAGACGCTCCGGGAATCGCACCAGCGGGTCTCGCGCCGCCTCGGCCGCCCGCTCCTCGGGCGGCCGGTACATGACCTCGTCGTCGGACAGCGAATGCGAGTACGGCCGGATGACGTGTGCGTGCACCAGGGCCGGGCCCTTGCGGCCGCGACAGTGAGCGACGGCGCGCGACAGGGTCTCGTACGACGCGAGCGGATCGCAGCCGTCGACCTCCTCGACGAACAGTCCGGGGAAGCCGGCGACGAGCCTGGAAATCGAGGCGCCCGCGGTCTGGACCTCGACCGGCACGGAGATGGCGTAGCCGTTGTCTTCGACGAGGAAGAGCACCGGCAGCTTGAGGTTCGATGCCGAGTTGAGCGCTTCCCAGAACTCGCCTTCGCTCGTGGTGCCGTCGCCGATCGAGCAGTAGACGACTTCGTCGCGGCGCGCCCGCTCGTTCCGGTCCGGGATCGCCTCGATCAGCCCGTACCGGTACCCGGCCTCCGCGCAGCCGACCGCCTGCAGGCACTGGGTTCCGGTCGGGCTGGACTGGCTCACGATGTTCAGTCGCCGGTGGCCCCAGTGCGACGGCATCTGCCGGCCGCCGGAATTCGGGTCGGCCGCCGCACCGACGGCCGAGAGCAGCATCTCGGTCGGCGTCATGCCGAGGGTGAGACACAGCGCCCGGTCGCGATAGTAGGGATAGAACCAGTCGTGCCCGGCCTTGAGCACCATCCCGGCCGCGACCAGCACCGCCTCGTGCCCGGCCCCCGAGATCTGGAAGAAGATCCGGTTCTGCCGCTTCAGCTGGATCTCCTTGTCGTCCAGCCGGCGGGACAGCAGCATCAGGCGATAGACGCCGAGCAGATCCGCCTTGGCGAGCCGCCGGGCGCCGGTCTCGACTTTCGTACGGGTGGCCATGAACGACCCAAGATAGCCGCCCGAGGTATCCGGCTCAACGAGGCGCCTCGGGCCTGTGCCCGCGGCCGCGCCGATCCTGGCGCACGCGGCTCTCTCGCGTCGGGACGACGGCCCGGCTAGTTTCCTGCGGACTCCCCACCGCACGAAGGCGCCCGTGAACGAAAGCGCGAAAAAGAAGGTCCTGCGCCAGTTTCCCTACGGCCTGTACGTCGTCACGGTGATGAGTGAGGGCGAGGACCACGGGCTGACCGCCATCTGGGTGATGCAGTCCGCCTTCGCCCCGCCGATGGTTGCCGTCGCGATCCAGAATGAGTCCAAGACCTTGCCGATGATGCGCGACGCCCGCGCCTTCGCCATCAATCTCCTCGATGCCGGTCAACGCGAGCTCGCCGCGAAGCTCGGCAGGTCCTCGCGCAACGTGCCGTACAAGCTTCGCGGTGTCGCCGTCCGCCCCGGCCCGGTCACGGGCGCGCCGATCCTGACGGACGCCCTGGGATGGGTCGAGTGCCGCCTGGTCGCCACCATGCCGTCCGGCGACCACACCCTGGTACTCGGCGAGGTGGTCGAAGCCGGCGTCGAGCACGAGGGCAAGGCGCTGACGCTGGCAGAAACGGGGATGAAGTACGCCGGCTGAAGAGGAGCATCGGCGCCGGGCGCGCGCCGGTCGGATCGCCTCCCGTGTCCGGCGGATCGTGGTGGGGCTGGGTCCGACCCTGTCGTTCGCCGGCCCGGTGGCGGCGCAGCCTCCACGCGACACCCTGAGCTGCGACGTCGTCATCAGTCTCGCCCGCCTGCACGTCACGGTGGACGCTCGGCTCACGGTGTCGGACGCCGGAAGCATCGTGCTGTCGGCCACGCCGGCGGATCGATCCACCGGCACCGAGGTCACGGGCTTTCTCGCGACGGACGCCCGCGGCAACTGGCTTCCAACCGCCCGCTCGGGCACCCGCTATGTGATCGAGGCCGAGCCGGGCACCGTGCGGTACCGGTACCGGCTCGATTTCGAGAACGCGGTTGCGATGAGCTCCACGGGCGCCGGCCTCGATTCAGCGCGCCTGTATGCGGCCGGCCGGAGCCTGTTCCTGGCGCCGGACCCCGTGGCGTACCGGAAGGCCTCGCGCCCCTACCCGGTCGTGCACGTGCGCGTCGCGGCCCCGTTCGGGTGGCACGTCGTCACCAGCTGGGGGGTGGACGACTCGGTCTACACGCCCGCGGACGGGGAGGCGTTGCTCGGAGCGACGATCGCCGCCGCGCCCGACTTCCGCATCTATCAGGACAGCGTCGCGGGCGCCCGGTTCGTGCTGGCCATCCGCGGCGAGCGATACTTCAGCGATGCGGCACTGGTCGCCGTCATCGCGGCCAGCCTCACCCGAGCCGCCGAAGCACTCGGACCGGTTCCCGTGCCGGTGGTCACGTACACCAGCGACGTCGGCGAAAAGGGACGGACCAGTGGGAGCCTCCAGGGACTCGCGAGCGTGGGACTGATCTGGGAGCCCGGCGAGCTGCTGGAGCGGGCGCGGAGCGATGATGTCTTCCATGAGACCCTGCACCTCTGGTTCGGGGGCGCCATGGAAACCGACCGGTGGTGGACGGAGGGCGTCACCGACTACTTCGCGGCGCGTCTCTACGCCGAGTGGGTCGGGCAGTCATCCGACCTCGCGAGCCTATGCTACGAGTCCTTGCAGGACTACCTCGACATCAGGTACGACACGCTCCTGACGATGGATCAGGAAGAGCGGAGCAACATCGCCGGCGACAACACGACGCTCCTCGTGTACCGCAAGGGAATGCTCGCGGGCCTGCTGCTGGACGCCGCCATCCGGAGGAGCACGGGAGGCGCGGCCACGCTCGACACGGTCGCGAGGCGCCTGCTCGCCATGGCGGGCGAGCGCCGCTTGCACGTGATCCGTGGGAGCGAGATCCGCGACGTCGCGGTCGAGCTCGGCGGAGACGAGGTGGCCAGGGTCTGGGATCGCGTCGTCGCGGGATCCGGACCGATCTCCGTAGACGAGGTGACGAATGCACTGCGCGTGGTCACGGGCGTCAGCGTCCCGTCGCCACAGCCGCGGGCCAAGGAACGGAAGGTCCTGAGCAACCACCCCAAAGACTAGGATCGTCGCCATGAAGCTGAGCGGCAAATCCGTGTTGTTCTTCGTGGGCCCGCAGTACGAGGACCTGGAGCTGTGGTACCCGAAGATCCGCCTCGAAGAGGAAGGGGCCAAGACGGTGGTCGCCGGACTGGGCGAGAAGGTCTATTACGGGAAGAAGGGCTACCCCGTCACCGTGGACGGCACCGTGGACGACCTCTATGCCGAGGTCTACGACGGCCTGGTGATCCCCGGCGGCTATGCGCCGGACCACATGCGCAGGTCCGAGAAGCTGCTGGGCATCACGCGCGCCATCGCCGAGGCGGGCAAGCCGGTCGCCTTCATCTGCCACGCCGCGTGGGTCCCGATCTCGGCCGGGCTGCTGAAGGGAAGAAAGGCGACCTGCGTGCGCGCGATCCGCGACGACGTGGTCAACGCGGGGGCGACCTACCTCGACGAGCCGGTCGTCGTGGACGGCAACCTCATCTCCTCGCGCACGCCGACCGATCTCTCGGCCTTCTGCCGGGCCATCATCGCCGCCCTGGCCGGCGCGCCGCGCGACTAGACCGGCGCGTCGAGCGGCCGGAGCACGACTCCGGTCGGCACCTTCGGCGCGAAGAACGTGGATTTCGGAGGCATGATCTGCCCCGCGTCCGCCACCCGCCGGACCTCGTCGAGACGGGTGGGCGGCAGCAGGAGCGCGAACGCGCAGCGCCCCGCCCGCGCGGCCTCCCGCGCCTCCGCCGCATCGGGGGTGTAGCGCAGCTCCGGGGCTCGCCCCAGCAGCGAAGCGCCGACCACCCCTACCGCCACGGCATCCGCAACCGCCACCGCGAGGCTCCGCACCGCCGGGTGCGTGGGCAGGTCGCGTGCGGCCGAGAGGTCCGCGTCCGGACGAGCGACCAGTGGCGTCTCCCTCGCGTCGGCGAAGACGGCCGTGATCACCGGGTGCTCGTCCTGCGCGGCCTGGCGAAAGAACGGCGCAGCGGCGGCCTGAAAGGCCTCGAACGCGACCGGCGCTCCCACGACGAGCCGGTGCGTCGGCAGGATCTCGAGCCCGGGGTCCCGGAACGACACCACGTGGCTCAGGGTCCGGGACGCACCTTCGCGCCACGCTTCCGGCGCTTCGCCGCGGAACAGCACGGCCGTCTCGAAGCGATGATGCCCGTCCGCCACGTAGACCGGCTCACGACTCGCCGCTTCCGCGATGCGCGCGGCGGCCGGCCCCTCCGCGATCCAGACCTCGTGCTGCGACCCCAGTGCCGTGCAGCACGCCCACGGCTGACCGGACGTCGCCTCGGCCAGAGCCTCCACCAGTGCACCGGAACTGTCCGGTGCCAGAAGGAAGACCGGGCTCAGGTTGCAGCCGGTCGCGTGCGTCAGGCGGCGGCGGTCCTCCTTCGGTCCCGCGTGGGTCCGCTCATGCGGGAGCACCCGCCCTCGCGCGAACGGCTCGGCTGCCACGGCCAGGAACACCCCCGTGCGCTGGCGGACCGAGCCGTCGAAGAAGGTTCCCGAAGTCCGCAGGACATACGCCGTCGGCTGCCCATCGCGGATCAGCGTGCCGTCCGCGCGCCACTGCGCGAGCAGCCGCGCCGCCTCTCCATAGGGGTCGGCGCCCGCGGCCGCCTGCGGCAGGTCGATGTGGACGATGTTGCGAGGGTCCCGCGCGGCAAGCTCCGACCGCCGCTCGAGCGAGATCACGTCGTAGGGCGGCGCCAGCCGACGCGCGAGTGACCGCGGATCGGCATAGCGCTCGCCGAGAAACGCCTTGAACAGTCCCGGTTCCATCACGTCGCTCCCGCTCGCGTTGCCGCAGCGATGAGGGCGTCGAGGATCCTCTTCACCTCCGACAGCGGCAGCCGCCCCACCTCCGCTTCCGCGGCCGCAGGATCCTCGCTGAACGCCAGGTAGTCGCTTTCCAGGTGCCCCTCGGGGGCGTTGGAGGGCGACCAGCGGATGAAGATCAGCGCCGCGCCGTAGCGACCGTCGGGTCCGGGGTCGTCGTCGGAGAAAACCGCCACCGAATAGGGGCGCCGGTCGCTGCCCTCGAACCCCGGTGGACGACCGTGCAGGGACACGTAGCCCGACAGCGTGTCGGCGGCGTTCACGAGCGCGCCGACTCCTTGACGACGCTGCCCAAGATGAACGCGATGTTGGCGGGCCGCTCGGCCAGGCGTCGCATGAAGTACGGATACCAGTGCGTGCCGAAGGGCACGTAGACGCGCACCCGGAAGCCGGCGCGCTGCAGCTCCTCCTGCAGGTCGCGCCGAACGCCGTACAGCATCTGGAATTCGAAGCGCTCCGGCCCGATCCCCTTCGCGGCCGCGAAATCGCGCGCGCGAGCGATGAGGGCCGGGTCGTGCGTGGCAACGGCCGGATGGTTCCCCCGCTCCAGCAGGCGTTCCACGAGCTGCGCGTAGCTGCGATCCACGTCGGCTTTGACGGGGAAGGCCACCGCGGCCGGTTCGTCGTACGCCCCCTTGCAGAGCCGGATCCGCGCCCGCGCGCCGATGAGGCGCTCCACGTCGCCCGCCGTTCGCCGCAGGTACGACTGGAGGACGATCCCGACCCGATCGCCGTGCGCGGGCAGGAACTCGCGCTCGAACAGGTCCAGGGTGCGCTGCGTGTGCGCGCTGCTCTCCATGTCTATCCGGACGAACATCCCGAGGTCTCGCCCGCGCTCGAGGATGCGACGCATGTTCTCGGCGCAGAGCGCGCCGTCCAGATCGAGGCCCATCTGCGTGAGCTTGACCGACACGTTGCAATCCAGGCGCTCGGCGGCGATCCGCTCCTGCGTCTCGACCACCATCCCGGCCGAGGAGCGCGCTTCAGCCGCCGACGTGACGCTCTCGCCCAGCACGTCGAGGCTCGCGCTGATGCCTCGGGCATTGAGCTCACGCACCGCGGTCACCGCGGCGTCCAAGGTCTCCCCGGCCACGAAGCGGGAGGCGAAGCGGCGCGCCGCCGGGTTGCTCACCGCGAAGGAGTGAAGGGCCTTCCGCTCGCTGAGAAAGAGCAGGGTCTTTCGAAGCATGCGCGTGTCGTCCTAGGTCGTGTAGAAGCGTCCCCCGCCGCGCGCCTGCTCGACGAGTGACGCCGCGGGTTGGAATCGGTCGCCGTGGGCGGAGGCGAGCCGCTCCAGGGTATCCACTGCCGCGCGCGCCCCCATCGCGTCCAGTGCACGGAACGGGCCACCGCGGAACGGGGGAAAGCCGATACCGAACATCGCTCCGACGTCGCCATCGCGTGGAGAGCGGACCACGCCCTCCTCCAGCGCGCGCGCGGCCTCGTTCAGCATCGCGAACGCGAGCCTCTCGGCGAGCAGGTCCGCAGCGGGGGCGAGCCCCGGAGTGACCCCAAGAAGACGGAGCGCCGCCGGATCCGTGCCCGCCTTCTTGCCCCGTCGATAGCGGAAGAACCCGCGCCCGTTCTTCCGGCCCAGCCGCCGGTCCGCCACCATGGCGGCGAGATCCAGCCGCGGCTTCAGGCGCTCCCCGAAGCCTTCCAGCATCACGGCGGCCGCCTTGGCCGCGACATCGAGCCCGACTTCATCGAGCAGCGTGACGGGGCCGACGGGGAATCCCCAGTGGGTCATCGCGCCGTCTACCGCCTCGACCGGCACGCCTTCCAGGAGCAGATGACCGGCCTCGTTGAGGTACGGGGTCAGAATGCGATTCACGAAGAAGCCCGGATGGTCCTGCACCACGATGACCGTCTTGCCGACCGCGCGCCCGAACGCCACGGCCGTGACCGTGGTCTCCGGGGCGGTGCGCGCCCCGACGACGACCTCGAGCAGCGGCATCCGGTGCACCGGCGAAAAGAAGTGCATCCCGACGACGTTCGAGGGACGGCTCGACGCCGCCGCGATGCGCGAGATCGGAATGGTGGACGTGTTCGACGCGAAGACGCAGTCCGATCCGGCGACGGACTCGACCTCGCGCAGCACGGCCTGCTTCACCGCGAGGTCCTCGAAAACCGCTTCAATCACGAGGTCGGCCGTGCGGAACCCGGTGTAGTCGACCGTCCCCGAGAGAAGGGTCAGCTGGCGCGCGCCCTCGCGCCTTGTGACGCCGCGCCGGCGCACCCGCTCGCCCACGATGTCGGCCGCGGCCCTGAGGCCGGCGCCGACGCGCGAGAAATCCGTGTCCCGCAGCCGCACGGGCACGCCGGCGTGAGTGACGGCGACGGCTGCGATCCCCGACCCCATGAACCCGGCCCCGATCACCCCCAGGCGGCTGACCGGTCGAGGCGCCGGCGCCGGAGGCGCGACGCCGGGGTCCTTCTTGAGCGCGGTCGTCGCGAAAAAGATCTCGACGAGCCGGCGGGAGACCGGCGTCACCGCCATCTGGCCGAAGAGCTCGGCCTCGTACTCCAGCCCCTGCTCCATCCCGTTGGCCAGGCCGTGGCGGATCACGTCCATCGCGGCGAGCGGGGCCGGATAGTGCCCGCCCGTCTGCTTGAGCGTCATCGCCCGCGCCCGCTTCAGCACCAGCGCTTGACCCGGCGCGCTGCGATCCAGGAGCCAGGCCGCGATGCCCCGGGGCCCGCGGCCGCGCTTCCGCGGGCGCTCGGCGAGGCGCCCCGCCGCCGCGACGGCGACCTCGCGCAGGATCGCGAGCGGCACCAGCTCCTCCACCAGCCCCATCTTGTAGGCCTTCGCCGCCGGGACGCTCTTGCCCGTGAGGATCATCGGCAACGCCGCCCGCAGCCCCAGCGCGCGCGGCAGCCTGTTGCAGCCGCCCGCGCCCGGCAGCAGGCCCAGCTGAACTTCGGGCGCGCCGAAGACCGTCTTCTGGTGATCGGAGGCGACGCGGTAATGGCAGGAGAGGACCAGCTCCAGGCCGCCTCCCAGACACGTCCCGTGGATCGCGGCCACGACCGGCTTCCCGAACCGCTCCACGCGATCCAGGAGCCTCTGGCCTTCGAGGGAGAGCCGGGTCGCCTCCTCGGCCGTCCGGAGCGCCACGAACTCGTTGATGTCGGCTCCCGCGACGAACATCTCCGGCTTGCCCGAGATGATCACCACGGCGCGAACCGAGGCGTCGCCCTCCAGCTCGGTGAGGACGGCGGCGAATTCGCTGCGCACCGCCCTGGAGAACTTGTTGATCGGCTCGCCGGGGAGGTCCAGCGTGACGACGGCGATGCCGTCCTCGAGGGCCGTCGTCAGCGCGCGCGCCCGCTCCTCGCCACTCATGTCGGCCGCCTCACATCCGCTCGAGCACCATGGCGAACCCCATGCCGCCCTGCGCGCAGATCGAGATCAGCCCGAACTGCGCGTCGCGGCGCACCATTTCGTTGGCGAGCGTGGTCGTGAGACGGCCGCCCGTCGCGCCGAACGGGTGGCCGATGGCGATCGAGCCGCCCATCACGTTCAGGGTGTCCCAGTTCACCTCGCCGATCCGGCGGGCGCGCCCCAGCCGCTCCTGCGCCCACTGGTCCGATTCGAAGGCCTGAATGTTGGAAAGCACCTGCGCGGCGAACGCCTCGTGCATCTCCACGAGGTTCAGATCCTTCCACTCGAGCCCGGCGCGCTCGAGCGCCTTCGGCACGGCGAACCCGGGCCCCATCAGCAGCTGCTCGCCCGGATCGACCGCCGCGACCGCGTACGAACGCAGGTAGGCGAGCGGGTGGTAGCCCAGCGCGCGCGCCGCCTCATCGCTCATCACGAGGACGGCCGACGCGCCGTCGGTGAGCGGCGAGGAGTTGGCAGCGGTGACCGACCCATAGCGACGGTCGAAGACCGGCCTGAGCTTGGCCATCTGCTCGAGCGACGTCTCGGTGCGGATTCCATTGTCGCTCGCGACCACGACGGAGTAGGAAGGGGGTACGAAGACCGGCGCGATCTCCGCGGTCAGCCGCCCGTCGGCCGTCCCGGCGGCCGCCAGCTCGTGCGACCGGAGCGCGAAGCGGTCCTGCGCGTCGCGCGTGATGTGATTCTCCTTGGCCATCTTTTCCGCCGACTGCCCCATGGTCTCGCCCGTCGACGGCTCGGCGATGGCCGGCGCCACGGGGATCAGATCGCGCGGGCGCAGCCGCGCCAACGTCGCCAGGCGCGCGCCGATGGTCTTCGCGCGGCTCGCGTCGACCAGCAGCTCC
>Ga0335079_10009891_pt1 | contig 10858 bp, 8 predicted proteins | sample Lox_Sample_33_FD_206719 | JGI IMG/M metagenome (GOLD analysis project Ga0335079, IMG submission 206719) | Soil microbial communities from Loxahatchee National Wildlife Refuge, Florida, United States - Lox_Sample_3.3 | ecosystem: Environmental > Terrestrial > Soil > Wetlands | place: USA: Florida... | reverse complement strand
GAGCCGGGAAACAATCTGCTCGAGACTCGGCGGAACCTTCGGATTCCGCTCGCGCGCCGGCAGCGGCGGCCGATTCAGGATGGCGTCAAAGACGGTGGGCGCCGTGGCGCCGTCAAACGGGCGCGACGCAGTCAGCATTTCGTACAGGACGACGCCAAACGACCACAGGTCGCTACGCGCATCGACGGCCTGACCGCGCGCCTGTTCGGGAGACATATAGGCGGTGGTGCCCATGGTCGAGCCGGGCTCGGTGAGCAACTCTTCGGTGGCCGCTTGCGTGTCCTCGGGACGGCTCTGTTTTGCCAGGCCGAAATCGAGCACCTTGGCGTGACCGTGGCTGGCGACAAAAATATTAGCCGGCTTGATATCGCGATGAACGATGCCTTTGGCGTGAGCGGCTTCCAGCGCATCCACTACCTGAAGGCTTAGCGACATCACAATGGGAAGATCGAGTGGCTTGCCGGCGATCTGCTCGCGAAGGCTCTGGCCTTCGAGCAATTCCATGACGATGTAGGGATGGCCGTTGGCTTCTCCAACGTCGTAGACGGCGCAGATATTGGGATGGTTGAGCGCCGAAGCGGCGCGGGCCTCACGCTGGAAGCGTTCGCGCGCGGCGTCAGTGGCGAACGCTCCCGGCAGCACCTTCAGCGCGACATCGCGCTCGAGCCGGGTGTCGCGGGCTTTGTACACCTCGCCCATGCCACCCTTGCCAATGGAGGCACGGATCTCGTACGGTCCAAGCCTCTCGCCGGCGCCAAGCGACATTCCTCACAGTTTATCGCGGGCCACAACAAGCACGGCCGAACCGCGCCGGTGATAAGTTGATAGGACCATGCCTGAAGCCGCTCTCACCGAATTCTGGAAAGATCTGAAACCGATTGAGAAGGTCTTTCAACGCGATGCGCTGCCCGAGGTCTACATGCACAATGCGCCGACCGAGGACGAACGCTATTACGTGCCGTTCAATGAGACCGTCTCGTCGCGGCCGCTCTGGATCTCACCTGCGCAAAACCGCTGGTGCGACATTCTTTATGCGAAAAGCGCCGGCCTGGTGAACCGGCACTATCATCCACACGAGGTCTTTGCGTACACGATTTCCGGCAAGTGGGGCTACCTGGAGCACGAGTGGACCGCCACCGCCGGCGACTTCATTTACGAAACGCCCGGCGAGGCGCACACGCTGGTGGCTTACGAGCACAAGGACCCGATGAAAGTCTTCTTCGTGGTCAAAGGCCCGCTGATCTGGCTCGATGAAAAGGGCGAGCATTGCGGATACTTCGACGTGCATCACTACATCGCAATGTGCCGGGAGCACTACGAGAAGATCGGGTTGGGCGCGGATTTCGTCAAAAGCTTGTTTCGATGACACGATTTCGAATCTTGATCTTGTTGCTGGCCGCACTGGCTGGCCGTTCGATGCAGGCGCAAGTGGCAGAACTGCGCCGGTTGATCGAGGAAACGCCGCGCCTCGAATTGGAATCAGTGCCGCTGGGTGCGCGGATGGCGAACGCGTCTTCGCTCGGGACGGTCTCCTCGGTTGCATCGGACGGCAAAGGCATCGTCTATGTTCTGCAGCGCGGAGACAAAGCCGATCCCGTGATTGCCGTCGACACGCAAGGACGCGTGCTGCGCTCCTGGGGCAAGGGGATGTTCACGGTTCCGCATAGCATTCGGGTGGATGCGGATGGGAATATCTGGACGGTGGACGCCGGAAGCTCGGTTCTGCTGAAATTCACTCCGCAGGGACGAAAGCTACAGGAGATCGATGTGGGGGAAGTGGCCACGGGGTCCGAGTGCGCCTTCCCTACCCTTTGTGGAACGACGGACGTCACATTCGGGCCGGCGGGCCGGCTGTTTATTTCGGACGGCTACGGGAACGCGCGAATTCTCGAGTACACCGGGGACGGAAAACGCGTGAAGGTGTGGGGAAGCAAAGGAACCGCTCCCGGGCAGTTCCAGATTCCGCATGGCATTGCCTTCGACGGCAAGGTGCTCTACGTGGCAGACCGCACTAACGCACGCGTGCAGCGATTCGATCTGGATGGCCGCTATCTGGGCGAGTGGACGCATCTCGGCCGGCCGTTCGCGCTGCAATTCACGTCAGGGGCGTTGTGGGTGGCGCTGATGACGCTGGAGGCCGGCGCAGGCGCGAAGGCGTCACCGTGGATCCTGAAGGTAGACCCGGCGACCGGGAAGGTTCTCGGCCAAATCGAGGCGCCCGGCCCGCATTCGATCGATGTGACCGCGGCCGGGGAGATGTTTGCGAGCGGGTGCTGCGGCGGCTCGAATCCGATGAGCTTCTACTGGCTGCAAAAGTCGCGGTGAAATGCGCGAAAATGAAGTAGTGTCCTACGTTTGGCCACTGGTAATCTTCGCGGTATACATCGTATTGATGCGATGGGTGTTGCCGCGGCTTGGCGTTCCGACCTGAATGTCGCAATCCTGCGACGTCGAGTCTCGACGTCCGAGCACGAAACCTCAGATCTCCCGCCCCGGCGATAACCAAGGCTAATCTTGCCCAGGTTGGGAATTGCCCCAAACAATGGGTAAGGCCCATGATCTCGCTCAAAAAACACATCGAACTGCATTCGGGCCAGTTGGTGGAAACCACCCTGAACGCATACCGCGAGGCTCTCGACGCGATGAGCGCCTGTGGCGTAGAAGTCTGCCCGACACTGGGCGGCGACCTTGAGGAAAGTCTCGCGGAACTCAAGGCGCGACTGTCAACGGGGTGCAATTCAGAAACCATCACCCAGACCAGCACGGAGGTGGCCGGCACGCTGGTAGAGTGGGGCGGGCGGGCATCCGCTTATTACCACAAGAAGACGGCAGAAGCCAAAGAGATCATGGTGACGCTGGCGCAGACCGCGGAAATCATCGCGGAGCGCGATAGCCGCTACTCCGGGCAATTTGGCGATCTCACGGGCAGGCTCCGAATGATCGCCAATCTTGACGATCTCAGCATGATGCGGCAGCAGATTCTGGTCAACGCCACTAAGCTGAGCACCTGCGTCGAACAATTGACCAGGGAAAGCCTGGATTCGGTCACTCGGCTGCGCTCGGAACTCTCGAATTTCCAGAACCGGTTGGAAGAAGCCGAGCGGCTCGCGTCGCAAGATCCGCTGACGGGCTTGAGCAACCGGCGCTATGCGGAATCGCAGATCGAGGCGCGCATCGCGAAAGCGACGCCGTTTTGCGTGCTGATGCTCGACTTGAACGGTTTCAAGGAAGTCAACGATCGCTACGGTCACTTGGTGGGCGACGAACTGCTCAAACAATTCGCGACGAGGCTGCGTTCGGCGCTGCGCGCGAGCGATCTGATCGGTCGCTGGGGCGGCGATGAGTTTGTGGTGGTGCTCGATTGCGACGCCATCCAGGCCGGCCCGCGAGTGGTGACAATCCACAAGCTATTGACCGGCGGATATCCAGTCACGACCGACACCGGCAACGCTCTGGTGGACCTGGCGCCCTCGATCGGCGTGGCGTCGTGGCTTCCGGGCGACACCATGACCGAGCTGTTCAAGCGCGCTGATGAAGCGATGTATGAACAAAAGCGCGACGCCCGCCGGACGGCGGGGCTGAACTCAACGCGTTAGTGTACGCACGTTAGTGCACGCAGGGCAAGCCACGGGCATGCCCCACCAACACCCAATCGAATATACTGTGGAGCACGAGCATCCGTATGGGGAAACTCCTTGCTTATGCCGCTGTGGTTGGCGGCGTGCTGTTGGCGGCCGCGACTCCCGCCGTGGCCCATCATTCCTTCGGGGCCGAATACGACGCCAACAAGCCGGTGACACTGACCGGCGTCGTGACCAAGGTCGAATGGACCAACCCTCACACGCATTTCTTTATTGACGTCACCGATGACAAGGGGAACATCGCGAACTGGAAGCTGGAGGGGTATCCTCCGAGCGTGCTGTATCGAACCGGGTGGAAGCGCGACGTTTCCATGAAGCCGGGCGATAAGGTCACGGTCTTTGCCTGGCGTGCGCGTGACGGCACGAACTGGGCGCACGGGCGGCAGGTGACGTTAGCTGACGGCACGAAGCTGTTTTGGGGACCTCCGGCAGGCACCGGCGATGGCGGGGAGAAACCCGCGGTCGATGTGAAGTGAGGCCGCACTATGAAACCGCTTCAGCTCGCGTTCTGGACAGTGCTGGCGGCCAGCGTCGTTTCTGGAAACGCTTGGGCGCAAAACCGTAGCCGCGGCGTATCGCGCGCCGCCGATGGCAAGCCCGATTTGAGCGGCGTCTGGCAGCCGGGCAGCACGATTGCCGGCTCCTGGGAGGACGCCAATTCCGGCACGGGCCTTGGCGGCACAGGGAAGAATCCGTCTGCGCCCGTCGCGGGATCATCCACAGACCGGCACAGTACCGAGGGCGCGCCGTATCAGCCTTGGGCCGCGAAGAAGGTACTGGAATCGTACAACAACCGCGATATCGACGATCCGACGGCGCGCTGTCTCCCTGCGGGAATTCCGCGTTTGCACTCATTCGGTTTGTTCCCGGTGCAGATTGTCCAAACCCCGCAGCAGATCATCATCCTGTACGAGTACATGAACGTATTTCGTGTGATCCCGTTGAACGCGAAGCACCCCGACGACGCCGAGCCCACGTATCTGGGCGACTCGGTCGGTCATTGGGAAGGCGACACGCTGGTGGTCGACATCACCGGCTTCAACGACAAGACCTGGCTGATGGGCGGCGGAACGTTTCATAGCGACGCGCTGCACGTGGTGGAGCGCTATACGCGGGTGAGCAAAGACCAGATTAACTACGAAGCCGTGATGGAGGATTCCAAGGTATTGACGAAGCCCTGGACTTACCAAACGACCATGATGCTGCGCCAAGGCACGCGAATTCACGAGTACGTGTGCGGCGAAAACAACCTGGATGTCGAGCGGTACGAAAAACTGATCAAGGACGGCGTGAAGTTCGAGCGGCAGTGAAGGGCCGGTAGGTGCTTCGCCGGCGACAAGATCGCCGGCGCCACTGCGCAACGCGCTACCGACGCTGGGTCAACGCGACCGAAACTTCGAGCGGTTTGCCGGCACGCATCACTTTCACGCGAACGACGTCGCCGGGCTTTTTCGCACGCAGGGCGTAGGTGAAATCATAGAGGTTTTCAATAGGCTTGCCGTCGAACTCCACCATGATGTCGTCGCCCTTTAACCCGGCTTTGGCAGCGGGAGATCCGGGCGTCACATCGGAAAACTTCACGCCTTTGATTCCTTCGCCAAAATCAGGAACGGAGCCGAAGTAAGGGCCGTAGCCTGAGACATCGGCGGCCGAGGAGCCCGCGGCGGCCTCGCCGTGCACCGCCGGAGGAGCCACTCGAACGTATTGAGGCCGGGCGGAATCTTCACGCAAATGATCGGTGACCTCAGCAACCAACTCCAGCAGCTTCGCGGCATCCGGGGCGTCGATCTTATCCCAGGTGTCGCTCGGCTTGTGATAGTCGCTGTGCAGGCCGGAAAAGAAGAACAGCACCGGGACTTCCTTGGTGGTGAATGAAGTATGGTCGCTGGACCCATATCCCGACGTGTCGGAATAATCCAGGTTCAAGCCGTACTTATCCTTGATGCCGTCGAGCATCGTGCGCAGAGTTGTGCCCGTGCCGACTCCGCCGATGTAAACCTTCTCGTTGCGGATGCGGCCGATCATGTCCATGTTGATCATGGCGACCGCCTTGGCCAGCGGATAGTCGGGATGCGTGACGTAGTAACTGGAACCGAGCAGTCCGAGCTCCTCGCCGGCGAACGTCAGGAACAGGATCCCACGCTTCTGTTTCGGCTGGCTGGAGAACCAGCGCGCCAACTCAATCACTCCGGAAGTGCCGGACGCGTTGTCATCGGCGCCGGGATGGATGGTGCCAACCAGGCTGGGGGCGAGCGAGTACTGGCCGCCTAAGCCGAGGTGGTCATAGTGGGCGCCGAGCACCACGTACTCGTCTGTTTCGCCCGGCAGATAACCGGCGACATTGTGCACAGTCTTGACCGCGCGCTCCAAATCGAGGTTGGCCTCTACCTGAAGAGAATCCGGAAACGCAAACGACTGGGGTTTGAGGGTCTGGTCGATCTCCGACATGAGGGTGTCGAGATTCTTGCCGGCGGCGGCGAACCAGGGCTCGGCACGATCAGACAGGATCTGGACGAACGGGATGCCGGCATTGGCCGGCCCGGCACTGTTGCCGAACTGCTCAAGCTTGTCTTCGTCGTTGCGATGATTGGCGCGATCGTTGATCAGAATGACGCCGATGGCGCCATGGTTCTTGGCATTGGTGGCCTTGCTGGCGAACTGTGAGTGCTGCGTGAAGCTTTTTCCCTCAAAGACGCTTTTTTCGTCGTACTCCTGCGGTTCATGCCGCAGCATCACCACGATTTTGCCCTTGACGTCGACGCCAGCGTAGTCGTCATAGCCATATTCCGGCGCGGTGATTCCATACCCGACAAACACGACCGGACCGGCGAGCTTCCCGGCTGAGGAGAAATTGAAGGGCACGAAATCATCGGGAAAATGCAAGATGGTGGTTCGGCCGCCGATCGAATAATGGAAGCGGTTAGCCTTGCCGAGCCTGGCATCGGTGGTGACCTCGAATGCCTGGTAAAAGCTCTTGCCATCGGCTGGCTTCAATCCGAAGCTTTGGAATTTAGCCGCAATGAAGGCGGCGGCTTTCTCGAGTTCCGGACTGCCGGTCGCACGGCCTTTCAACGCGGGCGAAGCGAGAAATTTAATATCGTCCAGGTAAGCGTTGGGATCGATACTCGCGGTGGCGCCAAATGCCGTCCACGATACGCAGGCAATGATGGGCAGCAGCCCGAACTTCGAAAACTTCATACAGACCCCCGAATGCGGCGTCACTTGATCGGCGCGCCCAACTGCGGCCCGGAAACAGACGCCGCCGGCGCCAGGGCGGGGACATCGAGCTTGATGGAGCAGCCGCAATTCTCGCCCGCGTTCTTCGCCGTTTTCTGGTATTCGATTTCGTAGTCGATGATGGAGCGCAGGGTCGGCCAATCGACCGCGGCGGCGACGCGGCGGCCGTTGATGAACAGCGTCGGAGTGGAATCGACCTTCAAGGCGCGGCCATCGGCCTGATCCTTCGCGACCTCGGCTTCGGTCGCCTTACTTTCCATGCAACTGTTGAGCTGAGCCCCGTCGATGCCCTTTGCGGTTTTTGCCCAATCGGCGATCTTGCTCTTCAGATTTTCCGGCGTGACCTCGGTTTGATTTTCGAAGATCCAATCGTGATAGGCCCAGAAGGCGTCGGCGTTCTGCCGGTACACGCAGCGCGATGCGACGGCGGCGGCTTTGGCCCAGGGGTGGAGCGACTCGAGCGGAAACTCTTTGAAATAGAAGTGCACGTCTTTGGGATAAGCGGACAGAAGATTCTTGCGGATCACTGAAGATTCGTTCTTGCAGTAGGGGCACTCGAAATCGCTGAACTCCACGATCACCACCGGGGCGCCCTGGGTTCCGAAATTCGGCGCGCCTTCGGTCTTGAGCTTGTCCAGATCTTCCTTGAACGGGTTCTGACTGACATCGAAGAACGTGAAATTGCCCTGCACGATCTTCGAGCCATCCTGCGAGACCAGGAACGAAAAATCCTGGTGCGCCTGGCCGGCGGAGGCGGACACGGTGACTTCCTGGTAGCCGGGGAATTGAGACGGCTTGGGATCGCCCACCTGGACGGTGACCTGCTTGTCCATCACGAACAGATGGCGGACATAGGCCTCGAGGGTGGCTTTATCAAAAGCCGATTTCTTTTGGGCGGGCCCGGTTGCAGCCAGTAGAAACACGGCCGCTACAGAACAGAACAGCGATCGCAGCATATCCGTTAATTGTAGCGAAAACGGGAAGAGGAGACCGCGCGTCAATACAGAAGGTACTGCTGGCGTTTCTGAATGAATCCGGCGAGCTGATCCTGGTAGGACTGCTGGATGACGCGGGGGTCTTCGCCGGCTTCCAATCGGCGGATCACGTCATCGCTGCCGATCAGCTTCCGATCCGCCGTCAAGTCCAGCTTGCCGGGGTAGAGAGCGTGGATGGCGCCGGCGACTTCGAGGCCTAGCCGCGTCGAGTCGAACACCTCGCGGTCGGTAATCACAAACCGAATGCCTTCCTCGGTGCCGACGGTGGTGGGATATGCCCGTATGCCCGGAATCTCGCGCTTATTGAGAAATGCGGCCAACTCGCGCCCGACGAAGAACGGAGCGGCAATCTGCTCAAACGGGGCGTCGGTTCCGCGGCCGACGGAATAAGTTTTCGAATATTCCAGCATGGCCAGCCCGGGATAGAGCGCGGCGGCATTGAGGCTGCGCATATTCGGCGAGGGGTTGACCCAGGGAAGTCCGGTTGAATCGAACCAATCGCCGCGGTGCCAATCGCGCATCGGAATGACGGTGAGGTCGGCGCCGATTTTGTTTTCGGCGTTGAAGAGGCGGGCCAACTCGCCGATGGTCATGCCGTGCCGCAAGGGCAGACCGGCGAAGGAGCCGGTGAAGGATTGATTCGAGGCATCCAGCAGCGGGCCTTCCACGCGCGTGCCGGTGATGGCGTTTGGCCGGTCGAGCACGTAAAACGGCAGGTGCGCCCGCGCGCATTCCTCCATCGCGTACGCCATGGTGGTTTCGTAGGTGTAGAAGCGCGCGCCGACGTCCTGGATGTCGAACACCAGCGCATCGAGCCCGCGCAGCATTTCGGGGGTGGGGCGGTTGGTGGCGCCAAACAGGCTGAAGACCTTTATGCCCGTGGCGCGGTCGACCGAATTGCCGATTCCGGGCCGGTCCTCGACGCCCGCCAAGCCATGTTCGGGCGAGAACAAGGCGGCCAGGTTGATGCCCGCCTGGCGCATGATGTCGACATTCCTGCGGCCGAGGCGGTCGACGCCGGTCTGGTTGGTGATCAGGCCGATTCGTTTGCCTTCGAGCGGCTTGAATTTCTGTTCTTCGAGAACGTCGAGGCCGGTGAGCGTGGAACCCGTGCGCGCCAGTTCGCGCTGCCGGCCGATCTCGTTGTAGCCAGTGACGGTCACGTTTTGCGCCGTGATCCCTACCGCGGCGGCGACGATGGTCGCCACTTTGGAGCGGAGCGGCGTCAAGGCCGGACGAGCGGTGGGATGGACGCTGTTGGCCAGCAGAATCACGTAGGTTTGCGTCGACGGATCGATCCACATCGACGTGCCGGTGAAGCCTGTGTGGCCATAGGAGCCGATGGGAAACAGCTCGCCGCGATTGCCGGAAAGCGAGGAATCGATGTCCCAGCCGAGGCCGCGCAGAATCGGCTGGTCGGGCGGAGTTTGCGGCTCGGTAAATTTCTTGACGGTGAGCGCGCTGAACAGGCGCACGCCGTCGAGCTCGCCGCCGTTGAGCATCATCTGCGCGAAGCGAGCGAGGTCGTCAGCCGTGGAGAAGATGCCCGCGTGTCCCGCAACGCCGCCCATGTTGCGGGCGGTAGGGTCGTGGACCACGCCGCGCAAGGGAGCGCCGCCATTCAGACGCTCGGTCGGCGCGATGCGCGGCACTAGCGCGGCGGGCGGCTGGAATTGCGTTTCCTTCATGCCGAGCGCCAGAAAAATATTCTGGCGCGCGTAATCGGAGACCATTTGCCCGCTGAGCCGGTGAACCAACTCGCCCAGCAGGATGAAATTGATATCGCTATACACGAACCGCGCGAGCGGCGGGCCTTGCGGCTTGGTGGTGGCAGCGAGATGAATGCCGGTCTGATACCCGGTCCATGGTTTGTCGAGCGGCACGTCGGGCGCGAGCCCGGAAAAATGCGTGAACAGGTTGCGAATCGTAATATCGCTGTGGCCGCCTTGAAATTCGGGGATGTAGTCGGTGATCTTGTCGTTGAGCCGGAATTTTCCTTGCTCGAACAACTTCATTAACGACGGGGTCGTGGCGACGACCTTGGTGAGCGAGGCGATATCGAAGATCGTGTCGACCGTCATCGGCTCAGGCGTTGGGACGAGCGCCCGTTTGCCGTAGGCCTTCCGGTAAACGATTTTGCCGTCGTGGCCGACGATCAGGACCGCGCCCGGAAGGCGGCCCTGCTCGATGGCGAGGTTGATCGCGGCGTCGAGCGCCTGCGAGCCGGCGAAGGTTTGAGCCGACAAAGCGGCCGCTGCCAGCGCCGCGCATATCGCTACCTTCATCGCTCTTTCATCATAACGGGTCGGCGCTGGGCTTTTGATCGAATCGACTAAGGTGAATACGACTGGAGCACCTTCGTGTACTCGTCATAAGTGCCGTTGTGGATATAATGCTCGCCGACGACTCCAACGCCTTTGCGGAACCAGACATCATCCCATCCGCCACTGCCTAAATGGTTGGAAAAAATGTGAATGGCGTCGGCATACCGCGGCGGCAAGAACGCGCCCACGCCTGCGCGGGCCGGCTCCACGCTCCAAGGGACATCGTTATTTCCCCATGTGCGCCCCGATTCCAGGGGAAAACAGAAATCGGCCGATGAAGCGCCCCGCTTCAAATATTCGCGGGTTTCAGCGGTCAGCGCCTGGTCGCGGTCATTCCACCCTCCGCTGATTACGTAGAGGCAATTTTCATGGAGCAGGTAGGGGGCGCGGTCGCGCGAGGCCGGATAGCCGCCGTGAGCTGGAATTTCCGCATACTGTCGGCGGCCGTTGGGAGCTATAACAAGAGCACGAGCACCGGGTTGACTCTCGGGTAACGTTACCTCGCGCAGGACCACGAGGCCTTCCGGTATCGTCACCAATCTCGTGATCGTGACCGAGCTCGTCCAACGGTCCACATCAGGATGCTCGCGGTCACCGGATTTGGATTCGTGGTCGTACACCCATCGGCTGCCCACGTGAAGCGGAAACCACAGCAGCGGGT
>Ga0335079_10009887_pt1 | contig 10860 bp, 11 predicted proteins | sample Lox_Sample_33_FD_206719 | JGI IMG/M metagenome (GOLD analysis project Ga0335079, IMG submission 206719) | Soil microbial communities from Loxahatchee National Wildlife Refuge, Florida, United States - Lox_Sample_3.3 | ecosystem: Environmental > Terrestrial > Soil > Wetlands | place: USA... | reverse complement strand
GCGACGGCGATTTCGAGATCGCCAATGCGCGCGGCTGCGCGCTCAACCAGCAGGCGCCCTTCACCGCCGCACGGCCGTCGGATACGCCGAACGGCCCGGCGGTCAATCTCGCGGAAGAAGCCGACTACGACGATGCGCAGGCGCGGCTCGCCGGCATCCAGCGCCTGTTGACCATCGCCGGCTACGACGCCACGCCCATCGACGGCGTGCAGGGCGGCAAGACGCTAGCCGCGGTCGCCAAGTTCCTCGCCGCCCGCAAGCTGCCCGCCGACGTTGTCGGCAAGCCGGAATTTTTCGATGCGCTGATCGCCGCCGCGAGCAATCCGGAAGGCACCGGCTTCTCCTGGTGCAACGACACGAAATATCCGGTGATGGCGGCGCTCGGCGTGGTCGAGATGGGCGCGATCGTCACTCGCGGCTGGTACCGCGTGGCGGCGGGACAATGCCTGCGGCCCGACGTGCGCGGCGACCCGCGCCGGCTCTACAGCTATGCCGAGGCGGTCGACGGCAATGGCCGCACCATCATGCGCGGCGACGCGCCGCTCGCCTGGGGCGGCAACGTGACGCTGTGCACCCGCGACGGCAAGTTCGAGCTCGCCGACCACAAGGACTGCGCCACGCGCGGCCTGAACACGGCGGGCTTTGCCCTCATCAATCTCGACAACCAAGCGACCGCGACCGTCCGATTCAAGGAACCTTGAGCCCAGAAACCCCTCATTTTCGGGGGTTTCCGCCACTTTGCGCGCGCCGCTATTCGTGAGATATTGCCGCGGGGGAGATCGCACCGAATGACCGACCGCGCCTGCCGTGTCCTGATGGTCTATCCGCGCTTTGCGTCGGATTCGTTCTGGGTTTACACGCCAGCCTGCGAGATCGTCGGCGCCCGCTATCCGACAGCGCCGCTCGGGATGATCACCGTCGCGGCGATGCTGCCGTCCGACTGGGAGGTGCGCCTGGTCAACCGCAACACCGAGGAATTGGCCGACGGCGATCTCGAATGGGCCGATATCGTGATGACCGGCGGCATGCTGTTCCAGCAGGCCGACTCGCTGCGCGTCACCGCCATGGCCCAGGCGCTCGGCAAGCCGGTCGTGGTCGGCGGCCCGGATGTCACCTCGCATCCGTACGTCTACAAGGCCTGCGACTTTCAGGTTCTCGGCGAGGCGGAAAGCGTCATCAGCGATTTCATTGCCGCATGGCAATCCGGCAAGCGGTCGGGCGTATTTGAGGCACCGAAATTCCAGGCCGACGTCACCAAGACGCCGATCCCGCGCTTCGACCTGCTCAAGTTCGATCAATATCTCTATGTCGGCGTGCAGTTCTCGCGCGGCTGTCCATTCACCTGCGAGTTCTGCGACATCATCGAGCTCTATGGCCGCGTGCCGCGCACCAAGACCACCGAGCAGATGCTGGCCGAGCTCGATCGCCTGTATGACCTCGGCTACCGCGGGCATGTCGATTTCGTCGACGACAACCTGATCGGCAACAAAAAGGCGGTGAAAGCCTTCCTGCCGCACCTCAAGCGGTGGCTGGAAGAGCACGACTATCCGTTCGAGTTTTCGACCGAAGCTTCGCTCAACTTGTCGGACGACGAAGAATTGCTGCGATTGATGCGTGACACGAATTTCTTCGCCGTCTTCGTGGGCATCGAAAGCCCCGACACCGAGACGCTCAAGCAAATGCGCAAGAAGCAGAACACGCGGCGCAACATTGCCGAGAGCATTCATCGCATCTACGCGCATGGCATGTTCGTCACCGCGGGCTTCATCGTGGGGTTCGACAGCGAGAAGGGTTCCATTGCCGAGCCGATGATCGAGCTGATCGAGGAAACCGCAATTCCCGTGGCCATGGTAGGGCTGCTCTATGCGCTGTCCAGCACACAGCTCGGCCGGCGCCTCACCAAAGAGGGGCGCCTGCACGCCGGCCACGACATTCAGGTCACCGGCGACGGCGATCAATGCACGGCCGGCCTGAACTTTGACACGTTGCGGCCGCGGCGCGAAGTTCTGGAAGACTACCGTCGTGTGCTCGAACAAGTTTACGACCGAGTCGCCTTCTGCGGCCGCCTCAAGCGTCTGTCGACTATGCTGGACCGCTCGAAGGGACGCCGTGAGCCGCCGGCCGGCGACATCAAGCTCAGAGCCGGCACGATCGCAACCCTAAACAAGATCATGAACAAGCTGCCGGAGGTGCGCGAAATCTTCTGGAAGACCTTCACCGAGTGCGCCAGCAAAAATCCGAATTCGGTGCGCTTCCTGGTGCTGATGATGGCGATCTACCTCCATGTCGGCCCGTTCTCGCGCAAAGTCATCGCGACGATCGACCGGCAGATCGACGGTCTGCACAACCAACCGCCGCCGCGCCGCGCGGTTGCCCAGGAAACGGCCGCGGCCGTGATGTAACGCACGGACGCACGCGGGCGCGGTATTGGAAGTGATGGAAGCAAAGCGCACGCCGCGCGGTTTCGAGCATGTCGAGACCTGGGTGTTCGATCTCGACAACACGCTCTATCCGCATCATCTGCTGTGGCAGCAGGTCGACGACCGCATCCGCGCTTACGTTGCCGAATTCCTCAAAGTGTCGAAGGACGAGGCGTTCCGCGTGCAGAAGGACTATTACAAGCGCTACGGCACCACCATGCGCGGGCTGATGACCGAGCATGGGCTCGATCCCGACCACTATCTCGACTACGTGCACCAGATCGACCACTCGCCGCTCGAGCCCAATCCCGCGCTCGGCGCGGCGCTGGAGCAACTGCCCGGCCGCAAGCTCATCCTCACCAACGGCACGCGCAAGCATGCCGACGCGGTGATGCGGCGGCTGGAGATCCATCAGCATTTCGAGGACGTATTCGACATCATCGCCGCCGAGCTCGAGCCGAAGCCAGCGGTGCAGACCTACGAACGCTTCCTGAAGCGCCATCAGGTCGATGCAGCCAAGGCCGCGATGTTCGAGGATCTCGCGCGCAATCTCGAGGCGCCGCACGCGCTCGGCATGACCACGGTGCTGGTGGTACCGGCCGGCCAGCGCGAGCTGTTTCGCGAGGACTGGGAATTGGGCGGCCGCGACGAGCCGCACGTCGATCATTTGACCGACGATCTCGCCGGATTTTTGGCGCAAATCGTGCGCCAGCGCCGCCCGGCTTGACATCCCCTGCCGCGCCCCCGACAAACCGCTGCCCAACGATCTGCCGGAACGCCTATGTCCACTGACAAGCTTGCCAACACCATCGACGAGGCCTTCGAGAGCCGCGACACCATCGGCCCGAAGACCAAGGGCGCGGTGCGCAAGGCGGTCGATGCCGCGCTGGAGCTGCTTGACCACGGCGAGGCGCGCGTCGCCGAGAAGCGGACGGACGGCGCCTGGCAGGTCAACCAGTGGCTGAAGAAGGCCGTGCTGCTGTCGTTCCGCCTCAACGACATGAGCGTCATCGCCGGCGGCCCGGGCAAGGCGGTGTGGTGGGACAAGGTCGATTCCAAGTTCAAGGGCTGGAGCGCCGCGAAGTTCAAGAAGGCCGGTTTCCGCGCCGTGCCGGGCTGCGTGGTGCGCCGCTCGGCTTTCATCGCGCCCGGCGTGGTGTTGATGCCATCCTTCGTCAATCTCGGCGCCTATGTCGACAGGGGCACCATGGTCGACACCTGGGCGACCGTCGGCTCCTGCGCGCAGATCGGTAAGAACGTGCATCTCTCCGGCGGCGTCGGCATCGGCGGCGTGCTCGAGCCGCTGCAAGCGGGACCCGTGGTGATCGAGGACAACTGCTTCATCGGCGCACGCTCGGAAGTCGTCGAAGGCGTCATCGTGCGCGAAGGCTCGGTGCTCGGCATGGGGGTCTATATCGGGCTTTCCACCAAGATCGTCGACCGCGACAGCGGCAAGATCTATCAGGGCGAGGTCCCGCCCTATTCGGTGGTGGTCTCCGGCACCATGCCGGGTAAGCCCTTGCCGAACGGCGAACCGGGGCCCAACCTCTACTGCGCGGTCATCGTCAAGCGCGTCGACGAGAAGACGCGTTCGAAGACGTCGATCAACGAATTGCTGAGGGATTGAACCCTCGCGTTGCCCGACGCGGCGAGTTGAGGGGGGACGACATGAGCGAACTTCCCGCAGGACGACCCGAAGCCTTGCAGAAAGGTGAACTCTCGCGCGACACCCGCGCGCTGATGCTGTTCGAGGCCAACAAGAAGACGGCGCTGGTCGCCTACCTGCTGTGGTTCTTCGTCGGCGCTTTCGGCGGGCATAATTTCTATCTCAAACGCACCGGCGTCGCGGTCACCCAACTGATCCTGTCGCTCACCGTGGTCGGGCTCCTCATCACCGCCGTGTGGATCCTGGTCGACGCCTTCCTGATCCCAGGCTGGGTGCGCAACCAGAACAACCTCTTGGCGGCGCAGCTCGGAGCCTAATCGCGTCATCATGTCGGCCGATCCCGTCGCCCTCACTCGCGATCTCGTGCGCTGCCCGTCGGTGACGCCGGCGGAAGGCGGCGCGCTGCGGTTCCTCGAAGCGACCTTGAAGGCCGCCGGCTTCAGCGTGCACCGCATGACATTTCGCGAGCCGGGCACCGACGACGTGGAGAATTTCTACGCCCGCATCGGTACGGCCCCGCCGCATCTGATGTTCGCCGGCCACACCGACGTGGTGCCGCCGGGCAATGAGGCGGCCTGGGCGCATCCGCCCTTTGCCGGCGAGGTGGTCGGCGGCGAGCTTTTCGGCCGCGGCGCTGTCGATATGAAGGGCGGCATTGCTTGCGCCGTCGCCGCCGTGCTTGATCATCTCGCGGCGAACGGCGGCAAGCCGCAAAAAAACGGCAAAGGCTCGATCTCCTTCCTGATCACCGGCGACGAGGAAAGCATTGCGGTCAATGGCACGCCCAAGCTGCTGCAATGGGCGGCCGAACGCGGCGAGAAGTTCGATCATTGCATTCTGGGCGAGCCAAGCAACGTGCATGCGCTCGGCGACACCATCAAGATCGGCCGCCGCGGCTCGCTCAACGGCCATCTCATCGTCACCGGCCGCCAGGGTCATGTCGCCTACCCCGACCGTGCCGAAAACCCGATCCGCGGGCTGGTGACGCTGGTGTCGGCCTTGCAATCCGAGCCGCTCGACCAGGGCAGCGCGCTGTTCCCGCCGTCGCACCTCGAATTCACCTCGGTCGACGTCGGCAACAAGACCGTCAACCTGATCCCCAACGAAGCGCGCGCGCGCTTCAATATCCGCTTCAACGACCGCCACACGCTCGACTCGCTGAAGACGCTGATCGAGCAGCGCGCGGCCAAGGCTGCCGGCGGCAAGATCGAGTTTACGTTTCGGTGGGAGCCGTCGAACGCCGGGGTATTCGCGGTCAAGCCGGGGCCGTTCACCGACATGGTGAGCGACGCCATCGTGCAGGCCACCGGCCGCAAGCCGGAACTCTCCACCAGCGGCGGCACCTCCGACGCGCGTTTCATCTCGCGACATTGTCCGGTGGTGGAATTCGGATTGGTCGGACAGACCATGCATGCGGTCAACGAGCGCGTGCCGGTCGCCGACCTCACCGCGCTCACGGCGATCTACCGCACGATCATTGACAAGTATTTCGGGTAGCCTTGGGTGTCATGCCCGCGCCGGCGGGCCGCTGGAGGGCCGCGCGCAAAGCCGCGGCATCGACCTCGCGGCCGGTGAAAATCCGGAATGCGTCGATCCCTTGGTGGAAATAGAGTTCGTAGCCGGTCATGACCGACAACCCGGCCGCGCGCGCGGCGAGAACGAACTCCGTCTCGATGGGCGTATAGACGGCGTCGAAGGCCCAACGCTGCCGGGCGAATGCGCTGGGCGGGAAGGCGGTGCCGCCGATGCGGTCCATTCCGAGCGGCGTGCTGTTGACGAGACCGTCCGCGCCGCGCGTCGCGTCGTCGATGCCATGGACGACGTCGATTCGGACGCCACGATGAGTCCGCATGAGGGCCGTCCGCAGCGCTTCCGCCTTCGCGGCGTCGACATCGAAGAGCCGGAGCGCCGTGGCGCCAAGTTGCGCCAAAGCGAAGCCGATCGCCCTGCCCACGCCTCCGGCCCCGGCCATCGCCACGACGCCTGGGCGCGCATCGCCGAACGTGTTGCGGAAGGCGGCGACGAACCCGGTGTAGTCGGTGTTCATGCCCGCCGCCGCGCCGTCGAATATAACAGTGTTGCAAGCGCCAATGGCTTGAACGTCGGCGCCCGCGACGGTCACCTGGCCGGTGACCCGCTCCTTATAGGGATAGGTGATATTGAGACCGCGATAACCGCCTGATGCGCACCGCGCAAACAGTTCTTCAAAACTCAGCCGAAGCTCGGCAGGAACGAGCAGATCGTAGGTGACATTAAGCCCGCACAATCGGCCGGCGAAGCGATGAAGGTCCGGCGCCTTGGAGGCAGCGATGTTGTCGCCGATCAGCCCGAGACGGACGATGGTCACGAGACTTCCTCTTTAGCGGACCGACCATTCATCGCTCCGACAAGGTCAGATGCTCGCACACGAGAAAGTTCTGTTCAACTTCGCGGGACCGACGTCCATTCCGCCTTGCTCCGAATGTCCGGCACTCGGCGCCGGCCCGCAAGGTCGTTTTGGGGCGCGCGTTTAGAAATTCGTGCTCTTATAGTCCACGCGCATCAGATACAGCCCGTCCGGCGGCGCCACCTGGCCGCAGGCGGTGCGGTCGCGCGCAGCCAGCACGCGCGAAAGATCATCGGCGGTCCATTTGCCCTCGCCCACCGCCACCAGTGAGCCGACCATCGAGCGCACCTGGCTGTGCAGGAACGAGCGCGCCGACGCCCACACGTTGATCGCGTCGCCGTCCCGCTCGACGTCGAGCCGGTCGAGCGTCTTCACCGGCGACTTGGCCTGGCACTCGGTGGAGCGGAAGGTGGTGAAATCGTGCTTGCCGACCAGCCGCTGCGCGGCGGCATGCATCGCCGCGGCGTCGAGCGGGCGCGGCACGCGCCAGGCATGGCCGGCATCGAGCGTCAGATCGGCGCGCCGGTTAATGATGCGATAGAGATAGTGACGCTTGATCGCCGACGTCCGCGCATTGAAATCCTCGGCCGCATGCTCGGCGGCGAGGATCGCGACAGGATGCGGCCGCAGATGGGCGTTCAGCGCGTCGCGGATGGTGTCGGTGTCCCAGTCCTTGGCGAGATCGACATGCGCCACCTGTCCGCGCGCGTGCACGCCGGCGTCGGTGCGGCCGGCGCCCTGCACACGGGTTTTTTCGCCCGATAGCGCCTCGATCGCCGCCGTGAGCGCGCCCTGCACGGTCGGCCGGTCGGCCTGCATCTGCCAGCCGGCGAACGGGGCGCCGTCATATTCGATGGTCAGCTTGTAGCGGGGCACGATTGATTCACCTCAAATCAGCCGGCGGCGGGTTTCGTATAATATCAGTTGAATAGGGGGCTTTTTCTATGAGGCGCGAATTCAAGAAGCAAATCATCGATTTGCTGAATGAGCACCGGATCTTGACGATCGCCACCAACCGGCTCGACGGCTGGCCGCAGGCGACGGTGGTCGGCTACTGCAATGACGGCATGGTTATTTATTGCCTGATTTCCCGCGACAGCCAGAAATACGCCAACATCATGCGCGACCCGCGCGTGTCGCTCGCCATCGCTAAGGACTATCCGCAGCCGCTGCAGATCAAGGGTCTGTCGATCGCAGCGACAGCCTCGGTCGTGACCGACGCGGGCGAGACCGAGCACGCGGCGCAGATTCTGCTGCATCGCTATCCCGAATACCGGGTAATGCCACGGCCCGATCCGGCCGCGGTGCCGACCATCCGGCTGACGCCCGAGATCGTTTCCATCCTCGATTATTCCAAGGGCTTCGCGCATACCGACCTGGTCCGCGTCACCGACAACGACCTCGCCGAATTCATCGAGGCGCGCCGGCATCATTGGGCGGGGTTTCATCCGGCCTAGCCGACATCTGCATCAATCGTCTTTGCCGTCGATCCGGCCGCCGCAGAGGATCTCGCAACGCTGCTTGGCGTAAGTCCATGCCGAGAAATTCGCGCCGGGTCCGACAATGAAGGGGTCTTCGCCGGCGGCAACATATTCCTCATAGAGCTTGGTCGCCGACATACCCGGCTGACAGGTCCGTTGGAGGCAGGCGTCGACGATCGCCTGACAGGCCGCGACGGCTTGCTCGAGCGTGGCGTAAGCGCCGTGCTCGTAACGCTTGTCTTCATCCATATAGTCGAAATTGTCGTCGACCAGGACGGTGTATGGCTTGGCAGGGTCGTTGCTCATCGAATACGACCTCTCAAGCGACCTTCGTCCCCGCCTTTACCGCCGCGCCACGCAAGAACTCCTCCGCCGCCATCGGCTGCTTGCCGGCGCGCTGCACTTGGCCGAGCCGCACCGCACCGTCGCCGCAAGCGATGGTGAGACGATCGTCGAGCACGGTGCCGGGCGCGCCCCGGCCCTCGCCGCGCGTCGAGCGCAGCGCCTTGATGCGCACGCCGCCGAGCTCGAACCAGGCGCCGGGGAACGGCGACAGGCCGCGGATGTGGTCGTGCACTTGTCTCCACGGCTTGGTCCAATCGATGCGGGTCTCGTTTTTTTCGATCTTGGCGGCATAAGTGACGCCTTGCGCGGGCTGTGGCGTCAGCGCGAGCGAGCCGCGCTCAACCGCGGCTAGCGCGCGCGCCATCAGATCGGCGCCGAGACGCGTCAGCGCATCGTGCAAATCGCCCGCCGTCATGTCCGGCCCGATGGCGATGCGCTCGGCCATGGCCATGGCGCCGGTGTCGAGGCCTTCGTCCATCCGCATGATGGTGACGCCGGTCTCGGCATCGCCGGCCATGATGGCGCGGTTGATCGGCGCCGCCCCGCGCCAGCGCGGCAGCAGCGAAGCATGCACGTTGAAGCAACCAAGACGCGGCGCCTCCAAGATCGGCTTCGGCAGGATCAATCCATAGGCGACCACTGCCGCAGCGTCGGCGTTATGCGCGCGGAATTCGGCCTGCGCCGCTTCGGTCTTCAGCGTCTTCGGCGTGAGCACGGCGAGGCTAAGCCGGCGCGCTTCGCGCTCGACCGGCGTCGGCTGCAGCGCCATGCCGCGACCGGCGGGCTTGGGCGCGCGCGTGTAGACCGCGGCGATCTCATGTCCGCGTGCGGCCAATTCGATGAGCGTCGGCACCGCGAAATCAGGCGTGCCCATGAAGATCAGGCGCATAGAGGCCCCGCCGGGATCAGCCGATGTGATGCGAAGGCTCTTTGTCCTCGGACAGCGGCTTGGCCGGCTCGCCCTTCTTCGCCGCCTTCTTGAAGCGCCGCATCACCATGTCGCGCTTGAGCTTGGAAATGTAGTCGATGAACAACACGCCGTTGATGTGGTCGATCTCGTGCTGCAGGCAGGTGGCGAGCAGGCCGGTCGCCTCGATCTCCTGCGGCTTGCCGTCGCGATCGAGATATTTCACGCGCACCGCCGACGGCCGCTCGACCTCTTCGTAATATTCCGGGATCGACAGACAGCCTTCCTCGTAGGTCGAGCGCTCGTCGGCATTCCAGGTGATTTCCGGGTTGATGAACACCTGCGGCGCCTTCGGCTCGTCCTTCTTGGCGAGGTCCATGGTGACCACGCGCTGCGGCACGCCGATCTGGATCGCGGCGAGGCCGATGCCCGGCGCCGCGTACATGGTCTCGAACATGTCGTCGATGAGCGCGCGCAGCGATTTGTCGATCGCCTTCACCGGCTCGGATTTGAGCCGCAGCCGCTTGTCGGGGATGATGAGGATCTCGCGCACCGCCATGCGCGCGATGTAAGGGGTAGTTCCAGCGGGGTCAATGCGCGCCTTTCCGCTTGAGCCACGGGCCTAATCGCCCTACCGTTCGCTCTTCGTTCGCGCTGGTAGGCGAATCAAGGTAGAAGCGGCCCATGCTGGAAACCGTGCTCATCGTCCTCGCCGTGGTGATCGCCGTCGGCGTCGCCGCCATCCTGGTGCTGCTGTCGCGGCCGCGGCCGCCGGCCACCGACCCCGCGGCCGAGCAGCGGCTGGCCGCGCTCAATGCGCGGCTCGACGCCATGGGCAGCTGGCTGCAGAATTCTCACGTCCAGTTACAGCAGGCCGTGAATGCCCGACTCGACGCGGTGTCGCAGAACCTTGGCGAGTCGATGAAGACGACGACCAAGAACACCACCGAGCACCTGCAGCAATTGCATGCGCGGCTTGCCGTGATCGATTCGGCGCAAAAGAACATCACCGATCTCGCCTCGACCGTGACCTCTCTGCAAAAGGTCTTCGACAACAAGCAGCGCCGCGGCGCCTTCGGCCAGGGCCGCATGGAAGCCATCATCTCCGATGCCTTGCCGCCGGGCGCCTATGAATTTCAGTTTACGTTGTCGAACAATTCTCGTCCGGACTGCTGCATCCACATGCCGGACAACCGGCACCTCATCATCGACGCAAAATTTCCGCTGGAAGCGACAACCGCGCTGGAGAACGCCAAGACCGAAGACGAGCGGCTGCAAGCCACGCGCCAGTTGCGACAGAACCTGGGCAAGCACATCGACGATATTTCTGGGAAATACCTGATCAAAGGCGAGACGCAGGACGTCGCCTTTATGTTCATTCCGTCAGAGTCCATGTTTGCCGAACTTTACGACGGCTTCGACGACGTACTGCAGAAGGGCTACCGGGCCGGTGTCATCATCGTTTCGCCGTCGCTTTTGATGCTGGCGATTCAGGTCGTGCAACAGATCCAGAAGGATGCCCGCATGCAAGAGGCGGCGGACAAAATCCTGAAAGAAGTCGCGCTTATGATCGAAGACGTGGCGCGGCTCAAAGATCGCGTCGAGAACCTCGATCGGCACTTCGGCAACGTCAACAAGGACATCGAACAGATCGT
>Ga0335079_10009885_pt1 | contig 10862 bp, 12 predicted proteins | sample Lox_Sample_33_FD_206719 | JGI IMG/M metagenome (GOLD analysis project Ga0335079, IMG submission 206719) | Soil microbial communities from Loxahatchee National Wildlife Refuge, Florida, United States - Lox_Sample_3.3 | ecosystem: Environmental > Terrestrial > Soil > Wetlands | place: USA... | reverse complement strand
GGGTGGGCGCACGCGGAACCAATTACCGTGGTCGCCTCGCGCAACCATTTGCGCATCTGGAAGGCGCCGTTCACGGTGAACGGCCAAACGCTGTGGGTCGGCGCGGCCACGCACGACATCGGCTTCGAGAAGGACCAGCGCAACGGGAGCATCACACACAAGATTGATCCGGACATCGACCTGGAAAAAGACTATGTGCAGAAGACGCTATGCAGTACAGGTCTGGTTTCGGAGCTAACGCATTTCCTGCCAGAAAATCCGCTACAGCAGGCCAAGACGGCCACGGGCGGAACGTTCCATTCGAACGGGCAGGTGCTGGTGCTGAAGTTGTCGGAGGCGGCGAAGAGTACGACGGCTTCCCTATCGAGCTCTCGCTAGAAACTGGGCACACTTGAGAACTTGTGCGGAAATTGCCCCGCCTTGTGAATGCGAAGAAATGAGCGCCCCAGTCCCCCGTGTTTCCGGCCGAGCCGGTCCCAGTGCCCTGGCCTTCGGCGGTTGATCCGGCCAGTGAGGAACCTTACATCGACAGCCCGACCAGTCAGGAGTTGACGGCCGGATGTTTTTTCCACAGTTTTGATCGCTGCAGCGTGTGCAATAGGGAACAGCATCGCAGTTTTCCCTATGCTCTACTGAAAAAGTAGACGACCCCGGCTCGGCATGTGTGCACGTGACTAATCTGCTTCAAAAGTTGCGTCAGCAACGGCAAACCTGCTGCAAGTTCCTGACGTGTCCACCTACTCCCCTTCGAACGGGCCCGGTGGGTTTGGTTGAGCCCGGCAATAAGGCTTCCTCTTTGCCTTGGAAGTGCTCTTTGAGAATAGCCCCACGCCCCTATCTCTATGCTGTTTTTCCCTGCGTGTCGCTTCTGTTGTGTCTGGCTTCTGGGAGTTTGCCGGCTCAACAACAAACTGTCGGGCTTGGGCCTAGCCGCAGCTCCCTCAAGGAAGCATCTTTACCCAAAGCACCCGCTGCAGAGGGGCTAGCGAGCGTCGCAGGCACAGTGTTGGACCTAAGCGGTGCCACCGTTTCCGGGGCAGACGTTGATTTGATGCATAGTGATGGAACGCAAACCCATAACCTGCTTTCCGATGCGAACGGCGAATTTAGTTTCTTAAAGATTCTTCCGGGTTCCTACCGCGTGGTCGTCAACGCCAAGGGCTTTGCGCTTTTTACATCTGCCGAGTTCGGTGTCACGGTGCGGCAGGCTTATGAAGTTCCTGACATCTTATTATCTGTCGCGACGGCAAACATAGAGGTGACTGTCCGTCCCACCGACCTGATCGCCGCTGAGCAGATAACGGCTGCGGAGAAGCAGCGTCTGATTGGCGTCATCCCCGACTTCTATACTAGCTACGTTTATGCCGCCGCCCCGCTCACCGGGAAACAAAAATTCTCGCTCGCAGTGCGTGGCACATTCGATCCGGTGGCCATGATCGGCGTCGGTGTCGCTGCCGCCATGGAGCAGGCGACGAACGCGTATGCCGGGTACGGCCAAGGTGCTTCGGGATACGCCAAGCGGTATGGTGCAAAGTTTGCGGACGGACGGAGCAGTGACTTGCTGACTCATGCTGTCTTCCCCTCGCTCCTTCATCAAGATCCGCGTTACTACTACCAGGGCTCCGGCACCTTCAAGTCCCGCCTCCTGCATGCAGTAGGCTCGGCGTTTGTCACCCGCAACGATAGCGGCCGTCCTGAATCCAACTATTCTTATCTCCTTGGCGACGTGTGCTCAGCAGCGCTGTCCAATCTGTATTATCCGGAAGCGAATCGGGGAGCGCACCTGGTCTTCACGAATGGCGCCGTCGGCCTCGCGGGACGCGTGGGTGGGAATTTGATCCGTGAATTCCTCTCGAAGCGCTTGACGCCAAACGTGACGGGCGATGGAAGACCTCCAACCTTTTAGTAATGCGCCATCCCTCCTGGGTTTGCCGGAGTGGTCCGTAGGTCCTGATGAATGCTGCCGGCTCGCTCATTTTCGGTTGTCTTTTGATTCTTCGGCCAGTCGCTTGGAAACTCGCTCTTCCACCAGTCGCAGAACATTTTGAATATCCGCAAACGTGGTAGCTGGGTCGTTGTTATAGCCCATGAGACGGTGTTCGTAGTTCTTCCGATTGGGGGCAATTTCATCGATGACAAATCGGGCTTCCTGCATCACCGCCCCGCGATGTTTGAAGTTGCCACTAACTTCATTTGTGGCCTTCTCCAAAGCGCAATAGAGGCTGAAAGTCCCGGCGTCTGGAGGGCAGTCCCTCGTATCGGCGCGGTTCCACTTGGATGGTGAGTTCAGAATCTCCCGCGCACGGTGCGCAATCTTGACGTCGGCCTTCGTCACAGGAGGCCTCACTTCGGGATCTTCGGCAACAGGGTTTGCGCTTTTGTCGGAAGGTACCTGCGCTGCAGCACTGGCGACCGTGAGTAGAGAGACCAGCAAAGGGCCCGCCAGCCTATGTATTCGCACGGAGCCTCCTCCATTGCAGGTTTAGACGCACACCAGCCGCAAAACGATGACCGTCCAACTACTGAATTCATGGATTGCACTAACTCCTGGCATGCCGTGCGTACCGCCCGTGCGGGTACGAGGATCGGCTTGTCCGCTTTGCGCGTTAATCAAGAGTTGAGTACGAATTTCCGCCGACCAGCGGGAATGAACGTGTTTGGGAGGCGCAGTCACTCCGGGACCGGGGAGCCGGCATCCATAGAATGTTGCGGGACGACGGTTGCGTGGCCCGTGAGGATGTTCTGCAGAGCCCATCCTTCCATGCTGGAAAAATAAGCCCGCGGATACGATTCCAAGCTGAGCCGCAGTTCCATTACCGTGTCCGGTAGAACTACAAATGGACCGCTTTCCACGTTTTGGGAAGGAATCAAAAGCTCCGACCCGTCCGTGGGAAGCCGTAGCGGCTGAACATGCCCATCAGCCATAACGATGCAATTCCAGAGTGCCTCTCCGCAGGCATTCTCGGAAGGGAGTATTCCGGCGTTCATTAAGGACCCGCTAACAAACTGCAAACGAACCTCACGGTAACTTCCAGCGACGACGGTGGTGCTCTCTTGCAAGATGACCGGTAAAGAATTGCCCATCAAATCAATTTGGCGTGGTTCCTTGGCGAGTTGAGGGGCGAGTTCGTGCCAGTCGGCAGAATTCGTATCATCGCCGGAGAGCGGGAGAAGTTGCACGCCTTGCAGAGTCACAAAAAAATGCTCCACGCGGGTGGCAAGCATGCAGGATTTGCAAACCGGAGATTTGAGCGCCACTATGCGCATGGTGCCGTTGACCGGAGAAAGCGAGCATGCGGGCGGGGGATTGCCTGCGACCACGATGAGACCGCCGTTGCCATTAATGGAATAGCCGGCATAGCAGGAGTCGCCACAGCCAGATAGGCCAACAGCAAGGAATATCACCGCGCAGCAAAAAATGGTCCGAAAAGAAAAGGGAGAGAACCGCATGGCTAGCCTCGAAATTGCGATCGGCCCGGGGAGTCTCCGTAAGGGAGACGCTACTCCATCGATTGGCAGGTGTCGACTGGGAAAATCACCCCTCACTGGGCATATGGCTCCCAGTACCCACATGCACGGCAGGACTTGAGGCTTGTCTCACTTGGGTAGATGCGCGGAATCGAGCGTTCGTGTGATGACCGCCCTTGCGGATCCAGAGGCGAACCCGGAGACTTTCATGAATCCCAGGTCGCGGAGGTTAGCGACATGGAATCCAATCTCCTCGACGCATACTTCCAGATGTTCGATGCCGTTACCCGGCGCGAACTGATAGCTCTTCAGGAATACCTCGCAGCCGAGCAGGCCGCGGCGTTCAACGCGCATGATTTGAAGCGGTCGGGAGTTCTCCAAGCGTTATTCGACCGGACACAAAGTCTCTTGGAACGCATCGAGCAACATGAAGCAAGAAAGGCCAGCTGAGTGGTGGAGAGGCTTATCTCCCCGTAACCATTTCTCGGGGAAAGTAGGCGCAAGACCGTTAGCCATGTTGGTCAAAGGCGACGGTTGGTTCGGGGGCCTCCTTTTTGCAGCAGGCTCCGGCAGAATTCTACGTGAGATTCTTAATCAATCAGGTAGCTAGCCAGTTGCCCGTCGTTTCGGCAGTGCTGGACCATCTTCGGAACAAATATCGCGATTCGGGAATGGACTCTACGGGGAGTCAGCTGGCGAGAGGAGATGGCGAGGGGGCGGGGATTTCTTCGTACCAGGGCGGGAATAGTCTGATCAGAACGTAGAGGATGGCGAAGGGGAGAAGGGAAAGGAAAATGGCAGGAGCCAGGCCCTCGCGCGTGACGAAGCCCATTTTGTAGGTGGTGTAACCTAGAAAGCTCTTGGAAAAGAGCTGTCCGCCGATCACGACGTTCCAACGCATGGCGAGAATACCGATCAGAGTGCAGGTTCCGCTTACGGAATAAATGCGCTTTCGGAGCGGTTCGGGAAAGCGCACCAGTTGCGCGGCGCCGAGCAAGACGAGCGGCACGAGCGTCCCGAGCAGGATTTGCACGACAATCTGCGAAACAAACAGGCGCGTGTGGACCATGAAGTCCAGAGACCGGAAGGATTCGTCGGCTTCGTAGATGCGGTGAATGAGATCGAGCATCTCAAGCGTAAAATCGATGATGAAGGTGTAGAAGAGATATTTGGCGATGGTGTCCAGGCAATGCATATCCACGGGTGCTTTGCGGAGAGCCGAAGTGAGCAAGTACATGAGCAGGACGAGGGCGATGCCGGAGACCATAGCGGAAAAAAGAAACACGACCGGCATCAGCGGCGTGGACCACCAGGGATTTGCCTTGACCGAACCGAAGATGAAGCCAACATAACCGTGCAGCAGGAACGCGGAAGGTATGCCAATCAGGGTGATGACCCAGCCGACGCGATCGTCGACACGGAGAGCGCCGGGGCTGATGTTCGTGGAACCGAGCGTGAGCACCTTATAGAAGAGGCGTTTCCAGCCGCGGGTTGATTGCGAGAGAAGAACGATGTCTTTGCGATAGTCCAGCCAGATCTCCAGCAGCAGAACGGCCATCAGGTACCACAAATAAACAAAGCCGAACATAGCCATCGCCGAAGAGCGGTGCGGGGTAAGGTACATCTCGAGGGAGCGCTCGGGATGTCCGAGATGCAGTTGCAGCGGCATGGGGGCGACGATGAGAAATGCCAACGCGGTGAGCAGCGCGAGACGATAAGTGGGTTTGACCGCTTCGACGCGGAAAACGCGTTCCAGGGAGGCAAGAATGAAAGCGCCGGCAACCAGTCCGGTGAGAAAAGGGTAGAGCACGATGAGGACGCTCCATTGGAGTTCGACCTCATTGGGATACATGAATCCTTCCATGGGGCGGCTCTCCTTATCGGACCGAACCATCCAGGCCGTTGTAGAAATTCTTCGCGCCTGTGGCCAGATGGGGCTTCAGCACCTGCACACTATGCGTCTTCAGGAAGGCGTGGATGGGATCGTTGGGATCCTTGAGATCGGCGAGTTGCCGCGCGCCGGTGGGGCAAGCTTCGCAGCAGGCGGTGGTCAAGCCTTTGGTGATGCGGTGATAGCAAAGGGTGCATTTGTCGGCGACGTGCTTGGTGGGATGGAAAAAACGGCAACCGTAGGGGCACGCCTGAATGCAATATCGGCAGCCGACGCAGTAGTTTTGATCCACGAGCACTACGCCATCGGGAGTGTGGAACGTGGCGCCCACGGGACAGACTTGCGTGCAAGGAGAATCGACGCAGTGGTTGCAGAATTTGGGGACGAAGAAGTTTTTTCCGCCGGTCAGATCGCTCGGTGGGAAGCCTTCCTTGCCGCCGTCGGGGGAATCCACAACGGGATTTTCGATGTGAAAGTCGGAAACGTGGTAGCGCTCCACCCAGGTACGGAAGTAACCGTCCGGCACATCGTTTTCGAGGGCGCAGGCACGCACGCAGCTTCCGCAGCCGATGCACTTGGTGATGTCGAGGAGCATGCCCCACCAGTGCTCAGAGGCGTTGTAGTTGGGAGCGGCTTCCGGAGTGCCGGCAAGAACGAAGTCCCAAGCAGCGGCCGCGGCGGGAAGCAGGACAAGGAGTTGCCGTCGGGTGAGGGTCATTTCCGCGCTCCTTGAGTAATGCCCGGACTGTGCGGCTGGTGACAGGTGTTGCAAAGTTGCCCGCCGGAATGTTCCTTAGCGTTTACCTGCGGAAAGCCCTGGGGTTTGGCCCTGTTTTCGGAGTGACAGCGTACGCAAAGCTTAGCGACGTCTGGCTTTTGTGGGGAGAGGCTGGTGGGGTCATCGGCGTGTTTTGCGAGCGGGCCGTGACAGGATTCGCAGTTCACATGGGCGTGCCAGCCTTTGGATTTGGTATCGGCCACGTCCGGGTGACATCCTTCGCAGGTTTCATGGCCAGCGTACGCGATGGGACGCGCGGTAATTTCGGCGATGGCGTCGCCACGGTAATGGCCGTAGCGCCCGAAACTTTTGGGGATGAAAGCACTGCGGAAGATCAGGAACAAGACCAAGCCGAGGAGGAAAACGGCGGCCATGCGAAGCAGGTGGGCGATGTCCTGAAGCTTGACCATAGTGACCTGTGAAACGGCAAAATCTCTCGGACGTTCGTTCGTATAACGCGCGAGCGCACAGAACTACAGGGCATGGGTCACACGTCAGAGTGACCGGAGTCACAAACTGGCCAGATGGTTTTGCATTCAGCCGGAGGGTGATGAAGTCCATGGAGCATTTGGGAGCCTCAAGTAAAAGTCGGGAACAGGGATTAGCCGCCCCGCGGGTGATGACTGCAATCGCAGAAGGAAGCCTGACTCCTGGTAGGTTGGGATACCGGAACTGTTCGATTGTAGTACGCACTTTTCCGGCAGCGTTCATCCGTACCTAGCAATAAACTGACGGCGCCTTGCAGGTTTCCTGTGCGCGTTACTCAGTTTTTTGTGAACGTTGAAATCTTTTGTCTTACCGTTTCGGGGATGCCTTCGCAACTTTTCGAGTTCGCTTCGTCGCTCCAACCGAAGAGGGGCGGATGGTCTGGGCTGCCGTCGATAGGTCCCCACAACACCTTACCGAATTTGTTTACATATCCGAATCTGTTGTCATCTGTCCAAAATCGAGAAACATCTGATTCAGCAAGGAACAAACCGTCTTTGTCGGCTGTCAAGAAACCCGGAGCGTAGCTGTATGGTAGAAGAAACGAGAACTTACCCGAAGTGTCGATGAACCCTGTCTTGGAGCCCTGTCTTGCAGGTGCTAACCCACTTGCAAACGGTCCGGCATCATCAAACGCAAAAGGAATAACAACCCGGCCATCGCGGTCCAAATAACCCCACTTTCCATTTTGCTTTACGGCTGCGAGTCCCCCCGAAAAGCTCCTGACACTTTCGTAAAGAAATGGAATGGCAATTTCACCATGCGGTTCGAGGTAGCCCTCTTTATCGTCACGCGATGCAGGTACCCGGCCAGCCGTAACGAGGTCAACGATTCGGTAGCCAGACGCGACGGCTTTTCCCGTCTTGTCTATGAGTACTTCACCGGTATCAAGTTCTGCCACGGCGACGCCATCACGGAAATAATACGCCGCATGAAACTTCGGTGGAATGACCAGGTTCCCGGTAGTGTTTACAAATCCCCATTTTTCGCCAGTTTTGACCGCGGCCAAACCGCCAGAGAAGGGCAGTGCGTCGTCAAAAACTGGACTGATTTTGAAGCGTCCTTCGGCATCGACAAATCCGACCTTGTTCCCCCGACGTTCGAGTTCCAGTTGACCCTCGACAGCGATACGACGCGGAAAGAGGTTCCCCGAGGAGTCGATTGAAACGTACTGACCACACACATACACAGTCGCCAATCCATCCCAGAAGTCATCAGCCCAGATGAACTGTGGTTTGATTACGAAATTGCCGTAATGGTCGATGAAGCCGTATTTGCCGTTCTCCACTACCACGAGAGGTTCGTCCTTTTCTCCGGCGAGACAAATAATGGAGGAGGTTGCGCAGAGCAGAAGCAAGCACATTGCTTGGCGGAATTTGTGATGCACGAATGCGGGGCTTTTCACAGTTCCCCCTATTCTAATCCGTGTAGCGCCCGGTACGTTTGAATGTGTAGGTCAAGGGAGGAGCGCCGCGGCTGTCTGCGCTGCGATTTTCTACCCAAGTCTTACATGGCTCCGATGGCGATTCGCGGACGGTGAAGTGGATTATTTCTGAGTTCGCGTTGATCCGCGTGCACTCGAATAAACAGCGCAGCAGATGGGAAACGCCTATCGTGTCTGTGATGGCTGGCCGGTCTTGGCATACAGCGCGTTTGATTCTTCAAATTGACGCATAACTCTATCCACATCGTAGCGCTGCTCGAGGAGTAATTCCGGGTCCCACTCACTGCGCGAAACGGCGAAGAAATCCCCACCGTAGACGTGAATGGCACCGGTCAGACGGGCGATCGGGTTTGTCACGGAATGAATAATGTCGCGTCCTAGCGGTTCGGCATCCTTCTCACAAAGCGCACGGGCACCTGCCGCCTCAACCTTGCCGCCTTGGCTGCCGGGCACACGACGCCAGAAGATGTTGTCCTCCCGGCCAGTGTAGATGCCAATCACCGCCCACATCTGGTGGTTGTGGGGAAGAAGGGTCATATGCGGTCCCCAAATCACGTTGAGATTGGTGAGGTCGTCCGCGCGGCACAGCGTATGAATCTCGGCGCGCTTGGGTTCGCCCAGTCCTTTCAGGACGGCGGCGGGGTCCGAAACCGCACGAGCCACGACTTCGCGAACTAGCTTGTAACTGGGATCTTGCTGGAGGGCTGTGCGACATTCGGCGATGAACTGAGCCAATTCAAACATCGCTCACCTCCTGCCGAAGTGGCATTCTTCTGGGGGGCGTCCTCGCTTGGTGCCGAAAGTATACCCCCTTGGGAACGGAATTCATCCCAATCAAATAGTCTAAGTCCGGCTAGGTCGGGTAACCGGACATGTTCGAAATGCAACCCAGGGCAGACGGGTGCTCCCGCCTTTCCAAGGCGGTGCGTTATTTGGCGGATTCGCGCAAGGCCGTACGCGGGAGCATTGCGGTCTTGCCGTAGTGCTCGCCTTCGAGCACACGCGTCTCGAACCAGCCTTGCAGGGCATTCGCGGAGAGCACGCGCACCGGTTTACCCACTTCCAGCAGTAGCAGACGATTGTGGGCGATCATCATGGAAACGCCGACATCGTCGCTGAGCTCCAGCAGGCGCTGCCATTCGGTGTGCGATTTCTCATCCACGGGCGCGACGACGCATTCGATCTGCTGCTCGGCGTGCACGTATAGAATTTTCCCTGCGATGCCCGAGGGATGCGCGCGCCTCACTGGCGCTTCTTCGATCTCGCTTTGCAACTTCCCCGCGAAACGGTAGCCCTTCCTCGGCAACGTTTCGATGTAGCGGGGCTTCGTGGTGCTGTCGCCGAGGGCCTGGCGGAGTTTCTTGATGGCGGTGTTCAACCCGTGCTCGAAATCGACAAAGGTGTCCGCCGGCCACAAGCGCGATTTCAGTTCTTCTCGCTCGACGACTTCGCCGGGTTTTTCGAGCAGCGCGCCAAGCACCTGCAAGGGGAGCTGCTGCACTTTGATTTTCTTCTTGCCCTTGTAGAGTTCGCCCGCGCGCAGGTCCACGGAGAAGGGACCAAAGGTCACGCGGCGCGCCGCGTCCGATGCATGGGTAACGGCCATAAACGTTTGAGTTTTCGCAATATATCAAAGAGTGGCCGGGACGCGCATCAGAATCCGAAGAAAACTCGGCAAACGGAGTTTTGCGGCATCTCCGGCAAGCTCCCCCTGTTCCTTATAACCCTTGTAAAGTCAATCGGTTACGTTCGTCACGGAGTTCAGGCACAGTCCACCTTTTGTTCACCCCCGGAGCATTGTTCTTTTCCCGTGGTTGCGAGAAAGTGCCCACTGTCCGCGGGCCCGGTGAAACAAGGTGAAACAAATCCGGCCCCGGATGCACGAAAGAACATGAGGAACTCCATGTCGGCCCCGAACGATCCAAGCCCGGAAACCCCAGTTGCAACGGGCGGCAATTTGAACGAGGGTACGAAGCCGTTGCGCTACAACTCGACGGCGGAAATTCGCGCCTTTCTCAGCAATTTGAAGATGCGCCCGCACAGCCAGCGCAAAGTGTTGTGCCGGATGCTCCGGCGTGCGGCGGTCTACGCATCTTCGAAGGACTCCGCAGTAAACCCCGCAGTCTCTCACCACACAACCGCACCTTGACCCCACCACCCAGGCTGGCGTCGAATTACGGCGCGGGCTTGGGGACCCTGAACCAGACGAAGCCCGGGTTACCACCCGGGCTTTGCTCTTTCTGGAGGGGTGCAAGTTGCAGCTCACCCCTTCGGGGGTGAGCCCTTCCCCAGATTCAGCGAGATCGCCGCAATGATGGAAAAACCTCAGGCCTGAAGGCCTGAGCTACACTTTGCTGCTACGGTCAGGAGGCGGCAGCGGCGGAGTCCGCTTGCAGAGGATAGAGGCGCAGGAATTCCGGGTCGTCGTGCAGCAGCGCCAAATCCGGATCGCGGCGCGCCCAGACCGAATCCTTGAACCCCGCCTCCCAGGCCTTCTTGATGGTTTCCAGGGCTTCGCGCTTCCGATGCAGAATCGCGTAGGTGCAAGCGGCGTTGTAGAGGATGGACGCCTCGTTGGCGCGCAGCGTGATCGCCATATTCAATTCGCGAAGGGCGTCCTCCACGCGCTCGAGTTCGGCGTAGTCCGTGGCCATCAGCACGCGCGCGCGGGCGTCCTCCGGCACCTGCTTCAAATGGTTTTCCAGCGCGGCAATGCGGCGCAGCAGCAGGTTGCGGTGCTCGTCTTTTTTGCCGAGCGCGCCCAGGGCATTGGCGATTGGAACATAGACGTTGTA
>Ga0335079_10009881_pt1 | contig 10865 bp, 9 predicted proteins | sample Lox_Sample_33_FD_206719 | JGI IMG/M metagenome (GOLD analysis project Ga0335079, IMG submission 206719) | Soil microbial communities from Loxahatchee National Wildlife Refuge, Florida, United States - Lox_Sample_3.3 | ecosystem: Environmental > Terrestrial > Soil > Wetlands | place: USA: Florida... | reverse complement strand
TCGAGTGCCTGGCGCGGTTCAGGGAACGGCTGACCGGCTTGCATCCCTCCGCGGTGCGCGCGGTCGCCACGAACACGTTCCGGGTGGCGAAGAACGCACGCGAGTTTCTGCCGCTCGCCGAGCGCGCTCTCGGCTTTCCGATCGATGTAATAAGCGGCCACGAGGAGGCGCGGCTTATCTATCTCGGCGCAGCGCACGAGTTGCCGCGTTCGCTCGCGCCGCGGCTCGTCGTCGACATCGGCGGTGGCTCCACCGAATTCATCATCGGCAGAGGCCTCGAGCCGCATCGGCTGGAATCGCTGAAGCTGGGCTGCGTCGGGATGACGCAGCGTTACTTCCCGCAGGGGCGCTTGACCGAAGAAGCCTTTGCCGCCGCGGAGACCGCGGCGCGCGTGGAAATCGAGGCGATCGCGCGCGAGTTCGGCCCGTCGCACTGGCGGGAGGCGTACGCGTCCTCGGGCACCGCCGCCGCCCTGGCGGAGATCCTGGAGCAGAATGGCTTCTCCGAAGGCGGCATCACACCCGTGGGGCTCAAGCGGCTGCGCCGGCGCATGATCGCCGCGCACCACATCTCGCGGGTTTCGTTGCGCGCCCTCAAGCTGGAGCGCGCGCCCGTGCTCGCCGCCGGACTCGCCATCATGACCGCGGCGGTGGACGAGCTCGGGATCGAGCGCATCGACCCGGTTGGCGGCGCGCTTCGGCTCGGCGTGCTCTATGACCTCCTGGGCCGCAGGATCGACGCCGACGTCCGTGGCGTCACGGTCGAGCGCTTTGTCGAGCGCTACGGGGTCGACCGCGCCCACGCGGCGCGCGTCGCAGCGCTCGCCGCATCGCTGTACCGTCGCGCCCGTCGCGACTCCGGCGCCGCGCCGCTGGTCAAATGGGCGGCACGTCTGCACGAGATCGGCATGTCGGTGTCTCACATCAGCTTTCACAAGCACGGCGCGTACATTCTCCAGAACGGCGACATGCCGGGATTCTCAGCCGGCGAACAGGCGCAGCTCGCGCTACTCGTCTTCGGCTGCCGCGGCGGTCTGGCGAAAATGCAGGCCGTCCTCGGAGATGCGGAGCGAAGGACCCAGGTGCTCGTGCTTCGGCTCGCCGTGCTCTTTCACCACGCCCGGGCGGCGATCGCGCTGCCGCGCATGCGCCTCAAGGTTGGTCGCCGCATCACGCTCGAGGTCTCATCGCGCTGGCTTGCCGCGCACCCGCTCACGAGCCATCTGCTCAGCAAGGAGCGTGCACAGTGGACCGCACTGGGCTACCGCTGGAGGCGCTAGCGCCGGCTTGCGTCAGACGAAGTCAGGGCCGATCACGACCTTGAGGACGACCGCGGGCACGCCATCCCGGACCCGGTTCGAAAGCCACCAGACGGCCCCCTTGCGGATGCTCCACGACAGCTCTTCGCCGGCAAGCAGCAGCGAGGCCACTTCTCCCAGCGTCGGCTGGTGACCGACGACGAGAACGCTCTCGCGCGCATCGGGCCACCCCGCTGCCGCAAGCACTGCGCCAGCGCCCGCTCCGGGAGCGAGCTCGTCGGCGGTACGGAACTTGCGCTTGAGCGCGAGCGCAGTCTGCTGCGCGCGGTCGGCCGGGCTCACCAGGATCCGCAGCGTGTCGGGCAGATGACCATCGAGCCAGGCGGCGACGCGCTCCGCCTGCTTGATGCCCTTGGCGGTCAGCCGTCGCCCGAGATCCGGTTCGCCGGGTTCGGCCTCGGCGTGGCGCCAGAGGATGAGATCCATCGCCGGCTACGAACCGACCTTGGCCCGTTCGGCCAGGCGCTCGAGCAGTTCCGCCTGCGCCGACGCAGGCTGCCCTCGCGCCCTCGCCTTCGGCCGTGCGTAGCTGCCGTCCTCCGCGAGCTCCCAGGCATCACGAATGTCCGCGAGATAGGGGTCGAGCCCTTCGGCGATCACTCGCGCCTTGAGTTCAGGATCGAGCACGGGAAACGCAACCTCGATGCGGCGGAACAGATTGCGGCCCATCCAGTCCGCGCTCGCGAGATAGACGTCCTCGGCGCCGCCGTTGTGGAACACCCAGATCCGGCTGTGCTCGAGGAAGCGACCGATGATCGAGCGCACCCGGATGTTTTCCGAGACCCCCTTCACACCGGGGCGCAGCGCGCAGGCTCCGCGGACGACGAGATCGATCTTCACTCCGGCTTGCGACGCCGCATACAGGGCCTTGATCACCGCCTCCTCGAGCAGCGCGTTCATCTTCGCCGCGATCGACGCCGGCTTTCCTTCCTTCGCGTTGCGCGTCTCGCGGCGAATCGCGTCGAGCAGGTGACGGTGCATCGTGAACGGCGCAAGCCATAGGTGCTTGAGCCTGTTCGGCTTGGCGAGGCTCGTGATGTGAAGGAACACTTCGTCGACGTCCGCGCAGATCCCGGAATCGGCCGTGAGCAGGCCGAAATCCGTGTACAGGCGCGCGGTGCGTGGATGGTAGTTGCCGGTGCCCAGGTGAGCATAAGGCTGCAGGTTGACGCGGCCCGAGGCATCCTTCTCGCGCCGGAGCAGCAGTGCGAGCTTGGCGTGCGTCTTCAGGCCGAACACGCCGTAGACCACCTGCGCCCCGGCCTGCTCGAGCCGCTCGGCCCAGTTGATGTTGGCTTCTTCGTCGAAGCGAGCCATCAGCTCGACCACCACCGTGACTTCCTTGCCGCGCTGCGCGGCCTGGATCAGCGCCTCCATCAGCACCGAGTTCACACCCGTGCGGTACACCGTCTGCTTGATGAGGATGACGTCCGGATCGTCGGCCGCCTTGCGTATGAACTCGACGACCGGCTCGAATGACTGGAAAGGATGGTGCAGCAGGATGTCGTGCTGGCGAATCGCCGCGAAGATGTCGCTCTGCTCGCGCAGGCGCTCGGGCAATCCGGGAACGAAGCTCGGGTATTCCAGCCCGTCCACGTCCGCAGCATCGATCAGCGCCGACATGCGCGCCAGGTTCACGGGCCCGTCGCAGCGGTACAGATCGGCCTCCTGCAGCTCGAACTGCTGAAGCAGCAGCGCGGCCAGGTGCTGCGGGCAGTTCGCCGCGACCTCCAGGCGCACGGCGAGGCCGAACTGCCGCTGCGGGAGCTCGCCCTCGAGCGCCTGGCGCAGGTTCTTCACCTCTTCCTCGTCGATCCACAGGTCTGCATCGCGCGTGACGCGGAACTGCGAATAGTTCACGACCTTGCGCCCCGCGAACAGCTCGTGCAGGTGGGCGTGCATGATCGAGGAGAGCAACACGAAGGTGTTTTCGGCACCGGCCACTTCCGGCGGCATCTTGATCACCCGCGGCACCATTCGGGGTGCCTTGACGATCGCGACGCTGGTCTCGCGTCCGAACGCATCCTGGCCCGAGAGCTCGACGATGAAATTGAGGCTCTTGTTGACCACCTGCGGGAACGGGTGTGCCGGGTCGAGCCCGATCGGCGTGAGCAGTGGGCGAATCTCCCGCTGGAAGTACTGCGCGGCCCAGGCGCGCTGCGCGGCATTGCGCTGAGCATGGCGCAGCACCGGACTGCCGGCGGCGGCGAGCGCCGGCAGGATCTGCTGGTTGAGCACGCCGTACATCTGTGCCGCGAGCGACTGCGCACCCTGCGCGATCTCGGTGAGGTTCGCCCTGAGCTCGTGCAGGGTCGTGCCCGACAGCGGCGCCTTGAGGCGCAGCTGCTCGCGCAGACCGGCGACGCGGATCTCGAAGAACTCGTCGAGATTGCTGCTGACGATGCACAGGAAGCGCAGCCGCTCGAGCAGCGGAATCGTCGCATCCTCCGCGAGCGCCAGCACGCGCCGGTTGAAGGCGAGAATGGAGAGCTCGCGATTGATCGGCGGCGGATCCGGCTCTTTGGCCGCCGGCGGGCTTGGAATGGGCGCGAGGGAACTCACCGTCGAGGGCGTCGCAGGCGCTGACGCGCCGGGAGTATGACTGGCATCCGTGACGGACATGTTACGCGGCTGCGGTTACCTGGGCGGCGTCCTGCTCGAGAGCGAGCCAAAGGCAGCGGCCCTTCGCCTCGCGATCGAGCTCGGCGAGGTAAGCAAGGTGGGCTGCGAGCTCGTCGGCAGACGGAGCAAGGATGCGGATCGGCGGCAGGGCGGAAGCCTCCGCCGCGCTCATCACGACTGCGCCGGGCATCGCCAGTTCGATGCTGAGCGATTCCTGCCCGCGAGTCATCGCCAGGTAGACTTCGGCCAGGAGCCGTGCGTCGAGAAGCGCACCATGGAGCGTCCTGTGCGCGTTGTCGATGCCGAAGCGCTCGCACAGCGCGTCGAGACTGTTCTTCTTGCCGGGAAACTGCTCGCGGGCGAGCTCGAGCGTGTCCACGGCTTCTGCGCAGATCCCTGCCGTCGAAGAGAATTCGAGGCGCTTGAGCTCCTCGTCGAGAAAAGCCAGGTCGAACGGCGCGTTGTGGATGATCCAGCCTGCGCCGCGCGTGAAGTCGATCAGATCCTGCACGATGTCCGCGAATTTTGGCTTGTCGCGCAGCGCGTCCCAGGTCAGGCCGTGGACCTCGGTCGCCGCCGCGTCGATCTCGCGCTCCGGATCGAGGTAATAGTGCACGTGACGCCCGGTCAGCCGGCGATCGACCACCTCCACCGCTGCGATCTCGATGATCCGGTGTCCCTGCTTGGGATCGAGCCCGGTGGTCTCCGTGTCGAGAACTACGTAACGCATCAGCGTTTGTAGCGCTTGATCGTCGCCTGGATTTCGGCGATCGCGCGCTCGATTTCGTCGTCGGTGAGATCGCGTTGCGCACCCTTGCGGTCGGTGAGTGTGAGCGTGCGGTCGATCTCGGTCTGGAACTCGCCCAGGCCCAGGGTTTCGGTGATCGTCGTCGTCGGCTCGTCGGTAAGCGTCTCCGGGCCCCAGCGCACGACGATCGCAGAGAGGTTGTCTCCGTCGTCCCCGCCCCGCAACTCGGCTTCGCGCATCATGTTCGGACCGGACTTCAGGATCGGCGTTCCCGTCAGCGCGCGCGCGATTTCCTCCTGCGGATAGACGCTCCACAGTCCATCAGTGCACAGCACGATGAGGTCGCCGTTGCGCAGCGGCGTTCGCCGCGACAGGTCGATCACCGGGTCGACAAGGCCACCGAGGCAGCTGAAGATCTTGTTGCGGTCCGGATGGTCGGGAACCTCGTGCGCCCCGATCACGCCCTGGTCGAGCAGATACTGGACCTTCGAGTGGTCCTTGGTCTGTCCGATCAGCCCACCCTGCCGGAAGAGATAGAGACGGGAATCGCCGACGTGCGCCCAGTAGGCATAGTTCGACTGCACGATGCAAGCAACGCATGTCGTGCGCGGCGTCTCGAGCATCGAGAACTGGTTCGCGTACGAGCCGAGTGCCTGATGCGCGCGCTGCATCGCGTCCTGCAGGAACTTGAGCGGGTTCTTGAGCGTCGGTTTCGCCTCCTGCTGGAAGCGCTCGATGAACAGCCGCACGGCGATCTGGGCCGCGATCTCTCCGCCGGCGTGTCCACCCATGCCGTCGGCCACGACGAGCAGCAGCGTGTCGCGGCTGTAGGTATAGGCAAGCCGGTCCTGGTTGACCTTGCGCTGGCTCTTGCGGCTCTCCTGGAAGATGGTGAATTGCACGATGCGCTCGTCTCTTACATCACTTCGCTGAACAGTTTCTTCTTGATCGAGTCGATGAAGGTCAGCTTGCGCCTGCGCGGCGGAATTTCGCGAATCGCCTTTTGCAGCGCGAAGACGCTTTGCGGCCGCTCCAGCGGGTCGAGGCGCAGACACCAGTCGATCACCTCGAGCAGGTTGTCCGAGTACCCGCCCGCCCAGATCTTCTTAGCCGACACCAGATGGTCCTCGGACACGCGCGCATCGGCGGCCTGGGGCGCGAAGGCGGCGAGGCAGGCGAACATGCTCGCGCCGATGCCGTACACGTCAGTCCATGGGCCGAGCCGGTCCGGGTCGCGGTACTGCTCTGGTGCCGCAAAGCCCGGCGTGTACATGGGTGCGAGCTTCGGACGCGTGTTGGTGAGCGTCTGCCGCGCAGCGCCGAAGTCGAGCAGCACGGGGGATCCGTCCGTGCGCAGATAGATGTTGGCCGGCTTGATGTCCAGATGCAGGAGCTTGTGCGTGTGTACCTCGCGCAGTCCGTTCAAGAGGTGCATGAAGACGTGCCGCACCAGACGCTCGGACATCTGGTCCTGCCGCATCTGGATCTGCTGCTGCAGGGTCCGGCCGCGCTCGTAGCGCATGACCATGTAAACGGTCTCGTTGGCGCGAAAGAAGTTCAGCACTCGCACCACGTTCGGGTGGTTGATCTTGGCGAGCGCGCGACCCTCTTCGAAGAAGCACTTCATTCCGTAGCGGAACGAGGTGAGGTTCTCCGCCGTGCTCGCGCGGACGATGTCCCCCTCGGTGCGCAGTACCAGCGAGGAAGGCAGATATTCCTTGATGGCGACCGGTGAGCCGCTGTCGTCGAAGGCCCGATAAACGATGGAGAAGCCGCCGCGGCTGATCTGACGGTCAACCCGATAGTTCAGGAGCTGGTAGCCTGAGGGGAGAGCCTGGTTGGTGACGCCCATAGACGACGGCGGAGCAAATTGCGTTCCGGCCGTACTTGCGCGGGTGATTGATAACCTCTACATTCTCTGCAACCCAGCGCATAAAGTAAAGATTTCATTGACTTTCCCTTCAATTTTGCCCGTCCTGCTCCGGGGGAGCGGGACGCAGTGATCCTGTCCATGACCGGCTTCGCAGCGGTGGCTGCGGAGCTCCCCGGTTGTTCGCTGACGGTCGATCTGCGCTCAGTCAACCATCGCTACCTCGACGTGCAGTTGCGGCTCCCGGACGAGCTGCGCAGCCTCGAAGTCGCCGCCCGCGAGCTGCTGACCACGGAGCTGAAGCGCGGGAAGGTCGACTGCCGCCTGAGCCTGAACCACACCCAGCCGGGCGCAGCCAAGCTGGCGGTCGACGCCGAACGGGTGGCCCAGCTGCGCAACGCCGCAGCCGAAGTGATGCGGCACGCGCCGGAAAGCACGCCGTTGTCGGTATCGGAAATCCTCCACTGGCCCGGGGTGCTCACGGAGCCGACCGTAGGGCCAGAAGCGCTCGCCGCGCAGGCACTGGCGCTGATCCGGCAAGCGCTCGCCGAGTTGGCCGCGTCACGCGCCCGGGAAGGAGCGAAGCTTCGAGAAATGCTCGAGCAGCGCTGCCGCGCGATCGAAGCGCAGATCGCGCGCGTCGCCCCGCGAGTGCCGGCAATTCACGAGGCGTACGTCGCGAAGCTCGCCGCGCGCCTCAAGGAAGCGGGGCTCGATCCGGATGCCGAGCGCCTGAAGCAGGAGCTCGCCCTGTTCGCGACGAAGGTCGATGTCGAGGAAGAGATCTCGCGGCTCGCGACGCACGTAGCCGAAGTGCGGCGCGTGCTCGGAGCGGGCGGCAGCAGCGGCAAACGGCTCGATTTCCTGATGCAGGAGCTCAATCGCGAGGCGAACACGCTGGGCTCGAAGTCCGTGGACGCGGACCTCTCCCAGGCGGCGCTGGAGATCAAGGTGCTGATCGAGCAAATGCGCGAGCAGGTCCAGAACATCGAATAGCGCGAGCCGTGATGGCCCCTGCCCCCGGGAACCTCTTCGTCATCGCTGCCCCCTCGGGAGCGGGCAAGACCAGCCTCACACGCGCTCTGCTTGAGCGCGATCCGTCGATACTTCTCTCCGTTTCCTACACTACGCGCCCGCCTCGCTCGGGTGAAGTCGACGGGGTCGCTTATCACTTTGTGACGCCGGAACGCTTCCGGGAGCTCAAGGACTCGGGCGAGTTTCTCGAGCATGCACAAGTGCACGGAAACTGGTACGCGACGAGCGCCACGTGGCTCCAGGCGCAGATTTCGGCCGGGCGCGACGTGCTGCTCGAGATCGACTGGCAAGGCGCGGCGCAGGTACGCAGGATCATCGCCGGATCCGTTCATGTCTTCATCCTTCCTCCGTCGCTCGCTTCGCTCGAGGAACGGTTGGTGCGGCGCGGCCAGGATGACGAGTTGACGATTGCGCGTCGCCTCATGGCAGCGCGGGAGGAGATGCGCCATTGCGGCGACTTCGATTATGTTATTATTAATCAGGACTTTGCTTCTGCCGTCGACGACTTGAGCGCCATCGTGCGCGCGTCGAGGCTGCGCAGCGCCGTGCAAGCAGTACGCTACAGAACGCTGCTGACGCAACTGGTCTAACGATATCAGACAGGAAAAGACATGGCTCGCATAACCATCGAGGACGCACTGGCGAAGATCCCCAATCGCTTCGAGCTCACGCTCGCGGCGACCAACCGGGCGCGCCAGATCAGCGCCGGCTCACAGCCGCTGCTCGACGCCGACCGGGACAAGCCCACCGTGATTGCTCTGCGCGAGGTCGCCGCAGGCAAGGTCGGCATCGAAATGCTGCTCAAGCCCCAGAGCTGACCGCGCCCGGACGCCGGCAGGTGACCAAGCATGTCGGAAATTGCGGAGTTCACCCGACATCTGGGCCACTACCTGCCCGCCCCTGACGTCGCGCTCGTCGAGCGCGCGTTCGCTTTTTCGGAGCACGCCCACCAGGGCCAGTTCCGAAAATCTGGTGAACCCTACATCACGCACCCGCTGGCCGTAGCCAGCATCCTGTCGCAGTGGCGCCTCGACGCGCAGGGCCTCGCCGCCGCGCTCCTCCACGACGTGATGGAGGACACCAGCGTCACCAAGAATCAGATCGAGAGCTCGTTCGGCAAGCGCGTCGCCGATATGGTCGACGGCGTGTCCAAGCTCGATCAGATCGAATTCCAGTCGCGCGAGGACCTGGAGGCGGAGAGCTTCCGCAAGATGTTGCTCGCCATGGCGCAGGACGTGCGGGTGATCCTCATCAAGCTCGCCGACCGGCTGCACAACATGCGCACACTCGACGCGATGGCCTCCGCCCACCGGGAGCGCATCGCGCGGGAGACCCTCGACATCTACGCGCCGATCGCCAATCGCCTCGGCCTGAACGCCCTCTTTCAGGAGCTGCAGGAGCTCGCTTTCAAGCACCTGTATCCGGTTCGCTACCGCGTGCTGGCGAAAGCGATCAAGGCGGCGCGGGGCAACCGCCGCGAGGTGATGAATCGCATTCTGCAGTCGATTCGTGACGGCCTGAAGCGCGCGGGCATTGCTGCCACGGTGAGCGGCCGCGAGAAAATCACCTACAGCGTCTACAAGAAGATGCGCGAGAAGCACTACAGCTTCGCGCAGGTGTTCGACATCTACGGGGCGCGCGTGCTCGTCAAGGACACGACGGCGTGCTACGCGGCCCTCGGCGTGCTGCACGGGCTCTACAAGCCGATCCCGGGCAAGTTCAAGGATTACATCGCTATCCCCAAGGCGAACGGCTATCAGTCGCTGCATACGACCCTGTTCGGCCCCTACGGCACACCGCTCGAGGCACAGGTGCGAACGCACGACATGCATCGAGTCGCGGAGACCGGCGTGGCCGCGCATTGGCTGTACAAGACCGGGGGCGAGCTCGACATCGCCGAGGCACAGCAGGAGACGCATCGGTGGTTGCAGAGCCTGCTCGAGATACAGTCGGAGTCGCGCGATTCGAAGGAATTCCTCGAGAACATCAAGGGCGACCTGTTTCCCGACGAGATCTACGTCTTCACGCCGAAGGGAAAGATCATGGCGCTGCCGCGCGGCGCCACCGCCGTCGACTTCGCCTACGCAGTGCATACCGACATCGGACATCACTGCACGGCCGCGAAGATCAATTACGAGCTGCTGCCGCTGCGCACCGAACTCAAGAACGGCGATCAGGTCGAGATCATCAGCTCGCCGAGCGCCCGGCCGAACCCCTCGTGGCTGAACTTCGTAGCCACCGGCAAAGCACGCTCGCGTATCCGGCACTTTCTGAAGTCGCTGCAGCAGAAGGAATCGGCGCTGCTCGGGGAGCGGTTGCTGGACCAGGCGCTCGCGTCGCTCAAGCTTCCTCCCGAATCGGTCACCACGCAGACCTGGGAGAAGCTCGTCCGCGAGTACGGCGCGAAGAGTCGCCTCGACGTGCTGGCTGACATCGGCGTCGGCAAGCGACTGTCCTTCGTCGTCGCGCAGGCGCTAAGCCGCACCGCCGGTCGCCCGGGCGACGTCGGTGAGATCGGACTGCCGCGGCCGGAAGCTCTCCAACTCCGTGGCGTCGAAGGCGTGGCTATCCAGTACGGCAAGTGCTGCCGCCCGATCCCCGGCGATTCGGTCGTCGGTCAGTTCCGCCGCGGTCAGGGCCTGCTCGTGCATACGCGCGACTGCCAGATGCTGCGCAAGGCGCGCCCCGACACCGATCAGGTCGTCGACGTGGAGTGGGCAGCGAAAGTCGAAGGCGTATTCGAGGCGGGCATCCGCCTGCTCGTCGACGATGAGCGCGGACTGCTCGCAAAGCTCGCCACGGCGATCGCGGACGCCGGCGCGAATATCGAGTACGTGTCGATGGAACGTCCCGACGGCGATCGCGTCGTCAACATGTTCTTCAGCGTCCAGGTGCGCGACCGCGGGCATCTTGCGCACGTCATGCGCAGCCTGCGGCGAATTCCGGAAGTGAAGCGCGTGCAGCGCGCGCGGACCTGACCCGCAACAGAGCGAGCCTGCGCTGCTCCGCTCTACCGGGAGGCCTGCACGGCCTGCTTCGCAAGCAGTTGCTGCAGCTCGCCTGCTTGATACATCTCCCGCATGATGTCGCAGCCGCCGACGAACTCGCCGTTGACGTAGAGCTGGGGAATCGTCGGCCAGTTGGCGTAGTCCTTGATTCCCTGGCGGACGTCCGGATCGGCAAGCACGTTGACCGAGAAGAACTTGTCCACGCCGCAGGCTTTCAGCATCTCAACCGCGGCGTGCGAGAAGCCGCACTGCGGGAATTGCGG
>Ga0335079_10009873_pt1 | contig 10868 bp, 9 predicted proteins | sample Lox_Sample_33_FD_206719 | JGI IMG/M metagenome (GOLD analysis project Ga0335079, IMG submission 206719) | Soil microbial communities from Loxahatchee National Wildlife Refuge, Florida, United States - Lox_Sample_3.3 | ecosystem: Environmental > Terrestrial > Soil > Wetlands | place: USA: Florida... | reverse complement strand
TCGCCGCGCTCCGTCGCCGGAGTTCCCACGGCGACAAAGATTACCTGGCTCTGCCGCGCCGCCGCCGGCAATTCGCCGCTGAACAGCAGGCGCTGCCCGCGGTGCCGCTCCAGCAGCTCGGGGAGAAATTTTTCGTGAATCGGCACCTCGCCGGCGCATAGAGCCGCCAGCTTCTGTTTGTCGCTGTCCACCAGGACTACGTCATGCCCCAAGTCAGCAAAGCAGGCGCCCGCCACCAATCCCACATACCCAGATCCCACCACGGTGATGCGCATCGCGGAAGTCCTCGAATCCTAGAAGCGGGTAACCCGGCCCTCGTTCACGTCCATGGGGCCGTTGGACACCGATTCTATCAGTTTTCTCCCAGGCAGCAGACCATTGGCCCGCGCCCTGGTTACACAATTCCAGAAAGGGAAACTGCGATTGCCCCGAATGCCTCCTCGAAACCCTCATTTGAGAAGGCCTCCCTAAGGGCTTTCTAGGATGCACTTGCAGACGCCGGGGATGGCGCTCTGCCGCTAAGCCAGCAAAAAGCTCTTACCTTTCTTTTCTCCGCCCAGGGCCACCACGATTATTAACAGGGTGATGTTGGCGATTTCAAACGCAGCCAATGCCCAGGAATAGCCGACGCGGTCGCGCAGGGCATACTCGATGGTGTTGACCCCGGCCGCAAACAGGATTCCCAGCTGGTAGGCAAAGCCCGGCATCAGGCCGCGCAGCGAATCGGGCGAGAGCTCGTTCAGATGCGCCGGAATGATTCCCCAGGCTCCCTGCACTCCGATCTGCATCACGAAAGCGCCCGCCGCCAGTAAAGGCAGCCATCCGGCAAAGGCCCAGGCCGGTATGACCGCCAGCGAAAGCGCCAAAGCGGCGATCATGCTTCTCCTGCGCCCGATCCCCTCCGACAAATACCCGAAGACAATCGCCCCTATGACCGCGCCAATGTTATAGAGAATTGCAAGATAGGAAACCGCCGCCCCGCTGAGCCCGTGCATCGTCTTCAGAAAATCGGGATACAAATCCTGGGTGCCATGGGAGAGAAACATCATCAGCGTCATGAGCAGCACCAGATATGCAAAAAGTTTCCCATGACCGCTGGCGGTGCGCGCAATCGCTCTCACCGTTGGCGCCCGGTGCTGCTGCCATGCCTGCGATTCCTTTACCCGGAAGCGAATGTAGAAGGCCAGCAGCGCGGGAACTCCGCCTGCCCAGAACATGGCGCGCCAGCCCCACGCCGGCAACACAAACCGGGCGGCCAGCGCCGCCAGCAGATAGCCGATGGAGTATCCGCTCTGCACGATTCCGGAAAGTATCCCGCGCCACTTGCGGGGAGCGCTCTCCATTGCGAGTGACGCGCCCACACCCCACTCGCCCCCCATGCCGATGCCATAAACCGTCCGCAGAACCAGAAAAACGGCGTAGTTGGGCGCGAACCCGCACAGCAACTCCATGACGGAAAAGAACACCACATTCGCCATCAAGGGCTTGCGCCGTCCGTAGCGGTCGGCCAGCACCCCAAACACCAGCGCGCCTACCGGGCGCATCGCCAGCGTGGCCGTCAGCGTGAAAACAATTGCGCTCTTCGCTACATGAAATTGCGTCGCCAACCGGTCAATCAGAAATACCAGCACGAAAAAATCAAAGGCATCCAGCGTCCAGCCCAGAAAGCTGGCCAGAACGGCATGCCACTGATCGCTGCGGGAAATGTTCGGTAGGGAAGAGGCGTCCGCGCTGGAACCCATAGGAATCTGCCGCAACTAAACCCAGCCAAAAGCCAAAAGCTAAAAGCCAAAAGCCAAAAGTTAAAAGCTAAAAGTCTCCTCCCGCCTTCGCCAGGGCAAAACACAAATACTGCATCTGCCCTACATGGTGATCGAAGTGAGAGGTGCATCGCAGCATCATTTGAAACCGGTTCTTCACCTTTAGTGCGCCGCTGGCGGTGTAGTCTTTGCTCCAGTCACTCTCCGATTGCGCTCGAATGGTCCGCGCCGTCAGCTCCACAGCTTCCTGCAGCCGCCGCATCGTCTCCTCTTTGCCGGGCCGCGCGGTTTCGCTGAATTCCCGCGGACGGTCACGCACGTATCCCGTGCCCGCCATCTCCGCCCCGATGTAATAGTTGAGGTTGCCCGTGAGGTGCAGCGCCAGATGTCCAAAGCTGTTGCCGAAAGGAAACGGCCTGCTCCAGAATTGCTCCTCGCTTAGTGGCTGCGCCAGGGACTTTGCAGTGTTTGTCAGTTCTTCCAGTCGCGCTGCCAAACCCTCCGCTACCGTCGTCGGCAAGCTCTCCATGCATCCTCCGCATCATCGAATCAGTCCTGCCATTATAATGACGCTTCGCGCCGCACCGCGAAAGAGGACCCTCTTTGGCCTACGACGACTTGCGCGACTGGATCGCCGCCCTCGACCGCTCCGGCGAGCTGCGCCGCATCACTACTGAGGTGGATCCCATCCTCGAAATCGCGGAGATCACCGATCGTGTGAGCAAGGGCCAGGTCCATGAGGGCGCCGCACCCTTGTCGCGCTCTTTGCGACAGGGTGGGCACGCACTTCTCTTCCAGAACATCAAGGGCCACCCCGGCCACCAGGTCCTGATTAACCAATTCGGCTCCGAGCGCCGCATGAAGCTAGCCCTCGAAGTGGACTCGCTCGACGAGGTCGCCGAACGAATTCGTTCCTTCATGGACGTCAAGTCGCCGCAGGGCTTCCTCGATAAAGTCAAAATGCTGCCCATGCTGGCCGAGATGGGCAAGTTCTTTCCCAGGACTGTTTCCACCGGGCCATGCAAAGAAATTATTCGAAGAGAGAATTTTTCACTCGACTACTTTCCCATTCTGCAATGCTGGCCCAAAGATGCTGGCCGCTTCATTACCTTGCCCTGCGTGGTCACCCGTGATCGGAAGAGTGGCAAGCGCAATGTAGGCTGCTACCGCTTGCAGGTTTTCGACGGCCAGACCACCGGCTTTCATGCCCAGCGCCAGAAGATCGCCGCCGAGCACTACCGCGAAGCCTTACGGAATGCTGCACAGACCATGCCGGGGCAGGCGCCCTCGGCTGTCCAAGCAGGTGTGGACCTCATGGCTCGCACCTCGGGCGGGCAGACTCTCACTGAGGGCCAGCCTTCCGGCAAAATGGAAGTTGCCGTCGCCATCGGCACTGACCCGGCCGTGACATTTTCCTCCATCGTTCCCGCCCCGCCCGAGGTCGAGGAGTATCTGATCGCCGGCTTCCTCCGCCAAAAGCCGGTGGAGTTGGTCAAGTGCGAGACGGTGGACCTCGAAGTCCCCGCTTCGTCAGAAATCGTCCTCGAAGGCTACGTCAAACTCGACGAACTCCGTACCGAAGGCCCCTTCGGCGATCACACCGGCTATTATTCGCTTGAAGATCTCTATCCCGTCTTCCACATCACCTGCATCACCCACCGCAAAGATCCAATCTATTCGACCACCATCGTAGGTAAGCCGCCCATGGAAGACGCCTACATGGGCAAGGCCGTGGAGCGTATTTTTCTACCGCTCATGCGGCTCACCATCCCCGAGCTGGTGGATATCAACCTGCCCATCGAAGGCGTCTTTCACAACCTGATGATCGTTTCCATCCGCAAGTCTTACCCGGGGCAGGCGCGCAAGGTGATGAACGCCATCTGGTCGCTCGGCCAGGCCATGTTCACCAAGTGCGTGATCGTGATGGATGAAGACGTCAACGTGCAGGATCTCTCCGAGGTCACGCTCAAGGTGCTCAACCACATTGATCCTGAGCGCGACATTCAGTTCACGCTTGGGCCGGTGGATTCACTCGATCATGCGTCGCGGCTTCCGAATTTCGGATCGAAGATGGGCATTGACGCCACCCGAAAGTGGCCCGCCGAAGGCTTCAGCCGCCCCTGGCCGGACGAAATCCTGATGGACGCGAAGACCAAGGCCCTGGTGGACGCCAAGTGGAAGGTCCTGGCAAAGGAGTTGGGTTAGTAGAGACGCAGCTTGCTGCGTCTCCGGGACGTTGCGAGCCACGTCTCTGCTTCACGCCACCCGTGCCTTTAACCCGGCCTGTTCTTCGGCGATGAGCGAAACCGCAGACCAATCGAGTTTTTCACCGCCCTGGGCCAGCAGAGTGAGAAGCTTGTCGCGCACCAGGCTGGCGATGGGCAGCGGCACGCGCAGGCTTTCGCCTGCAGCCAGCGCCAGGCGTACGTCTTTCAGGCCCAGAGTGGCGGCGAATCCCGCGGGCTCGAATTTTTTTTCTGCGATCAGGGTCCCGTAAACCTTGAAAAGCGGCGCATCAAACGAGGTGAGGAATTTCAGGAATTCCTTCTGGTCCAGGCCCGCCTTGGCCACCAGCGCCATGGCCTCGCTCAGCGCTTCCACCAGCGAGGCGATCAGGAAATTGGCGCTGAGCTTGACCAGATTGGCCACGGGCGGCTTATCTCCCATGCGAAATGTCTTTTGCCCGATGGCCTCCAACAGTGGCAGGCAAGGCTCCACGGCATCCGGCGCGCCCGCGGCGAGAACGGCCAGTTTGGCGGCGGCCGCAGCCTCGGGCCGTCCCAGCACCGGCGCCGCCACAAATTTCTGCCCGGCTTTGCCGTGCGCTTCGGTCAGCCTTTCGCTGAGCGAGATGCTGATGGTGCTCGAAGAGATATGGGCCTTGCCCTTGCCCAGGCTGGCGAGCACGCCGTGGTCGCCGAACACTACGCATTCCAGCGCGTGATCATCGGCGAGCATGGTAAAGACGGCGTCTGCCCGGCAAGCGTCGGCCACCTGGGCGGCATAGCGCGCCCCCTGCTCCACCAGCGGACGGGTTTTTTCCGCGGAGCGGTTGTATACAGCCACCTCGTGTCCCGCTTTCAGAAGGTTCGCGGCCATGCCCGAACCCATATTCCCCAGGCCGATAAATCCAACTTTCATGCTCGCCTCCCCGGTTACGAATGTTGGATTCCCAGAATACCGCGTTGGCGGCGAAAAAACCTGCGGCCGCCACGCAGCAATCGGGAGAAAGTGGCGGCTCTTTCCTTACGCTGGCGGGAAAATTCGGCTCCGCCATCCCCTTTTTAGTTCCCGGCATCGTAGGAACGTTGACAGCCACTCGTCCCATGCCGAGCGAAAGCGGTGGTTCGGTTCCTGAAAAACCGAAAGGCGGCTCTGCCATGTACCCGCCGTCAGAGGCCGCGCCCGAAGTGGTTGAGGGCGGCTATGCCGCCGAGGGCTTCTGGAGCGGTGCTTCAGCGATTACTCGGACCGCCGGGCGCTTTTCTGGGGACCTGGTGGTTCGTGCCCGCCGCACGGCGCGAGAGGCCCGCGAAAATCCGATCCAGCTGATTGCTGGAGCCGCCGCGGCTGGTTTTTCGGTCGGCATTCTGCTCCGGTTGCTGCGGAAGCCATGCCGAACGCCCCGGACCCGCGGAGCTACGGCTACAGGCTGAAGGTTGAATGTTATGGAGAGATTACGCAACACACCCGCCGAACCTACTCTGGCCCAGGTGGTAACCGAGATTACTCTGGAAACCAAAGCCTTCCTGCACACGCGCCTGGAAATGCTGCGCGCCGAGCTGCGTCAAAACATCCGGGCGTGGAAGATCGCGCTGCCGGTGGCGGCTAGCGCGCTGCTTCTGCTGGGCTCAGCTTATTTGTTGTTTCTTGCCGCGCTGGTAGATGCCGTCTATGTGGTGCTTCCGCCCGTGGATTTCCGCTGGGCCCTGGCTTTCGCGATCGTCGGTTTCGTGTGGAGCATTCCCGGTTTAGTCATGGCCTATTTCGCCATCCAAAAGCTGCGCCGGCCGCCGCTGGTTCCGCGCCGAACCCTGGAAGTACTGAAGGCCGACAAGCATTGGCTGGAAAGCGAGATCAAAGCGGCATGAGCCTGCCTACGTACGAACTTGAACTCAAGGCCAGCGACGAGCGCGAACAGTTGCAGGAGTCTCTGCGCGAACTGAAGCTGCACATGCACAATCTGTTGCGCTGGAAGGAAGCCGCACGCGAATATGTGGCCCCGGCCTGCGGAGCAGCGGCCGTGGTGGCCACGCTGGCGGGATATCTCTTCGCCGCCCTGATTCTGCGCTCTGGCTGAAGGGCCGGGAGGCGAGGTTCCCGGCGCGAACAGGCCACGGCATGCGCACCGCCTGCTGGAGGTACATTCCCCCGCGCCCGGGCTGGTTACTGCCCCATTGCTGCTGAAAGCGGAGTCCCCCTCCACTAACCCATACCCCATTGCATACGTACGGGTCCTGGGTTACCATCTAGCCCTTCCCCAGGGGCTGACCAGCCTCCATGAGTAAGTGTCCGTCTAAGTGTCCTCGACGCCTATGAATCGCTTCGCTCTGGGATGGGGTGCAACTCTGCGCCGATCGCTGGTGGTTGCCTTATTTATGTCCTCATTTGTGGCCCCTGCGCGGTGCGCCATCATCAACGGGACCGTGAAGGATCCAACTGGCGCTGTCATCGCCGGGGCACGGGTCGAGATTGCCGGCGGCGACCTGGCCAAGCCTGTGGTTCTCTCTTCTAACGACCTCGGGAGGTTTTCCTCGCCCGACTTGAAGCCTGGCACCTATACCTTGCGGCTCACGCGCGAAGGCTTTGAACCCTTAACCAGAACGGTGGAATTACAGGAAACCCTGCAACTGGAACTTACCCTAGCCATTGCCCACGAAGAGGTGAAGGTTGCGGTACCGGGAACGGCCGCGGCATTTGCTAACTCCGATCCGGTTTACCGGCAGTTGCGTGACGTCGGCCTTGGCAACACCTTTCGCTACGAGAACTTCACCGTGAATTCCGACGTAGCGAGCTTTCAGTTTCGCAAGGGGACACTGACCTTTCTGCTTCCGGCGAACGGCATAGTGACGGGGGCCATCTTTATTGGCGACGCGCACCTCCATCTGAAGCCTGCGACAGAGCTCGATGCCCGGGAACTCAAGCGCCGCACGGGCAATGACGAATTCGATGAGGGCTTTACCGAGGTCGTGTTTCGCTTCAGCGGGCAGGTCCGGTTGAGCTTTCTTGCCGGCTTGGGCGCAGAAGTAGATGTCCCTCCGGAGGCAGCAGCTGCCTTTAACCGCTGGAAGGAAAAGATGCGCCGCCGTTCCGAGATTCCTCTCGGCTTCACCGACTCGATTTTGCACGGTGAGACCATGGACAACGTGGATGCGGACGTGCTGGCGGCCATCTACAATCCCGCGCACCCCTGGTTCATGAATGCCTACCTTCGCGGCGTCAAGCACAAGGACCTGCGGTTGTTTGTACGCACCCGGGTGGGAGCCATTCCCCAGTTGGACTCGCCGGAAGAAGTCGCATTGATCAACTACGACCCGGAAGGCATGGACGATGGCATCTGGTATCTGCAGCACCTCAAGAGTGAGTTTGCTGAGCGCATGGCGAGCTCGCAACAGGACCGCCGCCTGTTCGCCACGCACAGTTACAAAATCGAGACAGTAATCGGCAAGAACGGGCACCTGTTCAGCACTGCGAAGATCACCTTTGAGCCGCTGGTTGCGGGGGAGAGGGTTCTCAAGTTTGGGCTGCTGCCCAATTTGCGAGTCACGCAAGTCTTGGACGAACAGGGCCAGAATCTCTACTTCGTCCAGGAAAGTCGCAAGGAAGACGGCTCGTTTTACGCCATCCTTTCGCAGGCCCTGCCCATGGGCAAAGAACATTCGATCACGGTGGAGTATGCCGGCGACAAGGTATTACAGCAGGCAGGTGAGGGAAGCTACTATGTCCGGGCCCGAAGCTCGTGGTATCCGAACCTGAATGGATTCGGCGAATGGGCGCTCTATGACCTGACCTTCAAGGTGCCGAAGCGCTACCGGGTGATCAGCGTGGGTAAACTGCAGTCGGAAGGAATTGAGCAAGGCCTGGCAGTCAGCCACTGGGCCACTCCGGTGCCAGTGGCCGTGGCAGGCTTCAACTACGGCGCATACCAGAAGCTCGACATGGAGGATGAAAAAACCGGCTACCATATTTCCGGCTACTATCTCGAGCAACTGCCCGATAATCTCACCCAGTACCGTGCGCTGCAATCCCTGGCGCCGAAGAGTATGACGGAATATGCCATGGAACAAACCCGCGCTCAACTGGAGCTTTGCACTTGGCTCTTCGGCAAGAGTCCCTACCAGGATATTTATGTCACCGAGCAACCCGACTTTAACTTCGGACAGTCGTGGCCGAACCTGGTCTATCTTCCCATCTCAGCTTTCACCGATTCCACCCAGCGCTGGATGCTGTTCGGAACCATTGACAGCTCTTTCACCGGCTTCGTGCAGGAGGTGACGCCGCACGAAGTGGCCCACCAATGGTGGGGGCATACGGTGGGCTGGGCCTCCTACCACGATCAATGGCTGTCGGAAGGCTTTGCGGAATTTTCTGCGGGCATGTTCCTGCAGTTCGCCGTCGGCAAAGACTGGCGCAAGGATTACCTGCAGTTTTGGGAGCGGCTGCGGCAGCGGGTGCTGCAGAAAAATAACTTTGGAATATCTCCCAATGATGCCGGCCCGCTGTGGATGGGCCTGCGCCTGATTTCGCCGCGCAGCGAGCAGGCCTATCAGCAGGTGACTTACGCCAAAGGGGCGTACATTCTGCAAATGCTGCGCTCCCTCATGTATGACGGCAGCGATCCCGAGCCGGATAAGAACTTCATCGCCATGATGCATGACTTCGTGGACACCTACCGTGACAAGCCGGCCTCCACCGAGGCGTTCAAGGCCATTGCCGAGAAGCACATGACCCAAGCCATGGACTTGCAGAAAAATGGGCGGTTGAACTGGTTTTTCGATGAATGGGTGTATGGAACCCAGGTGCCGCGCTATCACTTCGAATATCAGCTCACCCCGGCCGATGGGGGCAAAGTGAAGCTGCACATGTCTGTCACTCAAAGCGAGGTGGACGATCGCTTCGCCATGCTGGTGCCGGTTTATGCGGATTTTGGCAAGGGGATGGCGCGTCTCGGGCAGATGCTCGTCATCGGCAACAGCTCCCACAGTGCCGACACCTTGCTGCCGGCCCAGCCGAAGAAAGTGGCAATCAACGCCTACAAGGATATCCTTGAGCGATGAGCGGCAGAAGCGGCTGCTTTGCTGGGGTTGAGGATGTATGTGGACTTATGTTCAGAAAACCGGCGAGTTGCTTCACGACGGTGCGCATGAAGCATTTGGCTATGCAGGGTACAACGATCCGCTTACCGGTCAGCAAGGCAAGAACAACCCCGACTTGCAGAGCGTGCACGAAGTAGGGCCGATTCCGGTGGGCACGTACGCCATTGGCGGTCCGGAGGATACGCTGACGCACGGACCGTTCGTTCTTCCGCTGACCCCCGACCCGGCCAACCAGATGTTCGGCCGCTCCGGATTTCTGATTCACGGCGATTCGGTGGTGGAGCCGGGAACGGCATCGCGCGGTTGCATCATCATGGGCCGGCCCACGCGAAATGATGTCTGGCAATCGGGCGATCGCGCTTTGCGGGTGATTTCTGGACTAGCGGCGGAGTTTGAGGCCGCCTGATTCGGCTTTGCAGAGTAAGAAGGCCTATGCACCATTTCCGGTGCATAGGCCTTTTCTTCGCAACTGCGATTGGGTTTAGAGCGAGCCCAGGAAGTTGATCAGGTCCTGGCGCTCCTGCTTGTTGAGCTCGAGGCTGAAGCGCTTGTTGTAGAAATCCACGACGTCGGCGATGGTGGCTGCGTTGCCGCCGTGGAAGTACGGGGCGCGGGAAGCCAGGCCGCGGAGGCGCGGAATCTTGAACTTGCCCAGGTCCTTGCATTTTCCGCTGATCAGCGCCATGCCAGGATCGGTGGTGCGGAAATCATCATAGGTAATGCCGCCGATCGTGACCGGGTTGCTGAAGAAGGGAATGATGCTGTTGCCGCTGGCGTCGCGCGGGCAGAGGAAGGAGAACAGCGGCTGGTCTTGCGCTGGGGGCAGCACGGTGGCCGTGTTCTGGTTGCCGCTCTGGTCGACGGCACTGTTATCGCCAATGCCCAGGTGCTTGCCGCCGGCGTTGGTGCTGCTGCCGATGTTCTGGTTGTTATGGCAACCGGCGCAGGTACCGGTGGCGGGGTTGCCAAAAACGTCATTGGCTCCGGCCACGCCGCGGAAGGTGAACTGGCGGTTGTTGAAAATATCCTGACCGCGTTTGATCGAGGCCTGCGCCGCACTGCGGGTGTTGGCCCAGGCGTCGAACATAGTCATGCCTTCGAGACCGGTGGCGGGAAGAAACGGCGGATCGTTGGACAAAGCCTGCGGGCCGCCGGTGGCTCCGTTGGCGGTCAGGCTCTTGGCCAGGTTGTCGAAAGACTGGGCGGTGAACACTCCGCTTTCGAAGGCCACGCCGTCATCGATCTGCTGGCTGGTCGGCGCGTTCGCGGCCTGCGCGTGGCCCAGAGTCGCGTCGCGGAACTGGCTTTCAAGGCTGGCCTCGCGGCCGTCCCACATGATGGCGCCCTGAACGTTCACGGTGGTGTGGTCAGAGCTGAACTGGCCATTCATGGTCAGGTTGGAGGAATTCATCACCCGGCGGTACATGGAGATTCCACCCGAAGGCAGACCGTAGGTGGCGTTGTTCTCGCAACCGTAGGGGTCGTGAATGATGCGCACCTGAAATTCCGCGTTGGCGGGAATGGGCAGGAAGACGCGAATGTCGCCTCGGGTGAGCAGCTGGCTGGAGGCCGCCGCTTTCTGGCCCAGCGTACGCGCTGCCGCGCCCAGGTTGGGGCAGTTGGCGCCATCCACGGGAGCAAACAGCGGGTCGGTACCGCGCGATTTCATGAAGACCGCGGTTGCCGCCTGCGGAGTAATGGACCAGCCCGATTCCGGCTGGTGGCAAGTGAAGCAGGTACGCCCGTTGGTACCCAAGGAGGAGAAAAACGGATTGCCCGCTGTCTTGGTCGC
>Ga0335079_10009872_pt1 | contig 10869 bp, 3 predicted proteins | sample Lox_Sample_33_FD_206719 | JGI IMG/M metagenome (GOLD analysis project Ga0335079, IMG submission 206719) | Soil microbial communities from Loxahatchee National Wildlife Refuge, Florida, United States - Lox_Sample_3.3 | ecosystem: Environmental > Terrestrial > Soil > Wetlands | place: USA: Florida... | reverse complement strand
GGGCCGAGGCGTCGTCGAGGATCCTCTTGTAGAGGACTTCCTGCTGCGCGTTGTCAAAGAGCTTGGAATCGAGCGCCGTGCGCAGAACGCCCGTAGGATCGGGCGCGGCGCGGCTGAGATCGACGATCCATGCGACGCCTTCGGAGGTTCCGGCCGTGGAGGCGAGCGCAGCTTCGAGCAACGGCGTGAGGCGGTAATAGCCATTGCGGCGGATGTAGAGGCGCAGCGCGCCGTCGGCCTGGGGGCGAACTTCGGCGAGAAGCTTGTGGCTGCCGATGTGCTTGAGAGCCGCCGGCAAGTCGGTCCAGAAGCTCTCGGGAAGGCGATCGTCTTCGAGCTTGCGGAACGCGGCGAAGGCGTTTCTCCAATCGGCGATGGCTTCGTCGCGGCGGCCCGCGTCCCAATGAATCAGGGCCATCTTGTCGTAGACGTCGCCGCGCTTGGCGCTGAGCTCGAGAACATGGCCATAGTCGTCAAGAGCGCGGGCGATGTCATGGTTGTGATTGTAGAGATCGGCCAGCGTGGCGTAGGCGTCCGCGCGGGCGGGCGTGCCCTCGAGCATCGCGGGCAGGAAATCCTCGGGGTCGCCGCCTTTCGCCAGAGCCGTGAACTCGCCATAGACCGTGCCGTAGTAGAACCAGTCGCTGCCGGCCAGTTGCTCATCGCGGTTCACGCGCTGGCCCAGCCGCGCTCCGATAGGCGCGTCACCGATGGCTTCGGCAAACGCGGCGGCGGTTTCGGGCGAGGTGTCGGCGTAGTAGACGCCGGCGAGGCCGGTGTAGGCCCGCGTCCAGACATGCGGCATCGAGCTGCCGTGGGCGCGGATGGCTTCGAGCGCCAGTTTGGCGTTGCCGCTGGCGGTTGCAGTATTCAGGGCGGGGTATGGCTCTCTGCCCTGCGCGGCTTCGACCACGAGTCGATCGGGCATGTGGGCCGCCAGCAGATCGAGGTAGCGCTGCAGCAGGTCACCGCTCAACCCCGACCGCTCGTGATGCATCGCCAGGACCTTGAGCTCCGCCGCCACGTTGCCGCCGGCGCGATAGGCCTCGGCCGCCTGGTCGAGCAGTGAGTCGTGGTCCTGGCGGTCGGGAACCACCTGCCAGTAGGCTTCGAGCTGGACGCCGAGCTCGTCGTATCGCATGCGCCGGCGCTGAAGCTCGACGAGGCGGTACCGATGCGAGTCCGTCTCGGGGTTGCCGGGAGCCGCCATCATCAGCCTGAAGCGCACCTCGGCCTCGAGATGCGTCAGCCCGGCGCGCTGGATCAGGGGCAGTAACTTATCCACCGGAAGCGAAGCGTTCGTCGACTTGAGTGGCGTCTCCAAGGCCGCCTTTTCTTCGGGCGTGTAGTAGACGGCGATGGCATCGCCCATGGCGTTGAGCGCCTCGTTGAAGCCGGAGCTATCGAGCGATCCGGCCGCGCCCAGCGTCTGGAGGGCCGCCTCGCAAGCGCGCAGGCGCGTCATCACACGCGCGTAGACGGCGGCGCCGTTCGCTTGCTCGGTGAACAGGTATTTGCCGGAGATCGCCACGCCGCGCTCGGCGAATGGGCGCGCCTCCGCCACCAGGTTCCAGCCATCCAGAATGCGCGCGACGTCGAAGAACTGCTGCGCGCGCTCGGGCCGTCCCTCGATGAATCCCTTACGCAATGCCGCGACCGCTTCGTCACGGTGGCCCAGGCGGGCGTGGACCTCGGCCGCTTTCTCCATCCAGTGCGGATCGTGATAGGTGAGGTCGTAAAGCTTGGTGTAGCTTGCCAGCGCATCGTCGAAGCGCATCAGGCGCTCTTCGATGGATGCCCGGGCGATGCGCAGGTCGGTGCGGTCTGGCCGGATGGCGATGGCGCGCGAGTAGGCTCCGATGGCCGCCGGCAGATCCTCGAAGAACAATTCGATCCGCGCCAGCACCATCGGCCAGCGGAAGTCACGCGGCGAATCCGCGGAAGCCTTGACGAAGTAGCCGCGCAGACGATCGCGTCCGTCGTGGGCCGCGGCATAGAGTGCGGCCTCGCGCACCAAGTCGTCGTCCTCAGGGTAGGTCTTGAGGATCTCGATGTACTGGTCCATGGCCGGCGCGTATTCCTTCTGCCGCGTCAGGACCGGGATCAAGCTGCGCCGCAGCTCGGCGATGCGCGAGGGAGAGCCGTGCAGAGCCTGGATCTTGTCTTCGTAGAATGCGCGCAGACCGCGATCATCCCCCTGGCGAGCGTAGACGTCGGCCATGGCGGCGATCGCTTCGGCGCTGAGCGGCTCCGGGGCGAGCAGCGTGGTGGCGAACTCGCGGGCTCGGGCGAAGTCTCCCGATTCGGCGGCCTTGTTGGCTGCTTCGAGCGTGAAACTTCGGCGCAGCGGTGCGTTCGCGGCGCCCGCGGCGCGGACCAGCGTATCGATGGCCTTCGCGGGCATCTTGTTGCGCCAGTAGAAATCGACCGTCGCGCGGACCACTCCGAGGATGGCCGGATTCTGGCGGTACAGATCCTCCACCGCACGCCGGGCCGCGGCGAGGTCCGCTTTGCTCTCGTAGAGCCGCATCAGGTCCAGTTGCGCGCGCATGCGTTCCACGGGGTCGGTGGTGACGGCGACTTCGCGTTCCTGCACTTTTTGGACGACCGTCTCGAAGCCGCGCGAGGCGGCATCGGCACGAATGCTGGTGAGCAGGTCGAGGGAGGCGGTGCGCGAGGCGAGATCGGCCAGAAATGTGCCGACCTCGCTGTTCCGATTTTGCGCTTCGAGCACGGCGATGCGCAGGGATACGTCCGTCGAGTCCGGATTCGCGCTCGCGACGCGCTCGGCGGTGAGGCGGTCGATGAGCGATTTGTAGGTGGGACGCTTGGCGAGCGTGAGCACGCGGGCGCGGGCCGAGGTGGCCGAGGCACCGCCCTTCAAGTACTCCACGATGGCGCGCTCGGTGTCGTTCTTGCTCTCGTAGATCGCGCCGGCCTCATAGGCATAGAGCGCCGGGCTGACCGCTTGTTTCCGCGCCTGCTCTATGAGGCGCAGCGCGTCGTCGAACTGGTAGTAGTCCCAGAAAACGGTGGCTGCCTCCAGACAGCCATCCGTCTTGCCGGGCTCGATGCGCGCGATGCGGTCCCAATAGGGGCGGGCTTTCCGGTAGTCCTCGCGGTCGGCGTAGATTTCGCCGGCCTCGGTCAGCGCTTTGTGATCGCGCTGGTCGAACTGGTAGAGCTTTTCGGATAGGGCGACGGCGCGCTCGGTTTGGCCCAGAGAGCGGTCGAGCGACTCAGCCCGGCGCACCAGCGCGGCGTCTCCGGGAAAGCGCGCGGCGACGGCTTCGAGAGCGGGCGCGGCGGCTTCATAGTGAGCCCAAAAGGCCTGTGCCTCGCCGGCGAATTGGACGGCCGCGGGGTTCGCCTCTGCCATCGCAGCGGGATCCGCGACGTGTAGTGATTCGACTTCGGTCGAGAGGCGCCCCGTGACCGACAGGCTTTGGAAGAGATGCCGTTTCAAATCGTCCGCATAGAACCAGTAGTTCCGCAGCAACCGCTCGTGCTCCGCCGCGTTCGCCGTGGCGCGCCTGGAGTAGGCCGTGAGCAGGTTGCGAACGAAAACCATGTCGTAGGGGAACCGCTCGTGGGCATAGAGATTGACGCGCAGGAAGAGAGCGGCGCTGACGTTGCCCTGGCCCACCACTTCGCTGAAGTATTGCTCCAGCTCCGTGCCCGAGAAAATGTCCACCACCTGTTTGGTGAGCTGCTCGAGGCTGGTTGTCTGGCGATGGCGCAGATACCAGCGCGCCAGCCTGTCATACCAGGAGAGGGTCGATTCCGGCGTCGAGCTTGTTCTGGTCGATGAACGAGGCCAGGCTCGCGTAGAGGCCGGGGTCGTTGGGATTGCGGTCCAACTCGCGGCGGAGCATAGCCAGCGCGTCGAGCGGGCGATGCAGCGCGACCAGGCGAGACACGTAGCGATCGAGCACGCGAGCGTAGTCGGGAGAGCGGGCCGGGTTGGATGGAGGCGCTTCCCCGCCCGTGGCCCTGTCACGGGCCGTTCCGGTTGGAGCCGGAGCCTCTTCGTCCGCCGCGCTGATTTCGGCGGCCTCGGGTTCTTCCGCCGGAGCCTGCCCGGCGGTGCCAGCGGCTTTCGCGCCCAATGGGACGCCGCCGGCGCGCGCGGCCAGTTCTTTGAGAAGCAACTCGTAAGTGGCGAACTCGCTGCTCTGGTCGTTGGTGCGCGCGTAGGCGTCAGCCATGCGCAATGCCACTTCGGTCCGCAGAGGCGTTTGCGGAAACGCGGCGAGAAACTGCTTGCCGGCTCGGATCACGCCGTCGCTCGCGCCATAGGTGGCGTAGGTTTCGACGAGCCTGGCCGCGAGCGCGGGCCGGCGCGGCGACTTCGGGAATTTGGAATCGAAGAGCGCCACGAGTTCGGCCGCGCGCGACCGATGGAAGTACGCCACCGCCTTCTGCTCTTCGTCGCGGAACTTGTATTCCGGCGAGGTCGAGTTGAGCAGCAGCGAGAGAATGCCGTTCAGGAACCCAGGATGCGGGTCCATGGTGGCGATGTCTTTGTAGAACGACAAGTCACCCGCGCCGAAGCGGACGGGCTGCTCCGGCGCCGTGAACAGAAGCTCGGTCAGAGCCGCGAGCGCACGCTCCCGGTCGGCAGGGGTCGCGCCGGCCAGAGCGTATACGGCGTGGTAGTTGCGCGCGGCTTCGTCATAGTCGTGGACCTCTTCCATGAGACGGCCCATCGTCCAGAACTCCGTCGCGCTCCAGGCGGATTGGCGGGCGTCCTTCCTCTGGCGGAACTCGACCAGCGCGCGCTTGGCCTCGGGCAGGTTCCCCTGCTGCTGGTAGTAATAGAAGAGGCGCGCGGCGGCGCCCAGGTCCGTGGGATTCGCGCTCACCGCGGTGCGGGCCTTTCCGAGAAACGTTCGCAGACTGTGGGTCTTCCCCAGCAGCTCGAAGTAGTCCTTCGCCAACTCGGCCGGCCACAGCGGCTGGAACGCCTGATCGTAGATGGCCACGGCCTGCTCGGGAGTTCCACGGCTCTCCGCCAGCGCGGCCCGGGCGCTGGTGGGGAAGACGGAGTCGGATGGAAACGCCTTGGCGTATTCGCCCACCAGAGCGTCCGCCGCCGCGTTCTGCTTCTTGTCGAGAAGGTAGCCGAAGTACTGGCGGTAGACCGCGCGCCTGCGGGCGTATCGCTCGATCCATAACCGGTACACTTCCTCGCCGGTCTCAACCGGAAGAGCCTGGGCGTCCACCAGCGCGATGAGCCGCTGGAGCGTGCGCCAGGAGCGCTGATCGGCGGCCGGCAGGAATTTCTCGGCGGGCGGGTTAGGCGCTTTGGCCGCCGCCTCGAGCGCGTGGACTTCGTCGGCCGGGCGCAGACGGCGGTGATAGAAATCGGCCAGGGCCAGTTGGCCCGCGCCGGGATCGGCCGCGAGCTTTGCCTGCTGGATCCAATCGGCCTCCGCGGCAGCCGCGTCGAGTTGTTCCTCGGCGGCGCGCGCGCGCAGCGCATAGAGCTCCGCGTCGTTGGGCGCGGCCGCGATCAGTTGAGTGAGGGACGCGCGCGTCTGGGCCGGATCGCGCCGCACCGTAACGGCGCCGCCGGGCATGGAGACGGCGGCGGTGAAGACGCCTTCGAAGCGTTTCACCGCCGGAATGTTCTGGAACCAGCGCGGCAGGTCGGCGCGCGCCGCGAGGCCGGCGAGAATCAGGGCGCAGGCGAGGAGGGCGGCCTTCAGGCCGCGCCGGGTTGGGGACGGTACCGCTCCCTCACGGTCGCGGCTCCGTAACTGGGACTTACGGGAGGATTTCAAGCGGCACCTCCTGGCTTCCGATGTTGTGTGCGAAATCTTCGGCCGTCACCGTGAGCACGTATTGGCCCGGCGCAAGCTGAGCGGGCACGGCGAACTCGCCGATGTTGGCCTGCTCGGCGGCGTTCCAGTGCAGGCTGATGGGGCCGACGCCGAACATGCGCGCCACCACGGTCCGCGTCGTATTCGAGGCGCCGACCCTCAGCCGCACCGTTTCTCCTCGGCCAAAGCGACGCTTGTCCAGATGCACCCGCACCAGCGGCGGCTTGCTCGCGATCACGAAGGTCTTCGATTCGCGGTAGACGTGCCCGGCGCGGTCCCGCATGATGAGCCGAACGGAGTAGGTGCCGTCGTTCATGTCCACCGGCGCGAGAAAGCGCGTCTGCCAGGTATCCTCTTCGGGGAGATAGCGCAGCGGCTTGACCAGGCCGAACGGGAACAGCGCCACGATGGACGCGATCGAGGGATCGGTCTTGACGCGCAGCACCGGGTCGCCGGGCCGGATGAGTCGCGGCCGCAGCAGCGCGCGGGGCGCCGCCAGAAACGAAGTGTAGGGCGTGACGAACTTGTACTTGCGCGCCAGGCGGATGATCTCGTCGATGGTCGCGCGGTCCTCGCCTTCGCGCGCGATCTTATCGAGCAGGGCGTCCACGCGGGCGCGGGCCCACGTGCGCGGTAATTGCGGATGGTCTGGGCTCTCGGCGGGGAGCGTTGCCTTGGCGCGCATCTGGAAAGGCTGTCCGTCGCGGCTGCCGCGCGCGGTGAAGGCCGCTGCGCCCGGCGTCTTGTACTGGCCGACCCAGCGCTCCATGGAACCCGTGAATACGGTGGTGTCGAGTGGGTAGACCATATCGAAGTTGGCGGCGGGCTCGGCGGCGAGCGAGAGGCCCTCCACGGGTTTTCGGCCGAACTTGGCCACCCACGCGCCCAGCTTGAAGTCGGCCGGCTCGGTGGAGCGCACCCATTCGAGGACACCCTCGTGTTGAGCCAGCATTTTGAACAGCGGCATGTTGGCGTCGTCTCCCACGGCGTAGAGGAAAGTCCTCGGCCGCCGAGGCGCGGCCTTCCAGCGGGCGGTGTAGGCGTCGGCCAGCTTGCGATTCGCGATCCGACCGCGCGTGGCATCTCCATCGGAGAGCAGAACCAGGTAGGGCTCGAAGCCCGCCGCGGTTGGTTGCGCGAGTGCGGCGTCCAGAGCCCGCTCCAGATCCGTGCCGCCGCGCAGCCGGCTGGCCTTCACGAAGGCCAGAGCTTTTTCGACGGCAGCGGTGTCGGCGCCGATCGGCGCGGGTGCGAGCGACTGCACGTCGGAGTTGAACAGGATCAGGTTGAACCGGTCCTGCGGCCGCAGCGCGCGCAACAGCGTCTCCAGCGCCTGAAAGCTGCGCTCCAGCTTTTCCCACTGCATGGAGAGCGAGTTATCGAAGAGGATCACGATGCTGCGCGGAACGCCCTGGGCCGTCGCTGCCGCGCCCTGCGTCAGCAGCGCCGAGGCCTCGAAGAACCCCGGTTCGCCGGCGTCGCGGTGCGCGATGACGTCAAGTTGTTCGGCGTGCGCGGGGTCGACGCCGTACCGCACGGCGAAGTCCTCGGTGAACGCCACCTTGCGGCCCTCGAACGAGGCCTTCAGGAGATTCGGCGTCTGCTGCTCAATGCGCAACGGGAACACTTTGCCCACGCTCTCGAAGTTTGAAATCGCGTGCGAGGAACGGAGTTCGAAATCGATGTGGATCAGGCCGGCCTGCTGCGCCTGGTAGGCGTCCGGCCGCAGCGGAATCGCGAACATCGAGTGCAGGTCTTCGACCGGAATCGTCTCGTGATACTCCATCTCGACGCGCTTGGCGCCGTAGGCCGGAATGGGCACGATGCGCGCGCTGAAGACGGCCGACCGCGCCGCCTCGTCCGCGCCGCGCTCGCCCTGCTGGAGCAGGCCGGGATCGATGGCCTGGGCACGAGCCTGCTCGTAGATCTCTTCGGCCCTGCGGCGTTCGAGGATCACGCCCGGAATGCGGGTCACGTCGTCCCACACCGCGAAGTCGGAGACCGATGCGCGGCCCGAAAGCGCGAAGAGGTAGTTGCCTTCGAGCACGCGGTCGAAATGGCTGGCGAAGATCTGGCGGATCGCGACGCGCGCGTCGCCATCGTCGACGCGCACCACGATCCACATCTCCTCGAGCGAGAGCACGCTCGCGTCCGGCTGCTGGCGGTTCGAGGGGATGATGATGCCGGCGTCGCCGCACAGCAGCGCCGGAAGAAGCAGGAGCAGGAGAGGTTTCATCGCATGTCTTCCCGGAAGCGGACCAGGCCGTTGTCGGTGCCCGCATAGATGTAGCCGTCGTGCGCCACGAGCGCCGTGACGTTGGGCGAGGGCAGGCCGTCCCTCACGTTGCGCCATCTGGCGCGAGCGCGGTCGAAAATGTAGAGGCCGCCGCCGAGCGATCCGGCGTACACGGCGCGATCGGTGGACGCCATCGAGTTCGGGTTCACCTCGAAATGCGCGTCGAGATCGGCGAAGCCGTGCCAGCGGCCGGAAGAATCGAAGCGCAACACGCCGGCGCCGTAGGTTCCCACGAACCACTCGTCGCCCGCGGGCGCGATGGCGGTGATCCAGTTGTGCCGCAGGCCCGAGTTGGCGGTGGTGTAGTTGGCGCGCACCGCATCGCCATCGAGCACCGATAACCCGCCCAGGGTGCCTACCAGCAGCCTTCCGCCCGCGGAGGCGAGCGCATAGGCGTGGTTGTTCACGAGGCCGTGAAAGGCGTACAGGCTGCGCGCGCCGGCGCCATCGAGAAACGTGATTCCGGCGGGCGTCGCGACGATCATGCCGCCGGGACGCAACAGGATGTCGGTGACCTGGTTGGCGATCAGTCCCTGCTCGCGGCCCAGCACTTGGCGCTCTCGGGCGGCGGCGTCGAACAGCACCAGTCCGTTGGCGGTGGCGGCGGCGGTGATGCCGCGCGCGGGGTCGTGCACGATTCGGTTGATACAGAAAACGTGGCTGTCTTCGCGGTGCGAGGCGCGGTCGAGACCGGGCTCGAGAATGTCCAGGCCGCGGTCGAAGTAGCCGACCCAGAGCCGGCCGGCTGCATCGAATGCCAGGGCGGAGACGTTGCGGTCCGCGAGCACGGCGGCGCCGCGATCGAGCACGCGCTCGAACCCGCCGCCGCGACTGGAGGCGCGATACAGGCCGTCGGAAGCCAAAGCGTAAAGCGCATCGTCCATCACCAGCAGCCGTTCGACTGCCCCCGCCAGCGGCTCGCCCGCGTGCCGGGCGGGGTGGGGCGGGCCGGGGGCGAGCGGGACCTCGATGACGCCTTCCTCGAGAGTTCCGATCACCAGGCTGTCGCCGCGAATCAGCAACGATTGCGCGAAGACTCCTGGCGCGAGAACGCGCGTGAAGCGGCCGCCCACGAACTCGGCTACGCCCAAGGGCGTCCCGGCGTAGGCTGCGTCGCCAGCCAGCGCAAGAGAGAGCACGCGGGGATCCGGCAATCCCTCGGACTCGCCGAACCGGTTCACCTGGCCGGCGTGCCAATGCACCAGGCCGTCATTGACGGTGCCGACCCAAACGCTAGCCTCGTCACCCGCGAGCGCGCTGACTTGCAGGGCCGCAAGCTCGGGGTGGAAGGGCGCGAAGCGTTTGCCGTCGTAAGCCACCACGCCATTCCTGGCGGTCCCAAGTAGAATGCGGCCGGTCGAGAACGGCAGCAATGCGGTAAGGTCGCGGTAAGCAGCGGCATCGGGGCGGACCTGGCGAAAGCCTCGGCCGTTGAACGCCACGAGACCCTCGCCGGCGGTGGCGATGAAAAGCTCGGGCTCTCCCGCATCGGCGGCGATCCCGGTGGAAACGGCCACAGGCGCAGCCGGCAGATCGGCTCCGGCGGTGTATCGAGCGCGAACCGCTCCTGCGGCGTCGTATTCGATCAGTCCGGCTGGGCCGCACAGATAGAGGTTGCCGTTGAAGAGGGCTGCGTCACGGAAGACGGCGGGCGCGGAAATGGGCTCGAAGGGGGTGGCGTGGCGACTGACTTGAACGGCGTGAAAGGGGATGTCGCCCTCGGCGGCCGCACTCTCCGCCTTCTGGAGACCGCTGGCCGCCCGAAAGAGCGCAACGCCGACGGAGAACGCGGCAATCGATGCGATGGCGGCAGCGATGAGCCAGAACCTGCGCGTCCTCAGGAAACCCGGCGGGCCAGCCATGCTCGTACAAATATATTCCAACCGCTGGAAAAATGTTCCGAGTGAGTTTGGCGGTAACATCGACCGGGATGATGGCATTTCGGCTGCCACCGGCCAAAGCCGCGCCAATCGGCAGTTTGGCTGAGGTCGCGAACCGCGGCGTCTACGTCCGCACACGCGGGGCGTGTCATGAGGGACACAGCGTGAATTTACAAATTCGTCACATCTTCGCGAGCATAACGGCGGAACAAACGCACGAGGTCTTCGTCTAGACGGTCAGAAGAATTCAGCGGCCACTCAAGGGGGGCTGGCCATGAATCTGAGACCAACGTTTCAGACCATCACGGTATTAGTGTGCGCCGGCGGGCTCGTTGCGGAAGAACACGGCGATGCCAACTCCTTCAATGAACTCGGCGTGACCTACTTCAAACAAGCGCGGTACGACGACGCCCGGCAAGCTTACGAGCGCGCGCTGCAGATCGATCCCGACGCCGCTGCCACGCTCGCCAACCTGGCCACGCTCGATCGCACGCTCGGGCGCAACGATGAGGCGGAGCCGCTGTTCAAGCGCGCTCTGGCGATCGACGAAAAGGCGTTCGGCGCGGAATCGTCCGAAGTGGCCGGCCTCGAGACCAGCCTGGCCCTGTTATACGCCGAGGAAGGCCGCCAGCGGGACGCGGAGAAGCTGCTACGGACGGCGCTGGCGACGCGGGAGAGGCTTCTCGGCCAGACGGATCCGGCCGTGGCGGTGGTGCTGAACAATCTTGCCGAAGTGTACCGGGCTGAGGGCAGGCTCGATCTGGCGCAAGCGCAGAATCTGCGCGCGCTCCGGGTCTTCGAGCGAGCGCTCGGGCCGGACGATCCGCGGGTGGCCACCGGTCTCAACAACCTGGCTTCGATCTATGAG
>Ga0335079_10009871_pt1 | contig 10871 bp, 14 predicted proteins | sample Lox_Sample_33_FD_206719 | JGI IMG/M metagenome (GOLD analysis project Ga0335079, IMG submission 206719) | Soil microbial communities from Loxahatchee National Wildlife Refuge, Florida, United States - Lox_Sample_3.3 | ecosystem: Environmental > Terrestrial > Soil > Wetlands | place: USA... | reverse complement strand
ATCCTTGGATGATACTCACGCGTTGGCAGACGCATTGATCTCCGGCGAGTTCGACGCTGTGATGCACTTCGCGGCATTTATCGAAGCCGGCGAGTCGATGAAAGACCCGGGACGTTTCTTTCACAACAACTTTGTCAATTCATTAAACCTGATCGAATCCGCGACGCGCGCCGGAATCAAGAAGTTTGTTTTTTCGTCAACGGCGGCGGTTTATGTTTCAAGCGAGAAACCGCTGACAGAAGATTCGCCGCTCGGTCCGACCAATGTATATGGTCAAACCAAATTGATGACCGAACAAACCTTGGAATGGTATCGTCAAATTCATGGATTGCATTTTGCTTGCTTGCGTTACTTCAATGCGTGCGGCGCGCTGCCAGGACGCGGCGAAGCGCATCAACCCGAATCACATTTGATTCCGTTGGTACTGCGCGTCGCACTCGGGGAACGCGAATCGGCAACCATCTTCGGCACGGATTATTCAACTCCCGATGGCACATGCATCCGCGATTACATTCATATTGCAGATTTAGTTTCGGCGCATTTGCTGGCGTTGGAAGCGTTGGATCAAAAAGAAAAAATGATTTACAACGTTGGAAGCGGAAGCGGCTATTCGGTGCGCGAAGTGATCGAGACCGCGCGCAAAGTGACCGGTCACGCGATACCCGCTATCGAGTCGGCGCGACGCGCTGGCGATTCGGCACGGCTCGTCGCATCATCGGAAAAGATTCGCCGCGATTTAAATTGGAAACCGCAGCATGATAATCTGCAAAACATCATTGCCAGCGCGTGGCAATGGCATCAGAGTCATCCGTAAGGATATGAAGAATGAACATCCTTACTTTTACTGTCGTTTTGATCGGCTGGATTTTTTCGTTGTGCCTGCATGAATTCTCGCATGCGCTGGTCGCCTATCTCGGCGGCGACACAACCGTGAAAGACAAAGGCTATCTCACGTTCAACCCGCTCAAATATACGCATCCGGTTTATTCGCTGCTTTTGCCGCTGTTGTTTTTGGTGCTGGGCGGGATCGGTTTGCCCGGCGGCGCGGTTTATATCGAGACGTGGCGTCTGCGGAGTCGCACTTGGGTCAGCGCGGTTTCGCTGGCAGGTCCGACTGCGAATCTGATTCTCGCGGTCATCCTTGGACTCGTGCTGCGCTTCGGGACCGTGACTTCAAGCGGACTCTGGCCCGCCATAGCTTTTCTCGGCTTGTTGCAAGTCATCGCGGTCGTGTTGAATCTGATTCCGATTCCGCCGCTGGATGGATATGGAATCATTGCTCCCTTCCTGCCTGACAATGTTCGTCAACAAACCAATCAGTTCGCCGGGTTCGGGGTTTGGATTTTATTTTTCCTGATGTGGTATGTGCCCATCTTCGGCGCGTTGTTCTGGGGAATAGCAGGCGGCGTTGCCAGCTTGATGGGCGTTCCGCTTCAATTGGCGGCTTTAGGACAAAGTCAATTCCAGTTTTGGATTAAATGAGTCTTATGCAAGAGCCAACACTTCCTCACATCGTCATCGTCGGCGCGGGCTTTGGTGGGTTAGAAGCCGCCCAAAGATTGGCAAAGACTCCCGTCCGCATTTCGCTGATCGACAGACAGAACTATCATTTGTTTCAGCCATTGCTGTATCAGATTGCGATTGCGGGACTTGTCCCCGCGCAGATTGCGTATCCGCTGAGGACCATCTTCCGGCATCAGAGGAATCTGACGTTTCAAATGGGCGAAGTAACCGCCATCGATTTCGACAAGCGTTATGTCAAAATGGATGGTTCGGTTGTCGCGTATGATTATTTGATCCTGGCAATGGGCGGACAGACCAACTTCTTTGGTATGCGATCCATCGAGCAGAATGGATTTCAACTCAAGGATATCGAAAGCGCGGTTGACACACGCAATCATTTGTTCAAAATGTTCGAGCAGGCCAACCGCGAAGTGGACGAATCCAAACGCCGCGCTTTGTTGACCTTTTCCATTGTCGGCGCCGGACCAACCGGTGTGGAAACTGCCGGTGCGCTGGCGGAGTTGATCACGCATGTGATGGCAAAAGATTATCCGCAGTTGGATGTGAAAGAAATGCGCGTGCTATTGATAGAAGCCGGTGGCGTTGTCATGCCAGCTTATCCCGCTCCACTTCGCAAAGCGACGTTCGACCTGTTGCGAAGTAAGCATGTGGAAATCCTGTTGAACGCCAAGCTGACGGATTATGACGGAGAAAAAATCACATTGGGCAATGGGGATCGAGTTCCAACCCGCACCTTGATCTGGACGGCTGGCGTGCGCGCCTCCGAGTTGGCGGATCGACTCCGAGTGAAGCAGGCCGCTTCCGGTCGGGTCGTGACCGAAGCGACTCTGCAATTGCCGGATCATCCCGAAGTTTTCGTCATCGGAGACGCGGCATATTTGGTCAATGTTGAAAGCCAGCCTTTGCCGATGCTCGCAACGGTTGCGCAACAGGAAGCCAAAGCCGCCGCGAAAAATATCCAGAGAATGTTAAAGGGCGAATCGCCGGAAGCATTTCATTACAACGACCCCGGCTTGCTGGCAACGATTGGACGCAACGCGGCCGTGGCGCGCATCGGAGGCCTGTCGTTCCACGGATTTATCGCCTGGGCGATCTGGGTGGTGCTTCACATCTATCGCTTGATCGGATTTCGCAACCGGTTAGTGGTGTTGATCAATTGGGCGTGGGATTATTTCTTCTACGATAATCAGGTGAGGCTGATTACAAAGGAATAGGAAAGTCAATTCCAGTTTTGGATCAAGTGAGACAGTCTTAGTGCACAAGCCTTGACGCGGCGAATGTTACACATATCCCGAAAGAATTGACAAGAAAATGTAGAATGATGCCCGGCCAGATCGAATTTGATTTATGATAGACATAAGAGAGAACATAACCAATTGCGAAGGTCGGAATAAGAGAGACCAATTGAAGATGAAAGAGAGCAAAAATTACTGAACTCAAGATGGCCGCTTTGTTCCAGTTGTATCGTTGGCGAAAACCCTGAAAAAGAAATCCCCTGAAAAACATCTCTTCTACGAAAGGAGCAACTAAAACTGTAGCAACGATCAGGCCAAGTGGTGATTTCAACGTGCCAAAGGTATGTATCAGATCCGTACCTTGTGTTTGTATATGAAATATCAGCAGGATGATATTGTTAACAATGGCAACGGCATAAGCCACTAACATTAGGCTGCAGCCAAGCCCAAAGGCATTGTTCGTGAATCTCCTGAAGCCCAAACTCAACCAGCCTGCCCTCCGCCATCCTAAAACCAAAATGACCGGAATTATAAGACTCAATTCGATAGCTACTGTACCAATAGTTTGAAAAAAATATGATTTTTGCTCATATATTTCAGCAACAACATCTATGGCAATCACTAAAAGCAGCAAACCAACCCCGATCCATGTGTCTCGAACTGTCCATGGAAGCGTTCTTTCTGCAGGAGGCTCTGGTTGATTCCTTTGTTGAGGAATTTCATTCCACATATTTTTGTGATCCGTCCTTAGATTTACGTGAGTGTACGCCATACTCGAATAAGAATGAAGTGCTAATTCATTTCAATTTCCCGATACACTAGCCATTGACCTTTGCGTTCATCAATGTTCTTCATAGCGCGGTCATAATATAAATCGAAGACTTGTCCCGTATCGACGCGCACGCGGAAGAAGAAACGTCCCACATTCAATGAGCCGCGGCTGGATGCCGCTTCCGCGTGAGCAGGCTGCATGTTACGCGCCGCGCGTCCGCGGCGGGTAAAGTCGCTCCACTCGGAAAGTTTTTCAACCACACGATAGGTTTTCTCTTCCCAAATAAATCCGTCCGGGCAATGAGGCGTCTTTTGGTGCGCGGGCGGTTTATCGAAAATAACTTCAATGGGTTGATCGAGGAAGTGCAGAAATTTTTCTTCCGTCATTTCTCGTCCGCAAGATGAAAATGATGCAGGAAACGATGGAAGATCGGCGCGGCTAAGACGCCCATCGCCGCGATGAAGACCACGCCGGAGAACAACGCATAGAACGAGGCGAATAATTTTCCCGCCGTAGTTTGCAATTGATTCACCGGTCCCATCCCTCCCAAGATCATGGAAGCGTTCAACAAGGAATCAATCCACGATAAGCCTTCAAAGAAATGATAACCGAGGATGCCGATGCCCAGCGCGATGAAAATCATCGCCGCGCCGATGAGCGCATTGGTCAGCACACGTTGAATAAAAACTTTTCGACTTGCCAACGGTTGTTTATGATGCTCGTACATTCAACCTCCGTTATACTTTAAATCCCAATCCCAAAACCAATACGCCAAGCCTTTATACTCGCCCCATTTTTCAAATCTCTTTTCAACCTGTTTCGGTGTCACCGGCTTGCCGCGATACCATTCATTGGAAACCACTTTCAACGCCCACGAATCAATCGGGATGAAATCGTGTCGTCCCAAAATCATCAAGAGATTCGCGGCGGCATACGGGCCCACGCCATTGATCTTCATCAACTCTTTGCGAAGATCGAGCGTGGATAAAGCAGATGTTTTGAACGACTCGATATCGAACTCTTTGGATGCAACTCGGACAGCTAACTCATGCAATGCTTTTGCGCGATACCCGACTCGCACCGTTTCCTTCAGGACCTCGGGGCTGGACGCGGCGATTCTATCCGGCGTGGGAAACGCTTTGGAATCAGAATCCGCTAATGGCTCACCGAATGTAGCAATGAGATTCAGATTCATTCGTATCGTTGCCGCCCATAATGTGTTCGTCGTGAGAATCGTCTTGACCACATCTTCAAAGAATGTCGGCGAACGCAGCACTCGTCCACGCGCAAGTTTCTTTGCATGACGAAGTTTCGGTTCTGCGCGCGTGGCTTTATAAAACGATGAAAAATTCTGATCGAGTCCGAGCATCCACGAAATTCTTTCTTTGACTTCGTTTTGTTCCGCTTTGTCAAGCGAATCAGTCTGAACTTTTACGCCGCTTGACGATCCCGATATTCGATATTCAATAGTGCGGCCATTGGTAAGATGGTCCGTGTAGAAAAGGTTTTGGCTATTTTCATCAAATCGAAACGGAGCCAGTTGAATCCATCCGTGCGAATTGACCACAGAAAGAAAATTGAACGGCGGGCGAGCAGTCAAGGTCAAGTTCATCAGCTCTCCAATTTTTTTCCAATCTTAGCACAAATGTGCGGTAATTCAAATGCCACTTCATGAATTGATTTGCGTATAGTAGATTACATTATCCGCAATTTTGGTGGAGAAATTTATAGCCAAAGGAGAATCCTAGCCATGTCATCGAATCCGTTGAAGCCTTTACGAATCATGTTGATCGCGATCTTGTTCCTGCTATTCTTCCAATATGAATTGGGAATCGAAGTTAACTTTTCTAATCCTGCATCCATTCCCCCGTTTGGTTTCTCCATCCCTCAAATCTAAGACGCACTGCATCAAGCGGGAGGCGTGGCATTGATCCATGCCATCGTGGGAGCGTGGCTCGTAATCCTAGCTGCGATCAACCTGCTTCTGTCGCTAAGATCCAAAGTGAGAAGCGCGCAGGTTTATGGCATATTAAGTTTTCTGAGTATGCTCTTTGCCGCAGGGGGCGGATTGTTCTTCGTTCTCTCCGGCTTTCAAAGCGACAACGCTTCTCATACCATGGCCACAAACTTTCTTCTCTCCTTTGTTCTTCTTTTCCTCGAATTGTATTCGATCAAACCGGAGAAGGCAAAAGTTAACTAATCCATAAGAGTCAGGAACGGATGGCGATGTCTTCGAGGCGCGGATGAGCGATGCGAAAATAATCGCTCGATTTCATGAAGATGGATCGGTCAAGCCTGCCGGCATTGAAAACCACTTCTTCGTTTTGTTGAATCATCGGGTCCGCCAAAAGAATCAGTTGGTCGTTGAATGAAAATGGTGGGATCGCACCGATCACGCATCCGGTCAACGCCTCGGCTTTTTCGCGCGCTGCCATTGCCGCGCTCGCTGCGTTGAAATGGTTTTTGATTCCATCGAAGTTCACGCGGCAATCGGCGGGGATGTTCGCCAGGCAGTAGGTATTTTCTTTTTTATTCAACCGCACTTGCACTACCATAGACTTGATGGCTTGTTCAAGACGATTGCCGCGAATTTTCGCAATCAACTCCGAGCGTCCCTCCGGCTCATGCTCCACGACGCGATACACTGCGCCATTTGAATCGAGAAGTTCGCGCAGTTGTTCGTGAATATCCTTGGCGTCGTTATTGCTAATCATTCAGATGGATTATAGGATAGTTTTTCCAATTATTTCTTTCGATTTGCAAACCATAACAAGCCCGCACCGATGATAATTAAAATGCCACCGTAGACGGCCCATTGAGTTTGTCCGGTCATGAAACTGCCTGGCAAAACATTGATGCCTTGCAAAAACCAAATGATGCCGGGCAGAATCAACAAAACACCAATAACATTCAAAACGATTTTCATTTCTCTCTCCGTTATTAATAAGATATTACTTTGACGGCACCAACCGCCAAAATAAGGCCCCAGCCAGCAAGGCTAATGCCGCACCGAAGTAGAACGGAGCGCTCGCGCCGAATCCCGTCCACGAGCCGATACCTTGCCACAACACGCCCGCGATCACGGAAGCCGGTAACACGGTGATCCCGATGGCAGCGTTGTAGAGTCCGTAAGCCGCGCCGCGTCGCTCAACGGGAACAAAATCCGCGACCAGTGCGCGTCCAACGCCATCTGTCGCGGCATAGTAGATTCCATAAAGCGCATAGAGAACCCAAACATGCCAGCCCGCGTTCGATAGTGCCAATCCAAGATAGACCAAGCTATACGCGATCCATCCGCCGGTGATGAGTCGGCGACGGCCGATCGTATCCGACCACGCTCCAAGCGGACCCGATAGCGAAGCATAGATAAAGTTGAACGTCATCAGCATTAACATGATTTGGACGATATCCAGTCCGCGATTTTGACCGAGCAAAATAATAAACGAGTCGGACGAATTGCCGAGCGTGAAAAGCAGAACCACAAACAGAAAAAGTTTGAAGCGCGTATCGAGTCCTTCAAGTGATGGAAGCGCCGAAGCGCGTTTCGTTTTCATCGGGACTTCTTTAGCCGCGCTCATCAACACCAACACACCGAGAACCGCTGGAATGAAACTCGCCAGCACCGCGATTTGAAATGTATGCCGCGTAAGGTCAATGCCATTCGCTTCGGTCAACCAGACGATGAGCGCGGCAAATCCAATTCCGAGAAAAGCTCCGGCGGTATCACCGGCGCGATGAACGCCAAAGGCGAGTCCGCGTTGTTTCTCGTCAATGCTATCCGCCACCAGCGCATCGCGCGGCGCAGTGCGGATTCCTTTTCCGAGTCGATCCGAAAAGCGAACACCGAGAACTGCTTCCCAAGTTGTCGCGATAAAAAGAAAAGGTTTGGAAATAGTGGAAAGCGCATATCCCGCAACCGCCAGCCATTTGCGCTGACCTAGTTTATCGGAAAGCGAACCGGTATAAACTTTCATCAAGCTGGCAGTGGTTTCAGCGATGCCGTCAATCAATCCGATGATGGCGGTACCAACGCCCAACACATTGGCAAGATAAAGCGGAACGAGATTGAAGATCATCTCCGATGAAATATCGGTGAAGAATGAAGCGAATGTTACAGCCCAAATGTTGCGCGGCAAACGTTGTAGCGATGATTTGTTTTCCGTGTTTTCCAAAATATTCTCCTTAAAGTTTGAATTTACACAATCATAGCAACACGAAATTCAGAAATCTCTCCATGAATAATTTCGAACATCATCCGAGTAATATATGATAAATTGCGATTAGCAAACCAATAACAAGTGCAATGGACAAGAGGAATGAAAATGGGGAAAGCAATCTATCGATCCAAAGCAAAAGCCAGTCAGCGATTCTAGATCGCCAAAATTTACTTCCCCAACCAGGTTTACCTAATGTTTGGTCTGCAATCCAGTTCCTGAAGCACTTCGCGTCAAGAGTCCACGAATAATATGTTACTATCGCGAACATTACGCATTGAGATATGCTAAGCCCCAATAAACAGGAGAACCAAATTGCTAAATTGGTTCGATCACGCATTCCGCCTGTTAAGATTGAATAAACGAGAACAAAAAAGATTATAAGCCAGAGCCACAAATAGACAATTATCGTCGTATGTAACAGTTTGTTTCTTAAAGGCTTGTCGAGTTTTGTACTCTTGGCGTTGAGATGTATATTCTTATGTAACGACGGAGGATTTAAAGTTTTGCCAGTCCTTTGTTCCAGTATTTCTTTTATTACATCATGGGCGAGCGGTGTCCATTCTTTCCGATCATTTTCCTCCCAAATTTTCAACAACTCATCGGTTGTTTTCAATTGCATATTGGCATAAATCTCATCACGAAGATTGCCGTCATCTATCATATCCAATGCATCCATTCCCTCTTGCTTATATCACAATTATTCTTCGCCGCCTTCATCATCCGCCGCGCTTGGCTGTTCGATCTTTACCACTTCGCCATGCACGTTGATGATCACTTTGAATCCCAACATCCCCAAATAAGCGCGGCCCTCTTCCGGGATGCCTTGCTGCATCAACGCATCGAACTGCTGATCCATGTTCTTGAGTTGATTCTCGATCAACGCTTTGGTAAAGATATCTTCCTGCCCCAGCATCTGCGCCGCTTTCTCCGAGATGAAACCTTCACTGCCCTTCATCATCTCCTGCATGTGACTCAACACCTGACGATCCACTTGCTCTGCAGGAATATGGCGACGAAAGCCCGCGTCATCCACCACATAAAACGGTTCATCGCCGACCAACGTGGTTTCCACTGCGCGATCATTCTCGTCAATAACGAGGCCGGCAAACAAAGCTTGTTTGGTCATGATGATTCCTTATGAATTCGGTGCGACAACGTTAACTTTCGTGCCGGATCCAGGCTCATATAAATACGCCGTCTCAGGCGGGACGAGCGGGCTGGTCCAGCGATAGATGAATTTCGCATCGTCCGGAGTCAAGTTCACGCAGCCGTGACTGCGCGGCCGGCCGTAATCATTGTGCCAGTAGGTTCCATGAAATGAGATTCCCGTTCCCGTAAAAAAGCTGACCCACGGCACGCCCGGCAAATCATATCCGTGGCCAGCACCTGCCGCGCCGTCGTTAGTCATATGAATCGTCGGACCTTTATGGAAGGTTGCATAATCTCCCGGTGGCGTGCGTGTGCCTTTGCCTCCACTCGAACAACGCGCGATCAAAACGGCTCTATTATATTCAAAGGCTGTGACCAATTGAACATCGGTATCCACGTAAATATGCTTGTTTTCTTGGGGAACATCTGGGGAAATCGGAGTCAACTCATCGTCCGGGACGAGGCGCATGTCTTGGGCGGACACATAAAACGATGCATCCAAATGTTTGTCATAGATTTTATACCAAATCGTTTTCTCGTATTTGTTGATTGCCACGCCCGTGACCCAGTGCGTGGTCCGGTAATAGACGCGATAGGCGTGATCTGCCCAATATCCCGAATCGACTCTCGTATCGCTGAACGGCACGGTGACCTCGCCCAATTGTCCGGCAGTGGGAATTTGATAAACCGGTTGCTGGTAATTCGTTTCCACCGGTTGAAAATAACCGGAATAGGCATAACCGCCGTTGATCTTGAACCACGTTTTATCGTACGGATTGCCGAATCCAAAATCGCCATCTTCCTCGCCGGTCACATTCACCACTTCATCACGGCTGAAAACATATTGTTGATTGGCTTTGAAAGACGGGTGGTCGAATAATTGAGTTCCACCGAAGGCAACGCGCGCTTGTTTAACCGATGAAGCGAAGGCTTTTTCAATACGCAGTTCGGATAAAAACAATCCAAGCAAACCGGCGCCCGAAAGTTTGAGAAAATCACGGCGGGAAAAATCAGTAAGGGGTTTCATAATTTGATTATGTCATTGCGAGCGAAGCAATCTCAACTAACCTGTAAACAAACGAATGCATAAAGACAGAAGATTGCCACGCCGCCGCTAACGCGGCTTCTCGCAATGACATTCTATTCTATTCCATAATCTGCACTTGCGTGCCTCGATGAAAGATATCATATACAAACGCGTCCTTCGGTTCGACGACCGGTTTCGTCCAACGGAAAAGCCATTTCGCCGCGGCTGGCGATAAGTTCACGCATCCATGCGAACGCGGATGACCGAAATCGTTGTGCCAATAGGTTCCATGCAAAGAAATGCCGGTCTCGGTAATATACATCACCCACGGCACGCCGGGCAAATCAAAACCGTTGGCGGTGAGATCGCCAGCCGCCATGTGACGCGTTGGGCGTTTGTGATAGGTGGTGAAGGAACCGATCGGCGTGCTGTAGGCCCCATTGTTGAAAACTTCTCCGCTCGCCACGCGCGTGACGAAGACCGGGTCGCCGTTTTCATAAGCGAACAACAACTGATCGTTCAGATGCACTTCGATCGTCTTTTGGGCATCCGGAATATTCACCGATAACGGAGCCAGCTCATTGTCCGAAAGGATGCGAAGGTGTTCGCCCGGCGCGTAATAAAGCTGGTTCCATTTATCGTCGAGGATTTGATACCAAATCTTACCATCCTGTTGATTTGTCACTGCACGCTTAATCCAATGAATGCTTTCGTAATATAGCCTGTATCCAAATGGAGACGAGTTGTCCGGCTCATCCAACGCATCCGTGAACGGCACGCTGACCTCGCCGAGGAGGCCGGTTTTTGGAATCTCCAATGTGGGCGTATTCAAAATTGTCTGCACGGGCTGAACATCGCCCGAATAAGCATAACCTTGATCGCCGATTTGATACCACACGCGGTTATACGCGGTTTGATCGTCGCTGATGGTGATATTGGTGATCGGG
>Ga0335079_10009870_pt1 | contig 10871 bp, 11 predicted proteins | sample Lox_Sample_33_FD_206719 | JGI IMG/M metagenome (GOLD analysis project Ga0335079, IMG submission 206719) | Soil microbial communities from Loxahatchee National Wildlife Refuge, Florida, United States - Lox_Sample_3.3 | ecosystem: Environmental > Terrestrial > Soil > Wetlands | place: USA... | reverse complement strand
TATCGGAAATTTCCAAGAATGCAACCGAGGCAGCGCAAGTAGCCAGCTCTGCAGCTCAACTAGCCAGTAGCACCACTGCAACGATGACCAAGCTCAGCGAGAGCAGCGCGGAAATCGGTAACGTCATCAAGGTTATCACATCGATCGCGCAACAAACCAACTTGTTGGCTCTCAACGCGACGATCGAAGCGGCACGTGCCGGCGAGGCGGGCAAAGGGTTTGCCGTGGTCGCCAATGAGGTAAAGGAGCTCGCCAAAGAAACCGCCAAGGCGACCGAGGACATCGGCGCCAAAGTACAGGCAATTCAGGGCGATGCGAAGGGTGCTGTCGCAGCGATTGACGAGATAACTTCTGTCATCGGGCGCATCAACGACATCCAGAACACCATCGCCAGCGCCGTCGAACAACAGACCGGGACCACCAACGAGATCGCGCGTAACATCGCGGAGACGGTGAGCAGCAGCTCTGCTATCGCCAGCAATATCGGTGGAGTAGCGAAAGCGGCGTCCGAGACTCAGGAGACCGCAACCAGCTCACAGCGGGCGGCTTTGAACCTGACGGAGCTCGCCGCCAAGCTCGATCGCGTGGTGGGCCGATTCAAGCTCTCCAGCAACGGGCAAATTTCTGACGGCGCGCATTCATAGCGGAGCGCTCACGGCCTTCTCACAACCTTCAGAAAGCCCTTCCTTAGCGAAGGGCTTTTCACTTGAACTTGATATCTCTTCGTTGCAAAACAGCCGCAGGCGGTTCTAGCGCCAGAACTTCGATCCCGTAAGTGTCCCTCGTGGTGAGGCCCTGGCGTGGTTTGCGACGGTGGTCATTTGGCCGCGGCGTCCCATGCCATCATCGCCTTGGTCAAATTGGCTGAAACAGTCCCGAACTCGCCGCCGATATCCATCGCATGCTGCGCTTCGGTTTTCTTTGCAGCGAGCGCCAGAGCCAGCACCTTCGATGCGGCCAGGTGAAACTGCGAATGCAGTTGTTTGCACTTCGTGTAGTGTTCCGAATGTTTGACATCGGCAGGCAGGTCACTCCCGTAGAGCCACTTGCCGAAGTCACACTGATTGTCTTGCTGGACAGTTGCGACACTGTACTCACTCGATCCGTGCTCGACGGCCGTAGTCAGTCGCGCCTTCCAAAGTCCATGCGCGCCGATTGCCTTCATGATTTGCTGATGAACTGTGCTCATAGAATTACCTCTGGTGGCGGCGGTGGTGTACTAAGTGATGAGGTACTCTAAACTATGAGTCAAGCAGGGTGGGGATGATGCTCACCTCCGACCAATAAACGTCGATTGCGCCCCTTCGGGGGCAATGACACCGAGCGCGATCTACCCAATCGAATCGGGCAGACATCGCGAGAGCACTTCGCTATAGATAGCGGCAATCTATCGTGCTCAGGCAATTCGGAGGTGTCATCGATGGCACAGCTCACTGCCGCCGCCGTCAAACAAATGACGCGCATCGCGTCGCCAACATGGATGGCGCGATGCTGACTCTGGCGCGTCAGCTCGGCACGCTGCCACTCTCCGGTATCGGGCCGTCACTTGGCTATGCGAACCTGCTCGCTGAGGCGGCGCATCTGAACGCAAACAGGAAATGAGGAGCGATCGCGATGGCTTCGAATGAAATCCTCGACCTCGATGTGGCCGGACTCGCAGATCATCTGCGCGCCAAAAAACTCTCGCCCCTCGAAGTCACGAAAACTTATCTCGATCGCATCGCGCGCATCGACGAAAAGATTCGCGCCTACATCACGGTGACTGGCGACGATGCGCTCGCGGCGGCAAAAACCGCCGAAGCCGAAATCGCCTCGGGCCACTGGCGCGGCCCCTTCCATGGCGTCCCCATCGGACTAAAAGATCTTCTCTATACCAAAGGTGTGCGGACTACCGGAGGATCGAAAATCCTCGCCGACTTTCGTCCCGACTTCGATGCGACCTCGTGGGCACGCCTCAAGGCGCAGGGCGCGGTGATGCTCGGCAAGCTCAACCTCCACGAATTCGCGTATGGCGTGACGTCCTCGAATCCGCATTGGGGCGTGTGCCGCAATCCCTACGACCTGGAGCGCATCCCGGGTGGATCAAGCGGCGGCTCTGCGGCTGCGATCGTTGCGCGCACCGCCGCCGCTACCATCGGCACCGACACCGGCGGCTCGATTCGCATCCCGGCCTCGCTATGCGGATGCGTCGGCCTGAAGCCGACCTGGAGCCGCGTCAGCCGCTACGGCGTGATCCCGCTCGCCTACACCATGGACCACGTCGGCCCCATCACGCGCAGCGTGCGCGATGCTGCGCTAATGCTCAACGTGATCGCCGGGTATGACCCCAACGATTCCACCTCGAGTCGTGAGCCGGTGCCGGGTTACACCGCAAATCTGAAAGCCGGCGTGAATGGTACCCGCGTCGGCGTCATCCGCGAGTTGATGGATGGTCTCTCCGACGACGCGGCAAAATCCTTCAAAGCGGCGATGACGACGCTGACGGACCTCGGCGCATCGATCGATGAGGTGTCGATACCGACGCTGCCCAGCGCCAACGTCATCAACAGCATCGCCACGTTTGTCGATGCGCTGGAATATCACGAGGAATGGTTCCGCACGCGTCCGCAGGACTACGGCACCGATGTGCGCCGCCTGCTCGAGGCCGGCATGGCGATTACCGGCGTCGCATACGTGCGCGCACAACGCGCCCGCGCGAAGATCATTGCCGACGCGCTTGCCGCGATGGAGAAGCATGACGTGCTGGCGGCGCCCGGCGCCGCGATCAGTGCGCCGAAGATCGCGGAGACCGGCGGCAGCGGCGGCGAGCGCGAGCCGCGCGTCGATGTGGTCGCTACAATTCTGCGTTTCACCGCGCCCTTCGATTGCACCGGCCAGCCCGCGCTCGCGATTCCGACCGGACTGGGAAGCGACGGCCTGCCGCTCTCGATGCAAATCATCGGGCGGCCGTTCGATGAAGCCTCGGTGCTGCGCGTGTCGGCGGCCTACGAAGCCGCGCGCGGGGCGATCGAGCCTGCTTCGATTTAGGTGGCGGCGCTGCTGGACAAACTGAGCGAGGACGCACGCGCGGAGCTGCTCGCGAACCTCTACTACCTCAACAAGCGTGAGCTGCACGAATTCTGCGCCGCGAACCAAATCCCCGTCGCGATCTTTTTCGAGGGCGAGGACGGACGCATCTGCAAATCGCGCGACCTCGAGCGCAAAGGGATCGTCATCGATCGCGTGGTGCATTTTCTCCACACCGGCAGCATCAAACCGCGAACCGTGTTTGCAAAGTCGGTCGTGCGCTTCGATGCGGAAAGTGGCGCGCCGATCGAAACCGATCGCGTATTTTACGGATCGTACAAAGACACCGAACCGCAGATGCTCGCGTTGATGAAGGGCCTCACCGGCGGGAAATTCGAAGCGGGCGCGATATCGCAGGAGGTGCTCCGCGCCTGCTGGACGCGCGGCGAGGCCCCGACTTATCGCGCGTTCGCGCGCTTATGGCTCAAAGCGCGCGCGGATCACACGAAGCCCAATCCAGAGTGGGCGTTTCTCAGCGATCGCGCGAGAGGCCTCGCCGGCGCGGACTGGAAGCAACTGCGCAATCGCAAAGCCGCCGCCGCACTCGCGATGCTGAAGAGAATACTAGTCTAAAAGTTTCCTGTAAAAGTAATTTCGAGACGTGGCTCTAAAGTCTTTTGTGAGAATGAATCGCACCACCTAAACCACCTCCTCCAACAATTGTGCGCAGCAGGCTAACCCGAACCATGAATTGAGACGAAATCCTCACTCCTTACGGCAAGCAAATTGACCATATTGTTGTTCACCTGTGGTTTGCGATAACGCTTGGTGCACAGTCAGTCGGAACGCACTGAGGGGGTGCACAATTATGAAAGCAATCCGCACGTACGGGCTAAATCATTTAAGCCTTTTGTACACCTTTCCTTTGACCGTTCAAGCAGTAGGCGTCGCGCTGGTAGGCCTTGGACTCTTGACCGTATTTGTTGAGACTCGGGATTGGAGAGATTACTTCGAACAACGAATTAAGAATATCGTGATACAGCAGGACTACGTGAACAATCTGAGCGACGGTATCCTCAGTACTCTGCAGACCAGTGTGTTAAAGGCCCGCTTCAAGGATCCGAGCATCGACCGACCTGGGAGCTTCTTCGATTACTTCCGAAGGAATCTGGATAGATTCATGGTGGAACCGTACAGAGAAAACGCCAGGTGCGAGATCTCCTGCGATACTTCAGGAAAGGAGGGTATGAAAGTTACAGAAACGATCGCCTATGTGTGCAAAAAGTCCGGTAGTGAGATTCAGAAGAGCGTGGATTGGGGCGCGGACCTCGGAGAATTTACCAATATCTCTTCCATAGCAGTATCGGTGAAATATCCTCAGCAACATAGCTCCAAAGGCGAGTTGGTCGTACTCTTTGATTCAAAACAACAGGCCGATTGGGACGCAACTGCTAAGGCAGTTCTTGAGGGGAAGAAAACAATCAAGATTCCGCTCGATACTTACAAGGATATCGACGATCTAATTGTGATTGTCGATTCCGAATATGTGGTGCCCTACGATCATTTCCAATATTGGCAAATGGCCCACCCTACGCGAAACTTCGATATGATGACTCGGTTTCCCGAAGGCAGCGATATACAGATTAAGCCGCTCGTATTGAATGAGGAGCTGTGTAGAAACACCAGTGGAACCGGTTATCGAAGAGTAATTTACGATTCGTGGATGCTCCCGAAGAGCGGTGTGGCTTGGCGAATTTTCAAATCCAGTACAAAAACGATTAAGGCAGAAGCGACTCCTCAAAGCCGAGAAGAAAGGGCCTCTCAATTGGAATCTCAATCCAGAGGTGCCGCCTAGTGGTCCATTGGAACAGAGATCGAAGTGCGGCTGTATCCGGTAGAATGCACACCGCAGTCCGAACCGCGCATAAGAAAAGCATGGTGTCGGTAGGCCCCCGTTGCTCGAGGTTCACAAGGCTTCATTTCGGTGTTGGATCAGAAACGCGAGCGCGGCTTTGTTGAACGCCTCGGGCTGTTCGATGTTGCTCAAGTGACCGGCACCGTTGATGATCGTGAGCCGTGCGCCCGGAATCCGCGATGCCATCGTGCGCGACAGCGCGGGCGGGGTTAGCGTGTCCTCGTCGCCGACGACGATATGCGTGGGGACGCGGATGCTCTCCAGATCCAGCACCCTCGCATAGTTGGTCGTCGCCTCGATGGTCTTGAGGTACGAGTCCTTGTGCAGCGCCGCCATGCTCGCGACCAGGCGCTCGAACGAGCCCGGCCGGGCGGATTTTCCGACCAGCGTCTTGGCAACGACCGGCGCGATATCGCGCGGCTCCTTTCCATTCAGCAGCGGCTCTTGCCGGATGCGGATGAACTCGCGGCGCGCCTGCGCGTTAAGCCCCGCCATCCCCGGCATCGAGTCGCAAATGGTGAGCGTGGCGACGCGCCGCGGATATGTGGCGTGTGAGTCGAACGCGATCAGCCCACCCATCGAGAGGCCGACCAGATGCGCCCTCGCGACGCGAAAATGATCGAGCACCCGAATGATGTCGCGGCCAAAGTCGGCGAAGTCGAGCGCGCCCGCATAATCGTCGCTCGCGCCGTAGCCACGCGCGTCCCATGCAACGGCGTGGAATTTCTCGCCGAACACCGCAAGCTGATCGTGCCAGTTGGTGCGATTGCCGCCGATTCCGTGCATGAACAGCACCATCGGGCCGTGGCCGCAGTGATCGACGGCGATGCGAGGCGCGCCCGCAACGTGTTCGGTCTTCCATTCAGTCATCGATGGCTTCCTCCCTTGCGCGCATACGACGCCAGCTCGTGGCATCGCGCCTTGTTGGCGGTGATTCCTCTGACCATTATCCAGAATTCACCCAGCGGAGCGCCCAGCCCGTCCATCGCTTCCATAATGTTGACGGCCGCCGCGCTCTCGAAGACATTCAGGTTCAACTCGCCGTACTCCGCTGCAAGACGTGCGGCGCGTTCGCATCCGAGTACCTGAAAGCAGCGCTGGATAAGGGTTTCCGGAATTACCGGGTTAATCTTTCCGGGATAGAATGACGACCCTTCGATGACCGCGGGCAGCGTAATCTCGCCAAACCCGCCGCGCGGACCCGACGACAACAGCCGGAGATCTTGCGCAATTTTGATCAGAACTTCGGCGAGCAGGCCGATCTGCGCCGCGACATTGCCGAGGTCGTCGCAATTCTGCGCCGCATCGAAAAGGTTCTCGCGCAGGACGTATTTGTGGTTGACCACCTTGAAATGCCCACGCGGATCCCATTCGTTGGCGGTTCGATTGAGATGGCGCAGGACCGCGCGTCGATACGCGGGCGCCGCGCCGGCACCATCGCCAATCACCGTCCCTCCGAGGTTGATTTGATGAAGCGCTGCGACAGCATGATCGAGATCGCTCGCGCGGCGCGCGATCGCGGCCGCATATCCGCCAAATAGATCGCCTACTGAGGTTGCGCTCGCGTCCTGTAGGCAGGTGCGTGCGAGGGTACGAACAGTGCGAAATTCCTTGGCCTTTGACCCAAAGTCTCCAGCGCATGCATTGAGCTTCGGATGCAGGTCGTCCCACGTCAGTACGATCGCGATGCGCATCGCGCTATGACAAGCGTCAGCGGTGGATTGCGACGCGTTGACGTGACTCTTCGGATCGATCGGATCATAGATGCCGCGAATGCCGCCGAGCATCTCGTTGGCGACATTCGCGATCACCTCGTTCACGTTCATGTTGATCGCGATGCCACCGCCGCCGAACAGGACGTCGGCAGGAAATTCTCGGTCATACTTCTTCGGATGGCGCAGGATGTCATCGCATGCGGCCACGATTGCATTCGCGAGGCGCTGTGCGAGGACCCGCGCATCGCGGTTGGCGAGGGCGGCCGCCTTTTTCACCTTCACCAGGGCGCGCTGGTAGTGCAGCGGCATCGAGCGCGGTCGGCCTCCGGACGCCATCACCGCGCGCCAGGTGTGGATTCCGTAGTATGCCTCCTCCGGTACTTTGCGTGATCCGAGTAGGTCGCGCTCGACGCGATACTTTGGTTGCTTCTGCGGCGGCGCGACAGCGGGCCTAGGCTTCGCGGCCATAGCGCGCACGCTGCAACAGCTTGCTGCTTCGTGTTCCCGGCTTGGTGTCGTAGGCGAGCAGCGCCACCAGCCGCGTGACATCGCCGCGAATCGGTGTCACCCGATGAATCGAGTTACGGCCCTCGAACAGCAGCAGCGCAGCGGGGGTCATCGGAACGCGCACCACCTCGCGCTCGTCGCCGAGCAGCAGGCGCTGCACGCGCGGATAGTTCTCATCGGTCGCGCTGCGAATCAGCGGCACGTATTCGAAATCGCCACCCTGCGCGGCGGGACGCAGCGCGATCGAGGTGACGAAGTCGGTCTGATCGAAATGCCAATGAAGCCGCTCGCCCTCGCGCATCACCGCGAGGTTCAAGGCGCCGAAAGGGTCCGCATAGCGATAGAGGCGCTCCTTGTTTAGCGCAGCGCCGATGAAGTCCATTAGCGGCTCCCATTCGTAGAGCCGCCGCATCCACGAATCGGGCGGAAACTGATCGTAGGCGACCACACCGACTGACGTATGATCGAAAATTCGGCGCGGATGATCCTCTGGAAGTGCTCGATCGGGAGTTTCGAGGTATGGCGTGCCACGCGATTCGCTGTGATAGGCGAGCGCCGCGAGTTGGTCGGCTTCGTTCGTGAGCATCCTAACCGCCGCGGGAGTTAGAAAGTCCGGAAGCTCGCATGCGCCGGTCCGATCCAGTTGCTCGCGGCAATGACGCGTGAGCGCGCGCGCCGCCTCGCTCTTCAGGTCGCTAATTGGATAGCGCCGCAGATCGATCAAATCCGCGATGTGCGATAAATCGCCTCCCGTCACGACCGCGTCTCCGCTTCTTGCGGTGCGACATCGGTATAGCCGAGCGACGCGTGCATCCCGTAACCAATGAGTCGCCGCAGCGGCTTGGGAAACGTCCGCGCGATTTCCGGCGGCGTGTCGATGTACTGATTCTCCTCCTGCCGCAGCCATCCGAGCGAGTACGACAGGAAGATCCCGTAGCGCCATTCGTCCGCGGTGCGATTCGCGCCCGCGCCGTGCAGCGTGCCGCCCATCCAGAGCAGCACCGAGCCCGCGGGCATTTCGGCCGCGACGACTTCATCCTCGCGCGCCACGCGATCGGCATCCCATCGATGACTACCCGGCACCAGATGCGTACCCCCGTTCGCCTCGGTGAAATCGCTAATCGCCCACATACTTGCGATCACCATGTTCGGTCGCGGCAGCCTGAAAAACTGAAAGCCATCTTCCTCGCGATGCAGCACCTGCACCGTCGCGCCCGGCCCGACCACCAATCCTGCGGTCGCGTGAACCTGATAGCTCGCGCAGTTGGGCTTCAGCAGCGCATCGCAGACCGAGAGCGTCAACGGATGCATGACGAAGGAGCGGAACACCTCCGACTTCGCCACAAGCGCGGTGATACGCTTGGTGTTGCCGGGATAGAAACTGCCGTTGCCGCCGGACGCCTCATACACCTTGTTGAGCCGATCGCCCGCGTCTGAGGTCACCAGGTACGGCGCGAACTCGCGCTTGAGCGCCGCGCGTGTCGCGTCATCGGTCACGTCGCGTACGACTACGCATCCCGCGCGCTCGAGGCACGCGACCACATCGCTCGAAGGCGCGTTTGCGGGCAAACTTGGAATCGATGCCATGTCATTCTCCGCGAGGCGAGAATCTGATCGGCTCTTATCATCCGGTTTTGCGCGCAGTCAATCAGCTCAACCAGCTCCAGCCTCTTTGCGGCTCGCCGCCGCCGCGCTGATGTCGTAAGCTGGCCGCATGACGAATCATCGAATCGTCACGCTGCTTCCCAGCGCGACCGAGATCGTAAGCGCGCTGGGATTCGAGCGCGATCTGGTCGGGCGTTCGCACGAGTGCGATTTTCCGCCCCGCGTGAAACGGTTGCCCGCGCTTACCGAGCCGAAGTTCAATCCCGAAGGCAGCAGCCTCGAAATCGATGCACGGGTGAAAACCATTGTGCGCGATGCGCTCTCAGTATATCGCGTCGATGCCGCTAAGCTTCGCGAGCTGCGCCCCGACGTCATCGTCACGCAATCGCAATGCGAGGTGTGCGCGGTCAACGAGGCCGACGTCGATGCTGCGGTTGGGGATTGGACCGGCTCGCGTCCGAAAGTCGTGTCGCTCGCGCCATATTCGCTGGCGGACGTTTTCTCGGATATGCAGCGGGTCGCGTCAGCTCTGGGAGCGCCCGAGCGCGGCGACAAACTCGTGTACGATCTTCAGATTCGATGCGATCAAATTCGTGAGGTCGCCAGCACGCTCAACCATAAACCCACGATCGCGTGCATCGAGTGGATCGAACCGATGATGGCGGCCGGCAACTGGATGTCGACGCTCATCGAGATCGCGGGCGGAAAGGACCTTTTCGGAAAAGCCGGCGAGCATTCGCCATGGATGAAGTTCGAGGAGCTGGCCGCCGCGGATCCGGAAGTGATTCTCATCGCGCCGTGTGGGTTCGGGATCCCCCGCGCTTCTGAGGAACTTCATCTCCTACAAAAGCAGTCGGGATGGAAAAGCATTCGCGCGGTGCGCGAGGCCCGCGTTTTCATCGCCGACGGCAATCAATTCTTCAATCGGCCTGGACCGCGCATCGTCGAGTCATTGGAAATTCTTGCCGAGGTGATGCATCCGAGCACCTTCCGCTTCGGTCACGAAGGCGGAGGATGGCGCGCAGTGACATGACCATCGTTGAATAATGGAAAGGACACGATGAAGAACTACGAAGAAGTCTCGAATCTCACACTTAGCGAGCAAGATCGAGATAAACTACTCGAAGCTCAAAACGAATGTGTCTTTATCTGGCGAACGTCGGAAGGCCAGCCGGTTGGTGTTGTGATGAGCTACGTGTGGCGCGATGGAAAAATCTGGCTTACGGCCAGCAGCCAACGGCCCAGGGTAAGTGCCGTCAGACGTGATCATCGCGTTTCAGTGGCCATATCCAGCCTCGGGACCGGCATGCCTCCGGCGACAGTTAGCGTGATAGGGCGCTGCGAGATTCTCAAGGATGCGGAAACCAAGCGATGGTTCTACCCGGCCCTCGCGGCGGCCCTGATTCCACGCAATCAGCAGCGTCAGGCCGGTTTCGTGAAAATGCTGGATTCGCCGCGGCGCGTGGTAATGTGCGTCATCCCGGAACGCCTCATCACCTTCGACGGACGAAAGATGGGCGTGCTGGGAGAAGTTTGATCGTAGCAATCCTCACCATGGAGAGTTGCCTATGAGACGGTCTGAATACATCAATCTGGCGCGCCGACTTATCGCCCACCTGGAAGCTGGAACTACTGACTCAGCGCCATCGGTCAAGCATATTCCCGTACAGAACTACATCGATCCGGGCCGCTGGCAGCGTGAGATGACTCATATATTCAAACGTCTGCCGCTACTATTGGCCTTTACGTGCGAAATGTCTCATCCCGGCGATTTTAAATCGATCAAGGTTGTGGATGTTCCGGTTCTCATCACTCGAGGCGAGGATGGAATGGTCCGTGCCTTTATCGGAGTGTGCTCCCATCGCGGCACCGTACTAACTGAGGAAGGTAAAGGCCAATGCGATTTCTTTACTTGCCCCTATCACGGCTGGACTTTCGATCAGAAAGGCGAGTTGACCGGAATAGCGGGGAGGAACAAATTCGGCGAAATAGACAGGCGCTCGCGTGGTCTGACCCAATTGCCTTGTGTAGAGCGGGCGGGTCTTATTTTCGTCTCCCTGGATGCCAAAGCTACCATCGACCTCGAGACTTATCTGGGTGGGATGCTTGCGGAACTCGAATCG
>Ga0335079_10009869_pt1 | contig 10871 bp, 10 predicted proteins | sample Lox_Sample_33_FD_206719 | JGI IMG/M metagenome (GOLD analysis project Ga0335079, IMG submission 206719) | Soil microbial communities from Loxahatchee National Wildlife Refuge, Florida, United States - Lox_Sample_3.3 | ecosystem: Environmental > Terrestrial > Soil > Wetlands | place: USA... | reverse complement strand
CCGCAACCTATTTATGGAAAACCTGCCCGGTGATGTGGCGCTGTTCAATGAGTACCACGCCCTGATCGTCCAGCACGCCAAGGAGCACTGCCGCAAAAGGCCGCTCTGCCCCGGCTGCCCGCTCCATTTCTGCCCGGCGGGAGGGCGCTGATAATGCAAATCGTTCAGGAAAAGGATGATTGAACATCGCTTTTCCAGTGTCTCGCCTTTACGCAGGCGATGGCACTGAGAGACAGGCATGACGCGCCATTGATTATGAAGTCACCACGTTCTGAAATTCCCGGAGTCGATATGGACGAAACCGGTCTGCGGATAATATCCGACGCCACCGTGACGAAGACTGAGCGCCACCGTACGCAAGCTGCTTAGCTCGACACGCGGTATATAGAAATCGATGGCCTTCCCCAGCATATGGAGGCTGTGCTTTGCCACATGATGGCCTTCTTGATCAAGGAGGCCGTTATATTTATGTGACCTGAAACCTGAAATGATATGCAACTCGTTATTACCGCCGAACTGCTTGTCCATGGTATTGAGATATTCGATCACTTCCCTGTCCATGTCGATTGTCTCATTCGTATAATGACAGCGCAGAAACCAGTTCAGGCTCTTGAGCGCTTCCGGGTCATATTCGCCAATCCGGTTCCGGTATGTGACCGACAGCTTTTCATGGGTATGGATGTTGTAAAGCGAAAGTTTACCCTCCGGCATTCCTGCGTCAAGGGGCATTCGCTTTGCCAGGGGCAATCCTGCGTCAAGGGGCATTATCTCTGCCAGGGCGGGTTTTATGCTGAAGAGCGACAGTGTAGTCGCCAGTGAATATTTAAGAAAAGACCTTCTGTTCGATGAAGAATGAAACATGTAAATGCTCCTGAAGTGTGATGAATTTGAGTCGCCGAGAATAAGACGGAAATTGTTGCGATACAATATAGTTACATAAATATAACAAATTCAGGAGGGGAAGGTCAACATTTCTCTGCACTGGTCGATCTTGCTGCAGAAACAAATGGCTACTTGATGGCTTCTCAAAAAGTCCATCTGCGGAAGGTCTAAGTGGTCTTAGTGCGAACGCTGGCGCGCCCGCACCAATAATTGCTTCGCAATTATACGTCACTGCGGCGTACTAAAATGTACGCCTCATTCCTCGGCTTTCACAAGCCTTGCATCTGGAGCTTTTTGCTTTGCCATCGTCATGGAAAGAATTTGCGAGTGGCAGGGAAAGGCTATCCTGACCATTAACGGGGGTGTTGAACATCGCAACTGTGCAGGTTTTACAGCGCCAGTTCCTTCGCCTGTTTCTTCAATTCGGCAATGGTCGCCGCGTAATCGCCGCTGCCGAACACGGCGCTCCCTGCCACGAAGACGTCCGCACCGGCGCTGGATATGCGGGCGATATTGTCGGTCTTGACCCCGCCGTCCACCTCCAGCTCGGTCTCCAGCCCCCTTTTGTCGAGCATGCCGCGCAGCGCGTGGATCTTGGGGAGGCAGGCCTCGATGAACGACTGGCCGCCGAAGCCGGGATTGACGGTCATGAGGAGCACCATGTCCAGTTCGTCCAGGACGTAATCGAGCAGGTGCAGCGGAGTCGCCGGGTTCAAGGAGACGCCGGCCTTTTTGCCGAACGATTTGATGAGCTGCACGGTCCGGTGGAGATGGTGGGTCGCCTCGGCGTGGACCACGATGAAATCGGCGCCGGCACGGGCGAACTCGGGTATGTAGAGGTCGGGGTTGGCAATCATCAGGTGGACGTCGAGCGGCAAGGCGGTCACCTTTCTGACCGCCTCCACCACCAGCGGGCCGATGGTGATGTTCGGCACGAAATGGCCGTCCATGACATCCACATGGATATAATCGGCACCGGCCTTGTCCACGGCCTGCACCTCGTCGCCCAGCCGTGCAAAGTCGGCGGAGAGTATCGACGGCGCAATCTTTTTCATTCTGACCTCCATACGCAAAATCAATTCAAGTCGTTTTCCGCAGCCGGGCGGCGAAGAAGCCGTCCATGCCCTGGCGGTGCGGCCAGCTCCGGAAAAAGCCATCTTCGGTGAAAAGATCGGTCAACGCGGGAAATAATAGTCTTAAATCTTCTAGCACAAAATCGCTCTTCTTTGAAAGAAAATCGGCAACTACCGCTTCATTTTCTTCAAGTGCCGTGGAGCAGGTCGCATAAAGGAGCGTCCCGCCGTCCTTGAGTAGATCTGCCGCGTTGCCAAGAATTGCCTTCTGGCGGGCGACCAGTTCAGCGATGTCGGCGGGCGTCTTCCACCATTTCCCCTCGGGATTGCGCCTGAGCACGCCCAGTCCGGAGCACGGAGCGTCCACCAGGATCCTGTCGTACTTCTCTTGAGCCGGCACCGGTTTGACGGCGTCGAGGATGGCGGTCGTAATGATGGATATCCCGAGCCGTTGCGCGTTTTCCTCGATCAACGCAATCTTGCGCCGGGATGTGTCAGCGGCGGTAATGGAGCCGCGGTTTTCCATGAGCTGGGCAATGTGGGTGGTTTTTCCTCCCGGGGCTGCGCATACGTCGAGCACCCGTTCGCCCGGAAGAGGGGCCAGCAGGATGGCGGCAACCTGTGACGATTCGTCCTGGATGGTGAAGAGCCCCTCCTGGAAACTCGGAAGCCCCACGAGAGGAGTGCGGGAGGCGATATTGAGGCCGTGCGGCGAAAAGCGCGTCGGCGTTGTGACGACCCCTTCGCCGGCGAGTTTTTCAATCAGCTCATCCCGGCCGATTTTCAGGGTATTGACCCTGGTCGTCAAAGGGGGTGCCCCACTCATGGCTTCCGCCAGCGCTTCAGCCTCATCCATGGGCAGTTGTCTGAGCCAGCTGCCGACCAGCCACAAGGGGTGGGAGTAACGGGCGGCCAGGTAGGCTTTAGTATCTTTTTGCCGGTCGGGATAATGGATAGAATCCCTCTCCCGGTCGGCCCGGCGCAGAACCGCGTTGATGTAGCCCGCGGCCCGGGGGGCCAGGGATTTTGCCAGGTTGACCGTCTCGTTGACGGCGGCGGATACCGGTACCCGGTCGAGGAAGAGCTCCTGGTACAGCCCCAGGCGAAGCAGTATGAGCACGCTCCTCTCCAGTTTGTCCGTCCTCTGCCGGGAAAACAGGTTGATTACATGGTCGAGGGTCCCCCGGCGGCGCAAGACGCCGTAGACCAGTTCGGTAAGGAGGCCCCGGTCCGGTCCCTCGAGCTTCCCCAGGGAAAGCTCCCGGTCGATGAGGATGTCGGCGTAGGAGCGCTCCTTCTCGATCCGGAGCAGAATGTCGAAGGCCGCGCGGCGGGGATTGGCGGTGCTCACATGAGGCCCCTCAAGAAACGCGCCTTTTCCGCAATCTCGGTGTTGCTCTTCGGGATTCCTTGTGCGGCGTACCAGCATGTACGCCTCCGCGTCATCCCTTGAGCGCCTTGACCTTGCGAAAAAATCGCGTTTCTGAAATCATAAACAAAAACAGCGCAGGTAAAACCCACGCTGTTTTTCTCTGAATCGACTTCTGTTCTCAGCCGATTTTACCGTATGCCATTTCTTCCAGCCGGCGCACCCGCTCTTCGAGCGGCGGGTGGGTGGAAAAGAGCGACATGAGTCCGTTGCCCGTCAGTGGGTTGACGATGAACATATGGGCCGTCGCCGCATTGGCCTGCATCGGTATTTGCTGATTGGCCATCTGCAGCTTCTTCAGGGCATTGGCGAGGAAGAGCGGGTTGCCGGTTACCATCGCTCCCCCCTTGTCGGCCTCGTACTCGCGGGCGCGGGAAATTGCCATCTGAATGAGCATGGCGGCGATGGGGGCTACGATCGCCAGGACCAGCATACCGAATACTCCTCCCCCTTCGTCGTCACGATCACGGCCGCCACCGAAAATGGCCGCCCACTGTGCCATCTGGGCCAGATAGGTAACCGCGCCGGCAATTGTGGCGGCAATGGAGGAGATCAGGATGTCCCGATGCTTCACATGGGAAAGCTCGTGCGCCATGACTCCCAGCAATTCGTCCCGGGTCAGGATGCGCATGATGCCGCTCGTCGCAGCGACCGCGGCGTGTTCCGGGTTCCTGCCGGTGGCGAAGGCATTAGGTGTGTCCGATGGAATTATGTAGACACGGGGCATGGGGATTGCCGCCTGAACGGCCAGCTGCCGGACAAGCCCGAAGAATTCGGGGTACTCGTTTTCGGAAACCTCCTGGGCGCCGTACATGGCCAGGACAATCTTGTCCGAGAACCAGTAGGATACGAAGTTCATCAAACCGGCCATCACAAGGGCGATGGTCATGCCGTTCCTGCCGCCGATGGCGCCACCCGCCATCACCAAGAGCACCGTCAACAGAGCCATCAGAAAAGTCGTGCGCAACGTATTCATTTAATTAACCTCTTCGCGGATTTTATAGCCATAATCAATTATCGCCATTTTCAGTATAATCATTGCCCGCCCAAACTGCAAGGGGTAAGAGACGTCGCCCGCCGCAAACAGGCGGCGCAGCGGTGGAAGGGAATATCGGCCATGGCTTGACTTGGAGAAGAGGTGCGTTACGCTTGATCCCAGATAACGATCATTACAGGTCGCGATTCGTACCGAGTTGCAATCAAAATGAGTACTAGGCGGCGAGGAAGGGGCGACGTAGGCGTACATTGTAAGTACGTTGAAGAGCCCCTGCCGAAGCCAACAACGTAATCGTTTGATTGCGACTTGGTATAAGACGGACGGGAGGAAACGCTATGATAAACTGGCTGTCGGAGATGTCAAAGGCCCTGGAGCGTGGTGTGGCAGAAAAGAAGCCCATCCTGCTCGATTTCTTCAACCCTGGCTGAATCGGCTGCAAACAGATGGGTGCGGTTACGTATCCCGATAAAAAGGTAACCGATTTTGTCATGGGGCAAATGGTGCCGCTGCAGGTCCAGGCGGACAATCCGCTGGCGGACGAATTCGGGGTCAAATGGACCCCCACCATCATTATCCTCGATTACCACGGTAAGGAACATCATCGGACCGTCGGCTTTTTCCCGCCCGAGGAGTTCATACCCAATCTGCTTCTCGGCATGGGGAAGATCGAATTCGACGGCGACAGGTTCGGTGAAGCGCTGCAACGCTTTGCCGGTCTCCTTGCCGATTATCCGCGGAGCAACGCCGCTCCGGAAGCCATCTACCTGGCCGGGGTAAGCGGCTACAAGAGCAGCCATGACGCCGCGCCGCTCAAGGAGGCATATGCAAAGCTGAAGGCAGAATTTCCGCAGAATGAGTGGACGCAGCGCGCACAACCTTACAGCCTTCTCTGATGGCTTCGCAAAAAGTCCATCTGCGGCGTTACGCTCAAGCCTCGTCACTGCGGCGTACTCATATGTACGCCTCATTCCTCGGCTTTCGCAAGCCTTGCATCTGGAGCTTTTTGCTTTGCCATCTCTGTCGCCATATGCTTTGAAAAAGGACGTATATCTTCCTGGTGCGAGAAGGAGGGGCTTTAAAAGCCCCTCTTTTTATGATAAACAAGCTGAAAGCTTCTCGATTAAGGAGTGAGCCTTTTGGACCATATCCTGTGGGGCATCATAATTGCCGGCGCCGTCGTCCTCTCCCTCGTCTCGGCCTGCCACGCGCTCCTGTTCAAGCGCGACCCGCGCGCGGCCCTCGGCTGGATAATCGCCTGTCTGACCATACCGGTTGCCGGGCCTTTTCTCTACTGGAGCGCAGGGATCAACAGGATCCGCCTCAGGGCACTGCAATGGCTCGAAAGCGGGCGCCGTCTGGCGGGTTGGGATGATTTCCCCGAGCGGCAGGGTAAGGCGGCCCAGTTTCATCCTGAGGGTGCGGAGCATCTGGGGGAACTGCGTAAACTGGCCGACCGAGTGGTCAGCACGCCACTAGTCAGCGGCAACCGCCTGACTCCCCTGGCGAACGGCGACAACGCCTATCCGGCCATGCTGGCGGAGATCGAAGGGGCGCGACACTCGATCACCCTGAGCACCTATATTTTCGACGGAGATACGGCAGGGCGCCGTTTCGTGGCGGCGCTCAAGAAGGCCGCCTTGCGCGGGGTCGAAGTGCGGGTCCTGATCGACGCCCTCGGCGAGAAATATTCGTGGCCGACCGCCCGGAAGCTTTTGCAGGGGTCGGCCGTGAAGGTCGGCCGTTTCCTCCCCCTGCGCCAGGGATGGTACCTGAACCTGCGCAACCACCGCAAGATCCTCGTGGTAGATGGCTGTACGGCCTTTACCGGCGGGATGAACATCGGCGACAGGCACATAATCGGGACGGGCGCCGGCAAGAGGCCGGTCGCGGACCTCCATTTCAAGGTGGAAGGGCCGGTTGTCGGGGACCTGCAAAGGGTTTTTCTGGAGGACTGGTATTTCGCCACCGGCGAACTGGTGACCGACAGGCTGCTCTTTCCTCCCCCGGCGCCGGCCGGCCCGGCACTGGCGCGGGCCATAAGCGACGGACCGGACAAGGAGTTCCGCAAGCTCAGCTTGATCATCAATGGCGCGCTGTCCTGCGCCCGGACGCGGGTCATGATTATGACCCCCTATTTCATCCCGGACAGGCCGCTGCTCTCGGCGTTCGTCACCGCGGCGCTCAGAGGGGTGGAGGTGTCCATCGTCCTGCCCGGGCTCAATAACCTCCCTTGCGTCCACTGGGCGGCACGGGCCTATCTCTGGGAGTTCTTGCAGCAGGGGATAAGGGTCTGGTATCAGCCCCCTCCCTTTGTTCATACCAAGCTTTTCCTGGTGGACGGCATCTGGAGCCTGCTTGGCTCGGCCAACATGGACCCGCGCAGTCTCCGGCTCAATTTCGAGCTGGACCTGGAGGTGTATGACGCTGAACTGACCGGGCAGCTGGAGCGGGATTTCATGGCCGCCGTGGCCCGCTCCCGGGAAGTGACCCTGGCGGAAGTGGATGGGAGGCCCTTGCCGGAGAAGATGAGGGATGGGGTGGCGAAGCTCTTTTCGCCGTACATGTGAGGCTCTTGCAAAACTATTGCGGGGCCGATCTGCTGTGTTGCCGCTCGCTCAAAGGCTCAACGTACGACCAGTACGCCTCGCCTTCTCGCTTGCTTGCGCCTTGCATATCGGCCTCCTCATGACGTTTTGCAAAAGCCTCATTTAGATTCTCTAGATTCTCTCACTTCAAGTACTTGTCTATCGCGACCATTGCCCGCTCCAGGGTCTCCTTGCTGTGTGCCTCCAGGGTCCAGGCCGCGTCGGGGGCGTATCGCTCCATGAGGCTGAAGAAGAGGTCGAAGTCAATGTTCCCGTCGCCGATGGCGCCATGATCGTCCTTGGTCCCGGAATTATCGTGGATGTGCGCCTCGGCGATATAGGGACCTAATTCTGCGAACCACTCTTCCATCCCTATCTTGACGAACAGGTTCCAGTGCCCGGTATCGAAGCAGTGACGGATAAATGGCGAATCCATCGCCTGGAAAAGAGCTTTCAGGGTGGAAGGCTCCTCCTCGAAGATGTTCTCGACCGCGATGACGCAATTGATCTTCGCCGCCCTTTCGACAATCTCCCGGAAAGTGTCGATGCTGTTCCTCAGCCAGAGGTCCCGCTGCTCGCCGTACCGCCAGCGATCAAAGCCGGGGTGCATTACTATGACCCGGGGCCGCAGGATCTCTGCGGCATCGAAGAGCTGATGGAAGCGGTGCAGGGTCGCCTGGCGGACCAGTCGCTCGGACGAGCCGGGGTTGAGGTCCGTGTACGGGGCATGCATGGTGGTGTGCAGGCCATTCCCGGCAAGGGCCGATGCTATCCCGGCCAATTCTTCCGGATCGAGGCTGTCGAATGCCTCGCCGGATATGTAAAGCTCCGGGTTTACCCTGCGCTCCAGGATCAGGGGCAGGTTCTGCTGCATAAACCAGTAGGGGACGTGGGCGAATACCCGGCTATTCATGGTGTTTGTGCTCTCCTTTGTGCTTGCCGATTATTTCCCCGGCGCACTCCGCGCAGCTGACCAGCTGCTCCAGCTTCTGGATGGCGGCGGGCTCGCCGAGGACGATCAGCGTGTCATTCCCCTCGATCTTGGTATGGGGGTTGGGGTTGAAGATCATCCTGCCGGATACCTTCTTGATGCCGATGATGATGACCCCGGTTTCCTTGCGAAAGCCGGAACTGACCAGGTTTTCCCCGATGAATCCGGAACCGGCTGGGATCATCAGCTCTTCCATCTGCAGTTCGAAATTTTCACTGCCGGTGGCGATCTCGATGAAATCGACCACGTTGGGGCGCAGGACGGCCTGGGCCATGCGGCTGCCGCCGATCAGGTAGGGAGAGATGACCTTGCTGGCGCCGGCCCGCTTCAGCTTGATTTCGGAACCCTCCTCGCCGGCCCGTGCCAGGATGAACAGGTCCGGGTTAAGGCCGCGCGCGGTCAGGGTGATGTAAACATTCTCCGAATCGGAGGTGACGACGGAGATGAGCCCCTTTGCCCTCTTGATCCCCGCCTTGAGCAGGGTCTCGTCATCGGTGGCGTTGCCATGCAGGAAGAGATAACTCTCCTCCTTCAAGGTTTCGATGACCTCGGGGCTCCTTTCCACCACCACGAACGGTACCGGTTTGGCGACGAATTCCCTGCAGATCAGGGAACCCATCCTGCCGAAGCCGCAGATGATATAGTGGTCATGCAGTGCGTCAACCATTTTTTCCACCTTTTTCCTCCCGATTATGCGCTGGAACTGTCCTTCAAACATGATCTGGGCAAGGCTTCCGACGATGTAGCCGATGACGCTCACACCGACGATAATGAGAAACATGGTGAAGAGCTTGCCGGCGTCATTGAGATCACGTACCTCCTTGAAACCGACTGTACTGAGGGTGATTACCGTCATGTAGAGGGAGTCGAGAAAGCGCCAGCCTTCTATTCCCATGTATCCGACGACCCCGAGGGTAACGAGCAGAGCCAGGATTATGAATGAGATTTTCAGGTGGCGGATGGGGTCCACGTACTCCTCCTATGGCTTCGCAAAAAGTCCATCTGCTGTGTTACGCTCAAGCCTTGTCACTGCAGCGTACTCATATGTACGCCTCATTTCTCGGCACACGCTAAGCCTTGCATCTGGAGCTTTTTGCTTTGCCATCTCAGTGGAGAAAATTTGCGAGTGCATTAAGATTACTATCTGAATCGTCGGATTTCAAGTTTTATTAATGGAATCGGCCCGTTGTTTGCGAAGGTCTCCATCCGTAACATTCCATCTGGTATGGGAAAGCTTGACAAAATCTGTATATTGTATACAATTTATCATCACCTTCTCCGGAGAATGATTAATGAAAAGGTCTATCGAAAAACACCAGACGCTGCGGGAGAAGATACTTGAGACCATCCGTGACGCCATAATTTCCGGGACCCTGAAACCGGGCGAGAAAGTGGCGGAACCTGAACTGGCCGAAAGGTTCGGCATCAGCCGCACCCCGATCAGGGAGGCTTTCCGGCAGCTCGAATCGGAAGGGTACCTGAAAGTCTTCCCCAGGAAAGGGGCCGTGGTGGCTTCTTTTTCCCAGCGGGACGTGGAAGAGTTCTATGCCATAAAAAGCATCCTTGAGGGGTATGCGGCGCGCAAGGCGTGCGAAAACCTTTCGCCCAGGGAGATCGAGAAGCTCCAGGCTATCAACGACAGGCTGCGTCAACTGGCCGCGGAGGGGGATGTTAAGCACTTCTTCAAGGTGCATAACAGCTTCCACGAGCTCTTTGTAAAAGCGGCGGACAATGAAAAGCTGACGGAGATGATAACCGGCCTGGTCGGCAGGTTCCAGCGTCTGCGCATAGCATCGCTGAGCGTGCCCGGGCGGATGGATTTTTCGGTCGGCGAGCATCAGAAAATAATCGATGCCTTCAAGAACAAGGATGCGGAACTGGTGGAGCACCTGGTGCGCGGCAATGCCGAGTACGGAGGGAAGGTCCTGGTGCAGGATGGGAAAGTGATAGTTTCCCTCAAACCGGACGGCGGGAAAGAGGCATTGCATGCGGATCTGTGAGAAGGCAGGCAGATAGGTAGAAGGTTGAAGGTTGAAAGCAATTCCATGTCCCTCCTCAAAAACATCCCCAAGGTTGACAAGGTTCTGGCCATGCCCCGCGTACAGGAGGCGCTCGACCGCCATCCCCGGCCGGTGGTGCTCCGGGCGATCCGCGAGGCCCTGGATGGGCTGCGCGGAGAGGCGAAAAACGGCGCGGCTGCATTTCCTCTCTCGGAAGAACTCCTTGTAGCGCGCTTCCAAGCGGAGCTGGCTGTTTTGACATCAGCACATCTGAAGCGGGTCGTCAACGGCACCGGCGTGGTAATCCATACCAATCTCGGCAGATCGCCGCTCCTGCCAAGTATCGAGAAATCTCTCAGCGACATCGCCTTCGGCTATTCGAACCTGGAATACGACCTGGCAAAAGGCGCGCGCGGCAGCAGGCATTCCCACCTGGAAGGGCTTCTCTGCGAGCTGACCGGCGCGGAGGCCGCTCTCATCGTGAACAACAACGCCGCCGCGGTCCTTCTTTCCCTAGCCTCCCTGGCGAACGGCAAAGAGGTCATCGTCTCTCGCGGTGAGCTGGTGGAGATCGGCGGCTCGTTCCGCATTCCAGACGTGATGGGGCAGAGCGGCGCGATCCTCAGGGAGGTTGGCACCACCAACCGGACCCATGCCGGTGATTACCGCGGCGCGGTCACTTCCGCCAGTGCTCTCATCCTCAAGGTCCATACCAGCAATTTCGCGGTGGTGGGCTTCACCGCCGGGGTTTCCGCAATCGGACTGGTGGAAATAGGGCAGGAATTCGCCCTGCCGGTAATGGCGGACCTGGGCAGCGGCTGCCTCGTGGAGCTGCCGGGGCTTGGCTGCCCCAGCGAACCGACGGTCCGTGAATATATACTGGCCGGTGTGGATGTGGTGACCTTCAGCGGCGA
>Ga0335079_10009866_pt1 | contig 10872 bp, 8 predicted proteins | sample Lox_Sample_33_FD_206719 | JGI IMG/M metagenome (GOLD analysis project Ga0335079, IMG submission 206719) | Soil microbial communities from Loxahatchee National Wildlife Refuge, Florida, United States - Lox_Sample_3.3 | ecosystem: Environmental > Terrestrial > Soil > Wetlands | place: USA: Florida... | reverse complement strand
TGACCTCGCCGCCGCTGGGGATCACGAACTGGGGGTCGGTGTGCCCGAAGTCGACGCCGAAAACCAGCGGGACGCCCGGATGGTATTCGGCGAGGGCGGCCAGCACCGCCTCGCGCTGACCGGCGGTGTAGCGCGCCTTATCGGCCGGCCGGTTCGGCTGCTCCAGTGACCAGGCCTTCGGCCGCGCCCAGATGACGGCGGCGAATCGCTGGAGCAGTCCCCGCTCCCCCATGCACATCAGGACGCGGTAGACGTAGCTCGCAGGCGGCAGCTCCTCGGAGGTCTCCAGGTACAGGACCGCCCCGGCGTAGCTGTCATCGGGGAGCAGGTACCGGCCGGTGCGGAGATGGAAGTCGATGATCTCCAGGCAGCCGCCCCACGCCGGGCCGGTCACCGCGACCGCCGGGCCGTGCCACGACCACCCCCCGGACGCGAACATGGCGGGCTCGCTGGCGAACGTCACCGGGTCGTCCCAGCTGCGCTCCTGATCGCCGTAGAGCGTGGGCGGCTCGAGCAGGCAGCTCCCCCGGGTGAACAGCGCCCGCTCCAGCGACTCGCGGGTGACCGGGCTCATCGCGGCCGGCCGCCCGAACTCGACCATGACCGCGCCGCCGTGGTAGGAGACCAGGCCGAGATTCCACAGAAACAGGTGCAGGTTGGTGTTGTCGCTGTACCCGAAGAACGGCTTGGGGCTGGCCGCCAGCACGCCCGGATCGAGGTGCGGGAGGACCTTTAGCTCGTCCTCTCCCCCGATGGCCGCGATGACCGCCTTGATCCGGGGGTCCGCGAAGGCGGCGTGGATGTCGCCGGCCCGGTCGGCCGGCGAGGCGCTCACCGCCCGGGTGGTGGGGTACTCGACGGGCACCAGCCCGAACTCTTCCCACAGCCGGGTCAGGCCAAGCTCGAACGGCCGCGGGAAGAGTGACGCCGAGCCCCCGGCAGGGGAGATCACCGCCACCGCATCCCCGCGCTCGGGCTTGTCCGGGTAGGTGAACCTGGGCGCCATGCCGTAACCACCGCTCCTTCCCGAACCACCGCTCCTTCCGGCCCCAGTCTGCTCCGGTTTCCCGCGCCCGCCGAACGGATTTTGCGCACCGGCACGGGGCTGGCACCAGATCACCCGGCGGGCTGGCGCAGGCCATACTGGGCAGATGAGTGAGCACGCTCACGGCACCGGTCACCCGTTCGACAAGGATTCCTGGGACGAGCGCTACCGCAGCGCGCCGCGGATCTGGAGCGGTGACCCGAACCCGCAGCTTGTGGCCGAGGTCGCGGGCTGGCCCGCCGGCCGGGCGCTGGATGTGGGATGCGGCGAGGGAGCCGACGCGATCTGGCTCGCCCAGCGGGGATGGGCGGTGGTCGCGGCCGACATTTCCAGCGTCGCGCTGGAGCGGGGCGCGCGGCACGCCCGCGACACCGATCCGCAGGTGTCCGCGCGCATCGAGTGGCGGCAGGTGGACCTGCTGGCCAGCGCGCCCGAGCCGGGATCGTACGATCTCGTCTCGGCGCAGTTCGTGCAGCTGCCTCCGGAGCCGCGCACCCGGCTGTTCACCGCACTGATCGCCGCGGTCCGGCCCGGCGGGACGCTGCTCGTGGTCGGCCATCACCCGTCGGATCTCGCCACCGGCGCGCACCGCCCGCCGATGCCTGAGGTCTTCTACACCGCGGACGAGATCGCGGCGCTGCTGGACCACTCCTGGACGGTGGACGTCAGCGAGGCCCGTCCCCGCCCGGCGAGCACCGCTGACGGCGCCCCGGTCACGGTGCACGACGCCGTCCTGGTGGCCACCCGCCGGGCCGGCACCGGCCCGCCGCCGTGAGCGCGGCAGCTGACGGCGGCCGCGGGCGCCGTCATCAGACCAGCGATTGCAGTGTCGCTCGCGCCCCCCGCTGGTGCAGCGAGGCCAGTGCGGACCGGTAGCCGGCGGCAAAACGCTCCTCGTCAGCCAGGTCCCCAAACAGGTCACGGTTGGCAATGAACGCGTCGGTGTCATCGCGCTGGCAGCGGGCGAGTCGCGTCAGGCTGCCCGCGAGCCGGTCGACTACCTCGATCGGCTCGCCCTGCTCGTCGACTCCTTCGGCGTAGCGTGCCCAGCTCGCTATCACCGCGGCCGATCGCCTGATCTCGCCGCCGGTCGCGAGCTGCTGGCGGATCACCGGCAGCAGCCACTTGGGGATCCGGTCGGAGCTTTGCGCGCACAGGCGGGCGATGGTGTCGCGGACCTGCGGGTTGGAGAAGCGCTCAATGAGCGTGTGCTTGTACCCGTCGAGGTTCACCCCGGGCACGGGCGGAAGGGTCGGGGTGGCCTCTTCGTCCATGTAACCGAGGAGGAAGGCCCGGAACAGCGGGTCCTGAGCGGCCTGATGCACCAGCCGGTAGCCGGACAGGTAGGCGAAGTAACACATGGCCTGGTGACTGCCGTTGAGCAGCCGCAGCTTCATCAGCTCGTAGGGCTCGACGTGGTCGACGAGCTGCACCCCGGCCTCCTCGTACGGTGGCCGCCCATCGGTGAAGGCATCCTCAAGAACCCATTGTGTGTAGGGCTCGCAGACGACCGGCCACCGGTCGTCGATCCCGAACCGCTCCCGGATCTCGGCCCGGTCGGCGTCGGTGGTCACCGGGGTGATGCGGTCGACCATGGAGTTGGGGAAGCGCACCTCGCGCTCGACCCAGTCGCCGAGTTCCAGGTCCTGCAGGCGGGCGAAGGTGGTGAACACACTCCTGGTCAGGTGACCGTTGCCCTGCAGGTTGTCGCAGGACATGACCGTGAAAGGCGGGAGACCCTGCTTACGGCGCCGCCGCAGCGCTTCGGTGATCAGGCCGAACGTGGTCCGGGGAACCGCGTCAGGCTCGAGATCGTGGATCACGTCCGGGTTGTCCAGGTCGAACTCGCCGGTGACGTCGCTGATGTTGTACCCGCCCTCGGTGATCGTCAGCGACACGATGCGGGTCGTCTCCGCGGCCATCTTCTCGATGACTGCCTCCGGGTCGTCGGGCGCGAACAGGTACTCCACCAAGGACCCGATCACCCGTGGCTCGTATGTGCCGTCACTGTGCTTGAGGACGAGCGTGTAGAGGCCGTCCTGTGCGTCCAGCGCCTGCTTCATCTGCCGGTCCGCCGGCATGACCCCGACACCGCAGATGCCCCAGCCCAGTGCCGCGCCCTCGTTCATGAGGCTGTCGTGGTACATCGCCTGGTGAGCACGGTGGAAGCCGCCGACGCCGAAGTGGACGACACCCGGCGTGACGAGGTCCCGGTCGTAGGCCGGCACCGGCAGCCGGCCCCGCCAGTACGCCAGCGTTCGTCCGTTGAGCGGTTGCGGCGCGACAGTACCGGATATGCCGTGCCGCCCGGGGTCAGCCGGCAAGGCGGGCGCCGGTCACCGGATGGAAGGCGAAGACGTCATCGGTCTGAACGTGGAAGGTCACCCCTTGCCCCTGGGCCGGGGGCCTCCGCCCTTCGGCGCGGGCCACGACCGGGTCCCCAGCCCCGGCGAGGCGCACGTGCAGCAGCGCGTCGGCTCCCAGCTCCTCCACCAGCAGCACCTCGCCGCGCAGTTCCCCGGATCCGTCTGCCAGGTGCAGGTGCTCCGGGCGGATGCCGATGACGAGCTCTTTCAGGCCCGCCTGCTTAGCGGCGGCACCGGCCGCAGCCGGCAGAGGGAACGTTGTGCCGCCCAGCTGGACGCCACCGTCGGTGAGCGGGACAGTCTGCAGGTTCATCGCGGGCGAGCCGATGAACCCGGCGACGAACTGGTTCACCGGGTTGTCGTAGAGCTGGCGCGGTGTGTCGCATTGCTGCAGCCGGCCCTCCCGCAGCACCGCCACCCGGTGGCCCATGGTCATCGCCTCCACCTGGTCGTGGGTCACATAGACCGTGGTGACCCCGAGGCGGCGCTGCAGTTCCGCGATCTGGCTGCGGGTCTGGACCCGCAGCTTCGCGTCGAGGTTCGACAAGGGCTCGTCCATCAGGAAGACCTTGGGCTCGCGCACGATGGCCCGGCCCATGGCCACCCGCTGCCGCTGCCCCCCGGACAGCTGCTTGGGCTTGCGGTCGAGCAGTTTCTCGTCGAGGTCCAGCAGCCGGGCGGCCTCCCGCACCCGGCGGTCCCGGTCGGCGCGGGGCACGTGCTGCATCTTGAGGGCGAAGCCCATGTTCTCGGCGACGGTCTTCTGCGGGTAGAGGGCGTAGTTCTGGAACACCATCGCGATGTCACGGTCCTTGGGCGGGACCTGCGTGACGTCCCGCTCGCCGATCTCGACGCCGCCGCGGTCGATGGGCTCCAGGCCGGCGAGCATGCGCAGGGCGGTGGTCTTGCCCGAGCCGGAGGGCCCGACGAGAACCATGAACTCGCCGTCTTTGACGTCCAGGTCGAGCGCGTCGACCGCGGGCGGCGCGCCCTTGCTGAATACCCTTGTCGCCGACAGGTACCTCACATTGGCCATCGGGGACCTCCGTTGCTAGCGGTGCGGGATCTGTGCGCGCGGCGGGCCGGGACCGGGGCGGTCGGCTGCGGCCCGCTCACTTGATGGCTCCCATGGACAGCCCGCGGACCAGCGAGCGCTGGGCCAGCCAGCCGATGATGATCACCGGGATGGAGGCGATCAGCGCCGCCGCTGACAGGTGCGCGATGTACAGCCCTTCCTGGGGCACGGAGCTGATCAGGAACATGGGCATGGTCGCGGCGTTGGTGACCGTGAGGTTGAGCGCGAGGAAGAGCTCGTTCCACGCGAAGATCATGCAGATGAGCGCGGTGGACACCAGCCCGGGCGAGATGACGGGCAGGATTACGCTCCCCATCTCCCGGACGCGCCCGGCGCCGTCCAGCCGCGCCGCCTCAAGCAATTCGTTAGGCACCTCGAGCATGAAGGATCGGATCATCCAGATCGCGAGCGGCAGGTTCATCGCGGTGTAGAGGATGATCAGCAGCCCGAGGCTGTCGAGCAGGTGCGCGTGCAGGGCGATGACGTAGAGCGGGCCGATCACGGCCACGATGGGCAGCATCTTGGTGGAGATGAAAAAGAACAGGCCGTCGCGCCAGGCCCTGACCGGGTACACCGACAGGGCGTAGGCGGCGGGGACGCCCAGCAGCAGCACCAGGACCGTGGAGCCGACCGTCGCGATGATCGAGTGGACCAGGAAGGGGCCCATGCCGGTGATGGCCAGCCGGAACTCCGCCAAGGTGGGCTTGAAGATGAACTGGGGCGGCCAGGTCTCCGCGGCGGATTCTGGCTTGAACGCGGTGATCGCCATCCACAGCACGGGCGTGAAGAACGCCAGCGCAACCGCCCATGCGAGGACCGCCCAGCCCACGTTCCCTACCCACCGGGGAACCCGGCGCGGTCCCGGCCGTGCCGTCGTGCTGGTCATGCCCGTGCCTCCTCGAACTGGAAGACCCTGGCGAACATCCGCAGCGCGAACGAGGCGACGATGATCGTCAAGATGACGGTGACCACGCCCGCCGCGGCCGCTCCCCCGACGTCGAAGGCGTTGTTCACCTCTTGGTACAGGTAGAAGGGAAGGTTGGTGGTGGAGGTCCCGGGGCCGCCGTTGGTCATCAGCCTGACCGCGTCGAACACGTTGACCAGGTAAATCGAGCCGAGCAGGATCCCGAGCTCGATGTAGGGCCGCAGATGCGGCAGCGTGAGCTCGCGGAACGTGGCCAGTGCCCCGGCGCCGTCGACCTTCGCCGCCTCCAGGGTCTCGGTGGGCTGGCTCTGCAGGCCCGCGAGCACGATCAGGGTCATGAAGGGCGTCCACTGCCAGATCATGACCACGATCACCGAGCCCAGTGCGTGCGTGCTGAGCCAGGCCACGTGATGGACGCCGAACGGCGCCAGCAGGTAGTTCAGCAGCCCGAAGTTCGGGTCGAGCATCGGTCCCGCCCACACCAGCGCAGCCGCCGCCGGCATGACAAGGAACGGCGTGATGACCAGCGTCCGGGCCACGCCGCGGCCGAAGAACTTGCGGTCAAGCAGCACCGCCAGGGCGACGCCCAGGATCATGGCGACGATCACGGCGGTCACGGTCATGACCACCGATCGCACGAGCGAGCCCCGGAAGGTCGGGCTGGTGAACACCGTCTTGTAGTTGCTCAGCCCGGTGAAATGAGCGCCACCCGGCTGGTCCCAGAAATAGTTCTGGAAGCTGTACCAGAGCGTCACCACGAACGGGATCTGGGTGACGACCACGACGTAGATCAGCGCGGGCAGCAGCGGCAGGCGGCGCAGCCACCGCTCACGGCGGCCCATCCCGCGCGGCAGGACCTCGGTGCGGGGGGGTACCGCGAGGTCTTCGACTACTGTCACTGCGAACTCCCCTCATGACGTACCGGGCCGATGGGGCCCGGCGTCTCCCGGGCCCCATCGCGCGGGGTACTGCTAGCCGCCAGACAGCTGCTGCGGGGTGTACTGGGAGGCATCGGCCTGGCTCGTCTTCAGCGCCTGGCTGACCGACTCCGTGCCGGCGATCGCGCCCGCGATCTGCTGGGCGACCTGGACGCCGAGGCTTTCGAACTGGGGGATGTCGACGTACTGGATGCCGACGTAGGGAACCGGGTGCAGGGTGGGGTGCAGCGGGTCCGTCGAGTTGATCGAGGCCAGGGTGATGCCGGCGAACGCCTTGGCGGCCTTCTGGTAGTTCGGGTCGTTGTAGAGGGAGGTCCTGGTGCCGGGCGGCACCGCGGCCCACCCGTACTTCTTGGCGACCAGCTGGTCGTAGGACTTCGACGTGGCCCAGGACACGAACTTCCAGGCGTCGGCCGAGTTGGCGACACCCTTCGGGATGCCGAGCGCCCAGGTCCACAGCCACCCAGAGGACTTGGTGAGGTCCACCGGGGCGAGGGCGTACCCGGTCTTGGCGTAGATGGACGGGTAGCTGCCCGCGATGGAGGTCGCCGCCACCGTCGCGTCGTACCACATCGCGCACTTGCCCTGCCCGTACAACGTCAGCAGCTGGTTGAAACTGTCGTTGGCGGCGCCGGGCTCGCCGTACTTGCGGACGAGATTGACGTAGAAGTTGGTGGCTTTGACAAACGCCGGCGAGGTGAGCTGGGGCTGCCAGTTCATGTTGAACCACTGGCCGCCAAAGGTGTTGACGACCGTGTCGAGTGCGGCCATGTTGTCGCCCCAGCCCGCGAGGCCACGCAGACAGATCCCCGAGACCTGGCCGGGCTTGTTGAGCTTGGCCGCGAGGCCCTGGATCTGCGCCCAGGTCGGGTGGGCCGGCATGGTCAGCCCGGCCTTGGCGAACAGGTCCTTACGGTAGAACATCATCGACGACTCGCCGTAGAACGGCACCGCGTACAGGTCGCCCTTGTAGGACAGGGACTTCGCGATGGGCGGGAGCAGGTCACTCGCGTCGTAGCTGGAGTCCTTGGCGATGAACTGCGTGGACAGGTTCTCCAGCCAGCCGTTCTTCGCGAACAGCGGCGTCTCGTAGGGGCCGATCATGATGACGTTGAACGAGTTGCTGTGCGTGCTGACGTCTTTTTCGATCGCGGCCCGCAGGTCGCCTTCGGTGTAGGTGGCGAACTTGACGTGGATGCCCGGGTACTGCTTCTCGAAGACAGACTTGGTCAGCGGCTCCATCTGATTGGTGATCAGCGGATTGGACACCACGGCCACGGTCACCTCGCCAGGGGCGTTACTGCCACCTGAGCCGCTCGAACAGGCGGCCGCCGCCAGCATGGCAGCTCCGCAGCCGACGGCCGCGAGCGCGCGGAGCTTGAACCGGGACAAACTCATGAATGAACCTCCGCAACGATGAGAATGGGCGGCTGGTGAGGAACCGGTCAGGACCCGGGAAGGTCAACCCCCGGGGGCTGCTGACAGACGGGCAGCCCGGGCCTCGCTGATTCTCATGAGGAACCTCCTGATCGCCTGCCTGCTGTGGGCTATGCTCATTTGAGCTAGCGATGCTCATCTGTACGATCACACAGTGATCCCGGTGCTAGGCAAAGTCAAGGAAAGCTGCAAATATGAGATCTAAGCGCTCAAATGAGCGGCTAGCTCGGCTTGACTGGAGGGGGCATATGGCCGGGTTGTCGGCCGATCGGCCGTCAGAGGTGGTTCTGGCCGCCCGGGTGGCGCGTCAGTTCTACCTCGAGGGCGTCTCCAAGGTTGATATCGCCGACCAGCTGGGCATCAGCCGGTTCCGCGTCGCCCGGCTGCTCGACTCCGCCCGGGAAAGCGGGATGGTGCGCATTGAGATCGGGCTGCCTGGCGGAAGCCTGGACGCAGGGCTGTCGGCCGAGCTGTGCTCGGCCTACGGGCTCAAGCACGCCTTTGCGTTCGACTTTCCCGACCACGATGAGCCGGCGCTCCGCCGCCGCCTGGGTGAGGCGGCTGGCCAGGCGCTGATGGATCTCATCACGCCCGGCGACGTCCTCGGCATGTCCTGGTCGCGCACGCTCAGCGGGCTCGCGGCCGCGCTCACCCAGATGCCGCCCTGCCCGATCGTCCAGCTGACCGGGGCGGTGCCCCCGCCCGACGGAAGGGACCTGCTCGACCTTGTCCGTAGCGTCGCCCGCATAGGCGGCGGTCCGGCGCATGTCTTCTACGCGCCGATGATCCTCGACGATGCCCAGTCAGCCGCCGCAATCCGCCGCCAGACGGACATCGCCGAAGCCTTCGCCCTCGTGCCGTCCGTGACGATGGCCCTGGTGGCCATCGGCGCCTGGGCGCCAGGCCTGTCAACGATCTATGAAGCCGTTACACCAGCCGAGCGCGACGCTATCGCCCGCCTTGGGGTATGCGCCGAACTGGCCGGGGTGTTCATCGGCGAGGACGGCAAGCCCGTCGATACTCCGCTGGACAGCCGCATGATCGTGACGCCAGGCTCGGTGCTCGAGCGGATCCCGCTCGTACTCGCAGTCGCCTTTGGCGTCTCCAAGAGCGCCGCGGTATGCGCCGCGATCCGAGGAGAAATGGTCCATGGCCTGGTCACTCACACCAGTCTCGCCCGCGCTCTGCTCAGCCTCAAGGACCGGTGAGCCGACCCGGGCCGGGCGGCAGGCGCTCCCGGAAGATGGCCCGCTGCCCGGCGGCACCGCCAACCGTGGTCTCGTCATCCGCGTTGGCGACACTGTCCAGCGGCCGACCGCGCCCTGCTGGCCCGCCACCCATGCGCTGCTCGCCCACCTCTCGGCTGTGGGCTTCGATGGCGCTCCGCGGGTCCTTGCGGTCAACGCCACCACCGAGATGCTGACCTATATCCACGGAAAGGCCGCGGTCCCGCCCATGCCCCCGGACACCCTCACCGACGCAGCCCTGATCAGCATCGCCAGGCTGCTGCGCAGCTACCATCGGGCGGTGCGGTCCTTTGACCCGGCAGGCTACCGATGGCCCAGGGCCATCCCGGACAGTTTTCGCACGGGCCTGGTCAGCCACAATGACGTGCACCCGGCGAACCTCGTGTTCCGCGACGGCCGGGCCGTCGCACTGATCGACTTCGATCTCGCCGGGCCGGGCAGTGCCGCCTGGGATCTGGCTGCCGCCGCGCGCAACTGGGTGCCGCTGCAAGATGACCAGGACATCGCCGACTGCAGGCAAGGCCGCGCGATCGAGAGATTCCAGATCTTCATCGACGCCTGCGAGCTGACCCGCGCCGAGCGCCGGCATGTAGCCGAAGCGGTGGTCGCCAATCACGACTGGACCTACGCGATCGTCACCGAGGCCGCCGCCGCCGGGCACCAGGGCTTCGCCGACTACTGGCACAAGGTGATGGAACCAACTGCCCGGGCCCGGCGCTGGTGCCTGCGGCATCAGCGTGACCTGCTCGCCGCGGCGCGCTGAGCCATGGGCGGCGCCGCGCATCTGATCGACCATCACCCCCGCGACAGTCACCGGCCGGGACTGGACCGCGCAGGCGCGGGATCAGACCCGCGACCTCTGCGCTTGGCGGTACGCCCGCCCTCAGCGGGTGAGGAACTCGTTCATCGTGGCGACCTGGGCGTGGTCGCTGGTGAAGGCGAGCTCGGGCAGGCCCCAGTCGTCTTCGATGGTGCGCAGCATGGAGTAGTGGTTGTAGGGGGTGCTGCTGGTGAAGTGACGCGGGCCGCTGGGGTCGATCACGATCGCCGGAACCAGCGCGCCGCCGTAGAGCCCGCCGGGCCAGGAGGTGCTGATGTCCGGGTCGCCCGCGGGCAGGATCGGCGAGTCGCAGCAGCCGGCCGGGGAGTCCCAGCCGCCATTGACCGCGTTGCCGGTGTAGTCGCCCTCGTCGGCGACGATGAAGATCGCGCTGTGCTGCGTCCACGCCCGGCTCGACATGATCATCGTCACCGCGCTGTGGACGAACGCGTCGGCGTTCTGCTTCAGGCGCACGTCGGCCGGATCGTCATTGACGGTGTTGTACGGGCAGGGTGTCTCCGGGTGCCCGGCAATGGTGTCGTACACGCCGCCATGCATGTCGTTGCACTGGTCCGGGACGATGTACACGTACCGGGGCGCGTGGCCGCTGTTGAGGTCCCCGGCCAGGTCGGTGTAGGGCTTGATGTCGGCGACCCGGGCCGGGTTGTCGCGGATGTCGGTGAACAGCGCGAACGGGTTGTGCTTGGACGCGTACAGCGGATCGGTGCTCGATGGCCAGAAGTCGGTGAGCGGGTCGGACGCTGGCATCGCCTCCATATAGGCGCCCCAGCTGATGTGGGCCGCCTCCAGCTCGTCGACCAGGTTGGTGTGGTCGAACCTGTTCGTGGCGAGATCGGTGTTGACCCACCAGTTCGACCCGCTGATCATGGCGACGTAGTTCGGCTCGCTCGGGTGCGTCACCCCGTAGTAGTCCGTGGCCTGGCCGTACTGGTGCGCCAGCGACGTGATGTACGGGGTGTTGGGGTCACCGATGACACTCTGCTGGGAGTGGTTCTCCA
>Ga0335079_10009865_pt1 | contig 10873 bp, 6 predicted proteins | sample Lox_Sample_33_FD_206719 | JGI IMG/M metagenome (GOLD analysis project Ga0335079, IMG submission 206719) | Soil microbial communities from Loxahatchee National Wildlife Refuge, Florida, United States - Lox_Sample_3.3 | ecosystem: Environmental > Terrestrial > Soil > Wetlands | place: USA: Florida... | reverse complement strand
CCTCGCTCGACAAGGCGGTGTTCGTCATGAAGGTCATTGGCCCCTTAAGTCCGCCGTGAACCCGCTCGAGGCTGTATCCGTTGTGCTGGCGCTCGCGTACCTGCTGCTGGCCGTGAAGCGCAACCGCTGGTGCTGGGTCGCCGGTGCGGCAAGCTCGGCGATCCTGATCTATCTCGCCGCGCGCGCTCGCCTGCCGATGCAGGCGGGCTTGAACGGCTATTACGTGCTGATGTCCTGCTACGGGTTCTGGCATTGGTCGCGCGATGCCGCAGCTACAGAGCGCCGCATCAGTGTCTCGCCGCTGCCGCTCAATGTGGTCGCCTGTGCCGCGGTCGTGATCGTGAGCCTGCTGACGGCGCACTGGCTCTCGATGCAGACGCGTGCGGCATGGCCGTATCTCGACTCCCTCACCACCTGGGCGAGCCTGTATGCCACCTGGCTCACGGCGCGGGTGAAGCTCGACAACTGGATCTGGTGGCTCGCGATCGATTCGCTGCTCGCGTATCTGTTCGCCGTTCAGGGGCTGTACCTGGTCGCATTGCTGATGGTGGCGTATCTCGGTATCGCAATCGCTGGCTACTTCGCGTGGCAGAAGTCCTACCGGCTGCAGAACGTACCCGCCTGAACCGGGAGCGCGCGCTCGCGCACGTCCCGGGATGCGAGACGGGCGCGCCGCCGCTTGAGTTGCGGGCGCTTCACGGCGGGACGGCCAATCACAGCTGGCTGGTGCGCACCCGCCAGGGGCGCTTCGTGCTGCGCGTGCACTCCGCCAGCGCGGTTCTGGGTGCTGACCATGCGCGCGAGGCACTGCTGCAGTCATGCGCGGCCGCAGCGGGACTGGCCCCCGCGCTGATCGCAGTCGACCCGCGCGGTCGGTTCATGGTGTCCGAATTCGTGCGCGGAGCGCGCTGGAACGCGACCGATATGAACGAGCCGCGCCCACTCGCGCGCCTGGCGCGCCGGCTTGCGATGCTGCACTCACTCACCGCTCCGCGGGCTCGCAGCTTCGATCCCGCCGCGCTGGTGCGAGCACACGTCCGGCACCTTGGCGGCACGCGTGATCGTGAAGTCGCACGCCTGCAGCCGCTCCTCGCGCGCGTAGCGCCCACTCTGCGGATGCTGGCAGCGTCAAATCGGGCGCGCTGCATGGTTCACGGCGACCTTCACCACAGCAACCTCCTCGGTCGTGGCCGCCCGCGCCTCGTCGACTGGGAATATGCAAGTGTCAGCGATCCGATTTTCGATCTCGGCTGCCTCACCGCGTACTACCCCGCGGCCGCCCGATATTCCGAGCTGCTGCTCGATGAGAGTGGCCTTGCACAGAGCGCCTCGGTCGAGGATCTGCGGGCGGCGAGCTGGCTCTACTGCCTCCTGAGCTACCTGTGGTACCGGCGCCTGCGAGAATTCGGACCAGTGGGCCGCACCGTTCGAGCGCATGAGCGCACGCTACTCGCGCGGCTGATCTGAGCCGCGCGTGCGCCGCGCTGGCGTGCCGGCGGCCGGACCGGCACACTACAAAGTCTTACCCTTTGGAAAGCAGGACCGGGAGCGGATGCATGCCGTTGTTGAAGGTGGTGGATCGGGATGGCGTCGAGCACGATGTCGAGGCGCAGGCGGGTCTGAAGGTCATGGAAACGCTGCGCGAGCTCGACTATGGCGTCGCTGCCATCTGCGGCGGCATGTGCTCCTGCGCGACCTGCCACGTCTATGTCGACCCGCAATGGCTGGAGCGGCTGCCGCCGCCCATGTCGGATGAGCGCGAGCTCGTCGGTGACCTGACCCACCATCGCGCGAATTCGCGCCTGTCGTGCCAGATCGAGTTCACCGACGCCCTGGCTGGTCTCAAGGTCACGATCGCACCGGATGACTGAGCACGCATGAGCTGGTTATTGCTCACCACGATTGCTGCCGGCGCCGTCATCGTCGCGCGCCTGTACGTCATCCTGCGCAAGTCGCGCGCGGTGCCGAACAGCGACTGGGATGCGCAGATGATCGAGCGGCTGCGATCTCAGGGCTCGGATCCTTTTCAGCCCCACGATGTCGATTTCTTTTTCGCGCTGCCGACCGAGGCGGCCTGCGAGACGGTCCGCAAGCAGCTGCAATTCGAGGGCTTTGCGGTCGACGTGAAGCCGGTGCCCGACAGCAGCGAGCAGCCGTTCAGCCTGCATGCCACCAAGCCGCTGCGGTTGTCGGTTCCCTCGATGCGGGAGTTCAGCCGCCGCTTCGGCGAGCTCGCGACGGCGCAGGGCGGCCGTTACGACGGCTGGACTGCCGGCGTCGTGCAGCAGCACACGCCGGGCTGGCGCATCCGCTAACGCTTCTCGGTCTGCTTGCGCACGGCTTCGGCCGCCGCGGCGATCGCCGCCGGGTCCCCGAGATAGCGGCTGCTCAGCGGCTTCAGTGCAGCGTCGAGCTGATACAGCAGCGGCACGCCCGTCGGAATATTGAGCTCAACGATATCCGCCTCGGAGCGGTTGTCGAGCATCTTCACGAGCGCGCGCAGACTGTTGCCGTGTGCGGCAACGAGCACGTTGCGACCCTGCGTGAGCGGCGGCACGATCCGTTCGCGCCAGTAGGGCAGCACGCGGGCGAGGGTGTCCTTGAGCGATTCGGTCGCCGGCAGCAGCTTCGGATCGACGTTTGCGTAGCGTGGATCGAAGCGCGGATGGCGCGGATCGTCGGCCGAAAGCGGCGGCGGCGGCACATCGTAGCTGCGCCGCCAGAGTTTCACCTGCGCCTCGCCATGACGCTCGACGGTCTGCGCCTTGTTCAGTCCCTGCAGCGCGCCGTAGTGCCGCTCGTTGAGCTGCCAGGACCGCTCCACCGGAATCCACATGCGGTCCATCTCATCGAGCATGATCCACAGCGTGCGGATGGCGCGCTTCAGCACTGAGGTGAAGGCCAGGTCGACCTCGATCTTCTCCGCGAGCAGCTGCCGTGCTGCGCTCAGCGCCTCGACACGGCCCACGTCGGACAAATCCACGTCGGTCCAGCCGGTGAAGAGATTCTCCAGGTTCCAGATGCTCTGGCCGTGGCGCACTAGGATGAGTTTTCCGGGCATGGGCTGCTCTTGATTGATCGCGGGGGGTCACCCCTAGCATAGCAGCCCGGTCAGGCGAGCTTGCGCACCGATTCGAGTCCGACTGACAGCGTGGCGAAATCCGCGGTGCCGGCCGCGCGCATCTCCGCGAGCATGTGCAGCCAGTGCTCGAGCGCCTTGCCGCCCGCAGCCACCCAGGCATCGATTCGCTGCTCCAGCGTCCGGCCCGAAGCCGTCGCCAGCACATGCGCGAGGATGGCGCGATGGCTGCGAAACACCGCGTAGCGCAGTTCGGTGCGCGCGATCGCCTGCCAGGAGCCTTCCACCGCGAGCCGCTCGACCTGGTACTGAAGCCAGTCGAGCCCGATCCGCTCGCCGAGCAGGAAGTAAGCGCGCGCGGCCTGAGGGACCGGGATCCGCTGCTCGCGCGCAAGTCCGACGATGTCGAGCGCGGCATTCAATGCATCCAGCCCCGCCACGCGAGCCGCAAGTGCGCCCGGCACGCCGGCCGCATCATATTGGCGCTGCGCAGCCTCGAAGTGCTCGCGCCACAAGCCGGTGAGAGCTTCCTCGATGCCATCGGCAAGCTGGCGCACACCGCCGCCGAGCTCGGCCACGGCCTGCGCGATCTTCAGTTCCTCGCTGCGCCCGTGCAGCAGCCAGTAGGTCACGTGACGCAGCAGCCGTCCGGTCTCATACATCATCGCGTACTGCAGCTTCGCGGCCACACGATTGTCGAGCGCTTCGATCTGATTCCACAGCGTGCGCATGCCGAAGATCTCGCGCGCGGCCGTGTATGCGCGCGCGATGCGCGCAGGGTCCGCGCCCGTATCCTCCTGAGCGCGCAGGACGAAGCCCGGTCCCATCCGATTGATCAGGCTGTTAGCGGTGGAGGTGACGATGATTTCGCGCCGCAGGCGGTGGCGCGCGATGGCTCGGGCGAAGCGCGTGCCGACCGCGGCGGGGAAGTAGCGCACCAGCTCGCGCGCGAGGAACGGGTCCTCGGGCACATCGGACGCCAGCAGGTGATGACTCAGCCAGATCTTGCTGTATGAGAGCACCACTGCAAGCTCGGGGCGCGTGAGTCCCATGCCGCGCTTGCGCCGGTCGGTGATGTCGTCGTCCGTCGGCAGGAACTCGATGGCGCGGTTGAGATCACCGGAACGCTCGAGCAGCCGGATGACGTGCTGCAGCTCGGCGAGGCGTGCCGCGGACTGCAGCTCGAGCGTGCTCAGCGCCTGACTCTGCAGATAGTTGTTGCGCAACACGAGCTGCGCCACATCGTCCGTCATGCTGGCGAGCAGTTTGTCGCGGCTGGTGAGCCGGAGTTTTCCGGCCTGCACCACAGGATTGAGCAGGATCTTGATGTTCACCTCGACATCCGAGGTGTTCACGCCCGCCGAATTGTCGATGAAGTCGGTGTTGAGCCTGCCGCCGCGTTGCGCATACTCGACGCGGCCGCGCTGCGAGAATCCGAGGTTGCCGCCTTCGCCGACCACTTTCGCAGCGACTTCAGCGCCGTTGACGCGCACGCCATCGTTGGTGCGGTCCCCGATCTCGAGATGACTCTCAGTGGTGGCCTTGACGTAGGTGCCGATGCCACCGTTCCACAGCAGGTCGACGGGCATCTTGAGGATCGCCCGGATCACATCCTGCGGCGTTGCGCTGGCAGCACTCAATCCCAGGAGCGTCTGGATTTCGCGCGACAGCGCGATCGATTTCGCGCTGCGCGTATAGATGCCGCCGCCGCGCGAGATGAGCCTGCGATCGTAGTCCTCCCAGGATGAGCGCGGCAGCGCGGCAAGCCGCGCGCGCTCGGCGAAGCTGCGGCGCGCATCCGGTGAGGGATCCAGGAAGATGTGCTGGTGATTGAAAGCCGCGAGCAGGCGCGTGTGGCGCGACAGCAGCATGCCATTGCCGAACACATCGCCGGACATGTCGCCGATGCCGCTCGCCGTGAAGTCGCTGCGCTGGATGTCCACGCCCAGTTCGCGGAAGTGCCGCTTCACGCACTCCCAGGCCCCGCGCGCGGTGATGCCCATCTTCTTGTGGTCATAGCCGGCGGAGCCGCCGGAGGCGAACGCATCGCCCAGCCAGAAGCCATACTCGGCGGAGATGCCGTTGGCGATGTCCGAGAAGGAGGCGGTGCCCTTGTCGGCCGCGACCACCAGGTAGGGATCGTCGCTGTCGCGGCGCAGGACGTGCGCCGGGGGCACGATGCGGCCGGCGACGATATTGTCCGTGACATCGAGCAGGCCGCGCATGAAGGTCTGATAGCAGGCGATGACTTCGCGCTGCAGCGCCTCGCCGCCGGTGGCCGGAGGGCGCTTGACGACGAACCCGCCCTTCGCGCCCATGGGCACGATGACCGTGTTCTTGACGTTCTGCGCCTTCATCAGCCCGAGCACCTCGGTGCGGAAATCCTCCCGCCGGTCGGACCAGCGGATGCCGCCGCGCGCGACGCTCGCCATGCGCAGGTGCACCGCCTCCACACGCGGGCTGTAGAGGAAGATCTCGAACTTCGGGCGCGGCAGCGGCAGATCGGGGATGCGCTGCGGATCGAGCTTCAGTGAGACGTACGGCTTGGGCAGTCCGCTCGCATCGGGTTGAAAGTAGTTCGTGCGCAGCGTCGCCTCGATGACGGTGAGGTAGGCGCGCAGAATCCGATCCTCATCGAGACTGCGCACCGCATCGAGGCTCGTGCGGATCGACGCCGCGAGCCGCTCGGTGCGCGTGCGCGGGCGACGCGGCGCCGCCGGATCGAGCTGCAGCGCGAACAGGCGGTACAGCGTGCGCGCGATCGAGGCGTTGGCCGACAGCACGCGCTCCATATACGCCTGGCTGAACGCCACTCCCGTCTGCAGCAGGTAGCGGCAGTAAGCGCGCAGCACGACGATCTCGCGGGCACTCAGATCGGCGGCCAGGAGCAGGCGGTTGAAACCGTCGTTCTCCACCTGGCCGCGCCATACCGCGAGGAACGCCTCGCGCAGCCTGGCGTCGATCCGCTGGATGTCGATGCGCGTGCCCTCGCGGTGCTCGAGCTCGAAGTCCTGGATCCAGGCGGTGGCTGCACGCGGCCAGGTGAGCTCGTAGGGGCGCTCGGCGATGACCCGCAGCCCGAAGTTCTCCATCATCGGCAACGCATCCGAGATCGGCACCGGCTCGCCGAACTTGACGATCTTCAGGTGCACGCGCGAGGCGATCTGCCCGGGCGGACGGTGCACCGCGAGGCGCAGCGATTGCGGGTCGGCATCGAGCGCCTGCAGATGCGCGATATCGGCGATCGCCTCGGCCGGCTCCACATCCTCGGTGTAGGCTGCCGGAAAGCCCTGGGCGAAATGACGTGCGGTCGCAAGCGCCGCGGGCTCGCTGATGCGCGCCGCGAGCAGCTCGCCCAGCCGGTCTTCCCAGGTCGTGGCCGCAGCATCGATCGCCTGCTCGAGCGCGGCGATGTCGACGCGGCGGCGCGCCGGGCCTTCCGAGCGCACGACGCTGTGAAGCCGGGCGAGCGTGGATTCGGAGAGCTGAACCTGGGTTTCCACATCGCGCCCGCCGAGCGCTTCGCGCAGGATCGTCTCAATGCGGAAGCGAACGGCGGTGTTGTAGCGGTCGCGCGGCACGTAGATGAGGCAGGAGTAGAAGCGCTCGAAGGCATCGCGGCGCACGAAGACGCGCACCAGATCGCGCTCGTACAGGTTGACGACCCCGCGCACGGTGTGCACGAGCTCGGCGATGCTCGCCTGAAACAGCTCATCGCGCGGATAGGTCTCCAGCACATGCTGCACGGCCTTGGCATCGTGACTGCCCGGTGCGACGCCGAAGCTTTGCGCGACCTCGCGCACCTTGTGTCCGAGCACCGGAATATCGCGCGGATTCAAGTGATAGGCCGACGATGTCCACAGCCCGAGGAAGCGGTGCTCACCGGTCACCGTGCCGGAGCGATCGAAGATCTTCACGCCAACGTAATCGAGATAGGTGGCCCGGTGGACGGTCGAGACGGAGTTGGCCTTGGTGACGATGAGCGGCACGCGCTCGCGGGCGCGCTGGCGCAGCTCGCCGCGCAGCCGCAGCGATGCGGGCGGCGGCACCCCGCGGCGCGGCGAGTGCAGGATCCCCAGGCCCGATTCGGCGAGCGGGGTGAGAAGGTCCGAGCTCTTGCCGCGCTTCAAGCGGTATTCGCGATAGCCGAGGAACGTGAAGTGATCTTCCGCCATCCACTTGAGCAGTGAGCTCGCTTCGCGCACCTCGGCATGCCGTACGCCTGCGATGCGCCCTTCGATCTGCGCGGCGAGCGACAGCGCCTTGCGCCGCATCGCGCGCCAGTCCTGCACCGCTGCATGCACGTCGCTCAGCGTCGTCAGCAGCTCGCGTCGCAGCTCTGTCAGATTTCCGGGTTCAAGCTGACGGTCGATCTCGAGCATCTGCCAGGACTCGCGGCTCGGATCAGCCGGCGCGCCGAGTGCGCAGCGGGTGAGCTTGCCGCGCGCATCGCGCTCCACGCTCAGCACCGGATGAACGATCAGGTGCACTCCGATACGGGCTTTGCTGAAGACGATGCCGAGTGAGTCCACCAGAAACGGCATATCGGCGGAGACGCTGAGTACCAGCGTGTTCGGGCAGCTGTAGCCGTCCTGCGCAGGGCTCGGGGTAAAGACATGCACCAGCGGTACGCCCGGCGGGCGGGTGTGGCCGAGGGCGAAATGCTCCAGGGCAACGGCGGCGAGAACGCCGGGATCGCGTGCCGCGAGATCTTCCTCGTCAACACCGCGGTAATACGCGCGCAGGAAGGGCTCCCAGCGGGCCCGCGGCGGGCGCCGGCGCGCGCGCAGGCGCGCTGCCTGCACGATGCGCTCGATCAGTTTCAGGCGTTTGGCCGGAACTTCACCGAACATCGCTGTTCCCTGGCCGAAGCGAAGGCGCGCGATTATACAGGTGCGCTAGGAGCGATGCTCACGAGCCAGGTAGTCCCGGGTCTGCATCTCATTCAGACGGCTCGCGGTGCGCCGGTATTCGGCGCGCAGCCGTTCGCCGCGATACAGCTCACCCGCGGGCGCCGCGGCCGAGATCACCAGGATCACGCCGTGATCGTACAGCTCATCGATGAGCGCGATGAAGCGCCGCGCGGCATCTTCGCTCAATGCATCGAGCACCGGCACGTTGGCGAGGACGATCGACTGATATTCACGTGCAATCTCGATGTAGTCATCGGTACTGCGCGGACCCATGCACAGCGAGCTGAATTCGAACCACGCGGCCGTATCGCCGGCGCGCACCACGGCGATGCGACGGCCCTCGATCTCGATCGAGCCGCCCTCCTGCGGATGCTCGGTGAGCTCGGCGAAGAGCTCCGTCAGGCGCGCATTCGTCTGCTGGGTATCGCAGCTGGAGAGATAGGTGCCGGCGCTCGCCAGGCGCCGTAGCCGATAGTCGACCGGGCCGTCGACGGCGAGCGGCGCCGTATGGCGCTCAAGAAGCGCGATCGCTGGCAGGAAGCGATCGCGCTGCAGACCATCGCGGTACAGCTCGGTCGCCGGCACGTTCGAGGTCGTGACCAGAGTCACGCCGCGGCGGAACAGCTCGGCGAGCAGCGTCCCCAGGATCATCGCATCCCCGATCTCGCTCACGTAGAGCTCATCGAAGCACAGTATCTGCGCCTCGCTCGCGATCCGCCGGGCAAGGATCGCGAGCGGCGAGGCGCGCCGGTCGAGTCCGGCAAGGCCGGCGTGCACGTCATGCATGAAGCGGTGGAAATGCCGGCGCCGGCGCTCGGGGAAGGGCAGGCTGCGGTAGAACAGATCCATCAGCCAGGTCTTGCCACGGCCGACCCCGCCATACAGATACAGACCACGCTCGGGCTCGATGTCTCGGCGATGGCGCATCCAGGCCGTCGAGCGGCGCCACGGCGTGTGCTCACGCGCGTGGCGCTCGATCAGCCGCGAGCGCAGCGCATCGAGCTCGGCTACCGCGGCGAGCTGCACCGCATCGTCCTGGAAGCCACGCTCGCGCAGTTCGCGCACATACAGCTCGCGTACCGTGACGCTGTGAGGCTGGGTCATGCGCCGCCTCAGCTCTGCAGCTCGGGCAGCGCGGCGAAGTACGCAAGCGCTTCGGGGTTCGCCAGCGCATCGGCATTGCGCACGGGTTCGCCGTGGATGACGGCGCGCACCGCGAGCTCCGAGAGCTTGCCTGAGAGCGTGCGCGGCAGATCGGGTACGGCGATGATCTTCGCCGGCACGTGTCGCGGGCTCAGCGTGAGCCGGATGGTGTCGCGGATCTTCTTCTGCAGCACCGGATCGAGCTCAACGCCCGGCTGCAGGCGCACGAACAGAACGATGCGCACGTCCTGCTGCCACTGCTGACCGATGGCGAGGGATTCCAGGATCTCGGGCAGCCTCTCCACTGCGGCGTAGATCTCGGCGGTGCCGATGCGAACGCCTGCGGGATTGAGCACGGCGTCCGAGCGGCCAAAGATGACCACGCCGTCGTGTGCGGTGATCAGCGCGTAGTCACCGTGATGCCACACGCCGGGGAAGCGCTCGTAATAGGCGGCGCGGTAGCGCCGGCCATCCGGATCGTTCCAGAAGCCGATCGGCATGGACGGGAAGGGCGCGGTGCAGACGAGTTCACCCTTGCGCCCGCGGACCGGATGGCCTTGCTCATCGAACACGTCGACGCGCAGCGCAAGTCCGCGGCACTGCATCTCGCCGCGGTACACCGGCAGCAGAGGACAACCGAGCAGGAAGCAGCCGACGAGGTCGGTGCCGCCGGAGATGGAGGACAGCTGTACATCCTCTTTCACGTCGTGATAGACGCTCTCGAACGCCTCGGGCGCGAGCGGCGAGCCCGTGGAGAGAATCGTGCGCAGGGCCGGCAGCTCGAGCTCGCGTGCGGGCTTGAAGCGGCTCTTCTGGATGGCGGCGAGGTATCGGGCGCTCGTACCGAAGATCGTGATGCGCTCCTCCTGTGCCACGCGCCACAGCGCTCCGGGATCCGGGTGATAGGGTGAGCCATCGAAGAGCACGAGCGTAGAGCCGACGGCGAGGGCACTCATCAGCCAGTTCCACATCATCCAGCCGCAGGTGGTGAAGTAGAAGATGCGGTCGCTGCGCTTCAAGTCCGTATGCAGCACGTGCTCCGCCTGGTGCTTGAGCAGCGTGCCGCCGACCCCGTGGACGATGCACTTCGGCACGCCGGTGGTGCCGGATGAATAAAGAATGTAGAGCGGATCGTTGAATCCGACGTATTCGTAGGCAAGGGGGCCGGCGGTCGCGCTCAGCTGATCGAATCGGGCGGCATCGCGCAGGCCCGCGAGCGAGGGCGCAGCGCTCAGATAGGGCACCACCACGAGGTGCGTGACGCTCGGCAGGCTCGCAAGCGCCGCGGCGGCGGTGGCGAGCGAATCGATGGATTTGCCCGCATAGCAGTAGCCGTCTGCGACGAACAGCACCTTGGGTGCGATCTGGCCCAGCCGATCCAGTAGCGCAGGCACGCCGAAGTCGGGTGAGCAGGAGGAGAACACCGCGCCCACGCTTGCCGTTGCGAGCATGGCGATGCAGGTCTCGGGCAGATTCGGCAGCACGGCGGCGACGCGATCGCCGCGACGCACGCCGATCTGCCGCAGCCAGCAGGATACACGCGCGACTTCCGCGTGCAGCTCGCGAAAGGAGAGCGCGCGGCGCTCACCGCGCTCGTTGCGGAACACGATAGCCGGCTCGTCATCGCGGAAGCGCAGCAGGTTCTCCGCGAAATTGAGCACGGTGTCGGCAAAGAATCGTGCGCCGGGCATGCGCTGCGGGTCAGTGATGGCCGGCGCGCTGCCAAACTGTGCCCGCA
>Ga0335079_10009862_pt1 | contig 10874 bp, 10 predicted proteins | sample Lox_Sample_33_FD_206719 | JGI IMG/M metagenome (GOLD analysis project Ga0335079, IMG submission 206719) | Soil microbial communities from Loxahatchee National Wildlife Refuge, Florida, United States - Lox_Sample_3.3 | ecosystem: Environmental > Terrestrial > Soil > Wetlands | place: USA... | reverse complement strand
GACTTCCATCCTGGCGCTGAGTGCTTTAGGCCCGGAGGCAGCACCGCTGTGCGCAGAGCTGTTGCCTGTCGCTCAGAATCCCCACACGAGTTGGTGGGGAATGCTGTCGCTATTGGCCATCGGGACCAACTCCATCCCCACTCTGGCCCGGATTTGCGAGAGCACCAACGCTCCAGTGCGAACCGAGGCCGTCTTGATGATGAGCATGATCGCGAGTATGCCCAGGCCGGGGTTTTCCTGGGGCTGGCAAAAGGCACCGGTGAATGGCCGTCCGTTGTTCGGCTTGGGCTGGGCAGTGACCGGGGCTGATGTCAACGGTATAGCAGCATTGCTGGAGCATCCAGACGCAGCAGTTCGGCGGGCGGCTGCCGAAGCCCTCGGTCTTTATACTCGGCCTCCGTACAATGCCGAAGCCAAAGCGGCAGTCCCGGCGCTGATGCAGGCCATGAGGGACTCGGACGTGAGTGTGCGCTTAGCGGCTGGGACAACCCTCAAGAAGATAGACCCCGAAGCCGCCGCCAAGGCGGGTGTAGGCGACAACCCCGACAATGCCGATCACGACTGAGAGTTCAAGGAGTGCGGAGGCCCGACTTGGCTGACCATATTCGCGCATATCGTTTGGCCCCAGCGTGGCCACGCGGTTCTGCTCGGCCTGAGCGCTGGCGGGGTTTGAGATCGGGCTTGCAATGCCCCGGCAGAGGCGCAAAGTCGAAGCGATGGCGATGAAGGGTCAAAGTCCAGCGTGGTTGCTTGGCAAGATGCTGCCGTTGCTCCTGCTCTTGGTTATCCCCGGCATGGCAAAAGCCCAATATGGTTACACGAACGGCTTTCTTTTCTTGACCAACGGCGGCGAGATCACCATTGAGGGATACGACGGCCCCGGCGGTGATGTCACCATCCCGGACACGATCAACGGCCTGCCTGTGACCGGCATCGAGGGCCAGGTGTTCGGGAAGAACACTAGCCTGACTAGCATGATGATAGGCAGCAACGTCACCAGCATTCCGCATGGGGCGTTCATCAACTGCACCATCCTCGCCAGGGTGACGATAGGCAACAGTGTCACCAGCATTGGGGACTCGGCGTTTTGTGCGTGCAGCAGCCTGACCACCGTCACCATTCCCGCCAGTGTCACCAGCATCGGCTACGAGGCGTTCTACTGGTGCGTGAGCCTGACCAACGTCACGATAGGCAACGGCGTCACCAACCTTGGGGACTCGGCGTTCTATGGATGCAGAAGCCTGCGCAGCGTCACCATCCCCAACAGCGTTACTTCAGTGGGAGACGGAGTGTTTGAGTATTGCACCAGGCTGACGACCATAAGCGTGGATGCGTCTAACCTGTCCTATAGCAGTGTGGACGGGGTCTTATTTGATAGGAGCCAAACGACGCTTATCCAGTACCCGGAGGGCAAAACCGGGGGCTACGCAGTTCCGAACGGTGTAACCAACATCAGGGCCGGGGCGTTCGCCTCCTGCACCAGCCTGACTAACGTCATGATCCCCCAAAGCGTCACTTACGTGGGAGATGGCGCGTTCGAGTATTGTACTAGCCTGACAGGGATAAGCGTGGCTGCGTCCAACCTGTTTTACAGCAGTGTGGACGGGGTCTTGTTTGATAAGAGCCAGACGACGCTTATCCAGTACCCGGAGGGCAAAGTCGGGGGCTACGCAGTTCCGAACAGCGTCACCAGCATCAGGGACTTGTCGTTCGCTAACTGCTCTAGCCTGACCCGCGTTACGATAGGCAACGGCGTGACCAGCATCGGGGACTCGGCGTTCTGCTGGTGCACCAGTCTGACCAACGTTACAATTCCCGACAGCGTCACCAGTATCGGGGACTCGGCGTTCACTGACTGCTACTGCTTGACCGGCGTTTCCATAGGCCACGGCGTCACTAACATTGGCTCCCAGACGTTCGTAAGGTGCGCCAGCCTCAGCCGCGTCACGATCCCCAATAGCGTCATCAGCATTGAAGGCGGGGCCTTCTGGGATTGCTTAAGCCTGACCAACGTCACGCTCGGGAGCGGTGTGAGGAACATCCAGATTGCTACGATGCGGTTCCCCGCTGAGTACCCGTTCGGCGGATGCATTCGACTAACGGAAATAGCCGTGGACGCACTGAACCCATCCTATAGCAGTGTGGATGGGGTCTTGTTCGACAAGAACCAGACCACGGTCATAGAATGTCCTGAGGCCGAAACGGGAGGCTTCACCATCCCGGAAAGCGCTACGATCATCGGAGATTTTGCATTCTTGAACTGCAAGCGACTCACCCACGTCACCATCCCCCGCAGCGTCACCAGCATCGGGGACGGTGCGTTCTTGGGCAGCAGCCTGACCAACGTAACGATTCCCAATAGTGTCACCAACATCGGAGACTTTGCGTTCGATGGCTGCACCAGCCTGACCGGCCTGACGATCTACAGCGTTAGCGGCATCGGGGCGGATGCGTTCTCTGGCTGCTCCAGCCTGAGAGGGGTCTATTTTCAGGGTAACGCCCCGTATGTTAGTGGGGATGTGTTCGACGGAACCGCCAATGCGACCGTTTATTACTTGCCGGGGACCACGGGCTGGGGTCCGACGTTTGGCGGTCGTCCGGCTTTGCTTTGGAATCCGCAGATGCAGGGGATCGTTCTCCAGCCCAAACAATTCCGTTTCACTATTACGGGTACGACCAATATCCCTATCGTGGTGGAAGCCGGTACCAACCTAGCGACGGGGAACTGGACCCCCCTGCAAACCGGCATGCTCACCAACGGTTCGATGCCTTTCGGCGACCCGCAGTGGACAAACTATCCCGCCCGTTTCTACCGCATTCGCTCGCCGTGAGGGATGCGCATAGGCGCTGGCCCCGCGTCGCCGGGCCGTTTGGCTCGACGCCGCGCTGGCGGCAGCGCCCAATCCAATGGCAGAGCCTTCCACTGTAAACATTTGACAGTTGGTCGTTGAAAATGACCATTACTGCCATGCCACCTGCCGACAGCTTGGTTCTGCCAAACTATCTGCGGAAAAGCTTGCTATGCGGCGTCGCCTCGGCCATTCTGCCAGCCACTTCCGCATCTTTGAACGGTGCCGCCAAGCGAAGCTTACGCACAAGCAACCGGCAAGGATTGCCGAAGCCACCAATTTGAGACTGTCCGCTTTCGACATGACACTCTTCGTGCAGCCCTAACGACTTTTCAGGTGACCATCCGCTCGTACATTAAGCCCCGTAAATCCAACAGGCAATTCGCTTGATGCGAGCGGTTGTGTGCTTCGGCACCAAGCTCAAGGCTCGGCACTGGGCCAGTTTCGCCAGGGCGGCGCGGCTTCACACTTCGTGCGGTAGCGGGCAGCCAGACCGCCGTTACCCTGGCCAGCGTCAATGTGCCTGTTCGCGCCGCTGGTGGTCTCCGCCAATGCGGTGAGGCTCAACCCGTCGTCATTGACACCACGACCGAGTGGATGCCTCTGACCTCGAAAGTCGAAGTTCCTGTGGGGCAGCCCGCGAACATCAGAGACGGACAATGCAGGTCACTCCTTCATCACCACGAAACACGCGAACTCCCCGTCCATCGGCACGTTGAGCAACGGCCCGACTGCCCTGCCGGTGAGGACGGGCTGCCCGAAGAAATCCAGTGGATTGAGCAACCGAAACTTGTCGCCAGGTTTGAGCAGACTCGGCACATCCACCGCCACGGTAGCCCGTCTCTCCCAGTTGAACACCGAGAGATTAGCCCGGCGGGGATTGTACTTGTTTAGGCGCAGGACGACCTTCGCCCCGCCGGGCGGCGCTTCGTTCCCCGCCAGGATCAGGTTGTCCTCCTTCACCACCCGATGGAATCGGTTGATGCTCAGGCCGGAGTCCACGAGGAGGTTGCCCCGCACTTCGCAATCCTCGTTGGTGGGCGCGTCGTACCCCAGTTGCACGGGCGCACCGTAAAAGTAGTTCGTCAGCACGCGGATGCCGTGGCTCGGCCTGCCCCCACCGAGGAGAAAGGTGTGCGCGTTGTAAGCGATGTTCCCCTCGACCAAGTAGTTGTTTACGTCGGCACGGCTGGAGCCATAGGCATGGAGCGTGTAACCATAGCCCCCAGTAAAGATGCAGTCGCAGATGGCCTTGATGCCCTCGTCGTTCTGCGTGTAGATCGCGTGGCCGTGGCCACGGTCGGTGCCCGCCCAGCCGTTGTCATAGAGGATGCAGCCGTAAATCTCGCTGTCCTGGGAGTCGCGCCACCAGCTTACGCCCTGCGTGTTATCGTGGATGATGAGGTTGATGAACTTGCAGTTTCTGCCACCCGAGACATTTAGCCCGCCCCACGGACGGCTCACGTTCGCGTAAGTCGGGTCGGGCGCAACCGGAGATGATGGACGTGGCTCGGAGACGACGAGTTCCAAATCCCAAATCCACAGATCAGTGGCAGGCGGCTGCACGTTCAGCCCGCCGTCAATGGCGGCGGGGAACTGGACCCCCCTGCAAACCGGCATGCTCACCAACGGTTCAATCCCCTTCGGCGACCCGCAGTGGACCAACTATCCCGCCCGTTTCTACCGCATCCGCTCGCCGTGAGGGATGCGCATAGGCGCTGGCCCCGCGTCGCCGGTCCATCTGGCTTGACGCCGCGCTGGCGGCAGCGCCCCGTCTGGCAGCACGACCTCAACTGTAAACTTTGGACAGTTGTAGCGTGCTGCCGAGAGTTGGTTCTCTGGTCCCTCGTCGGAAAGGCTGAGGACGGGGCCAACGCCGCCCGGAGCCGCGCCGAGGAGCGTGATGCCTGTCCTCGTGAGCCAGGGCGCGCTACCTCTGCCGCGCTCTAACAGGGCCACAGACTGGGATTTCCGCACCGAACTTTCTGTGTGCGATTTCTCGTTTGGCGGGTGCTATATCATGGATGACCTATGGCCGACGATGGCACATTGCTGCGAGATTACGCTCAATCGGGTTCGGAAGAGGCTTTCGCCGAACTCGTCCGGAGGTATATGGACCTTGTTTACTCGACCGCTTTGCGAGCTGTGAACGGGGACGAGCCCCTGGCCAAGGATGTCAGCCAGAGCGTATTCATGGATTTGGCCCGGAAAGCCTCCAGCTTGTCCAAGCGTTCGGTACTGAGCGGCTGGTTCTACACCAGCGCCTGCTTCGCCGCCGCCAAGGCGGTGCGCTCCGAACGCCGCCGAGAGGCTCGTGAACAGGAGGCCCATGCCATGCAGGAGCAAATCAGCAGTACCAGCGAACGCACGGATTGGGACAAGATTCGCCCCGCCCTTGATTCCGCGATGCTTGAGTTGAGGGACTCCGACCGGGAAGCCCTGCTGCTGCGCTACTTTGAGCGGCGCTCATTGGCTGAGGTCGGGGGCAGGCTCGGCCTGAGCGAGAATGCGGCCCGGATGCGCGTTGGGCGGGCGCTGGAGCGCCTGCGCGAGCGTCTGAATCGACGGGGCGTGACTTCGAGCGCAGTCGCATTGGCACTAGTGCTGGGGCATCATACGGTGGCGGCGGCTCCGCTGGGCCTCGCAGCCTCCATCACCGCCAGCACTCTGGCCGCTGCGGGTACTGGGGGCAGTTATTCTCTTCTACATCTGATAACTATGAGCAAAGCCAAAACCATCCTTATTGCGGCGGTTGTCGCGGCGAGTGCTACGACCCCCATCATCATCCAGCACCAGGCTAATGCCCGGCTGAAGGCGCAAATCGAGGCGCTACGGTCGCAACTGGCGGCAGCAGCTCAATCGCCGCAGACGGATGGTGCGGCGACCGACAGCGGCGAGTTGGAGCGACTCCGGCGCGAGAATGCCGACCTGCTTCGCCTCCGAGCCGAAGTGACCACCCTTCGGCAGCAGGTGGCCTCCCTGCCCGACAATCAAAACGACCCGAACGCACGGGCGAGGTCGCTCAAGCAAGCCGCAGAAGAAGCCGAGGGAAAGGCGCTCTTGGCCAAATCACCGGAGATTCCCCTAGTGCCCGCCCACTTGTGGGCTAACGTCGGGTACAGCACCCCGGCGGCGGCGCTTCAAACGCTCAACTGGGCGATTGCCAACCGGGACACCAACGCCTTTGCCAATTCGCTCGTCTGGGACGCGCAAGCCAAGGCTCGGGCCGAGGCGCTGTTCGCCGCTGCGCCGGAGTCGTCGCGCCAGAAGTATGGAACCGTGGACGGCGTGATGTACGACTGGTGGTTGAACAACTCCATGCCGATAGCCGCCGGGAGAGTGCTGTCCCAGATGGAAGAAGGTCCAAACGAGGTCACCTTGCTGGAGCAGCACATGTACACCGACGGGCGGGTGCGGGAGAACACAGTCCAATTCCAACGCGATGAGAATGGCGGCTGGCGTCAGGTGATTCCACCGGAGTTGATGCCCAAGCTGGAGGTAGTTCTGAATAATTCTTCAGCAACAACTCCCACAGGAGGCAGGTAACCAGTCTCATAGCCTCCCCGGTGTTGGGCCAGCGCCGCCGGGATGGCCCAGCCTGACGCTGCGCTGGCGGCAGCAGACAGCCCGGCGGCGCAACGTCAACTGGAAACCATTTGTAGTTGAACATGCGGAACCGTGGCGGATTGACGGTAGCTTGTTCCGAACTTAGCTTATCCGACTCATGGCCACCTTTTCTGAGCAAGCACCGAGCGTTTCTTCGACCGGCTCAAGCTCTCGTGCGGTCCGATTGGCACGCCTGCTCAAAAAGGTTGCCAAGGTGGGGGTTGTTGTAGTCGGTTCGGTCGTCGGCTTGGTTGTCGTTGCGCTGGCCATCACTGGACTGCTCAGCGCAGACCGCATTGAGATTCCCCCAAATCATCTCGGCCACTACATCAACGTCAAAGGCGAAAAGATTAGGTACTATCAGACCGGGACCGGGCCGGACATCCTGCTAATCCACGGCCTGCCGGGGCTGGTTGAAGATTGGAAGCCGATTTTTGACGCCGCCGCCGGGAAGTACCGCGTCACGGCTTACGACAGGCCGGGGCATGGCTACAGGGCGGCACCCAGTGATTACACACTGGCGCATAATGCCGATGTTGCCCTTGGTCTGATCGATCAGTTGCAGTTGAAGGATGTCATCGTAGTTGGGCATTCCTACGGCGGTGCAGTTGTGCTGGCAATGGCGGTGCGGAATCCTCCCAAGGTGAGAGCGTTCGTATCGCTCGCCGGTGTCACCGCCCCTCACCCGGAGGGTTTGAACGTGCTGGACCCGGTACGGCTACCCTTGGTCGGTCGTGGTCTGGCGACGGTTGCGTCCCGTACTATGGGCCAAGGCATGGTGCGTGCGGGAATGAGTAATTCGTTCAGTCCCGATGAGACGCACCTGACCAGTGAAATACTGGATGAGAGAGTGTCCGTGTTTCTTCAGACCAAGGTGATTGTTGCTCTAGCTCGCGAAGTGGCATCCTTCAACCATGACCTCGCGGTGGTGGAGCCGGGGCTTGCCACCATTGGCAAGCCGCTGTGCTTCATCCACGGCGAAAGTGACAAGCTGGTCCCCCTCACTCAGGTCAAAGCGTTTCACGAGCGGTTCCCCTCGACCAGCCTCACGGTTCTCAAAGACACCGGACACGCCGTTCCATTCGCGCACCCGGAAGCTGTCATGTCTGTCATAGACTCGTTGAGGAAATGACGCTGCTACCCTCATCGCGCTACAGGCGGATCGCTGGAAGGCGAAGGTGGGCGGAGGATGAACTCGCGTGCGGCCTTGCGGTGCAGACCAATGTCACGCCCGGTAATGAATCCTCCCCCTGAACCCGTCCACGAGGAAGGCGTGCTTCAAACCAGCGACGGCGTTCGCCTGCACGCGCAGCATTGGAGGCCGTCCATCGACCCAAAGGCCGTTGTCTGCATTGTTCATGGCGGTTTGGAGCACAGCGGACGTTACGCTCATGTGGCAAAGGCACTGGGCGATTCCGGTTATCTTGCGGCAGCAATTGACCTGCGAGGACATGGCCGGTCAGAGGGTCGGAGGGTCTTTGTTCGCAGTTTCGACGAGTACCTTAACGACGTGCGGTGTCTGCTGGGGGACTCGACCACGAAAGCTCCAAATCGGCCTGTGTTCCTGCTCGGCCACAGCTTGGGAGGGCTAATCGCAACGCGGTTCGTCCTCGTGGACCGTCCGGCTCTCGCAGGGCTGGTCCTGACGGGACCATTGTTTGAGTTCGGCTCCGGCATTTCGCGGGTGGCCCGGATGCTCGCAGGTGTGCTGAGCAAGCTGTTTCCGGCCATGATCCTCGCCAACGCCGTGGACACCCGGAAAATCTCGCGTGACCCGGAAGTCGTCCGCTCTTACTTAGCAGACCCGCTGAACCCTCATGGAGGGATGCCGGTGAGGACGGGCACTGAGGTCATGCGGGTGATGGCGGAAGTGAATGCTCGAATGGGGGAAGTGACCGTTCCACTTCTGATTATCCACGGCACGCGTGACGGCCTCGCGCACCCCGCTGGCAGCGAACGTCTCTATTCTCGCGTCGCCTCGACTGACAAGACCCTCCGGCTCTGCGAGGGGTTGTTCCATGAGGTACTCAACGAACCGGAACATCATGCCCTGCTAGCGGATTTGGTGATATGGCTCGACCAGCATGCCTCTAAGCCACGCTGAAGCAGAATGTACAATTTACTGGCGCAGCTTGCGGTGAGGACGTACCACTTCGCCGACTGCTTGACCTGCGTCGCGTTGTTTGGCGATGCCAGCAAGTGGCCCTGCTGGGCTGCGGTCTTCGCAGTCGGCCTGGAATTGGCGATGCTTGTTTCCGCCGCCGAGTTGTCGTAGGTATCGTTGCACATGACCCATCCCATTAGAAGCGCTGACAAGGAAATCCCAGGTCCTCAGTCAGGGACTTGGCTGGTTCGCCGCCGCCGAATCGCGGCTTTCGCCGAGGATTCGGTAGGGCTTTCCACGCGTCTGTTCACAGAGTTCGGCCCCATCGTCGCTCTGACTCGGAGGCACGGGGAACGTCTTTACTCCCCGCTGGGCGAATGCCCAGGGATATTCCTCAGCTACGGTTCGGAAGCCTTTAAGCAGGCGGCCAATCGCCACGACACTTACGGGAAGTTCCCACTGACCGGGCAATTATTCGCGAAACGCGGAACCTCCGGACGTACCGAACCGCTGAATCATTTTCTCACCGGGCTATTCGGGGTTAATGGCGAAGCCCATCGGCAGCACCGGCGCTTACTCATGCCCGCCTTTCACAAGCAGCGTCTGGAAGCCTATGCCCAGGAAACGGTTCGCATCTCTGAATCGTTCTTGCGGGACTGGCAGACGGGGACGCAGCGTGACGTTGCTGCCGATATGCAGTTGCTCACCATGCGCATTGCCACCAAGACGCTGTTCGGCGAGGATGTCGGCAATAGCGGGGCAGGCACTGGCGGACTGCTGCGGGAGGCGATGCGGTTCAGCAGCCACTGGCTGACGGCGGCTCTGCCGTGGGACATGCCCGGCCTTCCTTACCATCGGTTTCTTAATGCCGTGTCGGTTTATGAGAGAGAGATGCGTGGCATTATCCAGCGCAAACGTGCGCTGGGTCAGGAGGGCAATGACGTGCTTTCGATGCTTTTGCACGCGCAGGATGCCGATAGTGGTGCTCGGCTAACCGAGGACGAAGTGCTGGGCCATGTCGGGGTACTGTTCGCGGCAGGGCACGAAACGAGCGCCAACGCCCTAACGTGGACGTTGTTTCTTCTCAGCCAGTACCCTGAGGTTGCACGCGACCTACTTGATGAATTGGAGGGCACTCTTCGCGGCGGCACACCTGGGCCAGAGCACCTAGACCGGCTTCCGTTTTTGGAACGGGTCGTTCAGGAGTCTATGCGCGTCCTGCCTCCCGTTCCGTGGAACGCACGAGTTCTGTTAGGGGCCACCGAACTGGGGGGATTTGAACTACCCGCAGGAGCGGAACTGTGGTTGAGCATTTTCCAGACGCACCGTTCACCGGACCTGTTCCCTGAACCTGCGAAGTTCCTACCCGCCCGGTGGGAATCAGCCCAACCCGGCCCATTCGATTATGTTCCTTTCAGCGCTGGGCCGCGAATGTGCATCGGTGCCGGGTTCGCGATGCTCGAAACGCGACTCATCCTGGCCATGTTGTTGCAGCGTTTCAGGTTTGAGATTGTGGAGGGTGCAGCGATTGACCGGGCCGGAATAGTTGTGCTGGCCCCGCGCAGAGGGATGCCTATGCGCTTGTGCCATCGGGATTCCTCTGCAAACAAGACCGTGCCCACGGCGAAAGGCAACATCCGAGAATTAGTTGAGTTGCCAGGGTGAGCCGCCTGGGTTTGGACAAAAGTGGTTTCCGAGATGCGGCACTCTGACGCCACCCCGCAATCGCTTGATCGAGGTTAAACATCATTCGCCGCTCCCCGTTCAGCCGTCTTGAACCTCAGCATCACACCCATTGTGAAGAACAAGAGATGCACTGCTATCAACGCACCAATCGACCAGTAGTCGGCGATCCGGTTGCCGTGGGCAATGATTCCAGCCCCGAACCATGCCAGGCTAACAATGATGTTGCCGACAATGGCCAGCAGCATAGTCGCCCCGTCGCTCACCTGACGGAACCGTTGAATCAGCAAAAAACCAACGAGCCAAACCCAAGCACATAGCGTCCCGGCTTCGCGTGGGCCTCCGGCGGAATAGCCCCCGCGATTCCGCTGAGTCCAAAGCATCCCGAGTAACAAGCCCGCAAGAACGAGGCCCACAGCGAAGGTACTGAGCCGCAAAACAGCGCGACGCAATGCCTGCTGGCGGACGGCTGAAAGGGTTCGGCACCAGTGGCAGCAGACGTAGTACATTCCGACGCCACCTGTCAGCAACGCGGCGGCATAGCCAGCGGTCAGGCTGAAAATATGTGCGGCCAATAACAGGTTGAGTCTGCCCGGAATTACCCCCAGGAACAGACCTGCCGCAAATAGCGT
>Ga0335079_10009859_pt1 | contig 10878 bp, 9 predicted proteins | sample Lox_Sample_33_FD_206719 | JGI IMG/M metagenome (GOLD analysis project Ga0335079, IMG submission 206719) | Soil microbial communities from Loxahatchee National Wildlife Refuge, Florida, United States - Lox_Sample_3.3 | ecosystem: Environmental > Terrestrial > Soil > Wetlands | place: USA: Florida... | reverse complement strand
CTCCACCAGCCGCTTGGTGATCGAGAGTCCCAAGCCGGTGCCTTCCCGCAGGCCTTTGGTCCCGCCCACCTGGTGGAACTTCTCGAAGATGGCGTCCTGCTCCTCGCGCGGAATGCCGATGCCGGTGTCGGTGACGGCGATCGTCAACCGGTCGTCCTTGAACGAGGCATCCAGCCGAACGTCTCCTTTTTCCGGCGTGAACTTGATGGCGTTGCTGAGAAGGTTATAGAGGATCTGTTTGAAGCGCAGGCGATCGGCGAACACCTCGCGGCCTGCCGATTCGCCAATCGCCAGCCGGATCGCTTTATCGCGCGCCACCGGCCGGATCGTCGACAGCACTTCTTCCAGGGCTTCGGCGAGCGGAAATGCCTCGGGCGTCAGCTCCAGCTTGCCCGCCTCGATCTTGGACAGGTCCAGGATATCGTTGATCAGGTCCAGCAGATGATTGGACGCGCGCGCCACGTGCGTCACGTAGCTTTGCTGCTCCTGGTTCAGCGGCCCGGCGCTCTGCTCCAGCAGCAGGCTCGAAAAACCCAGAATGGCGTTCAGCGGAGTGCGCAGCTCGTGGCTCATGCTGGCCAGGAATTCGCTCTTGAGCTGATTGAGCCGCTCCACTTCGCGGTTGCGCAATTCGAGCTGCAACTTGGCGTCGGCGAGGCCGCGCGTCACCTTGCCCAGATGGTCGAACGAGAGGCTCGTTTCGCGGGCTTGCTGCAGGGCTGCCCGCCGGGTTTCGAACTCCTCGCCCAGCAGGTGAACCAGCAGCACCAGGCGGCCGCCGATGCGTACGGCCCAGGCCTCCAGGCCGCGCTCTTCGCCGGCTGTGTCGCGTTGCGTCCACACGCCCGAGTAATGCTTGGGCGCCGCGCCCCCGGCGCCCGGCCCGGCGATGCTTCCCAGTTCCGCGACGCCGGTCAGAAAATCCTCCAGGAACGGACTCGAATTCTGGAAATCCGCACCCGGAAAGATGCGCCCGAACCAGTCCGGAGGCTGCCCCACAACCGCGAAGGAGCCGTCGTCCTTCCGCTCCAGCGCCACAATATTCAGAGCGTTTAGCGCTTCCGTCGTAATGATTCGCTCGTTCATTCTTTGGGCTTCAGCATCTTTCTGGCCAGACCTAGAAACAACTCCTCCACGCATCTGCCGTTCTTGGCGCTGGTCAGAAGGTAAGGCCAGCCCTTGCTCCGCAACGCTTCTAGCGCCGGGTCCCGGATCTCCCATTGCTGGGTCAAATCCGCCTTGTTCAGCGCCACGATGAACGGAATCGGCCCAGTCTCATAGGTAATTCGCTCGTGGAGCTCGATGGCTTTGTCGAGCGTCTGCGCGCGGGAACCATCCGCGACCAAAATGAAACCCGCGGCCCCGCGGAGGTGCGATGTGCGGATTTGCGTCAGCTCGTCTTTTCCCTCGAGGTCCCAGATAACCATTTTGAAGGATTGGCCATCGACGGTCACCGGTTTATTGTCGATCTTGGCGCCGATGGTCGTCAGGTAGTGGTCGGAGAAAATTCCCTCTACGAACCGCCGCACCAAGCTGGTCTTTCCAACGTGGAAGGACCCCGCCATACATATTTTCTTCTGTAGAAGTGCAGCCATTAAGTGAGACCTGTGATTCGGAATGTGACGCTGCGGTTGACCGCGCGATCCGGCTCGGACGTGCCGGACCGCAGCGGCTCCGATGTGGCGACGCCGCGCGCGCTGAGCCGCTCGGACGGCACACCCGCCGCGGCCAGCGCGTTCAGCACCTGCTGGGCGCGTTCCTGCCCCAGCCTGGTGTTGCGCTGCTCGGTGCCCGAATCGTCGGTGTGGCCGAGGATTTCGATGCTCGCGCGCTTGCCCGCCGCATCGGCCTGGCGGAACAGAGCCCGCATCTCCGCCGCCACGTTGCCGATCGCGTTCAGTTGTTCCGGCGTGATCCGCGACAGGTCCGTGGCGAAATATAACGCCTGGTGTTCCAGCGCCGCCCGGGTCGCCGCCAATTCGCGGCCGGCGGCGAATTTCGTTTCGAGCGAGAGATAGGGCTGCCAATCGAATCGCACGCGGCTGGCGGGAATGCCGCTGGCATCCAGCAGCTTGCGGGAATCGGTCTCCTGCGGATCGCGAAGCCCGGAAATCCGGTATTCGCCGCCGCGTTTTTCGACTGCCGTGACCACGATTCCGGGCTGCCGGCTCAGCTTGTGAACGTAGTCTTCCCAGCGCTGGCGCGCCCGGATCGAAACGAACAGCCCGGCGCCCAGCGCCACAACCAGGATCGCCACCGCCGCCAGTAACCAGACCAGCACGCGGCGGCGCGGCGCGACCGGAGGCGCCTGCCCGAGCAGGCACGCATCCAGATACGGCCCGCAAGCCAGAAACGGCGTAGCGTCGCCCTCGAAGCGCTCCAGGTCCGCGGCGCGCTCCCGGCAGATCCGCTCCAGGGTTTCCTGCAGGCGCGACCGCAGCTCCTTGGGCGCCGCGCCGCGCACCACGCCCGCCAGTAGAGCTTGCGGCGCGTGTTGGATCCACAAGCTGAATCCGCTCATCTGCACCGTCTGCCACTGGCTGTCGCCCGCCCCGAAGGAGTCGTAGGCGAAGTCCTGTATGGCCGTCAGCATGCCCGAAATCAGGTCCGCGTCCTTCGCGACTACAGCGGGCGCTTCGCGGTGCAACAGCGCCAATCCGGTCTTGCGATGGATCAGAAACACCTGCTCCACGCGATACAGCAGGCTCCGTAGAAGCAGAATCTCGCCGAACGATTTGCCCGTGCGCCGTGCTTCCAGGCGCCATTGGATGCTGCGCACCGAAACGCTCTGCTCCACCATCTGGTTGAGCGAAAGCAGCATGCCATCGAGAGCCGAAGAGACCGCGTTGCTTACCGCCTGCAGAATGATCGGCCGCAAGGCGTCGGTGAGCATGCGCGGATCGCGCTGGACCGAGAGGCGAATGCTTTGCTCGACGATGGGGTGCAGCGCCAGCCGCAGCTTGTGGTCGCCGCGGCGCAGCCGGATGGCTTCCGGCAGAAACCGGCTCAGATCCTTCACCACCCGGGCAGGGTCGTCCAGCCTCTGCCGGATGGCGGCGAGTTCTTCCCGTTCGGGCCCGACCAGCAGACTCCTCAGCTCGGCGAAGGCGTTCGCGGAGCCGTGGCCGTTCCCTTTGTGTTCTTCAGGCATCGGATGGCGGGCAGCCGCCTGGGACTCAGGCGTCCATGCCGGGAACTTGGAAATCGTCGTTCAGCCGCAAGGCGGCTTCGTTGAACAGCGCGGCCAGCGCCGCGCGATCCGTCTTGTCCTTGCGCAGTTCCTGGAAGCGCCGCTCCAGCGCCGCGGCCACTTCCTGGTGCCGCCGTTCGATCTCCTCGCGCAGATCCTTGGACTGTTCGAGGATCGCTCCGCGCAAATCGTGTTGCGCCGCCGACGTCTGATCGTGCAGTTCCCCGATTTTTCTCGCCAGCGCGTCGCCCAGGTTGCCGCGCTCGTCGCGCTCGGACTTGAGCCGGCTCTCCAGCGCCTCGAATTCCTTGCGGATATACGTCTCCAGCGCGTCGAAATGCTTTCGGGCGCTCTCGCGCAAATCCGCCGACTCCTTCATGAGGCTCTCTTCCAAACGCGCGAAACGGTGATCGTAATCGCGCATCTGCGCTCCGAAAAGGATGTCGCGGATCTTGTCCACATTGCCGGCGCCCGCGGGCTCGGTTGCCGCGCGCGGCTTCGGCTCCTCCGGTCTGTCCGGTTCCATTGCGTTGCCCTCGCCTTCCATCGCTTCTGCGGGACTCATCGTGCTCCTCCGTTCGCCGCTCTAATGCGGCTGATTCCTGCTGATTTCTTATGTTACACCTAGGCGAGCGGCAAACGCTCGTGGCGCAAGCTTCAGGTTGCCGCGGCCAACTTCCGTTCGCCATGCGAAAGGCCAACTTCGCCGAGCCTCGGCGCGCCGCCGGTCTCCGTGCGCGTCCGCCATAATATGACTGATGCGGAGCAGCGCTCCAGGGGGCCGGATTCCGCCCGCCGGCGCAAGGGGACCCACGATCGCGATCGTGATGCTCGCGGGCGCTGGCTGCCTTCCGCAACTGCCGGCCCAGGTCTTGACCGTCACTCCCACCCGCGTACTGACAGGGGAAAGCGCCACGATTCGTGTGACCGGACTGCGGCCCAACGAACCAATCGTCATTGCCGCCGGCCTCCTCGACGGCGAGCGGCAGAGTTGGGAATCGCAGGCCGAGTTTGCCGCCGGCGATGACGGCGCCGTCGATCTCTCCATTCAGGCGCCGCTCAAGGGCTCGTACAAAACGGTCTCCGCCATGGGGTTGATATGGTCGATGACGCCCGCCAGCAAGGCGGCCGGCGTCTATCGTCCGCCCGAGAAACTACTGCCGCAGCCGGTGCGTTTCCAACTCTTGCGGGACGGCAAAACGATCGCAGCCGCCGAGCTCGAACAGTTCCCCATCGCCGATGGCGTGCGGCAGATCGATCTCACCGGGCAACTCCACGGCGTCCTGTTTGTGCCCGCGGGCCCGGCGCCCTTTCCCGGCGTGCTGGTTCTCGGAGGATCGGAAGGCGGATTGCCGCGGCGTCGCGCCGCCTGGCTGGCGTCCCACGGTTTCGCCGCCCTCGCACTGGCGTATTTTCGATATGAGAACCTGCCGCCCAGGCTGGAGGCCATCCCGCTCGAATACTTCGCGCAAGCGTTGACGTGGATGCTCAACCGGCCGGAAATCCTGCCCAACCGGATCGCCGTAATGGGCGTTTCGCGCGGCGGCGAACTCGCCCTGCAGCTTGGATCCATGTCTCCGCAGATTAAAGCCGTGGTGGCGTACGTCCCCTCCAATGTGCGCCATCGTGCCTGTTGCGGCGAGAACCTTGTGCCCTATGCATGGACCTGGAAAGGCCTGCCGCTCGCCTTCACCGGACCAAACCAGGGCGGCGTCGAGGAGGCGCGCGCCCGGATCGCCGTCGAAAACGCACAAGCGCCGATTCTCCTCATTGCGGGTGAGCAGGACCATGTGTGGGACTCGGCGGGCATGACCAAAGCGATTGTGGCGCGTTTGAAAAATGCCCATTTTCCCTATCCGGTGGAGGACCTGGTCTATCCTCACGCCGGCCACATCGCCGGCCGTCCCGAAATCGTGCCCGAATGGCATGGCCGCATGGTACACCCCGTATCCGGCAAACCGATGGATTACGGCGGAACCCCCGAAGGAAATGCCCTCTCCTCCATCGACGCCGTCCCCAAGGTCCTGGACTTTCTCAGGCGGTGCCTGCAGAATCCCCGACCCCAAAACTGATCATCGATTCGATGCCCTTGCGCAACTCGCTCGTGGCGCAAGCTTCAGACGTTGGAAAAACGCGCTCGGGGCGCCGCTCCCTCACGGTGGCGGCTCTGCAAGGCTGTTGCGAAATCGAGGCTTCGTTTTGAGAGCCGCGCGCGTCAGCAAGCGACCGCGGCTGTTTCACCACCGTCTGAAGCTTGCACCCGCCGGAGCGGCAATCGCAAATTCGCAAACTCCAGCCGGCGAACTGCTGTTTCGTCCCACCGCTGTTTCGGCACGGCGCCAAAAGCCCACCAGCGCGAGGCGGGCACGGTTCGCCCCGCTCTCCTCGTGCTGTGCGGCGAGCGTGGGCCTCGCGCCGCCGTCTTGAATCTGCCGGCGGCGCGGATTTCCCGTATATTACTCTCTATGGCCATCGTTGCCGTGGCAGGACGCAAAGGCGGAATCGGAAAGTCCACCGTGACCGGGAACCTGGCGGCGGAATTTGCCGCCCTGGGGCGCAGTGTATTGGTGCTCGATGCCGACCCGCAACATAGCTTGGTCGCCTGGGCGGAGCAGGGCGAGGGGATGCTGGCGCGCTGCGTTGAGAAAGTGGCCGGCGGCGCCGATTTGCGGTCGCGAGCGCGCAAGGCTGAGAAGGACTCCGAGGTCGTTCTGATCGACACGCCGCCGGGCATGCCCGAGGTGGCCTATCAGGCCGCGCTGGCCGCCGATCTCCTGCTGCTGCCGTGCGGGCCCTCGCCCCTCGACTTGTTCGCGCTTAAGGAAGCCCTCTCGCTGGGGCTCAAGGCGCGCGCGGAACGGCGATCGAAAAAGCCGCGCATCCGCTTCGTACCGTCGAAAGTCCTCATGACGACGAACCTCGGGCGCGGCCTGGCATCGTCGTTGAAGGATATGGGGAAGAAGGTCTTGCCGCCCATCGGGCAACGCGTGGTGGTCGCGGAGGCAGTGGGCCGGGGGCTGACGGTGGCGGAGTACGCTCCGGGGTCGCCCGCCCACGACGAATTTCGCGAGCTGGCCAAGGCGGTGGACAAAATTCTGAGGAAGTGAGGGCTGCGCGCCGGCGCTGCCTCCTTGGCCGCAGGAGGCCTGCCTCACGGGGCCTAAGGCGTCAACTTCAGAATCATTCCCGTATCCGTGGCTACCCAAAGCGTGCCGTCGCTCGCCGCCCGCAACAAAGCCCGTACGGCGTTGGCGCGGTAGTCGACGTCCATTTCCTGCCAGTCGACCAGATCTTCGCTTCGCAGGATTTTCAACTTGCGGGGAATCGGGGAGTGTTGCAGCCGTCCCACTACCTCCACTCCCGCCAGATACGCGGCGCCGGAAGGCTGTAGCAGCACATCCGTGATCACGCGATCCTTGGCGTTGTAGACGATCGCGCTCTTGCCGGTGGCGCCATCCAGCCGGTGCACCTCCGAAGGCCACTTGAAGTTTTCGGTGAACTCGATGAGTCCGAGGCCGCGGCCATCCGGCAGAAAAGTGGTCTGCGTGATGCGACCGAACATGGACGCGGTGGAAGGTTTCCAGGTCTCGCCGCCATCCCGCGTATCCAGCATGATCGAGAGGTGCGGCCACTCGCGCCGCTGGGCCGGGTCCTTCGGATCCAGCCATTCGGGCCGGGCGCTGGTGCGCGGCGGCGCGCTGTAGCCGTTGATCAGACCGGTCTTCGCATTCACGAACGTGATGTTGTTGTAGACTGTCGAGTCCGCCCCGGTATGGGGTTCCGCCGCGGCGGCGATCGGCTCCCAGCTCTTGCCGCCATCCGCTGTCCGGTATGCCTGTTTTTGTGTCCCGACCGCATAGCCGCGCTCCGCGTCCAGAAAATACACCTTGACCAGCAGCGCCGGCGATTTGGGCAGTTCGTGCCACGTCCGGCCGCCGTCGCCGGTCTGCCAGATGCCTTTGGGTGTGACCATCCAGCCCAGGCTGCCGTCCAGGAAAAACAGCGAAATTGGGATCTCCTTGAGCGGCGAGACCGTCCAGTGGGCGCCCCCGTCGGCGGTAATGACGCTGACCGGCTTGGACTTGCCTTTCTCGTCGAGATACCCGACCGCCACGCCGCGCGCGGGCGACGGAAACTGGAGGTCGTTGATCGTCAGCTCGGAACGGTCCCGATCGTAATAATATTGCAGCCGCCATTTTTCGGCGGACAAGACCGGACCGGCCAGGATTGTGCCGGCCAGCGAAAGGGCGGCGAAAAATCGCGGAAACACAATCTCACCTTTATGTAGCAGCCGGGCGCGCCCGGCAAGCCGGTCCCACCCGCCGGATCAACGCGGCCGGATCGGACCCGAGGACAACACCAACTCTACGTGGTTCGCCGATTCCACCGCGGTGGGCGCCATACGGGCTAACACGAGCACGCAGCCTACCTGTTCGCCCAGGGTCGTCAACACCTCCATCTCGCTGCCGGTATGCTGGTGCGGCAGCCGGTGCTGCACGTTGATCACGCCCACCACCCGGTTGCGGGCGATGACCGGCGACGAGAGAAACGCTTCGTACGAATCTTCCGGCAATTCGCCGAAAATCTTGAAACGCGGGTCTTTGTACGCTTCCCGCGAGATGGCCAGCAGCTTGCGCTCGCGCGCTACCCAACCGGTCAGGCCCTCGTTCAGTTTCAACCGCACTTTACCGATCGTCGAAGGATGCGGCGTGTTCGACGCGCAAAGCACCAACTCCTCGTTGTCCAGAAGATAAACCAGGCAGGAATCGCATTGCGAAAATTCCACCGTGAGGGAGACGATGCCCTGCAGCACGTCCTGCAGGCTCAGCTCGCGAACCATGAAGCGGCTCACTTTCTGAAAAAGCCGCAACTGTTGCTCGGTGCGCTGCAAACGCAATTCGAGTTCCTTGGTCTTCGGCACCCCTTTATTATAACTGCGGCGTTAAATGGGCCGAACGGATCCTTCCGCCCTGGTATTTCTGGTACTAATTTTCAGGCTGTCCAGTACGACCGATAGGGGTCCCCGGCGCGCCTGCGACCTTAAAATCGAAATAGTGCCGACCATCTCCCAAACGTCCTTGGACGCGCCCGAAACGACCTGGCAGCCGCCCGAGTGTCCCTTCGCGATCGAGTGGTCCGCCGCGGTACTCGATGAGATCCGCCTAGCCGTGGTGGAGGCATTCTTCTCGCTCCCGCACGGCGGAGCGGAAATCGGCGGCGTCCTGTTCGGAACGCGGACCGGCGGCTGCGTGCGCATTCTGGCCTTCCGCCCGCTCGAGTGCGAGCATGCGCTGGGCCCCACTTTCACGCTTTCGGAAAAGGACCACGCCCGTCTCCGGACGCTGCTCGAGGATCCCGGCCCGGAGTTGCGCGCGCAAGGTCTCGAGCCGGTGGGTTGGTATCATTCGCACACCCGCAGCGAAATCCTTCTCAGCGCCCAGGACGTGGCCCTTCACAACCGCCACTTCCCGGATCCGTGGCAGGTCGCCTTGGTCATGCGCCCGCACGCGCTCAAGCCGGTGCGCGCCGGCTTCTTCTTCCGCGAGGCGGGCGGCTATATTCACGTGGATTCCAGCTACCAGGAGTTTCTGCTTCAGCCGGCCGCAGGCATCCCATCCCGGCCAGTCGAGCCACAGGCGCGGCCGGAGCCTCCCCGCGCCGAAATGCCGCAGCCTGCCTTTGTCGCGCACACGCCGCGGCGGCGGTCCTGGCGGTGGATCCGGTGGAGCGCCATCCCGGTGGCGCTGGCGGCCGGTCTGTTTGCGTTCAAACAGGATTGGATGCCGGACCGGGTCCATCGCGCGCGGCCTTCTTTGTCCCTGATCACCTACGATCTCGAAGGACAGGTGCAGATCCATTGGGACGGGGCCGCGGAACCCATTCGCGCCGCCGCGGCCGGCGCCCTCTCGATCACCGATGGAGCGGCGAGCACCGTGGTGCCGCTCGACAAAGGACAACTGCAAAGCGGCACGTTCAGCTACGCCCGCCAAAGCGCGCGCGTCGATGTCCGGCTGGCGGTGGACCAGCCCGGGGGGAAAAAGTTCTCCGAGTCCGCCAGTTTTCTAGGCCGTGCGCCGGCCGGCAAACAGGCGTCCGACGCCAGCGCCGAAACCGAGACGCTTCGCAAGGAAGTGCACGATCAGGCGGCTCGCACGCGCCGGATGGAACGCGTCATTAGCGACATGCGCGCGCAGATCCGCAGGGAGCAAGAGCGCCGGCGCAACGAGAGCCCGCAACAGCCCAATCCTTAGGCGGCGTGGCGCAAGGCGGCGTGGCGCAAGCTTCAGCTTGCAGCGGAGAGCTTCAGCTCGCCGAAACCGTGGGCGAAAGCCCGCGGCCACCGGGACCTGCAGCCCCGCGCCACCCACATCCACGACGGTTTCCGAGGGGGTTGGAAAGGCGCACCCGAGTCCCACCGTAACGGCGCACTCGAGTCCCGCCGCACGGCGAACTGAAGCTCGCCGCGGCAATCTGAAGCTCGCGCCACGTCCCGGCGCACGGCTCCAGTCCGCTCGCGCTGGAGCGTGCGCCACACTGCCCCCGCACCCACAAGCGCGCTACTTCTTCTCCGCGACGTTCGAGCCGAAATGCACGGCGGGCCCGATCGAGAAACGTACGGAATTGCGCCCATTCAACAGATCGCTGAACAAATGGTCGTGCACGAAATCCACTTGCATGCGCACCCCGTAATGCCGGGTGATGTTGAGATCGAAGCCGCCGCCCACACCGTAGAAGTACGTCCAGTCCGTTTTCACGCCGGAAGGGGCATACTGCGCGACAAAAGCGTTGCCGAGGGTATCGGTGGGATGAGGCGTCGCGGCTTCGTGTATCGCGCCCAGATCGGGATGGACAAACAGTGTCACGGCCGCGAAATGGCGATAGTTGAGCTGCGGACCCAGAGCGTAGGTCTCCGATCTGGAATGCAAAGGCACCGCGATCGAGTAATTGGCGGGAAGCATCCCCGCGGCTTTCAGTTGGTTGATCTCTCCGTTGATCTGCTGCTGCAACGAGGATTTCAGCATCCCGGGCACCAGGGCGGTGTCCCCGGTTCCCGTGCTGAAGTCGAAACCCATTGCGTACCATTTCGCCGGATTGAGTCCGATCTGGGTGTGAAAGCCGGCTTCGCCTAGATTGATCAGCGGGCTGTCAAGGTACATGAAACCCGTATAAATGTCGTAGCGGCCGACATAGGCCTGCTGGCCAAATGCGATTGACGTCAGCAGAAGCAGGGTCAAAGTACCGATTCCGAGTCTGTGTCGCGTTTTCATTCCTCACTCTCCATGATCGCCACGAACTTGCTCCGCTCGTCGGTGGCGACGGTCAGTCTCGAGAGTCCAGCGACTCCCGTGCGCGCTTGCGATTAAAGAGTATTATGCCTTAAATACTTCATTAAAGATAGGGGGGTGTAGGCCCGCATGGGGAAAGTAACGAGACCGCCCCGGATGCGACGGCCATGGCCGGCTTGGCCGGATCCAGAACACCGCCGTCACGGACGGCGAACGGAGGTTGGCGGCGGCACGCCGAACGGTGCGCCGCGAAGCATCAGCCAGGCGGCCATCGCGGCGTACTTCTGGTCCTGCCGCCAGGGCGGTCCGATGGCCTTACCCATGGCTGCCAGGTGCGGTTCCAACGGCTCTGCCGGCGTGAGCAGGTCGCGTTCCTTGATCTCCAGGAGCGGCAATCCGCAG
>Ga0335079_10009857_pt1 | contig 10879 bp, 8 predicted proteins | sample Lox_Sample_33_FD_206719 | JGI IMG/M metagenome (GOLD analysis project Ga0335079, IMG submission 206719) | Soil microbial communities from Loxahatchee National Wildlife Refuge, Florida, United States - Lox_Sample_3.3 | ecosystem: Environmental > Terrestrial > Soil > Wetlands | place: USA: Florida... | reverse complement strand
CTGTACTCGCCCCAGGTGAACGTCAACGATCCGCTCAACCAGAACTACGTCGACCCGACGACGCAGGAGCTGGCGATGCAGAACGCCGTGACCATCATCACGGGGCCGAAGATCCGCAGCGCGGTGGCGACGCAGCAGACGAGCGCCGCGGCTGTGCCCGACTACTCGGTCTCGGCGGCGGTCACCACCTCCGACGTCAATGCCAGCACCCCCACCGACAACGGAGTCGCGATCACGGTCCAGTCGACCAGTGCGATCTGGGCGGCGAATCTCGCCAACAAGTACGCCGAGGCCTTCGCCAGCTACAGCACGACCAGCCAGATCGCCAGGCTTCAGAGCGCCATCGCGGCGGTCAAGACCCAAATGAAGTTGGTGGCGCCCGGGAGCGCGGCCTACGCCTCGTACCTGTCCGATTACCAGCAGCTCCAGATTTTGGTGGCCTCCACGCAGAACAGCGGCGGCGACTTCTCGGTCGCCGTGCCGGCTGTCGCCTCGAGCGTTCCGATCAGCCCCAAGCCCAAGCGTTCGGCAGCGATCGGCGCTGTCCTCGGCCTGATCCTCGGAGTAGCCATCGCGTTCCTCATCGAGAAGCTCGACACCCGGCTGCGCGACCGCCACCAGGTCGGCGAGCTCACCAAGCTGCCGCTGATCGGGCGCATCGGGCGCATCCCGTCCGACGCGCTGGCCAAAGGCCCGCTGGTCGTGCTGACCGAAGCGGACACTCGCGCCGCCGAGGCCATCCGCATGCTGCGCAGCAACCTGCAGTTCGCCTCGCTCGGCGAGGAGAACCGGGTGCTCATGGTGACGAGCCCCCTGAAGAGCGAGGGCAAGAGCCTCCTCACGGCGAACCTCGCCGCCTCGCTCGCCCTTGCCGGGAGCCGTGTCGCGCTGATCGACGCCGACCTGCGGCGGCCGCGCGTCGGCTCCATCTTCGAAATGCCCAACACTCAGGGCGTGTCGACCGTGATCGCCGGCCTGTCCACGCTCGACGAAGCGCTGCAGACCTACGTCATCGACAGCGGCGGTCGCACCGTCAAGGTGCGCGGCAACGGCGACCGGCCGCAGGTGCTCGACGCTGCGGCGCCCACGGCGCTCACGCTGCTCACATCGGGCCCGATCCCGCCGAACCCCGGCGAGATGGTGGCGTCGCGAAAGTTCGCCGAGATCGTCCACGAGCTCGTCGAGCGCGGCTTCGACCAAGTGCTCATCGATTCGCCGGCGTTCCTCGCGGTCGGCGACACGGCGGCCCTTGCGAGGGCGACCGACGGCATCCTGCTGCTGGTCAACATGAAGCTAGACACCCGGACGACGCTCGACGAGGCGTGCGACTTCCTCGACCAGCTGCCGCCCAAGAAGCTCGGCGTTATCATCAACATGGAGAGCTCGGGCAAGGACCAGCGCTACCACTACTACCCGCAGACCGCCTGAGCGCGCGGGCCGCGCGACCGCGCTTCGCGCCGGTCGATCACGGGAATGCGCCCCCGGACGACGGCGAGCGCCGCGTCAGCGACGCGGCTGCATGCTCTCGAGCAGCTCCACGAGGGCATCGATGTGCCGCGCCGGGTCGTGGCGCTCGCGGGCGAGCTCCCCGGCGATCGCCCCCATGGTTTCCGCACAGCGCCCCGTGAGGCCCTCGCGCAGCGCCTCGGCCAGAGCGACTGGATCGCCCGACCTGAACAGAAGGCCGGCGCCTGTACCTGCGAGCATGTCGCGCATGGAACCGAAGTCCGAGGCGATCACCGGCGTGCCGCAGGCCAAGCTCTCGAGCAGCGAGTTCGGCATGTTCTCGTACCAGAGCGACGGCACGACCGACAGCTGTGAGCTCTGCAGGAGGTCGGTGACGTCGGCCTCGCCGAGCTGGCCGGTCAGACGTACGCCCGCGATAGGCCGCAATCGCAGCCGGACTTCGATCGCCCTGCCAAGCGGAGTCGCGAGATCGCCGGCGACGACGAACTCGACGTCGTCGCCGACCCCATCGCCATGCAGCAGCTCGATCGCGTCGAGTAGCACGTCTAGGCCCTTCTCGGGCGCGATGCGACCGACGAAGGCGACGCGTCGCACGCGCTCCGCCCAGGGACGCGCCGGACGCGCCTCCACAAACGTCGGGATGTGGTTGATCCGGGACGCCGACAGGCCGCCTTCGATCATCTTCTGGCGCATGATGTCGCTCGGCGCCACGAAGGCGTCGACCAGGCCGAAGTAGCCGCGCCAGCGCGCGTACTCCACGCCGACGGCGTTCACGGCCGACGCGGCAAAGGAACGCTGCACGCAGCGGTAGCGCACGCTGTGCCACAGCCCCTTGCCGACGCAGAGCTCGCACACCCGGCCGTCGCGCAGAAGGTGCTGCTGGGCGCAGATCAGGTCGAAATCCGAGAACCGTATGGCTACGGGCACGGCATGGTCGCGGAGGGCGGTGAGGATCGACGGCGACAGCTTGCGCATGAACTTCAGCACGTAGGCCGCGTCGGGACGCGCGTCCCGGAGCAGCCGGGAGAGCGCAACGTTGACCTCACGCGAGTACACGGATCGCTCGAGGGCGCGGCGCACCGACGAGGCGGACCACGAGTGCTGCCGGAACATGATCTCGTCGACGCCGGCGATCGGTGGCACGAAGTAGTCATCCCATGGCGAAGGCTCGTTCTGCCGGTAGCGCACCGAGAAGGGCACGACCTCGTGGCCGCGCTCTTCGAGCAGTCGCTTGACGGCGAAGAGGTAGCGCTCGGGGCCACTCGAGACAAAGTACCGGTAGTTGATCAGGCAGATCCTCACGACAGCGCTTCCCAGTAGACCCGCTCGGTACCGGACACGAGCCGTTCGATGGTGAACTCCTCGAGGATCCTGCGCCGGCCGGCGTCGCCCAAGCGACGGGCGTCGGCGGGGCAGTCGACGAGGCGCACGAGGCGCTCGGCCAGCATCTCGGCGTCACCCGGAGGCACGACGTAGCCGTTCACGCCGTCGAGCACGAGCTCGGGATTGCCGCCCCCGTCGCTGCACACCACGGGCAGGCCGCAACTCATGTACTCCATGATGACGTTGGAGCAGCCTTCGCGATTGCGCGCCTCGTCGGCCATGAGGATGCCGATGTCGGCCTGACTGACGAGCGGCAGCACCTCGAGGCCGGGCTCGACGAACCGCACCACGTCGCGTTTGCACAGATCGCCGGCTTCGTCGCTCAGGCGCGGCTTGAGCGGACCATCGCCCAGCAGCAGGAACAGCCAGGCGCCGGGGCGCTCGCGGTCGAGCCGGCGGGCGGCGGCGATGGCACAGGAGAAGTCCTTGTCGTCGACCATACGCCCCGTCATGACGACGCAGTGGCGCCCGTCGAGCCGTTCCTGCGACCGCGGCCCGACGAGACTCAAGCGGTCGGGATCGAATGCGTTGTAGACGACCCGCCCCTTGCGTGACGGCACGCTCCACGCCCGCAGGCCGGCCTGGCTGTTGGCCACGACCAGCCTGGAGACCCTGTGCGCGAGACGGCGCTGCCGGGCGCCCCTCGGCCTGACGGCGCCATTGCGGATAGTGGCGTCGACGATCGGGATGCGGAGCGCGACGCACGTGGGCACGGCGGCCAGGGTCGACATCCAGTCCCACGAGTGGACGAGGTCGGGTCGCCACTCGAACAGCAGGCGGCTGAGCGGCAGCGCCGGCCGCACGTCGAGCCGGCGCTGGCGCGCGCACACCGATACGGGGACGCCGGTGGTGGCAATGGCATCGGCGAACGGACCGCCTCCCATCGTCCATACTCTACGCTCCCAACGGGCCGGCAGGTGCCGGGCGATGAGCGCGAACTGCCGCTCGGCGCCGCCCGCCGGCAGGGCCTCCTTGACCATCAGCACACGCACGACGCTCAGATCCCCGCGCGGACAGTGGTCGCCCAGGCCGAGTCGGGCAGCGGTTTCACCGACAACCGCTCACAAGCCGCGAGAGCACGCCCCGCGTCGGACAGCGTCACAAAGCCGTGGCCGCGCCGGCGGAGCGCGTCAAACAGACCGTCGAGCAACGCGAAGAGTACGTCGATGTCGCGCTCCGTCGGGCGATAGGGGCTCGCTCCCGCCAGTAGCTCGCTCGAGTGGAACATGAACACCGCGAACTGTAGGCCGGCGCGCTCGGCCTCGTTCACCAGCGTGAGCAGGTCGCCGAGCACGTAATCCGGCCGCGGCCGCAGCCAGAGAGGTTGCGGCCGCGGCAGCAACCGCCGACCGTGCCCCTTCAACCGCGCCGGCCGCGCGTGCCAGTGCTCGCGGAGCCAGCGCGAGTGGCGAGTCACGGCGTAGGTCGGCATGATGGTCACGGGCAGCTCCACGAGTCCCGGTGCTCCGGTACCGGCAACGCGGAACGGTCGGGCGTCGTAGCCACGAAAGTCGGGGCCGCCGCCGTGCCCGGGGCGCCCGACGGTCCTGACCCAGCTCGTGAACGGCGTGACCGAGGAGTCGATCACGTAACCAAGGTCGGCGAGCATGCGCGCGCCGGCAGCGTCGATGCCGAACCGACCCGCTCGGTACGACGTGGGGCGCACACCGACGGCGTCGCCGACCTGCCGCGTGAGCGTCTCGAGCTTTGCGCGCAGGAGGTCGGGCTCGACCTGGCAGGGGAAAGTGTGCAGGCCGTCATTCTGGTGCAACCCCGGTTCGTCGGCGAACGGCGGCGTGGTCCAGGGGTGGAGATGCGCTCCCACCTCGAGCTCGCCGGCACCCCGGAGCGGCGTCAGGAATGCGGTGGCGGCCGGATCAGCGGCGATCTCGGACGTCACGAGGTACGTCGGCGACACGCCGTGCCGGCGGCACAGCTCCTGGAACGGCGGCCAGGCCGCTACGTTGGCGGTCGCAAGCGGCCGGCCGTGCTGCCACTGGCCGTCCGCTTCTGTGTCAACCGTGACCGCGACTCGCACGCGCCCGCCCGCTCCCTTGGACCTCAGGCTCGTGCGGAGGTCAGCTCGTCGGCCAGCCACGCGAACGTGTGCCCCACGCCCTCCTCGAAGTCGACGCGCGGCTCGTAGGCAAGCAGCCGGCGCGCCAGCGAGATGTCGGCGAAGGAGTGCTTGACGTCGCCCAGCCGAGGCGGCGCGAACTCCGGCTCCAGCGGCCGGCCGGCGACACGGCTTACGGCGGCGATCAGGTCGAGCACCGTCTTGGGGTCGCCGCAGCCGACATTGCAGATCGCGCCGGCGGCATCGGGCGCCGTCGCCGCGCTCAGCGTGGCGTCGACCACGTTGGCTACGTACGTGAAGTCGCGGGACTGCTCGCCGTCACCGAAGACGGTCGGCCGGCCACCCTCCACCGCAAGGCGCATGAAGCGCGGCACCACGCCGCTGTACTGCGACGTGGGGTCCTGACGCGGACCGAACACATTGAAGTAGCGCAGCGACACGGTCTCGAGCCCGTAGACGGTGGCGAAGGCGCGCGCGTACTGCTCGGCGGCCAGCTTGGACACCGCGTACGGAGAGATCGGCTGCGGCACCAGATCCTCGCGCTTGGGCATGGCCGCATTAGCGCCGTAGATCGACGAGGACGACGCCAGGACCACACGACGGACGTCGTTGTCGCGAGCAGCCAGGAGCACGTTCAGGGTGCCCGTGATATTGGCCTCGTTTGTGGTGAGCGGATCCTGCACGGAGCGCGGCACCGAGGGCAGCGCGGCGAGGTGGATCACGAGATCGACGCCCTTGACGGCGTTATGGGCGCGCTCATAGCTGCGGATGTCGCCCTCGACGACGTCGACCTCGCCGTCGGCGGCAGTGAGGTTCTCGCGCCGCCCAGTGGAGAAGTTATCGAGGATGCGCACCGTGTGATCGCGCCGCAGCAGCTCCGCCACGACGTGCGAGCCGATGAAGCCGGCACCGCCGGTAACCAGATAGACGTCCCCCACACGAACCTCCCTGCAGCAGACTGCCGAATCGAGACCTCTTGGTGGTCGCAGACTCGCCGGTATGGCGCATGGTACTACGAAGCGGCCGATTCGCCGTTCACGCGTCGCCTCAGACGGCTACGGTTTCGCACCGACACCCTGGGCAGGCCTGCAGCGCAACGCCACCGCGGCGGACCGGGACAGACACGCAGCCGCGATGTCACTCTGCGCTCGCCAGCCGCTCGAAGGCGTCGCACACCTGATCGACGGCGTGTGTCGCGAGCACGTACGATCTCGCACGCGCACCCATGGCCGTGAGCGCGCGTTTCTCGGCGAGCAACGCAGAAACGCCGGCCGCCATGGCGAGGAGGTCTCCGCGAGCACAGATGCCGAGTCTGTCGCCGTTGAGCAACCCACTGGGGTTCACCGCCAACGTCACGGCAGGGATGCCGAGCGACCAGCCCTCGAGCATGACGTTCGAGAACCCCTCGGACGGCGATGTGTTGACCACGAGGCGATGATCGGCGACCCGACTCAGCGCGTCCGGGTGTTCCAACAAACCGTCGAGTGCCACGTTCGGCAAGGCACTGAGCTCGTCGAGGACAGGGCGGATCGACGCACCGGCGAATTTGCCTAGGCAGGTGAACGTCGCGCGCGGCAACAGCTTGGCCAGCGTGACGAGATGCTCGAGTCCCTTCGAGCGGCGCTCCTCGAAGACGTTGCCAGACCAGACGACGTCGCGCGTGCGCGGCCGCGAAACGAGCTCGTCCGGAGGAGTCGCGACGATGCTCGGCAGCAGGGCATGCCGCAGTCCCAGGGCCTGGCAGGCCTCGGCCTGCTCCTGGTTTTGGACCACCACACAATCGGCCGCCCGCAGGCCCCAGCGCCTGAACGCAGCGTGCGCCACGGGCCCGATCACCGCCGAGAGGCGCGGGCTCCCTACGTTGAACAGAATCTTGCCCGCGGCGGGGTAGAGGTCTCGGTCGCTGGCCAGCGCAAGCAGCGACCGAGCGCCCACGTCGCGCGCCGCGCGCATGACGAAAGGCGTGTAGTAGCCCGCACCGCGTGCGTAGAAGACATCCGCTCTCTCGCTGCGCAACACGCGCAGCAGGCGCGGGTAGCGATGCGTGACCGCGCGCACGTAACGGATGCCGCCATGCGGATTCCAGGCGGGCCGCACCTTGACGCCGTCGATGACGAGGTCCTCTCCGGGCCAGCCCACTGCGATGTAGGTGACGTCGTGGCCTCGGGCGGCGAGCGCGCGTGCCAGAGACGAGCTCTGACGCTCCGAGCCGCCGGTCTTCTGCCCGAACGGGTTGGCCGCATAGGTGACGATGCAGACCCTCACCGCTTCTCCCGGCCCACCGTTCGACGTGCAGGCTCACCACGGACACCGGAGCGCGCATCCGCCTGGCGCAAGTCGGCCACGAACGCGATGATGCGCGCGCCATGCACCGCGGGGTCGAAGCGCGCCGTTGCCGTCTCGCGCCCGCGGCGACCCACCTCGGTGGCCTCGTCCGGGCGCGACAGCGCATCGCGCAAGCGCTGCCCAAAGACCTGAGCGTCGTTCGAAGAGGCCAGATACGCATCGACTCCGTCGGTCAGGTACAGGGGAAGGTCGCCGACGGCGGTGACCACCACCGGCCTGCCGCCTGCCAGATACTCAGCGACCTTGGTGGGCAGGCCAGCCTGAGAGAACGCCGCCGCGGCGCGTGGCAGGATGAGCACGCGGGCCCGGCCGAGCAGCTCGAAAAGCGTCTCTCGCTTGACCATCCCGACGAACTCGACCCTGTCGACGATACTGAGCTCACGCAGACGGTCAAGCAGCGCGGCTGGGGCCTGGCGCGGCCCACCGACCACCAGCAGTCGCAGACCGGGAAAATCCCGCGCCACCACAGCGAACGCCTCGACGGCGGCGCGGATCTCCGCCTCCATGTTCCCGCAATACACCACGCGGTCTTCCGATGCAGTGTCGTCGCCGATGCTCGCCGTGATCTCGGCCACATCGACCAGGGTCGGCACCATGAGCGTCCGCGCGTTCGGCCGAAGGTGGTCGCGGCAATAGGCTTCGAGGCGGGTCGAGATGGCGAGGCAGCCGTCGAACGCCTTGAAGGCGACTCGCTCGTACAGCCAGCGCCTGGCGAGCATCGACGGCGTCGGCGCGTCCCACGCGTACGGCAGCTCGCAGTCCTCGTGAAGGACAGTCGCACCGAGGCGACGGCAGAGTAGCCACGCGGCCGCGACCCACCGGAGCTGACGCGAGTAGACGAGCATCGCGTCGAGACCCCCCGTTCGACGCGACCAGCGCCGCACGGCGAGCGCGAAACGCGGCCAGCGCAGGAGATGCATGACGCGGCGACGGACGAACGACGTCGACCGCGTGGTGCGGCCATTCGTGTACTCGAACGGCACGCCCCGGTACTCGCCGCGGGTCATGGTGTTGTGGCCGGGGTCGGCCGAATCGCCGACCCCGGCGAGCAGCACCTTGACGTCGGCGCCGGCCATGAGCAGCCCCTTCGCGTAGTTGAACACACGCGAGCTGGCGCCTGCACCGTAGGGAAAGCCGAAATCGTCGCCGACGATGAGGATGCTGGGACGCCGGACCCCGGTGGGCTGTGCGCCGGACATCAGCGGACCCGACCCTCCCACAGATACCCGAGCACGATCTTGACGACCGCGCCCGAGACGTCGGGCGCCAGGTACTCGGGCGGAGGCGACCACGACGCCGGCAACGTCGTGACCGCGCGCACGCAGCGCAGCACGGTCGCCGGATCGACGCCGGCCAGCATATTGCTGCCGCACTCGACCGTCTCGGGCCGCTCGGTCACGTCGCGCACGGTCACCGTCGGCACGTGGAACAGGCAGCACTCTTCCTGCACGGTGCCGCTGTCGGAGAGAGTGCAGAAGGCACTGCGCTCGAGGGCGACGAAGTCAAACAGGCCGAGCGGCTCGAGAAACCGCACGCGGCGGTCGCTCACCTCGACGCCGAACTGGCGCATCTTCTGCTGCGTGCGGGGGTGGAGGCTGCAGACGACCGGCAGGTCGTACTCGCGGCTGACTTGCTCGAGCGCGCCCGCCAGGCCTCGAAGGCGGTCGTCGATGTCGACGTTCTCGGCCCGATGCATCGTCGCCAGGAAGTAGCGCCGGGGCTCGACGCCGAGCCGGTCGAAGACCGGTGCGGCGTCGATCCGGGGCGCATAGTGCTCAAGCACCTCGTAGATGGGGTTGCCGGTGACGTAGACGCGCTCGCCGGGCACGCCCTCACGCAGCAGGTTCTCCTTGCTGCGCTGCGTGTAGGGCATGAGCACAGTGCTCGAGTGGTCGATGACGCGACGATTAACCTCCTCGGGCACACGGTCGTCGTAGCAGCGGTTGCCGGCCTCCATGTGGAACACGGGGATGCCCATGCGTTTCGCGAGCACCGCGCACAGGCCACTGTTGGTGTCGCCGAGCACGAGGAACGCGTCGGGCTTCTCGTCGTGCAGCACACCGTCCACGGCGGCAAGCATGCGGCCCACCTGCTCGCCGAAGCTGTCACCGCTGATGCCGAGCTCGCGGTCGGGCGCCCGCACGCCGAGCTCGCTGAAGAAGACGTCCTTGAGCGTGGGCGTGAAGTTCTGGCCAGTGTGCACGAGCACGTGGTCGCACAGCCCGTCGAGCTTGTCGATGACGCGGCTCAGACGGATGATCTCGGGCCGCGTCCCGAGGACCGTGAGGACCTTCACCGTAGCAGCTCTGCCTCGTCGGCTGACGTGGCTTCGAGCGTCAGGTGGTGGTCGGCGAGCAACCGGTCAAGCGACCGACGGTCCATGACGTCGTCAGCCGAGCTGTACTCGTGGTCAAGGGCCACGGTCACGGCCTGCTCGTCGCGAAGCTCGAGCAGCATGGGCAGGATCGCGTAGTAGCGGCCGCGGTCGGCCGTTCGGTGACACTCTTCCTCGGAGACCAGGATCTCGTGGACCTTCTCACCGGGGCGGATCCCGGTGACCTCGGTCGCGATGGGGCGATCGCCGATCAGGCCGGCGGCGATATCGACGACCCGAGCCGACGGGACCCGCGGGATGTAGGTCTCGCCGCGGCGCGCTTCGGACAGCGCGGCGAACACCGTGTCGACGGCCTGATCAAGGCTGAGCAGGAAGCGCGTCATGTCGGAGGTCGTGATCGTGACCGGCCCGCCGCCGCGGATCTGCTCGTGGAAGAGCGGGATAACCGAACCGCGCGACGCCAGCACGTTGCCGTACCGCACACAGACAAAGCGGGTGTTGGGGCACCGCATATTGGCCTGGATGAACACGCGCTCCTGGATGGCTTTGGTCATGCCCATGACGTTGACCGGCTTGCAGGCCTTGTCGGTCGAGATGCCGATGACCGTCTCGACCGGCAGCTCGTGCTCCTGAATCGCTCGGACGATGTTCTCGGGGCCCGCGACGTTGGTCGTGACTGCCTCGAACGGGAAGTACTCGCAGGTGGGAACCTGCTTGAGCGCGGCGGCGTTGAAGACCACGTCGGCGTCGCGCAGGACCGAAGCGACGCTGTGGAAGTCACGAACATCGCCGATGCGAAACTCGAGAAGCTCGCGGAAGTTGTGGTAGATCACCTCGTCGGTGACGACGTGCTGGTGCAGATAGGCCACGCGCATAGCGTGCTGCTTGGCCTCGTCACGCGAGAACACGACGATCTTGGCGGGCTGGCCCATCTCGCCACCGAGCAGCCGGCGCACCAGCACCTGCCCCAGCGAGCCGGTGCCGCCGGTGATCAGCACGCGTTTGCCCTTAAGCGGGTTCATGGGCGAGCCTCCACTCGTCGTAGGGCACCGGGTCGGCGGCGACTTCGGCCACCATTTCGTCCCAAGCGGGTATGCGATAGCCGGTCGCCGCGACGAAACGGGCCGCGCTCAGACTGCGGTCGCAGGGCCGGTCGTCGAATGGCTCGATCTCGATGTCCAGCCCCATCGTCTCCCTCAGCATCGTGAGCAGAGCATACTTGCTGATCGGCGTGCTGGCTATCTGCACGAGGCCACTCAGCGAAGGTTGCT
>Ga0335079_10009855_pt1 | contig 10880 bp, 13 predicted proteins | sample Lox_Sample_33_FD_206719 | JGI IMG/M metagenome (GOLD analysis project Ga0335079, IMG submission 206719) | Soil microbial communities from Loxahatchee National Wildlife Refuge, Florida, United States - Lox_Sample_3.3 | ecosystem: Environmental > Terrestrial > Soil > Wetlands | place: USA... | reverse complement strand
GGACGCTTTCGGCTGCATCTGCAGCTGGTTGTCGACAACCTTCGGGAAACCGATCTTCTGATCGATCGTGTAGACGAAGAGAAAGCCGACAATTGCGATGATGATGTAGGGCGCCCACCACGCCGCACTGCGCCGCAGATCGCTGAAGGTCTTGGTTGGCGCGACGAACGTATCGATAAGCCGTGCCGGTTCCGACAGGCCGGCTGGTTCCTGCGGAGGCACCACTGCGGCTGCAGCCATGTTCGCTCCTCCTCCTCGTTCTGAACCTCTTGCTCGTTCCCGAATCTAAACCGTGAGAAATTGTCGCTGGGATTGCTGTGGCAGGAATTGTACTCGGCCCTCGCCCGACTCACAAACAGCCGATCGCCGGAGGAATCCGACGGCAATCTCGGCTGCTTCAGAGGCGGAAAGAACCTCGCTACTTGCCCCGCTAACTCCTTTCTCCGGAAGATCTTGGGAAAATTGACCTTTAGAATCAATATTTTAGCGTGACATCTTTGGATTCGCCCGCTGTTTAATCGTAAGTCACTGTAAATAAAAGTGTTACAAAACTTAATCCGACTCGTCGTAAGTCTTTATTTTTCAAGGATCTGGCTACGGACTCCGCTTAACTCCTTTGTTTTCAATGATCACTTGAAGGGGGGTATGATTACTACTGAGTCAATATTTCGTGGCGAAGCGAGAATGCCTGAATCTCGCCGGACGCGAACCCTCACACTGCAATTTCCGGTGTCGCTGCCAGCAGGCTCTTTGTGTATTCGCTCTGCGGACGCTCGACGATCGCTGCCGTCGTTCCCACCTCGACGATCTTTCCGCGCCGCATCACCGCGATGCGCGTCGAAAGATAGCGCACAACCGGCATGGAATGCGAAATGAAGAGGTAGGTGAGCCCGAACTCGCGCTGCAACTGCTGCAACAGGTTCACGATCTGCGCTCCCACGCTCACATCAAGGGCGGAGACAGGCTCATCGGCCACGATGAACTTTGGGTGCAGCGCAAGCGCGCGCGCGATGCCGATGCGCTGGCGCTGGCCTCCTGAAAACTCGTGCGGATAGCGCGCCACGGCCGATTCGTCCATGCCGACCGCGCGCAGCAGTTCGCCGACTCGCTCCTTCCGCGCCTGGCGTCCCAGACTCCCGTGGACAATCAATGGCTCGTCCAAAGTGTCCCCAACGCGAAAACGCGGATCCAGCGAACCAAACGGATCCTGGAAGATGATCTGCATGTCGCGGCGCAGGCGGCGCAGCTCGGCACTGCCGGCTTTGAGAACGTCTGTGCCGTCGAATGTCACGCTGCCGGAGGTCGGCTCAATCAGGCGCAGGATCAGACGCCCCAGCGTGCTCTTCCCGGAACCGGATTCGCCCACCAGTCCCAGCGTCTCGCCTTGCTGAATATCGAGAGACACGTCATCGACCGCACGAACTTCTCCGCTCCTCCGGCTTCCAAATGCCGGCTCGGCGAGGTCGAAGGTCTTGATCAGGCTTCTGATCTCCAGCAGGGGCACGCACAGAGCCTACCAGCCGTATTCTCCGATTGTCAGCCGGATTTACTTGGCACGGCGTTTCTTCTGCGGGGTTCCTTCTATGGTGTTCCTTCAAAGAGCGCCCAGAGTCCGTCAGCCGTGACGCGATAGATCGCATATGCGCTGCCCGCGTCAGAGGTCCGGCGGAAGAGCAATTCGCCGCGCCCATCGCCATCGACATCGACCGCGTCAATCAGTTCCATCCGCGGACTCACGTCGAGATGCCGCGAGTCGGTCTGCGCGAAAAACAGCTTGTGCAGTTCGCCTTCCAGGTCGGTGCGCGCGATCAACGTGATTTCCTGGGGAACCTGGCTACCGGAAGGTTCCGCCGGCGAAACTGGTGTTTTGGCGGAGAGCACCAGCACCGGTTCGTTTGAGCTTGAGAGATCGAACAGGCGCAGATTTACATCGTCGAACTGAACCCTGGGCTTCCCTGCGGAGGCCTTCGGATGAACTCCCGCTCCGGTTTTCGCCGTTGCCGGTGTTCTCCTTTGCGCAGATGAAGGTTGCGACGATGCGCTTTCAGCTGCTTTCACCCTTACCAGTTTCGACGCTAATTCCAGCATCTTGTTCCGGTAGATTGCTTCCTCGGTCGGTTTCAGATCGTAGGTGTATGGCCGCGGATCGGGACCCTTCGCATCGGAAATCGCCGGCATCGTCTGAACTGCGGAAGCGGTATCTTTGCCGGCCTTCGATGGATAGCTCTTCGATGCGCCGCTCTGCGGAGCGCTCTCCGTGCCATCGAAGTTCACAAAGGGTTCATGGTGCAAACTCGGATCGGGCTTGCCGCGACGCAGTCTTGGACGATTCGGATCGCTGATGGGTTCATCGTCCGCCGGGGCCTTCGAGGTCTCCGCCGAAGATTTGGAGGCTTCCGGCGCAGCGGACTTCGAGGCGTTGTCGGTTGCCTGCTTCGATTGAGTTGAGGAAGAGTCGCTGGTTGACGTGGGCGGCGCCGATCCACCGGTTCCAGCCGTGCTTGTCGATCCAGTTGTCGTTGAAGACCCTGACGACGATGGCGCGCCAGACGCTGGAACAGAAGTGGATGGAGACGAGGAAGAGGACGCGGGGTTTGGCGTGGACGATGGAGTGGATGCCGGCGCTGGTTTTGCTTCCTCTTTCGGCTTCGCTTCATCCTTGTCCGCGGTGCCGCCGTCGCGGCGATGCAGTACCGGGCGGTCATCCTTGTTGTCTTCTTCGATCACCGGTGCTGAGTATTTCTGGGTTGTGGGCGCCGCTTTCGCGCCTGCCGGCAGCCAGGAACCCTCGGCAATCCAGTTATGATTCAGTTGCCCGGGCTGCGTGATTGTGAGCGTTCCCTGCGACACCCCCGTCCTGAATGCCTCGTAGACCACTCCGAAATCGATCGCCATGGGAACGGGCGAGGCTTTATAGGAGCCGGCGTCGTAATACTTCCCGTCTATCATGATGACGATAGGAACCAGCCGCGCTTTGCCCGTGCTCGAGAGTTGAACCAGTCCGAGAGCGCGCGGTCCCGGGTCCGCCGCCTTCCGCGTATAAGTCTGCGTCAGTTCCTGCGCCCCAAGCGGGCATTCGGCCGCCCATATACCAATGAGCCCCACTACTGCTGCCAGGATGACGGCGACAAGCCGCTTGCGGTATAACGATGTTCGGATCAGCAAAGTTCGGGCCGGCAGGATTTGAACCAGGATCACCGGGCGAGGAGAAGTCTTCATGCAAGTCAATGATAAAGCCCCCACCTTCAGTACGACGGACGAGGACGGCAAAGAAGTTGCCTTAAAAGACTTTCTTGGCAAAACGGTCGTTCTTTTTTTCTATCCCAAGGCCAATACCCCGGGCTGAACCATAGAGGCGTGCGGGTTCCGCGACGCATACAAGCAGATTCAGAAGACCGGCGCGGTGGTGCTGGGCATCTCCGCCGACACCGCCAACGCACAACTGAAATTCCGGGATAAATACAGCTTCCCTTTTTCCCTGCTGGCCGACCCGGACAAGAAGATTGCCGCGAAATTCGGCGTGATGAAGGAAAAGAACATGTACGGCCGCAAAGTGATGGGCGTCGCACGCACGACGTTCGTCATTGGCCGGGACGGCAAGATTCAGCACATCTTCAACAACGTGAAGCCTGAAGGACACGCGGAAGAGGTGCTGAAGTGGTTGAAAGGCGAGTGAAGGCTGAGCTGGGAAAACATAGGCGGCGGAGGCTCAGAAGTGCGAAGTCAGGAGGCGGAAGTGCCTTTGTTCCATCGCGGCTGCATGCCGATTCGGATTCCAGCAGTTCCACGCGTCTGGATTTCTTTTAGCAGGGCAAGAACGACGCGGATCCGATTTCCTGTGGCCTCTCGTTTCTGAGTGTTGAGCTTCAACTCTTGACCTCTGGCTTTGAGTTTGATATCGAATGCCTGCTTTGTCCGCTACATTGACTTCCGCGTTTTTTGATCGAGATCCGCGGAAGGTCGCGCGCGCGTTGCTGGGCAAGTTACTGGTCCGAAAGGACGGCAGATCACGCCTGGCCGGCCGGATCGTCGAAACTGAAGCGTATCTGGGCGCGGATGACGCCGCTGCACATTCGGCCGCAGGTAAGACGGCCCGCAATTCCGTCCTGTTTGGCCCGCCCGGCATTGCCTACGTCTACTTCATCTATGGCAACCATTATTGCCTGAACGTTTCCTGCTTGCCGGATGGCGTGGCGGGCGGCGTGCTGTTTCGCGCGCTGGAACCGGTCGCCGGGGTCGAACAGATGGCTGAGGCGCGGGGGATTGAGATTCACGGGCTGGAGGATCTTAAGAACGCCAGCCTGCTGCGGCAGATCTCGTCGGGGCCGGGGCGGATGAGTGAGGCTTTGGGCGTCACGCGCGAGCGCGACAACGGAAAAAATCTGACCAGTCCCCGCTCCGATCTCCGAATTGTGGATGATGGATTTCGCGTGCGGAAGATCGCGGTGACACCGCGCATCGGCATCACGAAAGCAGCCGCGGACCCGCTGCGGTTCGTAGTTGCGGGGAATCCGTTCGTTTCTGGCAGAAGACCGATCGGGTGAGGTTTGGGCGGGTATTTCTCGAAAACCTCGTCTCAAACAGTAAGAGCGGCCGCCCAACCGTTCGCGCTCCTCGCTCAGACTGCAAGAACCAGGTTGTCGATCAAACGCGTTGTCCCGACGTACGCGGCGACCGCGACCAAAGTCTTCCCGTCGATTCGTTCCACAGCGTCAAGTGTTTCCGGATCGACGATCTCGAAATAGTCCAGGCGCGCGCCGGGCTCCTGAAGAACGGTTTCGCGGCCCAGCTGAGCGAGGGTACGAGCGTTGCACTCGCCTTCGCGAAATGCCCTTTCAACCTCCGCGAGCGAGTGATGCAGCACGAGCGCGCGACGTCGTTCCTCGGGGCTCAGGTACGCGTTGCGGGAGCTCATCGCCAGTCCGTCCGGTTCGCGGACGATGGCGCAACCCACGATCTCCACGGGGAAGTTCAGATCGCTCACCATCCGTCGAATCACTGCCAATTGCGCCGCGTCTTTCTGGCCGAAGAAAGCAACGTTGGGTTCGATCACATGGAAAAGTTTGGCGACGACGGTTGCCACTCCGCGGAAATGGCCGGGACGCGAACGTCCGTCAAGCTTTTCGCTCAGGCCTTCGACGTTCACCCACGTTGTTTCGCCATGCGGATACATTTCTTCGACCGCCGGCGCAAAAACAATGTCCACGCCTTCCTTTGCGAGCAGCGCGCAATCTTTCTCGAACGGTCGCGGATACTTCGCGAAATCTTCCCTGGGGCCAAATTGTTTGGGATTTACAAAGATGGAAACAACGACCGCATCGCACTGGGCCCTGGCCGCTCGCACCAGAGACACGTGACCCTCATGCAGCGCGCCCATGGTGGGCACCAATGCGAACCGCGCCCCTCTGGCTCGCATTTCGCCGCAGGAAGCCCGCGCTTCGGCAATCGTCCCACAGATCTTCACCGGTGGCCCATCATCACGGATACTCCCGCATCGTGATTTCAAGTTCCTTCAAGGTCCCAGCGAGCAACGCGCGATTTTTCCGCACCTCGGCTTTTGCCTCTGGAGTCGCATTCTTCGGGGCGGCTTCCGTAACCAGCACAACTCGCCCATAAGGCCAGGCCTTGTACCCAAGGGAAGCCAACTCGGCCGGAATCTCCTCCGGCGTCAGAATGTGGATTTCGTGGTTCTCCAGATCGACGAGTCCAATGCCATCGTCGCGCACCACAAAGTATGGATTCTTCCAGCTGCTCATATCCTGGAATTTGGGATACTTCGACGGGTCGGGAGTGGGAATGGACTCGAGGCCGTTTTCCTTGGGCGCCTCCGATACCGTGCTGGGAGCTGGAGCCGGCGGCTTCGAACAAGCGACCATCGCCAGAACAACGAGCACAACGGCAAAATGCACCGATATCCGCAGGAAAGTGAATGGCCCGGCAGGACCTGGGGCAATGTTAGTTCGCACGCATCTTTCTCCGCCGTTATTATCGCCCGAGGGCGCGCTTGCGGTGAAGTACGGTTTCGAGCGCGGCCTGCGTCTCTTTTGGCAGATGGTAGGATTCCGCGTCGCTCGGGAACTGGTGCGACTCCACGTCGGCCTTGAAGTCCAGCGCTGCTCGTGTGATTAGACCAGCTGCATCGCCATATCGCCTGACAAACTTCGCCGGTTCGCCGAAGGTCAGGTTCACGAGGTCGTGGAACACCAGCACCTGGCCGTCGCACTCGGGCCCAGCGCCGATTCCGATGGTCGGCGCCTCCACTTCGGCGGTAATCATCGCGCCGACTTCGCGTGGAATTCCCTCGAGATAAAGGCAGGCGACGCCGGCCCGGTCGAGAGCAACCGCATCGCGCATCAATTGCTCGATCGCGCCCAGGGTCTTGCCTTGCACCTTGTAGCCACCCATCATGTTCACCGACTGCGGGGTCAATCCAATGTGGCCGGCAACCGGAATCTCGGCGTCAATCACACGCCGGATCACGTCCACGCGTTTCTCGCCGCCCTCCATTTTCACCGCCTCGGCGCCGCCTTCTTTCACAAACCTGGCGGCGTTGCGAATTGCCTCATCGGCGGTCGCGTGATAAGACCCGTAAGGCATGTCGGCAATGAGCAGAGCATTCTTAACTCCCCGGCGTACGGCCCGGACATGGTGCAACATCTCGTCCACGGTAACCGACAGGGTGTTTTCGTAGCCGAGCATGGTCATGGCGAGCGAGTCGCCGACCAGCACAATGTCCAGGCCAGCCTCGTCCACCAGCCGCGCGGTCGCGTAATCGTAAGCCGTCAGGCAGGTGATGGGCTCCCGGTGAAGCTTCTTTTCACGAATGGTCGAAGTTGTGATTTTCCGGCGATTTGACTCGGGCAGACGCCCGCCGATCGGGGTGAGACTCACGTGTCCTCCAGTGCCCCTCCGCACACCTGCCGGATAGAGCCTGTTTGCATCTTTGGATGATGCGAAGGCTATTCTAGCGTTAAAAAGGGGGCTGGTCCAGGCGTAAAATCGTCTGTTCCGGCCAATTCAATGGATACCGGGACTATACAATGGATTTCCGCTATTCAGTTTAAAAAGGAGGACTTATGCGCCACATTCAGCGCCAACGAACGCTCGAAATGGTCGTTTTATCGATGCTTGCACTCATTGTTTTGCCGCTTGCCGCGTTCGCAGAAAAGGAAGCCAAGACTTACCCGGAGCAGGGAAAGATTGTTGGCATGGGTACCAGCGGGCATACCGTTTCGTCCGGCGGAGGCATGGTGACGAACGGCACCGGCAACGTGAATATGAGTTCACGAGAGGTCTACACCCACGTATACAAAGTGCAGACGGACACAAAGGTTTACGAATTGGATTGTGGCAAGAAGCCGGCGTTCCACTCCACCGGTGCGGAATGCGGCGGCGACAAGAAGTTTGAGGTCGGCGATGTGATTCACTTCCGCGAGGAGAAAGGGTGGGCCTACGTGACGATTACCCGCAACGGACACCCTGACGAACAAAAACTCCGTATTCTGAACGAAGAGTTGCGGACTGACACAAAGTCAACCGATAAGCCGTAACGCGATACAAAGAAACAAGCGAAGCCCGCCAGCGAACAGTTGAACCGCGCGAGCGCAGAATCCCGGCCTATGCGCTCGCCGCGTTCTCGCTGCCCAGGGGAAGGAAGTATTGCGTGCCTTTGATTGGGGCGGAGACTTTTTTCAGCAGCTCCTGCAAATCCTCGTTGCGGTCGACGAAATCGATTTCGCTGGTATTCACGATCAGCAGATCCGACTGCGTGTAGTGAAAGAAAAAGTGCTCGTACGCTTTCACCACCTCCATCAGGTAATCTTCGTTGATCGCTTTCTCGCCCAGCGCATTCTTTTTCTTGAGGCGTTTTTTGAGGATTTCCGGCGTTGCCTGCAGGTAAATCACCAGGTCCGGCGTCGGCAGTTGCTCGCGGAAGTAATTGAAATAGCGGTTGTAGGTGTCGAGTTCCTGGTCGTTCAGGTTGAGGCAGGCAAAGAGCTTGTCTTTCTCGAAAATGTAATCGGCAATCACGGTCTTGTTCGACCGGGGACCCAGATCAAGCGAACGCAACTGCTCGAACCGCCGCACCAGAAACGCCATCTGCGCCTGAAACGCCGCGCCCCGCTCGCCTTCGTAAAATGCCTTCAGAAAAGGATTGTCTTCGGATTCAATGACTCGTTGCGCCGCCAGCCGCTCCGCCAGGACCTGGGCCAGCGTACTCTTGCCGACTCGGATAGGACCTTCAACCGCTATATATCTGGGGAGCTCGAAAAGCTTGGCCATAGCAGACGTGAGCAGAATATGACGTGAGCAGAATATATTGCTTCGCGCGACAGCGCAATGCGGAAACAGCCGCGCAGTTACTGCCGTCAGATACAGCTATCGACGTCCGCCGCACGTTGTGACCGGGCAGAGACGAGTTCTCAAGATGCTGCGTACGGAAGAGTGGGGAACGTTTGCTATGCAGAATGGCGACGGCATCTCTGCCGACTCTCGCACACTATTTGCGAAGTATTTTGTGGGGTTTTGAGCGTCAACAGCGATTTAACACCGCAGAATCTTCCTCAGCGCTTGGTAAACCTTGCCGAACGCCCTGCATCAAACCGTTACCGGATTTCCCGGCAAAGGGCACCTTATGCACAATGCTATTCCGCTCATCCTGGCGGCTCTCGTGGCTGTGGGAATCATTGTTATCGGTTGCTTCTATCTTGTGTCTCCGGAACGAATCTCAGGAACATTTGGTCTAAAACCGCCTGCCTCCGATGCTGACACTCGTGCCTGGCTGCGTCCTAAAGGAATTCGGGACGTCGCAGCGGGATTAATCTTGTTGGCAATGATGCTTACCGGGGATTGGCGACTTGTAGGCATCGCTCTACTTGTTGAAGCGATCATTCCCTTTGGAGACATGTCAATCATTCTGGGGTCGGGCGGGTCAAAGTCGCGAGCGTTCTCCATTCACGGCGTCACCTGCGCGGTGATGCTTGTCGCCGGCCTATTGTTGATCCATGCCATTTGAGCGCAACGGTTAGAAAGGAGGAACGATCATGAACCAATGGATGTGGCCGGTATCTCTAGTGGGCATTCTTAGCACCGCGGTGGTGTGCGGCACGGATGTGTTCTTCTTGACGATCGGCCGCCCCGCGCTCAGATTGGCTTCACCATCTGCCGGAACCGAAATCATGGGCTTCTTCCACATGTTCGCCGACGCGCGGATGCCGATCTGGGGCGTCTCGGCGCTCTTATCCAACATTCTGCTGGCCGTGTCTAGCCGGGGCGAACAGCGCTGGTTCTATCTCGTATCGGTCTTGATGCTGATTCTGTTCGTCGTTATCTATGCTCGCTTGTCAATGCCAATCAATCGGCTGCAAACGGAAGCGGCAAAAACCGGAAGAAACCTCAACAATGGTCGAGAGCTGCAGGCCTCGTGGGATAGATCGTTAATCATCCGTGTTCCGCTGCTCGTTGTGTCCCTGCTTGCCCAGTGCCTCGTATTGCTGGTCGCTTCGGCGTAAACGTGCCTGGTGCGCTCCCTTTGGGGAGTCAGGGAATCCGGGACGATGGGTCTCGTTCTCACATCTACCCTCGATTTACAATCCTTCCATGATTCCGGCACTTATCGGCGAGATTGCGGCCGCCGGCGTCGCGGTCGCCGCTGGTTATCAATCCATGGCCCCGACCGGGCAGTGGTACGGACGGACATTCGCGGCCGGCGCTCGTGGAAGCAGGCAAATCGCTCTTACCTATGACGACGGGCCGAATGACCCGCACACGCTTGAATTGCTCGAAGTTCTTGCGAAGCACGACGTAAAGGCGACCTTCTTCATGATCGGCCAGTTCGTGCGGCAACGACCGGAGATCGCGCGGGCGGTCGCGGCGGCAGGGCACGAAATCGGCAATCATACGTTCACGCACCCGCTGCTCATTTTTGCCTCCGCCGGGCGCACGGGCGCTGAAATCGCAGATTGCCGCCGAACGCTCGAAGACACCATCGGCGAGCCGCCAAAACTATTTCGCCCTCCTTTTGGAGGAAGACGGCCCGGAACTTTGCGAATTGCCGGCGAATTCGGGCTCTCGCCGGTGATGTGGAATGTGACCGGCTATGACTGGAGCGCCCCGCCGGCCGCGGTGATTGAAGCAAGGGTCGCGCGCCAGGTTCATGCCGATGGCGGCGATGTGGTTCTGCTTCACGACGGCGGCCATCGCGGAATGGGCGCCGATCGCGCGCAGACGGTGATCGCAACCGGCAAACTGATTCGGCGGTATAAGGACCAGGGGTTTCGGTTTGTGACCGTGCCCGAGATGATGAGCGCCGAAGATCAGCAGGTAGACCTGATCACCGGATAGCAGGTCGGCGGACACTAAGGGGAAATTACGATCCGGCTTAGGAGTGCCGACCGACGGCTACTGCATGTCTCCGCCCATGGGCACGTAGCGCCAGTGCAGCTTCTTTACGTCGAAAAACACTGCGGAGCTGGCGCCCGTGTCGCCGGCTTCCTCGACGTAGAGGGCCTCGATGGTCTTCTTCTTTAGGTCCATTTTGCGCACTGAGAGCGACTTGTATGGCAGGTTCACAATCACGTACTTGGCTTTCGGTTTGCCGGCGCGCCAGGCATCTTTCCCCTCGCCATGAACAATCAGGGCGACCAAACCGCGCCGCGCCGGATCTCCCTCGGAAAATGTCGTGGTCAACCGCGGATCGCCGTATCCGAAAAATTCGTAATACGGATCTACCACCTTGAAGTTGTGTTCGGCTTGATCGAGCAACGGATTCTTGCAGCGTGCGGCAATCACAACATCTTCCACGCCGTCACCGTCCAGATCGCCGAATACCGGCGCCACATCGGGCAATAGCGTGAACTGATCGCCAAACTGCTGTTGCA
>Ga0335079_10009854_pt1 | contig 10881 bp, 9 predicted proteins | sample Lox_Sample_33_FD_206719 | JGI IMG/M metagenome (GOLD analysis project Ga0335079, IMG submission 206719) | Soil microbial communities from Loxahatchee National Wildlife Refuge, Florida, United States - Lox_Sample_3.3 | ecosystem: Environmental > Terrestrial > Soil > Wetlands | place: USA: Florida... | reverse complement strand
CCCGGTCGTATCCACACGCGCGAGCAGCTGCTCGGGCTCGTGTGGGGAGCCGACGACATCACGCCCAAGACGGTCGACGTCCACGTCGCCGCGCTGCGCCGCAAGCTGGGCTCCGCCGTGACGATCACGACGTTGCGGGGCGTCGGCTACCGGCTCGATCCGGCAGCAGCTAGTGCGCGCTTGCCGCCGGCTTGACGGGCGTCGCCGGCTTGATCGGGGTCGTCGCCGGCTTGATCGGGGTCGTCGGCTGGTGGGCGGCGCGCTCGACGTCGTCGAGCGTGGGGGCCCGGCCGCGCAGCGGCTGTGGCGCCGGGTCGGCTCTGAGCGCCGCTCGAAGCAGGCCAAGCTGGCGGCGAACGATTTCCGAGTCAACGTGCGCGAACGCGCAGGCGGCCTCGCACACGCCCTTGAACATGATGAGCACGTCCATCGCGCCGACGTCCGCGCGGACCGCGCCCGCTTTCTGGGCGCGCTCGAGCAGCTGACCCATCACGCCCACGACCTCGGCGTGGGCGGCCCGGATGTCATCGTTGACCAGCCACGCGTCCCCGACCGCCTCGAACAGCCCGCGGTCGAGTTGCTGGCGGCCGGCGATGCTCCACAGGAACTCGAACAGCGCCTCGCCCGGGTCGTCGGCGTCCAGCAGACCCCGCGCCTCCTCGACGGCTTCGCGCATCCGCTCGACCACGATCGCAGCGATCAGATCCTGCTTGGAGGCGAAGTTGCGGAACAGCGTCCCGCGCCCGACGCCCGCGCGCTCGGCGATCTCAGCGACGCCGACCTCGAGCCCGCGCTCGCGGAACAGCGCCTCGGCGGCATCCAGCAGCCGCCTGCGGTTGCGCTCGGCATCGGCGCGTAGGCCCCGCTCGGCTGGCGTCATCGACACGGGATTCTCCTACGCCGCGGCGGCGGAAGGCGTCAGCTCGAGGCTGAGGCTCTCCAGATCGCGGCGCCGCACCGCCGTGGCGAGGATCAAGGCGCCGGCGGCGAGCATCACCGCGGCCGCGATGAACGCGACGTGGTAGCCGGATACCTTCGCCGCGCTCGTGGCGGCTGTCGACACGCTCCCATGGAGTCCGTTGAGCACGTTCGTCGTCTTGCTCGCGGCGAGCGTCGACAGGATCGCCAGACCGAGCGACCCGCCGACCTGCTGGGCGGTGTTGAACAGGCCCGAGGCGAGCCCCGCGTCGTTGGCGTCGACACCGCCGGTCGCCATCAGCGTGATCGGGACGAACACCAGGCCCATTCCGATGCTCAGCGGCAGCAGGCCGGGCAGCAGGTCGCCGGCATAGGTTCCGTGAACCGGCACCTGGGCCAAGACCACCATGCCGATCGTGGCCAGCACGATGCCGAGCACAGCGACGTTGCGGACGCCGGCGCGCTTGACCAGCGGCTGGGCGATCCCGGCGCCGACGACGATGCCGCCGGTGACCGGCAGGAACGCCAGGCCCGCGTGCAGCGGGCTGTAGCCGAGGATCTCCTGGACGTAGAGCGACGCGAAGAAGAACATTCCGAACATCCCGGATGCAACCAGCAGGAGCACGCCATCGGCGACCGCCAGCGTCCGGATCCGGAAGATGCTGAGCCTGACCAGCGGCGCGACGCTCCGTCGCTCGATCGCCACGAACCCGGCCAGCAGCACCAGCGCGAGCAGGATCAGGCCGATTGTCCGCCCCGAACCCCAGCCATACGCCTGGGCCTTGACGATCGCGTACACGAGCACGACCAGGCCGGCGGTGACGGTAATCGCGCCGGCAACGTCGAACGCGCGATGCTTCACATCCGCGCGGGATTCAGGGACGTACCGCAGGGTCGCGAGGATGGTCAGGACGCCCACTGGGACGTTGACGAAGAAGATCCACTCCCACGAGGCGAGCTGGGTGAGCGCGCCTCCCAGGACGAGTCCGACGGCGCCGCCACCAGCGGCGATCGCGCTCCACACGCCGAGCGCCTTGGTGCGCTCGCTCTGGTCGGTGAAGGTGGTGGTGATGATCGACAGCGCGGCGGGGGAGAGGAGCGCGCCACCGAGACCCTGGAGCCCTCGGCCGAAGATCAACATGCCCGAGGACTGTGCGAGCCCGTTCAGCAGGGACGCGCCGGCGAACAGCGCGGTGCCGATCAGGAAGAGACGCTTGCGGCCGACCAGGTCGCCGGCGCGACCGCCGAGCAGCAGGAATCCGCCGAAGACCAGGGTGTAGGCGTTGACGACCCACTGGAGGCTCGTCGGGGAGAAGTGCAGACCCTTCTGGATCGACGGCAGGGCCACGTTGACCACGGTGGCGTCGAGCACCACCATGAACTGCGCAAGGCAGGCGATCACGAGGATCAGCCAGCGGTTGGAGTAGCGCTCCTCATCGGTCCGCGCGGTGGCGGGCGTCACGGTGGCGGCTGCCGGTTCGGCGAGCGCGGAGGTCGCGGTGGCGGCGGTCGGTTCGGCGGTGGCGGGCGACGCGGTGGCGGCGGAAGCGCCGTTCGCGGAGAACGTGGGCGCGCCGGCGGCCGGCGCGCCGGGGGCTGCGCTGTCGGTCATCAGAGGACTCCCTGTCGGCGTGGTAATGTGGACTGCACGGTCCGGTTAGCCTATCACAACCGGACCGGGCGGTCCGTTTTTGTGTGCGCGGCTGCTGGCGGGGTGGCCGCGTTCGACAGGAATCACCTGCGATGGTGGCGTTTCCGCGCCAGGTGTGCAGGCTCTTACGTTAGTCCGACGTTCAGCTGACGGTCCTCTTTCAGAGGGTGGCGATCATGGTCATGCGACATCAACCGACCACGAAAGCGAGCCCCTCATGAGCACACCCGTCATCGTCTTCTTAAACGTCTTTTTCATCGCCTTCGTCCTGGTGACGATCGTGGGTCTCTGCGCCTGGTCGATCATCGCCGACAGGTCGGTCATGGCCTCGATCGCCGATCAGCGGGCACGTCTGCGCGCCGCTTTCCAGCGCCGCACCCGTTCCACCGCGCCGGCCGGCCGCCGCCCACGTCGCGCCCTCGACCTCGGCGCGTAACCAAGCTCGGTCGGAGTAACCAGCTCGGTCGGAAATAACCAGTTCGGTCGGAAGGGCCGTCGCGCCGGCGGGCGCGGCGGCCCTTTTTTTATGCCTGCGTTGCGCCGAGCCCAGATCCGACCTGCATGACACGACAATCGAGGCCGATGTTGCTGACCTTGACGTAACACGCACGTCGGGAGGCTGTCGCGCAAAACCTGGTGTGCCGTCCCGCGTTGTAGTTAGATCACAAAGGACGGTCCCGCGAGGAGAGGCCTGGTCGAGAAACGTGCCGTGGGCTTGCGTTTCTCGACCAGGCTCGTTAGATCGCGCTCCGCGCCGGCAACGGCGCGAATGCAGGTCCTGGGCAGCGCGGACCGCCGGGGATCGCGGACCGCCGGGGATCGCGGACCGCCGGGGATCGCGGACCGCCGGGGATCGCGGACCGCCGGGGATCGCGGACCGCCGGGGATCGCGGACCCCACCATCAGGTGCCCGCCTCTGAACCGCCGGCGTCCGAGATCCGCCACCTCGCGCCCGGTCCGCAACCCACTCACACGCGCCCGCCGACCACCCGCCCCGCCGCCGCGTTCATGAGCAACTCCCCGCTACCATCATGGGCGTTCGGAACGAATAGAGAACGAGAAGGACTCCGCCGACCGAAGGGCGGGGTAGGAAGGAAATTGAATATGAGTGACGCCGTGACGCGCGTGTCCGTCGAGATCGAAGGTAGGGAGATCTCGTTCGAGACCGGCAAGTTGGCCAAGCAGGCCTCCGGCGCCGTAGTCGTCCGTGCGGGCGACACAATGGTCCTCTGTACCGCCACCGCCGGCAATCTCCGGGACGTGGACTTTCTGCCGCTGACGGTTGACGTCGAAGAGCGGATGTATGCAGCCGGCAAGATCCCCGGCAGCTTCTTCAAGCGCGAGGGTCGCGCGGGGGAGAAGGCGACGCTGACGGCGCGCCTGATCGACCGTCCGATCCGGCCGCTGTTCCCGAAGGGCTGGCGGTTTGACACCCAGTTGGTCGCGCTGCCGATCAGCGTCGACCACGTCAATCCTTACGACATCCTCGCGATGAACGGCGCGTCAGCCGCCCTGATGGTGTCGAACATCCCGTTCCCGACGCCCGTTGGCGCCGTGCGGATCGGCAAGGTTGACGGCAACTTCGTGGTCAATCCCAACGAGGAGGACCTGGTCGACAACACCGACCTCGACCTGATCGTCGCGGGCACCGAGGAGGCCATCCTGATGGTCGAGGCGGGCGCCAACGAGATCCCCGAGGCCGAGATCCTCGACGCCCTCGATATCGCCCACGAGGAGATCAAGAAGCTTTGCGCTATCCAGCGCGAGTTGGCCGAGAAAGCCGGCAAGGAGAAGACGCCGGTCGAGATCCCGGAGGTCAGTGCGGACCTGTACGAGCAGATCAAGAGCTCGCACGGCGCCGCGCTCGACGCCGCGACCCAGGTCGTGGACAAGCTTGAGCGCCAGGACGCTTGTAAGTCGGTCGAGGAGCAGGTCATCGCCCAGTACTCGGGCGACCCTGAGGCCGAGACCTACGCCGAGTACCGCACGAACGCCCAGCGGGCGTTCGACAAGCTCGAGAAGACGCTGATCCGCGAGCGGATCGCCGTCCAGAAGAAGCGCCCGGACGGACGTAGCGCCGACGAGATCCGGCCTATCAGCATCGAGGTCGGCGTCTCGCCCCGCGCCCACGGCTCGGCCCTGTTCACCAGAGGCCAGACCCAGGCGCTCAGCGTGGTTGCACTCGGCACCACGCGCGAGGAAATGCGGCTCGACACGCTCGGGCTGGAGACGGCCAAGCGCTACTTCCACCACTACAACTTCCCCGGGTTCTCGGTCGGTGAGGCCGGCCCGATGCGCGGCCCCAAGCGCCGCGATATCGGTCACGGCGCGCTCGCCGAGCGGGCGCTGGTCCCGATGATCCCGAGCCAGGAGGAGTTCCCGTACACGATCCGCGTCGTGTCCGACATCCTCGAGTCGAACGGTTCGAGCTCGATGGCCTCAGTGTGCGGCTCATCCCTGAGCCTCATGGACGCCGGCGTCCCGCTCCCGCGAGCGGTGGCCGGGATCGCCATGGGCCTGATCAAGGAGGGTGACGACTACATCGTCCTCACCGACATCGCCGGCGTCGAGGATCACCTCGGCGACATGGACTTCAAGGTCGCCGGTACCGACAACGGAATCACCGCGCTCCAGATGGACATCAAGATCACGGGCGTCACGTTCGAGATCTTGCGGGACGCGCTGACCCAGGCCAAGTCGGCCCGCACGTTCATCCTGGGCGAGATGTCCAAGGTCATCGACGCCCCGCGGTCCGAGCTGTCCAAGTACGCGCCGGGCATCTCCTCGGTCCAGATCGACCCGGAGAAGATCGGCCTGCTGATCGGCAAGGGCGGCGAGACGATCCGGGCGCTCCAGGAGGAGTACGAGGCCCAGATCGACGTCAACGACGAGGGCATGGTGCTCGTGTACGCCGCCGACCGCGAGCGCGGGGACGCGCTGGTCGACCGGATCCGGTCGATGACCAAGGAGGTCGAGGTCGGCGACGAGTTCACCGGCAAGGTCGTCAAGACGACCGCGTTTGGCGCCTTCGTCGAGCTTGCCAAGGGCACCGACGGGCTCCTGCACATCTCGAACGTCGCGCCCGGCCGCCGGATCGCGTCGGTCGAGGAGGTGCTCAACAAGGGCGACGAGCTGAATGTGCGCGTGGTCGAGGTCGATCGCGAACGTGGCCGCATCGGCCTGCGTCTGGCGGACGATCCGGACATCGCGGGCAAGAGCGTCGAGGAGCTCGCGGCGGTCGGAACCGGCGACAACGGTCCGCCGCGCCGCGACCGCGGCGAGCGGGGCGGACGTGACGGTCGCGATCGCGACCGCCGCGGGCCCCGTGACCGCGACCGCCCGCGCGACGGTGCCCGGGACGGCGGAGATCGCGGCGGCCGCGTGCGCGACCGCGATCCCGAGCGTCGCTGAGCAACCACACGTGCTCCAGCAGCACAAGCTGACCACGCTCGATTCGGGCGTACGGGTCGTGACCGAGGCGATGCCCTCGGTCCGATCCGTATCGGTCGGGTTCTGGATCGGCACGGGCTCGCGCAGCGAGGACGACCAGCACGCCGGGCTGTCGCATCTGCTCGAGCACCTGCTGTTCAAGGGCACCAAGAAGTACGGCTCGCTCGAGATCGATCAGATCTTCGACGCCATGGGGGCCGAGCTCAACGCCGGCACCGGCAAGGAGACGACGTCGGTGTACGCCCGGGTGATCGACGAGCACGTCCCGGAGGCGTTTGACGTGATGGCGGACATGGTCTTCCGCCCGGCCCTCACCGATATCGACTCCGAGCGGGCGGTGATCCTCGAGGAGATCGCGATGTACGAGGACGACCCTCAGGAGAAGGTGTTCGACCTGCTCGGCGAGGCCGTGTTCGGTGATCACCCGCTCGGGCGCGCGATCATCGGCCGCGCGCCGGTGATCGCCGAGACCCCGCCCGATGAGATCAAGCTCTTTCACGCCAATCGATACGGCCCGGGCAACGTCGTGATCGCGGCCGCCGGCGCGGTCGACCACGACTCGTTCGTCGGGCTCGCCGACCGCGCGGTGTCAGAGCGAACGAACGGTCGCGCGCCGCAGGCCCCGGCCGCGCCGCCGCTGACCGCGGCCCACTACCGCTTCGAGCGCAAGGACACCGAGCAGTACCACGTGTGCCTCGGCGGTCCCGGCCTGGCGCGTCACGATGAGCGCCGGTTCGCGCTGCGGGTGCTCGACAATGTGTTCGGAGGGACGTCGTCCTCGCGGCTGTTCCAGGAGGTTCGCGAGCGCCGCGGACTGGCGTATGCGGTCTACTCGTTCACGAGTGCCTACCAGGACACGGGCCAGGTCGGCCTGTACATCGGGACCCGGCCGGACAATGTCACCGAGGGTCTCGCCGTGGTCGGAGCCGAGCTCGAGCGGCTGCGCGAGCAGCCCGCCACCCCTGAGGAGCTCGAGCGCGCCAAGGAGAATCTGAAAGGCCGCGTCGTGCTGGCGCTCGAGTCCACGGGCGCGCGCATGAATCGGCTCGGCTCGGAGATCCTCGCCGGCATGCCGCTGCTCTCGCTCGATGAGACCGTCGAGCGGATCGACGCGGTGACACTCGAGGACCTCGCCGGGCTCGTCGACGAGCTGTGGTCGCCCGAGCGGCTGTCGGCCGCCGGCATCGGGCCGGACGAGGCCCGGTTCGAGGAAGCGCTCAGCGCGGTCGGCCCGGCGCTAGTGGAGACGCGCTAGACGTGGCGATCCGGGTCGCGGTCGCGGGAGCGGCCGGACGGATGGGACAGACGGTCTGCAACGCCGTCGAGGCCGCGCCCGACATGGAGCTGACCGGACGCGCCGACCCCGCGCTGAACACGCCCCTGGCCGATGTCCTCGACGACGCGGATGTGCTCGTCGACTTCACGATCCCGACGAGCGCCGTCGCCAATGCGCGCGAGGCGGTCGCCGCGGGCGTCCACGTCGTGATCGGGACGACGGGCTTCGACCCCGACGAACTCAAAGATCGTAAGGGCGCCAACGTGTTCATCGCCCCGAACTTCGCGATCGGCGCCGTGCTGATGATGCAGTTCGCGACCCAGGCCGCGAGGTACATGGCCAAGGCCGAGATCATCGAGCTCAACCACGATCGGAAAGTCGACGCGCCCAGTGGCACCGCGGCCCGCACCGCAGCCCTCATGGCCGAGGCCTCCCCAAGCGGGGCAACGCCACCGATCCATTCGGTCCGCCTCCCCGGGCTCGTGGCCCATCAGGAGGTGATCCTCGGCGACGTCGGGCAGACGCTGACGATCCGCCACGACTCGACCGACCGCGAGTCGTTCATGCCCGGCGTGCTGCTCGCGATTCGCAAGGTCGCCGACCTCACCGAGTCGCCGACGGTCGGTCTCGAGCGGCTGCTCTAGAGCGGGAGCGCTAGCCGTGGATGGCCTGGACGACATTGACGTCGTCCTCGACGTCGTTCACGTTGGCCTCGGAGCATCCGGCGTTGATCGCGGCCACGATCTTCGCAGGATCGGTGACGCCGCCGGGTAGGGACCCATGCTCGCTCACATAGCGGCGGGCGTAGGCCGCCTGTTGCGTCTGGTTCGCCGAGCCCCACGTCGTGCACGACGTCGCGTCACTGACCACCACGGGCTTCGACGTGAGTATGCCGCCGACCACGATCACGACCAGCAGCGCGATCGCCACCAGCCCCGCGAGTGCGGCCACCTTGTGCCGGGCGACGAGCGCCCGCGTGTTCCAGGCATCGGCGGCCTCACCTGCCGGTGCTGCCCGGTCCGTCGGAGCATTCACCCGCGTCATCACGGCAGTCAGATCCTATCCCGCGGGCGGCCACTAGCCGGACTTGCGCGGGCCGGCCAGCACGGCCTGCACCACGCCGAGGTACCAGTCCGCAACCTGGTCGCGCCCGACGTCGGGGTGGTCGAGCCACCAGTTGGCCAGCGACTCGCCGGCGCCGACGAGCGCGTGCGCGATCGCGTCGGACCTCGGCGGCCCGTAGCCGGGCCACGAGCCGGCGCCGGCCTCGATCATGCTGCCGATTGCGGTTGCGATGCGCTCCCGGATCTCGGCGACGTGCTCGGCGATCGGCTGGGTCGAGCCGACCTCGCGGAACAGGACCCGCCAGCCATCGCCGTGCTCCTCGACGAACGCGAGGAATTCGGTGATCCGGGCACGGAGGCGCGCTCCCGGGGACGGATCCGGCGACCGCGCCGACACGAGCCGCTCGAGCAACTCGCCACCGGCCCGCTCGATGTAGGCCAGGTACAGCCCCTCCTTGGACGCGAAGTAGGCGTACACCATCGGCTTGGACACGCCCGCGGAGTCGGCGATCTCGTCCATCGAGGCCGAGTGGTAGCCGGCCCGGGCGAAGATCGCGCCGGCCTCGTCGAGGATCTGCCGCTCGCGCCGCTCCCGGGGAACCCCCCGCGTTCCCGCCCTACGTTGGGAATGGTCCGGTGTTGTCCGTGAAGTTTGTGCCACGTACGGGTTTGGTTCTTCCCCATCTGGATATTACTCATGAGTAGATGCCCGAGAAAGGTGCACCCCCAAACGTCCATCCGGTCCAGCGCCGTGTGCTGAAGGCGCTCGAGTCGCTGAGCTCGCCGCTGCTGCCCGACGACTACCTTGAGCTGATCAACCCGCTGTGGTCGACGCGCGAGCTCCGCGGACGGATCCAGGACGTCAAGCATGAAACCGACCAGGCGGCGACGATCCTGATCAAGCCGGGCTACCGCTGGTCGGGCCACAAGCCGGGTCAGTACGTGCGGATTGGGGTCGACATCGACGGCGTCCGCCACTGGCGGGCGTACTCGCTGACCTCCGACCCGTACCGCGAGGACGGCCTGATCAGCATCTCTCCCAAGCGCGTCGATGCCGGCAAGGTCTCGCCCTACCTCGTCGACCGCGCCAAGCCGGGCACGATCGTGTCGCTGAGCAAGATCGAGGGCGAGTTCGTCCTCCCCGATTCCCCGCCCGAGAAGCTCCTCTTCATCAGCGCCGGCAGCGGGATCACGCCGATCATGAGCATGCTCCGCCACCTCGATCACGCGGAAGAGATGCCCGACGTCGTCGTCCTGCACTCCGCGCGCGAGTCCGACGAGGTCATGTTCGGCGACGATCTCCGGGGTCTCGCCGAGAAGCACGACCGATTCCACCTCCACGAGCAATTGACGCGCGAAAACGGCCGCATGGGCCCGGGCGACCTCGACCGCCTGTGCCCGGACTGGCGCGAGCGGGACACCTACATCTCGGGGCCGAACGACATGCTCGACGCGTTCACCGAGCACTTCGACGCCAACGCCAACTGCGACCGGCTGCACATGGAGCGCTTCCAGCCAAAGCTCGGGCTCGGGCAGGCTGGCGAGGGCGAGGGAGGGACGATCAAATTCTGCATGTCCGACTGCGAGGCCGAGTCCGACGGAAGCGTGCCGATCCTCGTCGCCGGCGAGGAGGCGGGCCTCGACCTGCCCTTCGGCTGCCGCGAGGGCATCTGCCACACCTGCGTGGGCGAGCTGCGTAGCGGACACGTCCGCGACCTGCGCACCGGCAAGGTCTACGGCCAAGAGGGCGAGGTCATCAGGACCTGCATCAGCGCCCCCGAGGGCCCTGTCGAGATCGATCTGTAACACGACCCAAACGGAGGGGGAGTTCCGTACATGGCGACTGCCACCCACAACGGACACACCAACGGCCGCGTGGCCATCGAGGAGCCGGAGAACCCGCTGCACCGCCTCAGTGCGGAGCAGATCGAGGCGATCGGGCGTGAGTTCGACGAGCTGCACGAGCAGGTCAAGGACAGCCTCGGCGACCGCGACGCGCGCTACATCCGCTCGATCATCGCGCTCCAGCGCCGGCTGGCGCTGCTGGGACGGGTCGAGCTGATCGCCTCCCGCTGGCGGATCCCGTGGGTCATAGGCGCCTCGACGCTCGGCCTGGCCAAGATCCTCGAGAACATGGAGATCGGCCACAACGTGCTCCACGGCCAGTGGGACTGGATGAACGATCCCGTGATCAACTCGAAGGCGTGGGACTGGGACACGGCCTCGACGGCCGAGGCATGGCGGCACTCGCACAACTACATCCACCACACCTATACGAACATCCTCGGCAAGGACCGCGACCTCGGCTACGAGATCATGCGGATCGACCCCGAGCAGAAGTGGCATCCGGTCTACCTGCTCCAGCCCATCTACAACGTTGTGCTGGCGATGCTGTTCGAGTGGGGGGTGGCCGTCCACGACCTCAACTTCGAGGCCATCCGCAAGGGCGAGAAGGACAAGAAGCAGCTCCGCAAGGAGCTCAAGGGGATCGCCGGCAAGGCCCGCACCCAGATCCAGAAGGA
>Ga0335079_10009853_pt1 | contig 10882 bp, 8 predicted proteins | sample Lox_Sample_33_FD_206719 | JGI IMG/M metagenome (GOLD analysis project Ga0335079, IMG submission 206719) | Soil microbial communities from Loxahatchee National Wildlife Refuge, Florida, United States - Lox_Sample_3.3 | ecosystem: Environmental > Terrestrial > Soil > Wetlands | place: USA: Florida... | reverse complement strand
GGCGCCTGCTCGTCAATGGAGTGCTCGGCGCCCTGCTGGGCGCGCTGGCCGGGGCCATCGTCGCGCTTGCGATCGGCCGGAAAGACCGGCGGCTGCGGGGACGCGACGAGATAGCAGATGCCATCGGGGTTCCCGTCCTGGCATCGATCCCCGTCGTCCACCCATCCGACGCGGCCGGCTGGACGAAGCTTCTCGGGGGCTACGAGCCCGGGGTCGTCCATGCGTGGAGCCTGCGCAAGGCCCTGCATGATCTGGGTCTAACCGACGTCAGAGGCGGCAGCGTCAGAGGAGGCAGCGGTGCCTCCGTGGCCGTATTCTCTCTTTCCTCCGACCCGGCAGCGCTCGCCCTTGGCCCTCAGCTGGCAGTCTTCGCCGCTTCCCTGGGGATTCCCACGGAGCTGGTCATCGGCCCCCGGCAGGACGCCACGGCTACGCTGCGCGCCGCGTGCGCTGTGAGGCCGGCCATGCCATCGGGACGCTCGAGCCATCTGCGGGTCAGTGTCGGGGAGCGCGAAGACGCCGACGGGCAGCCAGGCGCGGCGCTGACCGTCGCCGTCGCCGTCGTCGACGGCCGGGCTCCGCGGGTGGCGGACACGATGCGCACGACCGCGACGGTGCTGGGAGTCTCGGCAGGCGCGGCGACCGCCGAGCAACTCGCCCGTGTCGCGGTCAGGGCCGCCGACGACGGCCGCGATATCGCCGGAGTCGTCGTTGCGGACCCAGACCCGGCGGACCACACGACCGGCCGTCTTCAGCTGCCGGCCCGGCTGGCACAACGGAGACTGCCGACGCGCCTGACCGGCACGGTGACGGAGACCAGACGGTGACGGTACCCCACGGCGCCAGTGACAACGTGCCCGAGCGCGCCTGGGCCCACGACCACGTCATAGCCGCCGGGGAACCCGCCGCTGCCGATCTCGCCGCGGGCCTCGCCGGCCTGCGATTCATCAGCACAGCCCTACGACGCTGTGCGTGGTTCTGGTGCGCCACCGCCGTGGCTGGGTTGCTGATCGGCCTGGGCCTACGCCTGGTGCTCCCGCCTGCCGACCAGGCATCGACGTCGATCCTGCTGACGCCCAGGCCCGACCAGAACGCCCCCGAAGCGATGCAGGATGATGCCGCCTTGCTGCAGAGCCGCACGGTGGCCGGGCGCGCTCTACACAAGCTGGGGCTGCGGCAAAGCGCCGACAGCCTCGTCGCAGCGTCCACGGTCACGACCGTCACCGACCGGGTGCTTCTTCTCACGGTCACTGCACCGTCGAGCAACGAAGCAGTACGCCGAGCCGACGCCCTGGCCACGGAGTTCCTTCAGGTCCGGGCAGACCAGCTGCTGGCCCAGCAGCAGCTCGTGCTCACGGCGCTCAGCCGGCGGAGCAACCCGGCCCAGCAACAGGCGGAGTCGCTTGCCAGGCAGATCACCAGTGTGTCGGCGCAGGCCTCGTCACCCGCGCAGCAGGCCAAGCTCAAAGATCTGCGGGTCCAGCTCGGCCGGGCGAACGACGCGTTGGACGGGCTAAAAGGTGTCGGACTCGCTTACCAGGTGAACACGATGTCGGCCGTGAAGGACAGCAAGGTACTTGACACTGCCGCACCGGTGTGGCCCGGAAAGCATGAGACCCCGGGCCTTGGCCTGGGCCTCGCCATCCTCGCCGCGGCCATTGGGCTAATCCCGGGCCTTGCGCTAGGTCTTGGCATCGTCATCGTTCGGGCGCTCGTGTCCGACCGCCTACGCCGGCGTGACGATGTCGCGCACGCGCTCGGCGCCCCGGTCGATCTCAGCGTCAGCAGCGTGCACGTGGGCCGCTGGCTGCCCGGCAGGCGCGGGCTGGCCGCCGCCCGGTGCCATGACATGCAGCGCATCGTCGCGCACCTGCGCGATGCTGTGCCGAAAAGCTCCCGAGGCGCCGCCGCTCTGGCTGTCGTTCCGGCAGACAACGCACAGGTCGCGGCACTGTCCCTGGTGTCACTGGCCGTTTCCTGCGCGCAGGAGGGCAAGCAGGTCGTCGTGGCGGACCTGTCCCGTGGTGCCCGCGCGGCGCGTCTTCTAGGGGCCGGGAATCCCGGGGTCGGCGCGGTGCGGGTGAACGGCGTGCACCTGGTCGTAGCGGTCCCCGATCGCGATGACGTCCTGCCCGTCGGCCCTCTGCACCGCACCTCGCCGCAGGCTCAGCCCGGGCCGGCCAGCGAGGCGCTGGCTGCCGCCTACGCCTCAGCCGACCTTCTGCTCACCCTGGTGACCCTCGACCCCGCGCTCGGCGGAGGGCACCTCGCCACATGGGCGGCCGGTGCCGTCGTGGTGGTGACCGCCGGGCGGTCGTCGTCGACGAGGATCCATGCGGTGGGCGAGATGATACGGCTCGCCGGAACGCCGCTGGTCTCCGCCGTGCTCGTGGGGGCGGACAAGACCGATGAAAGCCTCGGCGCGACGCAGACGAGCCGACCGGTTCTGGCCGACCTGGGTCTGCCTCCAGCTGCCAGTCCGGTGCCTGCTCATCGCAGCACATCACGACCAGGTCGCGGGCTACGGCCCGGCGTCACAGGCCGATGAGCTCGTCCGTCGCCGAGGCGTACCGTCAGCCGGAGCTGCGCAGGCGCGCCAGTGCTGGGTACGACGCAGGATCGGCCTCGCGCTGGGCCTGCCGTCCTCACGGTCCTGACGTTCTGCTCATCACAACGCAGGTTTGCAGACCCCTCGCGCAGTACTGTATTTCTTCGTTCATGCCAGGATGTATGCAAGCGGGGATCACAGAAGAAATTGCGCACGGTCTCGGGTAGCTTCTGCTGTAACTGGATAGGTCGTCGGGCCTCGGCTGTGGTGGCGTCTGTCTCGTGACTATGTCCCGGCCCGGCGTGGCGTCTTGATTACGGTCCGCTGGCGGTGATCGAGTATGGTTCGTGCCCGATTTCCCGCCCCGCCCCGGAGAAGATAGCCGCGCTGCGCGCGGCCAATTCCCGGCTGCGCGAGGTGGTCGAGGCCAAGGACAGCGAGATCGGCGTGCTCCGCGGCCTGGTGGAGGCCTTCCAGGCGCAACTGGGGGAGTTGCGGGCCGGGGTTGAGGATCTGCGGGCAACGGCTGCGGCAGAACCCGCGGAACTCATCGAAGCCGGCATCGGCGGAAGGGCTGGCCAAGCCGGCGCCGAGGCCGCGGCGGCGCAAGAGCGGCCGCAAGTCGGCCCGGCCGAAGGGCCAGCCGGGGGCGACGCTGGAACTGACCGGTCATCCCGACGTGGTGGTCACCCATGAGCCCGGCCGCTGCTCTGGCTGCGGTTCAGGCCTGTTCGGCTCCGCGGTGACCACGGCTGAGCGCCCCAGGTGATCGACCTGCCGGAGGAGATCCGGGCGCTGGTCACCGAGTACCGGATCATCTCCCGCCGCTGCGGCTGCGGTCCCATCACGACCGGGATCGCGCCGGCTGGGGCGAGCGCACCGGTCCAGTACGGTCCGCGGGTCACCGCGGCGTGCGCGTACCTGTGGCACGGGCAGTTGCTGTCCCGCGACCGCACCCGCGAGGCGATCGGCGACCTGTTTGGGGTCACCATCTCCCCGGCGCGATCAGCGGCATGACGGCCAGGATCGCCGGGTTCTTACCGGCTTCCCGGAGGCGATCCGCCGCGCCCTGGCGGGCGCCCCGGTCGCGCATTTCGATGAGACCGGGTTCCGCGTCGCCGGCAAGCTCGCCTGGGTCCGCTCCGCGGCATCAGGGAAGTTCGCGCTGATCACCGTCCACGCCAAGCGCGGCCAGGCGGGCATGGACGCCGCCGGGGTGCTCCCCGCGTTCACCGGCATCGCCGTCCACGACTGCTGCCCCTATGACAGCTACGCCCACGTCAGGCGCGCTCTATGCAACGCCCACGCGCTGCGGGAACTCCAGGCCGTCACGCCGCCGCCGCCGCCGCAGGCGGGCGGGCAGGTGATCACCTTCCGGCACGATCATCGGGGCATGCCCATCGTCCCATCGGCGGCGTTCGAGCAGATGGGCGGGCACATGCCGGGCGTGGGAACGGGGGGAGGATCACCGATTTAGTGCAGTGGAACGCCTCGGCGTAGCGTGCCCGGCACTCGATGCCACGCAGGCGGGCAACGCCGAGGAAGACGTCATCGTCCCACCAGTCGCGGTCCCGCTGGGAGGGAAAGCATTTGTGCAGCAACTCCACCTTGCGCCGCGCCATATCGGCCGCCAGCGGGAAATACATCGACGGGCTGCCGAGGTCACCGTCCCATTTCGGTATTTCGTAGCCGAGGTAGAACCGGTCGCGGAAGACGGTGGGCACGATCTCGCCGACAGTGCGGTGATCTTGATGTGCATCGTGGCGTGACGGCGCGATGACGAGATCCGGTGAGCAAGATCGCGCTACCTCCTCGAGTGCCTCCTTCACCTGGCCCCAGACGGCGGGCAGTCGACCGTCCGGCAGGTCGTACAGCTTGACGGTCAGGTCCGCCGCCGGCAGGAAGGCCCTCGCCGCGTTCCGCGCCTCCAGCTGGCGATCCGCCGATCCGGTCAGCACAACATACCTGGCCTGCAATCCTGCCTGGCTGTTGGCCAGGCTGAGCAGCATTCCGCCCGCGCCGATCTCAATGTCGTCTGGGTGCGCGCCGATGGCAAGCACCGACAGCGACCCGTGCGACGGCGTCGTCAATTGTGACGGCAGCATGCGCGAATCACAGTGGCGCAGACGCAGTCGCCGGTACCGGCGAGGAATGACCGTTCTTGCCCGGCCCATCGAAAGCGCTGCCGAGTGGCGGAACCGCACCTGACCGGTCCTCGTCCCAGATCATCCACGGGCAGTTCCCCCGGTGGTACATCTCCTCAAGCTGCGCACGTTCCTTTACGGTGTCAGCCGGCGACCAATAGCCCTTGTAGGGATAGGCGAGGACACGTCCCTCGGGGACCAGTCGCATGAGCGTATCTTCGACGAGATCCTCGCCTTTGCCCAGATGATCGAAGATCCGTGGCCGGAGCATGAAGTATCCGCCGTTCTCCCATTTACCTACGTCCCGCATCGGGGTCACCTGCGTGATCACCCCGTCATCGCTAATATCCACCACGTGGTGAGAAGACTGCGGCGGCACCGCCAGAAGGCCAGCCACCGCGCTGCTAGCCTCAAATCGCCGGATGATGTCCGGGAGCGGAGCATTCGTCAGGACATCTGCATAGTTAGCAAGGAACATCGCCTCGCCCTCGACGAAGCTCCGGACTCGACGCAGCCGCTCGCCAATCGGGGAGTTCAGTCCGGTGTCGACGAAAGTGATCCGCCACTCGGAGATGTCGGTGCTGAACAGCGTCATGTCTCGCGCGCCGTTCTCCAGAACGAAGTCGTTGGATCTCGTCTCGTCGTACGCCAGGAAGAAATCTTTGACATATGCTGAACCGTAGCCGAGGCAGAGCACGAAATCGGTGTGGCCGAAATGCGCGTAATAGCGCATGACGTGCCAGAGCAGCGGACGCTCCCCGACCATCGCCATTGGCTTGGGCGCGTTGCTGGCGCCATCGCGCATCCGCATGCCGAGACCGCCGCAGAAAAGAACTACCTTCACGATTTGCACCTCACTCAGACGATTTCCAGCGCAGGAATCGGGAAGACCAGCCGACCGCCCCACGACCTGACATAGTCAAGCTGCTCGCTGATCTCCTCCCTGAGATTCCACGGCAGGACGAGAATGTAGTCAGGCCGGGTCTCGGCAAGGCGCTCCGGCGAATGGATCGGGATATGCGTGCCTGGGAGGAACTTTCCCTGCTTCAGCGGGCTCCGGTCGACGGTGTAGGAGAGGAGATCAGATCGGATGCCGCAGTGGTTCAGTAGCGTGTTTCCCTTGCCAGGGGCCCCGTAGCCGACCACGGACCGGCCCTCCGCCGCGGCGTCGAGCAGGAATCGAAGCAGGTCGCTCTTGATCTGCAGTACCTGACCGGCGAAGCCATCATGGCCAGCCACGGTATGCAGCCCAGCGGACTCCTCTTCATCGAGCACCGCCTTCACCTGGGCTGTCGGCTCGCCGGCGCACTCCTGCGGCCGGGCGTATACACGGAGTGAGCCGCCATGCGTGCCCAGTTCGTCGACATCAACCACGCGCAGCCCGGCGGTGGCGAGCGCGCGGGAGGAGGTCAGCAAGGAAAGATAGGAGAAATGTTCATGGTAGATAGTGTCGTATTGCCGCCGCTCGATCAGGCGAAGGAGATGCGGGAATTCCAGCGTCACCACGCCCGACTCCTTGACCAGAGCACGGAGGCCCGCGGAAAAGCCTCGGATGTCAGGGACATGGGCAAAAACGTTATTGGCGGCGACCAGGTCGGCCTGCCCATGGCGCTGGGCGATCTCAGAACCCGTATGCGGCCCGAGAAACACGACCTCCGTCTGGATGCCTCGGGAGCGGGCGGCCTCGGCCACGTTCGCGGCCGGCTCGACGCCAAGCACCGGGATTCCCTCCGCCACAAAGTGCTGCAGAAGGTAGCCGTCGTTGCTTGCCACCTCGGTGACTAGACTGTCGGCGGTGAGACCGAGTCGGCCGATCATCGCATGCGCGTACCGCTTCGCATGCGCCACCCACGAGTCGGAGTAGGACGAGAAATACGCATATTCGGAGAAAATATTCTCCCCGGACACATAAGCGGGAAGCTGCACCAGCAGGCAAGAGCCACACAGACGCACGTGCAGCGGATAGAAGACCTCGGCCTCATCGAGCCGCTCCGCGGGGACGTAGCTCTCACATAGCGGAGACATCCCCAGATCAACGAACGTGCGTGTACGGCTCGCACCGCAGAGGCGGCACACGGGTAACGATGACAAATCCCCTCCATAACGGCTTCCTCAAGGCGCCGCGTCTGCGACGACCGCATTTGCGGCAGTTCCAGGGGAGCGCTGACCAGCGCTTGCACGCACAAACCAGCGTTTGCACGCACAAAGGAGACGCCCGCCTGCGTCAAGGGGTTGACGCGTCCGGGCGAGGTTTTTGCGAACCAGACACGCCGGCCCGCGCACTGGGCCCCGCCGCTCTGGAACGCGCGCCGGCAGCCTTCGGCGGCCCGCAGGATCCGGTCCGCGCTGCTGGAGGAGTGCCTGTCGCCGGCACCACGCCAGCCTCCTCGGATCGGCAATGGCCGCTGTACGTGCCAGACAGGCGAGAAGCGCCAATATCGCACCGCTCGGTCCACAGCCTGGCGATCTGGTATGTATAAGACGCGGCTGAGAGTCATCGTGGAAAGATCCGGCGGCCTGGCCCTGTCTTGCCGGAAGGCTATGGCGCTGGTCCTGCGCGCCGCTCGCGTCCATGGTTGATAGGAGGGTGTCATGGGGGAACCCGTCTGCCGGGCATGTCAGGGCCGGACCGGCCATCTGGTGCTTGACCTTGGCGAGCAGCCGGCATGCGACTATTTCCCGCGGTCCGATGACCCGGGGCCTGACCGGCTGTATCCGCTGCAGATGTGGCTGTGCTCGTCGTGCGGTCTGGCCCAGCTGGTGGCCGACCCCACAGTGCCCGAGGAGCCCAAGGGCACCGAGCCGGCCGCTCTCGTGGCGCAGGCGGCTGACGCCGTGGACCGGGTCGCTACGGCAGGGTGGCTGCCGGACGGAGGCCGGGTCGCCGAGTATGGCAGCCCGCATGGCGGGTCCTGGCTGGGGTCGCTGACCCGTCGCGGGCTCACTCCGGTGCAGGACGGCGAGCTGGCCGATGTGGTCCTGGACTGTTTCGGCTTGATGCACTCCGCGGACCAGTCCGCGGCTCTCGCCGAGCGTGCGGCCAGGGTGGCCGCAGGGGGAGTGCTCTTCTTGCAGTACCACTCTCTGCAGGCGATCGTCCGCTGCGGACAGTGGAACGCGCTACGACACGGGCACTACGGCTACTACTCGACAACAGCCCTGGTCGCGATGCTCGCCGCGAACGGCTTCAGTCCACGCACCGGGTGGCAGTTCGAGCTCTATGGCGGCACGGTACTGCTGGCCGCCAGCCGAGACGCCGACGCGCCTAAAGGGCCGGACGGCTCGGTGCAACGGATACTCGCGGAAGAAGCGCGGTCCGGCGTCCGTGACCCCGACGTACTCGGCGGACTCCAGCGCCACGCACAGGCGCGCGCCGAGGGTCTGCGCGACTGGCTCGTCGCCGTAAGGTCCGCCGGGAGCACCGTGCTTGGATACGGCGCCGCGTCACGCGCGGTTTCGCTCTTGCGCAGGGCGGGAGTGGATCGCACGCTCTTGCCCGGCGTGGTAGACGCCTCACCCGCCAAACAGGGCCTGCGGATGCCGGGTACGGACATCCCCGTCGTCAACCCGGCGCAACTCGCCGTACACCAGCCGGATGCCGTGCTGTTGTTCCTGGCAGACCTGCTGGCAGAGGTCCGGGCAGCTTTTCCCGAAGTCGAGGCCGCCGGCGGCCGGTGGGTGGACGCCGAGACGCTTGGCTCCTGCCCTGCCGTTGGCTGACCGGGGTCGCGCCAGTCCCCGCCTTTGCTGCTGGCTCTGCTTTACCCGGGTAAGGCACTGGCTGATGGGATGCCGTGGACGCTCGGCGGCAAGCACCGGCACTGCGGCTCAGTTCGACAAGTTAGCACTCTCCTGGCTCAGTCCAGCCAAAGCCAGAGGGACCCAGCCGCTGCCCCAGGAGTGGCTCATGTTCGTTGGTGTTTCTGTCGAGTGAGCTATGCCTTCTGACGTCAGCAGTTCGTCGTAATCCGAAATGTCATTCTGGAACTGCGAGTACCCGCCTATCCAGATCCGGTTACTGTTCAGGAACGGTCCTTTGCGGGCATCCACGAAGGCCTGCGTCAGGCGGTAGTTGGCCTGGAAGTTCGCATCGGTCCCATAGCCAGCTCCGGAATCGGCGCCGAACTGGTCGTACGATGACATGTCCGCCGGGAAGTCCCAGGACGCCGCCAGCGTGAAAATGTCAGGGTGCTTCAGAAGAAGATCTTGGCCCCCTATGCCCGACTTTGAGAACCCGATCAGCCAGTTCTGCTCGCTGCCGGTGGTGGCCAGATTCTGCTGCACCCAGGGCACCAGTTCCTTGGTCATGAAGGTTTCATACTGGACGGCCGGGTTGACGGGATTATCCGCGTACCAGGGATCGATCCCGAATGAAGGTTCGATGATCGTCAGGTTGTACTTGTCTTGCGCATCGAGCGATAGGAGGGTCTCCAGCCCGTCCCCGTCACTGCTACCCAGTCCTGCCTCAACCGGGAGCACGTAGAGGAAGTTGTGCGGTACGCCGGGGGCGGGGTTCGTGGGCTTTAGCACCCGCAGCACCTGGGGACCGTCTGAGTCGTTGGCGGAGATGACGTCATAGGATGCGACACCGCTGGAGTCGGTGCTCAGGTAGTGAACCTCGAAGCTGGCGGTGCCGCCTGACCAGTTGTCGGCCTGGCCAGTGCCGTCGATCATGATGCCGGGCGCGCCGCCGGCCAGGCTGGTATCGCCAACCGCTATGCGCTGGACGCCGTTCTCCATGAAGGCGATCGTGGATCCGACGACCATGAGCTTAAGCTGGGTCCCGGCGGCGAGCGGCGCGCTGTTGTAGGTGCTGCCGAGCTGGGTCCAGGTGCCGCCGTTTCTCTCGAAGATCGTCAGGTCCGGGCTGCCGTTGTTCCAGTTGTAGATGCCGGCGTAGGCTTCCTGCCCGCCGTCCTGGACCCGCACCGCCGCCCCGATCCACTGGCTTCCAGTGAGCTGCGTGGAGGTGACTTCTATCTGGGAGTACTGGTCGCTCGCGTAGACCCCATCGGTCCGGATGTCACCGGTCAGCCCGGAACTGGTTCCGACCACGGCCTGGGAGGAGATCGCCAGCCCGCCGTCGCTGATGTCGGTCCAGTTCGGGCCCAGGCTGCCGTTCGCCCGGTTGAAATCATCGGAGGCGCTCGACACCGGACCACCACTCGTGCAGAGAACGCCGACGTTGGTCACGTTGGCAGCGGAGATGGTGCCGGATGCGTTGGAGGCGGTGCAGGTCTGGCCGGACGGGTAGGTCCCCACGGTCACGCTGTAGGTCGTGCCGTCGGCCAGGGGGGTGGCGAAGGTGAAGGTGCCGTTGGCGCTGACGCTGAGGTTGTCACCGCCGTTGTCCTGCAGGACCACGGTCCCCGTTAGCCCCGAGACGGTGCCGCCGATCGTGTAGGTGGTCGGGGCATCGCCGCCGGACCAGCTGCCGACCTGGCCGGTGCCAAAGGAAATGATGCCCGGCGCGCCGCCGGTCAGGCTGGTGTCGGTGGCGGTTATGCGCTGGACGCCGTTCTCCAGGAACGAGATGATCGAGCCGGCGGCGGTGACCTCCAGCTGGGTGCCGGCGGCGAGCGGCCCGCTGTTGTAGCTGCCGAGCTGGGTCCAGGTGCCGCCGTTTCTCTTGAACAGCATCAGGTCCGGGCTGCCGTTGTTCCAGTTGTAGATGCCGACGTAGGCTTCCTGCCCGCTGTCCTGGGCCCGCACCGCCGGGCCGATCCACTGGCCGCCGGTGAGCTGGGTCGAGGTGACCTGAACCTGGGAGTACTGATCACTGGTGAAGGAGTCGGCGGTCCAGACGTCGCCGCTGAGCCCCGCGGCGGCCGTCCCGGCTGCGGCGTCCGAGGAGATCGCCAGCCCGCCGTCGCTGATGTCGGTCCAGTTCGGGCCCAGGCTGCCGTTCGCCCGGTTGAAATCATCGGAGGCGCTCGACGCTTGGGTACCGCTCGTGCAGGCAACGGCGACGTTGGTCACGTTGGCGGCCGAGATGGTGCCGGATGCGTTGGAGGCGGTGCAGGTCTGGCCGGACGGGTAGGTCCTCACGGTCACGCTGTAGGCCGTGCCGTCGGCCAGGGGGGTGGCGAAGGTGAAGGTGCCGTTGGCGCTGACGCTGAGGTTGTCACCGCCGTTGTCCTGCAGGACCACGGTCCCCGTTAGCCCCGAGACGGTGCCGCCGATCGTGTAG
>Ga0335079_10009851_pt1 | contig 10884 bp, 7 predicted proteins | sample Lox_Sample_33_FD_206719 | JGI IMG/M metagenome (GOLD analysis project Ga0335079, IMG submission 206719) | Soil microbial communities from Loxahatchee National Wildlife Refuge, Florida, United States - Lox_Sample_3.3 | ecosystem: Environmental > Terrestrial > Soil > Wetlands | place: USA: Florida... | reverse complement strand
TCCACCAGTTCCCACTTGTGGCCGGTGGGATTTCCGCCGCCGTCCAGTTCTTCGAGCTTGACGCTCTGGCGATAGGTGTAGTTGTTGCGCGCTTCGGAAAACTCGGTTTCCTTGGCCGCGAACTTTTGTATGATTTCTTGCGGATTGACCGACGAATCAATCGTGTCGGCGGCCCATACCGGCAGGCACACCGCGGCAGCCATTGATAAAACAAATGCTCGCATGGTCCCCTCACACATATGACGAACCTATTTGCCCAGCAGTTTCTTGGCGATGGTCATTAGTTGGATGTTGCTGGTGCCTTCGTAGATGCGGCCGATTTTTGCGTCCCGATACAGCTTCTCGACCGGATAATCTTTCGTAAACCCAACCCCGCCATGCACTTCGATGGCTTTCGACGCCGTCTGCTCGGCGATCTCGGAAGCGAAGTACTTGGCCATGGCGGCCTCGGTTGTGAACGGGAGGCCGGAATCCTTCAACCGGGCGGCGTTGTAGACCATCAGCCGTGCCGCCTCCAGATTCACCGCCATTTTCGCCAGCTCGAATTGTACTCCCTGGAACTCGCCAATCGGCTTCCCGAACTGCTTCCGGTCTTTCGCGTAGACCGTGGCATGGTCGAGCGCCCCTCGAGCCAGTCCCACCATCTGCGCGCCGATCGCGATCCGCCCTTCGTTCAATGTTTCGATGGCGATCTTGTAACCCTGGCCAATTTCACCAAGCACATTTTCGCGCGGCACCCGGCAGTTGTCGAGGATCAGTTCGCACGTCGACGATGCTCGGATGCCCAGCTTGTCTTCCTTCTTTCCCACCTGGAATCCGGCAAACCCTCGCTCGATCAGAAACGCCGTCACACCCCGGTACCCTGCCGCCGGATTGGCATTGGCGAAGAGCAGAAAGAGCCCCGCTTCGGCGGCGTTGGTGATCCACAGCTTGCGCCCCGTGATCAGGAAATGGTCGCCGTGATCCTCGGCGCGTGTCGCCATCGCAAACGCGTCCGAGCCCGACCCTGCCTCGGAAAGCGCGTACGCCGCCACCGTATCGGCCGCCAGCCGCGGCAGGTAGCGCGCCTTCTGTTCCGCCGTGGCCCACCGCAGCAGCGCGTTGATCGAGAGCGTATTCTGCACATCGACAATCACGCCCGCCGCCGGGTCCACCGCCGACAGCTCTTCCACCGCCAGAACCGCCTGAAAAAACGTGCCGCCCTGCCCGCCGAATTCTTCCGGGATCTCAATCCCCATCAATCCCATCTGGAAAAATTGCGCCAGGATATCTTTGCGGAAGAGCCCGGCTTCGTCCATCGCGCGCACGTGCGGCGCAATCTGCTCGCGCGCAAACTGCCGGACTGTCGACCGGAACAGCGCCTCGTCTTCGGTCAGGACCGTCAGCGGTTGCGGCGCCGCTTCGGCGCGGTTTTGAGTGCCAGCCGCCATGTACAGCAGCTTACCCCACCATCGTCAGTTCGCGCCACTGCCGGCCCTGTGACTGCGCCACCCCGGAATGCGTGATCTGGCCGTGATACGTATTCACGCCCGCGCTGAGCGCCGGAAACTTCGTGCATGCGCGCTCCAAGCCGTTGTTGGCCAACTCCAACAGGTACGGGAATGTGGCGTTGGTGAGCGCAAAAGTCGAAGTGTGCGGCACCGCCGCCGGCATGTTCGACACGCAGTAGTGAATCACACCGTCGACGACGTAAACCGGTTCCGTGTGAGTCGTTGCGCGCGAGGTCTCGAAACAGCCGCCCTGGTCGATCGCCACATCCACCACCACCGCACCGCGCTTCATGGTGGCGATCATCTGCCGCCTGACCAGCTTGGGCGCCGAAGCGCCGGGAATCAGCACTGACCCGATGACCAGATCCGCTGTTCGCACGTTTTCCCCGACCGTCCAGGAATTGGAGGCCAGCGTGATCACCTGCCCGCCGAAAACATCGTCCAGATGCCGCAGCCGGTTCAGGCTGCGGTCGATGATGGTCACATGCGCGCCCATCCCGACCGCGATCTTAGCGGCGTTGACTCCCACCACACCCCCGCCCAAAATTACTACATTGGCCGGCGTGACCCCAGGGACGCCTCCCAGCAGCAGCCCGCGCCCCCCATTCGGCCGTTCCAGATACTGTGCGCCCACCTGGACCGCCATGCGGCCCGCCACCTCGCTCATCGGAGTCAGCAGCGGCAGCGATCCGTCGGCCTCTACGATGGTCTCGTACGCTACGCCGCTCACCTTGCTCGCCAGGAGCCGGTCGGTCAATTCCGGCAGCGGCGCCAGGTGAAGGTATGTGAACAGAATCAGGTCCGGCCGGAAGAAGCCGTATTCCGCGGGCTGGGGTTCCTTGACCTTGACGATCAGATCGGCCTTCCGCCAAACATCCGCCGCGCTCTGCGCGATGGCGGCCCCGGCCTGCATGTATTCACGGTCGGTGATCGAACTTCCCTCACCGGCCCCGGTTTCGACCAGGACCTCATGTTCTGCCTCTCGCAGGGCCGTGACGCCGCTCGGCACCAGCCCGACGCGCGTCTCGTGATCCTTAATCTCCTTCGGAACGCCGATGACCATCCGCCATCACCTCCAACCCTCAATTTAACACCACGCATAAGAGGTGGCACTAAGCCGGCACAAAAACTACTGTGATGAACTCGTGAGCCTTCCGAAATCCGTCCTCACGCAATACGTGGGCTCTCTGAAATCCGCCGCTCTCGATCAGTTGAACCAGGCGCTGATGGTTTCGCTGGCTTTGGAGGAGCCGACGATTACGCACGACCGGTAGGTCGCCGGCTATTTCGCTGACGCGAGCACCAGAGTGCGAAAAGACCGAGCAGGCCGGCACAGATTGCGGAAGACAGCATCGAGGGCTCCGGCGTCGTGATGTATAGCGTGCCGACCTGAGGCGAATTCTGTTCACTCATCCACATCGTGTACGTCCCGGCGACGAAGGTCGGCGCATTATTGTAGCCGCTCCACTCCGTGACTCCATCACCCTGAATCCCCATGTCTGGAATGCTGAATCCGGAGCCGGCCTCATAATCGGCCGTGCCGAAGAAAATGGTGGTCGGACCGTAATCAGTCTGACTCGCGGTATCGAACACGTCTGCCGTAATCGCGAAACAGCCGGCGCCCACACCGCCATATCCATAACCCCATTGGCAATAGCTACTCAGCGGAGTCGGTGATACTGGGGCCTCCCATGTATAGATATCAGTGATCGTTCCCAGCCCACAGGTGCCGAAGTTGTTGATATCGCATGCTGCATACTCAAACTCCGCCACTGGACTCCGACAAGATTCAGCGCAGCAAAGAGTACGCTCCACCCCAAACGAACTTTACCCATAGACACTTGTTTCCCCTTAAATTTGTTTCGGCGCCGCGTTTGAAACCCCAGCGAGTCGACAGAATCAGCGTGTGCGGCAAGTGTGCGGGAAGATCTTCAACCTTGGACTCGCATCCCTTGAAGCCTTGAGTTCAGGCTAAACCGAATCATCAGATCTTAGAAGTAGCGTCCGCGATTTGAAACTGCTAGTACCGAGTGATACTCCTCGCTACGAGGTCACGCACCTTGCTGCAATATGAGTGAAGGCCGCCGTCCGAGCGTTTCAGTGTTGCGGTGATCGCTGGAGTTAGATCTATCTTCTGCGGCTCAAGACATCCATCACGCTTCCACGGGGAGTCTTGAATCATGCGGGCACTGCCGGCGTGACTTTGCTTACCGTTTGCGCTTCGGCACCAGCCGCACGCGCTTGGTCTGCGAGATCGCTCCGGGCGTCAGTGCGTCATTGACGATCTCGGTCTGCTCCTGCTGGTGGCGCTTGCCGGAACCGGTGGCCGGGCTGGCGCTCTCAGACCGCCCCACGTAGCGCATCGAGCGCCGCGAGGGATCCAGCAGCGGCTCAAATTGCTCCGCCATGAACCGCCAGGCGCCCATGTTGCGCGGCTCTTCCTGCGCCCAGACCACCTCGGCCGTCGCCGGATACCGCGCCAGCAGGTCGCGGGCCTGCGCCGCCGCGAACGGGTAAAGCTGCTCCACCCGGATCAAAGCCACGTGGTCGGCCTGGCGTTGCTCGCGCGCGGCGAGCAGATCGTAATAAATCTTGCCCGAACAGAAGACCACGCGCGAGACACGGGAGGGGTCCATAGAGGGCTGGTCGCCCAGCATCTCGCCGAATCCGCCGGCCGTGAACTCTTCGATCTTCGAAACCGCGCGCGGATGCCGCAGCAGGCTCTTCGGCGTGAAAATCACCAGCGGCTTGCGCGTGCCCCGCCGGTCCGGGCCGCCGTACATCTGCCGCCGCAGCAGGTGGAAATATTGCGCCGGGGTCGTGCAATTCGCCACCTGGATGTTGTTCTCGGCGCACAGCGTCAGGTAACGCTCGATGCGCGCGCTCGAGTGTTCCGGCCCCTGCCCTTCATAGCCGTGCGGCAGCAGCATCACCAGTCCGCTCGGCTGGCCCCACTTCGATTCGGCGCTGGCGATGAACTGGTCGATCATGATCTGCGCGCCGTTGGCGAAGTCGCCAAACTGCGCCTCCCAAATCACCAGCGTGAGCGGGTCCGCCACGCTATAGCCGAACTCAAATCCCACTACCGCGAATTCGCTCAGCGAGCTGTCGTAGACATCGAAACGCGCCTGATCGGGCGCGATGTGCTGCATCGGGATGTAACAGTGGCCATCCTCGGAGTCGTAAAACGCCAGATGCCGCTGACTGAAGGTGCCGCGCCCGGAGTCCTGGCCGCTCAGCCGCACCGGCGTGCCTTCGAGCGCCAGGGTCCCAAACGCCAGGGCCTCGCCGAACGCCCAGTCCGCCGGACCTCCGTTCGCCAGCGCCTCGCGCCGCCGCTCGACGAACGAGCGCAGCTTCGGATGCAGATGAAAGCTCTCCGGGAAATGCGTAATCGCCCGCACGACCCTCTCGATCACCTGGTGATTGACGGCCGTTCGCGGCGTCACGCCGCCCACGTCCTCATGCGGAACGGCGCTGAGTTCCTGCACTTCGTACTGCTCGGCGTGACGCTGCGCCGCGTCGAAGGCGTCCGAGAGCCGCTGCGCCGCAGCTTTCCGCAACCCGGCGATATCTTCCGCCGTGATCACACCCTCGCGCACCAGCCTCTCGCCGTAAAGCGTCGCCACCGACGGATGATCTTTAATTTTCCGATACAAAATCGGCTGCGTGTAGCTCGGATCGTCGCCTTCGTTGTGCCCGTGGCGGCGATAGCAGATCATATCGATCACCACGTCTTTCTTAAACTGCTGGCGGTAATCGAACGCGATCTGCACCGCCCGAATCGCCGCTTCCGGATCATCGCCGTTGACGTGGAAAATCGGAGCCTGCACGCCGCGCGCGATGTCCGTCGAATAGGGCGTCGACCGCGCTTCGTCCGGCAGTGTCGTGAACCCGATCTGATTATTGATTACCAGGTGCAGCGTGCCGCCCGTCGAATAGCCATGGAGCTGCGATAAATTCAGCGTCTCGGCCACCACGCCCTGGCCCGCAAACGCGGCGTCGCCGTGTACCAGCAGCGGAATCACCCGCTGGCGGGCGGTGTCCCCCAACCGGTCCTGTTTGGGACGGACGATCCCCTCCACCACCGGGTCGACCGCCTCCAGATGGCTCGGATTCGGCGCCATCGACACCACGATCTCCCTGCCGTTCTCGCGCTTGCGCACGCCGGAGGCGCCCAGGTGGTATTTCACGTCGCCCGAGCCTTGCGTGCTCGAGGGATCCAATTCGCCTTCGAATTCCGAGAAAATCTGTCTGACGTCTTTGCCCACCGTGTTCGCGAGGAAATTCAGCCGGCCGCGGTGCGCCATCCCGATCACCACCTCGTGGACATTGCCGGCGGCGGCGCGCTCCAGAATCTCTTCCACGATCGCCATCGCGCTTTCCGCGCCTTCCAGCGCGAACCGCTTTTGTCCCACGAACCGGGAATGAAGAAAATGCTCGAACTCTTCAGCGTCGATCAGGTTGCGCAAAATCCGCTGCCGGGTCTCGCCATCCAGCGGCCAATTGTTGGCCTGCGGCTCCATGTGCTGTTGCAGCCAGCGCTTCTGGTCCGGCACCTGGATGTTCATGTACTCGCAGCCGATTTTGCCGCAGTACGTCTGGCGCAAGGTCTCGAGGATCTCCCGCAGCGTCGCCACCGGCTTCGGGCCGGCTTCGCCGATCGCCTCCCCCAGTGTGCCCGTCAGAAACTCGCGGTCGAGATCCCAAATCGTCAGCCCGTACGTCTCCGGGTCGAGCTCCGGATGGTAGCTCGGCTCGGCGCCCAGCGGATCGAAGTCCGCGATCAGGTGCCCGCGAACCCGGTACGCGTTGATCAACTGGATAATCCCGGCTTCCTTGGCGATCTCCGCCGTCCGCGCGCCCGTTCCCGGCAGCAGCGGCTGCCGGTCTTTTTCCCAATGCACCGGGTGATGCGGCATCTTCAGATGCGCGAAGATCTCCTCGTAAAAACCGTCGCTGCCATCGAGCAGCGCCTGCACCTTGCCCAGAAACATCCCCGATTCGGCGCCCTGGATGATCCGGTGATCGTACGTGCAGGTCATCGTCATGACCTTGCTGATGCCCAGAAGCGCCCGTGTCTCGTCCGCCGCGCCTTGATATTCGGCGGGATAATCGATCGCTCCGGTTGCGATAATCGCTCCCTGCCCCAGCATCAGTCGCGGGTTCGACGACATCGTCCCCACTGTCCCCGGATTGGTCAGCGATATCGTTGTGCCCTGAAAGTCCTCCGGCGTGAGCTTGCTCGTGCGCGCCCGCGCCACCAGGTCGTCGAAGCGCGTGACGTATTCCTGGAAGTTCAGCGCGCCCGCGTTCTTGATATTCGGCACCAGCAGGCTGCGCGCGCCGTCCTTGCCCGCCACGTCCACCGCGATCCCCAGATTCACGCTGGCGTGCGCCAACCGGTACGGCTGCCCGTCTTTTTCCGCATACGCGTGATTGATACCCGGAATCTCGCCCAGCGCCTTTACCACTGCCCAGCCGATCAGGTGCGTGTACGAAACTTTGCTGCGTCCGATCAGCGTCCGGTGCTGGTTGATCATGCGCCGGTTCTCATCCATCACCTTGACGGCAATGGTGCGCTGCGACGTGGCCAGCGGAATGGCGACGCTGGCCGCCATGTTGTCGGCAATCCGCCCGGCGGCTCCGCGTAACGGCTGCCACTGGTCTCCGGGGACAGCGGGCGGGGCCGCAACTGGGATGGTCGCGCGAACGGGCGGCGCTGCGCTACCATTCGTCACCGTGCCGCCATTCGTGTGGTGGCCTTCGAAGATCTTCTTCCAGCTCTCGTCAACCGTCGTGCGGTCGTGTCTATACTGCTGATATAGCTCGTCTTCGAGCCAGCTATTGATACCCATTTCCGCTTCTGACTGGGATGCCATGGAACTCCGCGGTTACTCTTTCATCATATGCGATCCAAGCTCGCGCCTGACCCGTTCCATGAATTTCGATGCTATCGAATTGCCGCATTACTTCCTAGGACTACCGGCTTCTTCGAGCTACCCGCTTCTGCCCATATCATATGGGATCTGCGAGATTTAGCACCTCTCCGTGGAAAAAAGTACAGCCTCGGGCGGCTTCTTACACGGTAAAAACTCACACAATTCTCTTTGGTGAGTGCCGCGTGCACGCAAAAGGTTTTTGTTTCCCGAACTTCCGCTCTTTTGGCCCCATTCTTGCCAATCTCTCGCCGACCGCTGGTTATGTTTCTTTGCGAACTAAAATTCACTACAGGAAGCAATCAACAATGATGATGAGGACCTTAGAAGCCCCGGTATCGATTCCTGCATTACGAAGCTGCTGCCGATGCGGCCGCGAATTCGAAAGCCAGAGCCGAGAGCTCGTTTGCGGCACGTGCCGTAAACCGAAGGTCAGCCGTCAGCTGAGCTTTCGAGAGAAGCAGATCGTTGATCTGGTTCGCCAGGCCAAGGCCAACAAGGAAATCGCCTTCGAGCTGCATCTTTCCGAAGGCACGGTGAAAGAGTATCTCAATCGAATCTTCCGCAAGCTCGAAGTGAAGAGCCGCACCGAGTTGGCCATCTGGGCCCTCACCGCCGTTCAGTAGCCCCGGCGCCGTGGCCTCCTGCCGCGGCGAATCCCACGGCGCCCGCCCGTGTCCGAGTTCGGGCCGGCGCCTCAGTTTGTCCGCCGAGCCAACTTCCCTCCCCCGCTCGGCGCATCCTCTTCCGGGTTGATTTTGCCGCCGGCCATTCGTCTGTCCTTTACTGAACTAGCCGCGCGCAAACCACTGCACACCGCTCGGATCCTCCATCAATCTCTCCGGTGGACCGTCCGGTTGCGGCCGGTCGCCCCACTGCCGTTGAATCCGCGCCGCCGCAAATCCCAGGTCCGTGAGATAACTCCGGCGTCCTGCCGTTACCCACCCGTGCCGCCGCACGCTCTCCATGATTTGCTCTCCCTCTGGAAAATCCGCCGCCTGCACGTTCCGTAATGACGGCGTTGCATCCATCTGGACCGCTTTCATGAACGCCGTCGTCGTGAGGTCGGCCATCCAGTGCGCGATGCCGCTCTCCCGCCAGCTCTCGGCCGCCAGCGCTTCCACCGTTCCGGCCGGTAGGTACGCCAGCAGGCCTTCGGTGATCAGCAGCGCGGGTTGCCGCCCCACAGCCGCGTAAAGAGCGCGTCGCTGAGCGGCGTCATTCACGTCCACCGTCATCCGTTCGCGGCGGCAGCGCGGCCGTTCCGCTCCCATCCGCGCATCCTTGTAATCCAGCAACTCGGCGAAATCGGCTTCGATCCACCGCAAATCCGCCGGCAGATCGAGCCGCCATGGTCGAGCATCGAGACCGCAGCCCAAGCTCAGCACCGTCGCGACGCGCCCGGCCGCCAGCGCCTCCAACAGCAGTTCGTCGATAAACCGGCTCCGGACCCCCAGCGCGAACTGCATGATATCCGGCCGCGGCAGCCCGCGCAGCATCGCCATTCCACGCTCACCGGCGAGCCCGGCCGCGAACGGATCGCGCACGAAGCCATCCTCAGATTCGGTTTCGAGCGCCCGGCACGCCGCCACCATCAGGGCCGTATCGCTCACATGTGTAATCGAATCGTCCAATCCAGATATCCTACCCATTCTCAGGCGGCCCGCGCGGTCGCGCCTCTGCCGGGTTGCCGTGAACCCGCCCGCAGTCGCGGCCGGCTCATTCAGCCATTCCCAATCTGCGACCACTTGAGACCCAGTCGCCTGCCTGCTCCCTCAGCCCGCGATGGCTTCGGAAGCCACCGCCGAGCCCGCCAAATCGGCGTCCGAGTTCTGTTTCCACCTCCGTTCCCACTTCTGGCGTAAACGAAGAGACGGCTTCTCGACGGCGACATGCGTCGCCCATGCACAGGCGAGGGCCAGCGCGAGGTTCAACGGAAAAGCCGTCCACACGGCGTGTTGATTCCGGTTCAGAAAGATCTGCTGCCACAGGTAAAGCGAGTAACTCATCACCCCGAGTTTTCGAACCGGGCCGAGATTGAGAAAGCGGCCCACGGCGTCTGGCGGAAAGTGCACCCACCGGTCTATACAAACCGCGATCCCGATATTTATCAGCGAGAGCGAGATCAGGAAGCGCCAGTATGTGGGATCCGCGTTCAGCAGCACAATCGCGGCCGGCACGAGATAAAACCATCGCGAGCGCAGGAATTCCGAATACCGCGGCCGCGCTCGAAGCGCCTCTCCCCAGCCGGCCAGCAGGCATCCCACCAGCAGCGCATCCGCGTTGGGTGATGCGATGAAGATCAGGATGCCGCGATATTGGCGGAAAACGCCCCACAGCCCCCGGCCCACCGGAATCAGCAACACCAGCCACGCTGCGCGCCGCATCGCCTTCTTCCGGCCCAGAATCGCCACCGTCGCCGGCCACAGCAGATAAAACTGTTCCTCCACCGCCAGCGACCAAAGATGCCCGAAATCCCAGCTCCGGCCGTCCCAGAAATTGATCACGTACAGGCTGCCGAGCAGCAGATCTTTGCCCGTCACCGAGCAGATCCCAAATATCGTCAGCACCGCCGTGCACAGGATGAAGAAATACGCGGGCGGAAAAATCCGAAGCGCGCGCCGGAAATAAAAGTGGGTCAGCGAAATATCCCCCGTGGATTTCAACTCCTTCAGCAGAAGCGTCGTGATCAGATACCCGGAGATCACGAAAAAGACGCGCACTCCGAGGTTCGCGACATCTCCGATCCGCTCGTAAAACGCTAGTGAAACGAAGCCCGCCGTTCCGCTCAGATGCCCGAAGAGAACCAGAACAATCGAAACCGCTCGCAAGCCGTCAAGCGATTGTATGCGCGCGCCGTCTTTGCCCCTCGCGGTCATCGAAGGCCAACTGGCACGAGGTATGCCAAACCGGCTTGATGGCGAATCCCCGCGCTGGCGGGAGCACAAAACGGAAACTCGCACGCAAAAAGTGGAAACCCAAGTTATTTCGGGGAAAGGCTACGCAATTCCCAATTTTTCCGCGGCGGCGGGTGTCCACCGGCGCCGGCTATCCCAGCTCCGCCAGTACCTGCGCCGCATGCCCCTTGGCCTTAACGCCCTCGTAGATTTTCTCGATTTTCCCGTCGGGCCCGATCACGAACGTCGTACGGGCAATCCCCATCACTTTCTTCCCGTACATATTCTTCTCTTTCCACACGCCGTAGGCCTGCGCCGCGGCCTTTTCTTCATCGGCCAGCAGCGTAAACGGCAAATCGTATTTGTCTTTGAATTTCGCCTGCGCGGCCGGCTTGTCCGGCGACACCCCCACCACCGCTGCGCCCTTCTTCGCGAACGCCTTGATGTCGTCGCGAAACTCGCAAGCCTCCACCGTGCAACCCGGCGTATCGGCGCGCGGGTAGAAATACAGCACCACGCGCTTGCCTCTCAAACTGGACAGCCGGAACTCCTCGCCCG
>Ga0335079_10009849_pt1 | contig 10884 bp, 12 predicted proteins | sample Lox_Sample_33_FD_206719 | JGI IMG/M metagenome (GOLD analysis project Ga0335079, IMG submission 206719) | Soil microbial communities from Loxahatchee National Wildlife Refuge, Florida, United States - Lox_Sample_3.3 | ecosystem: Environmental > Terrestrial > Soil > Wetlands | place: USA... | reverse complement strand
TGGGTCAAGGTGGTGACGGAAAACAAGGTGGTCTACCTGATGGGCATCGTGAACCACACTGAAGCCAGCGCTGCCGCGGAAATTGCCAGCACCACCAGCGGCGTCGACAAAGTGGTGAAGGTGTTTGAGTACACAGATGATGCCAACGCCAAGAGTTCTTAACCGGCTGCTCAAATAGAGCGTATTTTTTGATTTATCCGTTGGACGGCATTTCAAACTCAGCCTACGAATTTATTGCCAACCCCGGTATACCCGCCGGGGCGTGATAGACCTAACTATTCTTAAGCCATGTATCCCGCCCCGGACTTTGAACATAAGCTGTGCGAGCCGGGCCTCCTCGCAACGCGCCTCGAATCTCTGCCGCGGCCGCGGGTATTCACCAATGGCTGTTTCGAACTTCTGCATCGCGGTCACGTCACCTACCTTGCCCAAGCCAGAGCACTAGGCGCAAGTCTGATCGTGGGTGTCAACACGGACGCTTCTGCCCAGCGCCTCAATAAGGGAAACGGCCGGCCGGTGACGACCCTGGTTGACCGGACGGCGGTGGTCGCGGCGCTGGCGTCCGTAAGCCTAGTCACCTGGTTCGATGAAGATACGCCGCTGACACTGATTCTCGCGTGCAGGCCGGATATCTTGGTTAAAGGCGGGGACTGGAACGTGGAAAATATTGTAGGAGCGAAAGAAGTCTCAGGCTGGGGCGGTAAAGTGCTTTCGATACCCTTCCTACATAACAGGTCGACGACGGCGCTGCTAGCGAAAATTCGCGGTATGTAAATCCGCTTAGTCCAATCCTGCTACAGCCAAATTACCGCCGGGAACACGGTCAGCGCCAGCACATACAGCAGCCATTCCAGGTTATGCCTTGCCAGCCACCCGGTGTAGTGCATGATAACCAGCGTGATTGCTAAAACATAGAATGCCGCGAGTAACATAACATTTTTCCTCGATGAATTTAGGCCAAGTATAAAACATTTCCGCCGCCAAATGATATGCCGGAAGGGCTAGCCGGGCTCGCCGCGAACCGTCCGGGTAAATCTTCCCTAATGTTATAATCTTCGTTTGTCAACCGGTTTCTGACTGTTTCTCATGCTTTCCAGAGAATTTTCACGCCGTCTGCAACAGGTCCTCCCCGTGCAAAATCTATTCACCGATCCCGTGGATTGTTATGCGTATTCCTACGATAACACGCGCAAGACCTACCCGCCCGAAATGGTGGCATTTCCCACGGACGCGACGCAAGTGCAAGTTATCGTTGAGATGTGCAACGAATTCAAGATCCCGGTTACTGCGCGCGGGCGCGGCACGGGCACGTCTGGGGGCAGCCTTCCCGAGCAGGGCGGCGTCGCGCTTTCGCTGGAACGCATGCGCCGTATTCTGTCCATTGATTCCGCAAACCGTGTAATCGTCGCTGAACCGGGCGTGCTCAATCAGGAAGTCCAGGACGCTGCAAAAGCAATTGGATTTTTCTGGCCACCCGATCCATCCAGTGCCGCGTATTGTAGCATTGGCGGCAATCTTGCCACCGGCGCGGGCGGTCCGCATGCGGTGAAATACGGCACGACTCGCGACCATGTACTCGGATTAAAAGCGGTAACCGGCACTGGCGCAATAATTAAAACCGGCTGCTATACCACCAAGGGCGTGGTGGGCTATGATCTCACGCGACTTATCATCGGCTCCGAGGGTACGCTGGCAGTCATTACCGAAGCCACGTTGAAGTTGAGCCCGTTGCCCCCGTTCGCGGAAGGTATCACGGCCTATTACCGTGACGCAGCGAGCTGCGCGCAGGCGATCATCGCAATTATGTCCCAGCCCAAGGTGCCAAGCGCATTGGAGTTCCTGGATCACGGATCCCTTAACCTGATACGCGCCCATCATCCGCGCATGTTGCCGGATGACGCCCGTGCAATGCTCATGATCGAAGTGGACGGCTCGAAAAATGAAATCACGGAAACACGGGAAGCGATACTTCCTGGCTGCCGCAATCCCGGACTGCTGAAAGCGCAATCGGTAAGTGATGCCCGCGCACTCTGGGAAGCGCGCAAGGCCCTCGCGCCGCTGCTGCGTGCTATCGCGCCGAAAAAAATCAACGAAGACATCGTTGTGCCGGTATCAAAACTTCCTGAACTACTTGAGGAATTATCTGGGTTGAGCGAACGATATAAAGTCGCCAACGTCAATTTCGGACATGCAGGCAATGGCAACATACACGTCAACCTGTTGGTGGACCCAGCGGATGTTGATCAGATGCGGCGTGCCGAAACCTGCTTGAGCGACATATTCGACCTGGTGCTGAAGCTTCGTGGCACGCTCTCCGGTGAACATGGCGTGGGAAGCGAGAAACGCGCTTTCGTTTCCAGGGAAATCGACGCTCCAACAATGGCAGTGATGCGGGGCATCAAGCGTGTATTTGACCCCAGCAATATACTTAATCCCGGGAAGTTGTTTCCTTAAAACGGCAAATCAGTGCACGGCGCTGGCGCTCTCAAATTTGGCGCAGTCTACCGTTTTAAGCTCGCTACCCGAAAACTTGCTCTGTAGTTCGGCAAGTTTGCTCGCCTGGGCGTCGCCAACGCCGCGGATCTGGAAAAAAATTCGCTTGACTTTTTGATTGCGCTCCCCGATGACCGCCGATTTGACCCCTTTTGCCTGAAGTTTGGCGAGATAACTTCGCGCCAAATCCTCACTTTTGAATATCCCAAGTGAAATAGCGTTATGCCACTGGCTGTTGTCCTGCACGAGGAAGTACTCCGCAATTCCGCGCGCCTTGAGTTCACCGATTTTTTTTTCGGCGTCTTTCTTGCTCTTCAACGGCGGAATATAAACCCAGTAATCCACCGTTTCTTCACCACTACGCAGGGTTACCTTGTCGCCGAGTTGTAGTTTTTCCAGCGCCTCCTGGACTCGTGCCTGTTCATTGCCGCTGAATGCTCCCCATTCAAGACACCCCAAAGGCCTGCTCGCAGACGGGGCGGTTTCCGGTTTTTGCGCCGGTTTCGTCGCCGGGGCCATGGGCACTTCTTTGGGTTTGATCAGTTTTATTTTTTCAGGATACAGTTGACGATAGGCGACTGACTCTTCGTCGCGCCCTCCGGCAAGCAACTGCGTATAGGCAAGGTATCCCACATTGGCGAGCAACAAAAGGTAGAAAAACCACTTCACTTTGCGGCGCCTTCCGTAGCGATGATCACCAAACCCTCCAGCACCAGATTATCGATGATTTTGGCAGGCGGCCTGAGATGCGGATGAAGATCCCTGGCGTTGCCTCCGCTCAATATACACAGTGGAACTTCGCTTGGGTGCAGAGAATTTCTTATGCTTTCGATAGCACCACACAATGCCAGCACAACCCCGCTTTGAATCGCGTCCGCAGTATTGACAGGAAACGGCTTGAATGCTCCGCGTTCAAGTTCGAGTACCGCGGTATTTTCTGCCAGTGACTCGCGCATTAGCGACATTCCGGGAATAATCAAACCTCCCAAAAAAACACCCTCGCCGGACAAGGCGTCCACTGTCACCGCGGTGCCGGCATTTACCACCACACACGCCTCACGACAGACGTGCCATGCTGCAATCGCCGCGGCCCAACGGTCTGCGCCCAGTTGCGAAGGAACCGCATAGGTATTATGCACCCCACATTGAAACGCCCGCGCGTTAACCCAATGAGTCTTGGCATGGAAGCCATTGATCAATTTTTGCAAAGCGGACCCGATCTTCTTCCCGGCAACATTGGCGATTACGACGCGATTAGGGGAAGGCTGGTTATGCCACGCTTCACGCAAACCCGAAACATCGCCGTGATCGGCTGTTCCCAGACTGATCCAGGTGCCATTATGTAAGCCCCATTTGATGCGGCTGTTGCCCGCGTCTACTGCAAGAATCACAGGACATGCCCCGCACGCAGGCTAATCTCTCCCGTGTTGTAACGGCGCTCTCCGTCACTTGTCTTGATCAGTAACGCGCCCGCAGTGTCGACGCCCGTCACAATGCCTTCATCGGTGCCATTTTCTGGAAGCAGAATTCTGACATTTTTATTTTGGTACACGTGGTGCTCAACCCATTCTTTCCGCAAACCGCTGAATCCGTGCACCGCGAAAATATCCAGTACTTGGGCCAGGTGCCGCAATATGCATGCTAGCGCATGGTTGCGCTCCGGGACTAGGCCGGTAACCGAATATAAGTCTGTTGTCTGCTGTCCAATAACAGCCTTTGTTCGTTCCGAGAGCTTGAGATTCATTCCGATGCCGATGACCGCAAGGCTCGGCCCCAGCACATCTCCCTGTACTTCGATCAGGATGCCAGCAAGTTTGCAATTATGATGCACGACGTCATTCGGCCATTTCAATGCTGCGCCGCTTACGCCGAGTGACTTTAGCGCGCGCAGTAGCGCCACCCCTACTGCCAGACTTAAGCCGGTCAGAAAACCGACGCCCTGGTCAATGCGCCACAGCAACGAAAAAGTCAGCGCTCCACCCAAATTCGCGTGCCAGTGTCGTCCGCGTCTGCCACGCCCGCGCGTTTGCAGTTCCGCCGCCAGCACGCTGCCATCTACTGCGCCAGAAGCCTTTTGCATTAGCAAAGTATTTGTCGAATCGATGCAATCAATAAGTTCAAGTTTAAACCGGTTTGCATGCGCGCCCAGCGCTGAAATAATCCTGGACTTATCCAACCATTGCACGGGTTCGGCCAAACGGTAGCCGCGCCCGCGGATTCTGTACAGCGTCAAACCCATTGCATCCGCCTCTTTTAACGCGTTCCAAATGCTGGCGCGGGAGACACCGAGCATGTTTGCCAGATCTTCGCCGGAGTGGAACTCGCCATCCGCGAGTAGCCGCAATACCGCGAAGGTCAAGGGTTTCATGGGTTAATTAGAATAGCATCCACAACGGGGATGTAAAGGTGTCAAACATGAGCTTGTGTGCGGACTTAACGCTTGATTCAGATTAGCTTGATTCTCGCGAATTTCCGTTTGCCGACCTGCAAGATAATGGTTTTCCCTTTAGGCAGATTAAGTGATTTATTGCTTACTTTGGCACCGTCCAGCCTTACTCCACCCTGTTCGAGCATGCGCAAGGCTGCGGACGTGCTTGCGGTCAATCCTGCCTGCTTCATCATCTGTGCAATTCCAATGCCTGATTCGCCGGCTTGCAATGTATATTGCGGAAGCACGTCGGGAAGCGCACCGTTTTTGAAACGCGCTTCAAAATCGACGGCAGCCTTGTCTGCCGCCTTCTTACCGTGAAACCGCGTCACGATTTCCTGCGCAAAGATGACCTTAATTTCGCGTGGGTTGCGGCCCTCCTGCACCTGCTCTTTCCAGCGTGCAATCGAAACGAGCGGCTCGAAAGAAAGCAAGTCTACGTAACGCCACATTAGCTCGTCTGAAATCGACATCAATTTGCCGAAGATCTCCTGGGGTGATTCGGTGATTCCCACATAGTTGCCAAGTGACTTGGACATTTTGTTGACGCCGTCCAATCCTTCCAGCAGCGGCATGGTTAATACGCACTGCGGTACCTGCCCAAACTGCTTCTGCATTTCGCGACCCATCAGCAAATTGAATTTCTGGTCCGTGCCGCCCAGTTCCAGGTCGGCTTTAAGCGCCACTGAGTCATAGCCCTGCACCAGCGGGTAAAGGAATTCGTGAATCGCAATAGGCAGATTGCTTTTATAGCGCTTGCCAAAATCGTCTCGCTCCAACATTCGCGCTACAGTATAAGTCGCGGCCAGTCTTATCATGTCGGCTGCGCTGAATTTGTCCATCCAAGTGGAGTTAAATACGACCTCCGTTTGTTCCTTTCTCAGGATTTTGAAAACCTGGCCGGCATAGGTCTGCGCGTTTTCGGCGATCTCCTTGCGCGAAAGCGGTGGCCGAGTGGCATTTTTCCCGCTCGGATCACCGATCATGCCGGTGAAATCGCCAATTAAAAACAACGCCTGATGACCGAGGTCCTGCAACTGGCGCATTTTGTTGAGCAGCACAGTATGACCGAGATGCAAATCAGGCGCGGTCGGATCAAAACCGGCTTTAACGCGCAATGGTTTGGCCGATTTTAATTTTTCTATCAATTCGCTTTCGACCAGCAGCTCATCGCAGCCGCGTTTGATGATCTGCATGGCTTGTGCAATTAGGTCCATTCCGGTTACAAATTCGTGGTGAAGTCTGGGCTGGGAGGAGTTCGTTTTGCCGTTGCTTTGTTTTTTGCTAAACTTGCCTACCATGCAATCCCCAAAAAGCCGATGACCGGCAATAAAATAATAATTCTAGCGCAAAAGGTAATACGGCTCACACCGAAAATCAGGCGGCGCTGGGTGTTGGCGTTGCTCACGATTCCATTGTTCAGCATGGTGGCCGCTTTTGGCATTGCCGCCTACGCCCCGACCCGCTCGGTTCCCATGGAAACAGTCGTTGAAGAACTGGATTTGCCGCCGCACACGGTCGATGGCGCAATGCCTGGCGAATTCTGGCGTGAAGAACGCATCCAGCGCGGGGATACCATTATCAGCCTGCTGGCAAGACTGGGAGTAAGACGGTCAGAGGTAATTTTTCTAACGCGCAATGTCAAGCAACTCAAGCCGCTGCGTCAACTCGTGCCGGGCAAGACCGTGCAGATCGTTACCGGGAATTCGGGCGAGTTGCTGTCGCTGCGTTATATAGAAAGTAATGGGAGTATATTCGTCGCGGAAAAAAAAGTAGGCGGCTTCATGTTCAGTGAGCAGCCGTTGGCGTTAGAGCGGCTAATCGTGATGAAATCGGCAAAAATCAGCAGCTCGCTGTTTGCCGCGACCGATGCGGTGAATCTACCTGACAGCGTCTCCTTGCAAATTGCCGATATCTTTTCTTCGGACATAGATTTCCACCGTGACATCCGGGAAGGCGACAGCTTCAGCGTAGTCTACGAAATGTTTTTTGCGGCTGGAAAACCGGTCAAAAGCGGACGCGTGTTAGCTGCTGAGTTTGTCAACCAGGGCAAACGCTACCAGGCGCTGTACTTCAACGATGGCCGCGGGTATGGTGGCTATTACACACCCGATGGGAAAAATATGCGCAAGACGTTCCTGCGCTCACCACTGGAATTTTCGCGCGTGACGTCCGGTTTCAGCAATATGCGCTATCATCCCCTGCTCAAGGAATGGCGCGCTCATAAGGGCATAGATTACGCGGCGCCTATTGGAACGCGAGTCAAAGCCACCGCTGACGGGACCGTCAGCTTTGTCGGCGAGCAGAACGGATACGGGAATGTGGTAATACTTAAACACCAGCGGATATACGACACGGTTTACGGTCATCTTTCGCGTTTTGCAGTCGGATTGCATCGCGGTCAGAAAGTAAAGCAGGGTGATGTCATCGGCTATGTCGGGATGACGGGACTTGCCACCGGTCCGCATTTGCATTACGAATTCCGCATCAACGGCGTACAGCGGAATCCGGCGCAGGTTGCGATACCGGAAGGGCGGCCAATCACGCCGCAGCTTATGCCGGCTTTTTACGCTGCCGTCAGCCCGTTGATCACACGACTTGCGTTGGCGCGTGGCACTCACTTCGCCAAGCTCGATTAAGCACCGTCACACCATTCCTTGAAAGCGTCAGAACTACTTGTCGGGATTATGTCCGGCACCAGTCTCGATGGGGTAGACGCGGTGCTCGCCGACTTCAGCCGTCACCCATGGCGGCTACTTCACCATTTCTACCAGCCTTATAGCAACACACTGCGCGGCCAAATGTTGTCGTTGCAGCACCCGAACGAGAATGAATTGCATCGTGCCATGCTCGCTGCAAACGAAGTTGCGCGTTGCTATGCCACGACCGTCAACGAATTGCTCGCGCAGACGCGCCGCAAGGCCGAACAAATCCGCGCCATCGGCTGCCATGGGCAGACGGTGCGCCACAATCCGCAACAAGGTTACAGCGTGCAGCTATGCAATGCCGCCCTACTCGCTGAATTGTGCAAAATCAGCGTAGTGTCTGATTTCCGCAGCCGTGATATTGCAGCAGGAGGAAGTGGCGCGCCGCTGGTACCGGCTTTTCACCGCGCGCTTTTTCCCAGCCGGACTGCTCACCGGGTAATCGTGAATGTTGGGGGCATCAGTAATCTCACCACGCTGCCGCGCAAAGGTGCGTATTTCGGCTTCGACTGCGGCCCCGGCAACATGCTCTTGGATGCCTGGTGCGAAGTCCAAACCGGCCAGCGCTTTGACGCGGACGGCGCGTGGGCGGCAAGCGGAAACATCATTCCTGATTTATTGAAGCAGTTGCTTGGCCACCCTTTTTTCAGGCAGCAGCCGCCGAAAAGCTGCGGTCGCGAACAATTCAACCTGCAATGGTTGAACGGTTTTTTGTCAGGAAAGGAAGCAGCTCGGGACGTCCAAGCAACGTTGCTGGATCTGACTGTGCAAAGTATCGCTCAAGCCGTTTCAGAGCACTGTCCAGGCGCAGAGGAAATTTATTTGTGTGGAGGTGGAGCACGCAACCGGGTACTGGTTGAGAAATTGCGGCAAGCTCTGCCGGCTATTAAGACCGGTGTTACAGACGCATTGGGAATTAATCCGCAGGCGCTTGAAGCCTATGCATTCGCATGGCTTGCCTGGCAGACTTTGCAAGGAAAGCCTGGAAATCTTCCGCAAACTACCGGCGCTAAAGGCGAGCGTGTACTGGGAGCAATTTACAAAAAATAACGTGAGCCTAGTGCGGGCATGCGCCCTTCCATGCACGCCGCGATTGATTTAAGCCGAGAAAGAAGAGCCGCACCCGCACGTGGACGTAGCATTTGGATTCTTGATCACAAATTGCGCTCCTTCCACTCCTTCCTGGTAATCAATTTCCGCTCCCGCTAGGTACTGAAAGCTCATAGGATCGATCAACAGCGTCACACCGTTTTTTTCCATTGACGTGTCGTCCTCGTTCCTAACTTCGTCAAACGTAAAGCCGTACTGGAAACCGGAGCAACCGCCCCCAGTCACGAATACGCGCAACTTCAAATCCGGGTTGCCTTCTTCGTCAATTAACTGCTTGACCTTGCTCGCCGCGCTCTCGGTAAAAATAAGGGGCGTCGGGATTTCAGTCATCGTGTTCATTTTAAGCTCCTAATGCGCCAAATAAAAAAACATAAGAGTTCTATTATGCGTCGTGGTTTCCGTCCCGGTCAATCGCTAGTTGCCGGCTTGAACACCAGAACTTTGTCCGCGGCCTCACCGTCCTGATAGACCAACCGGCCTTGTACCACCGCCCCCAGCTGGATTTCCATGGTTTTATAGTATATATCGCCCGTGACATTCGATTTTGCCTGCAACTCGATGTAATCGCTTGCGTGTATTGGACCAACCACGCTGCCGTTGATCACTACGTGCGAGACGCGGATTTCGCCTTCGATCCGCGCCTGCTCGCTCAGTACCAACGTGCTTGCAGTATCACTATTCGATACCACATTACCGCGGATATGCCCATCCACGCGCAATCCACCGGTGAAATTTACGTTGCCTTCAATGCTGGTCCCCGCGCCTATCAGGCAATCTATTCGATTCTGCGGTTTGCTCGGTCTTTTACCAAACATGTGGCATTCTCCATTCAAGACAGGTTTACGGTTTGCGTGAGTTTCGCGTCGCCCGTACCATTCTCAAACACCCGCACCTGTACACTTGTTGCTACTGCACCCGGTTCAACCCGGAAACTGCCTTCAACTCGTTGGTAATACTTGAAGTTAACATTATACGCCTTAAGATCCGAATCATTTTGTTCCGGGATCGTCATCACGCTTTTTTGGCCGTTTTGGAGTACATCGACGATGAATTGCAATTTACCCTGAAACTCCTTTTGTCTGGGTCCCATCTGCAGCAGCAACAGGCGGTAGCGATATTCGCCCGGTAAAGAGTCAGGCTCGACGTTAAAGCGGTAAATGCTCACGGCTTCCCTGCTGCCTGTGGAAAGCAGGCTTTGAAAAAAAGCCAGGTCTTCCTTGAGACTGGTGTTCTCGTCGCTCAGGTCTTTAACCTGTTTTGCCAAATCCCCATAGGTCGAGCGCTCGATCTGAAGTTGGCGCTCGCTAGCAGCAACTTCTTGCCTCAGAGCCGCGTTTTCAGTTTGCAGGCGCGCATTGAGTTCAGCTTGGCGCGCCATTTCATGCGCCGCTTGATCGCTATCAAACCCGGCGAATTTTCTGCCGTTATCGTACATCCACCATGCCAGAGCAATAACCATGGTGATTACGGCAATGATCGCAAGCCAGCGCCAATACCAGGCGACTTGCGTGCGCACCGCCACTCTGCGCGTGGCGATGCCCGACCTAGTTCTCAGCGTTTTGATCATAATTAGGGTAGCAACGCCACATGATGCAAACCTGCGGATTCAGGAAATTCAAACATGATGTTCATGTTCTGCACCGCCTGTCCGGCCGCTCCTTTAACGAGATTATCGATTACCGACAGTACAACCACGGTATCTCCGTTTTGCGGTCGATGTATGGCAATTCGGCAATAATTTGCTCCACGCACCGAACGCGTATCCGGATAGCTTCCGGGAGGAAGCACATCCACAAACTCTTCCGCCGCGTAACGTTTCTCATACAGCGCTTGCACGTCGGCTTCGCGCGTGAGACGTGCGTAAAGAGACGCGTGGATACCGCGGATCATTGGCGCCAGGTGCGGAACAAATGTCAATCCCACTTCCTTCCCGGCAACTTCAGTCAACACCTGGCGTATTTCAGGCCAATGACGGTGGGCACCCGCACCGTAGGCCTTGAAATTATCCGATGCTTCGCTAAACAACGTTTCAATTTCAGCTTTGCGCCCCGCACCAGAAACCCCCGATTTGGCATCGGCGATCAGATGCCCAGCATCGGTCACACCCGACTCGACAAATGGCAGAAAACCAAGCAGCACTGCGGTCGG
>Ga0335079_10009847_pt1 | contig 10885 bp, 9 predicted proteins | sample Lox_Sample_33_FD_206719 | JGI IMG/M metagenome (GOLD analysis project Ga0335079, IMG submission 206719) | Soil microbial communities from Loxahatchee National Wildlife Refuge, Florida, United States - Lox_Sample_3.3 | ecosystem: Environmental > Terrestrial > Soil > Wetlands | place: USA: Florida... | reverse complement strand
ATTGGCTTTGTTCGGTCAGGCACGGTTTCCGGTCTCGGGCAGCAGCATGTTTCCCGCGATTCAGCCGGGGGATCTGCTTGAAGTCCGCCGCCCTGCCGGGCCGATCCACACCGGTGATGTGGTGGTGTTCGAACGCCACGGCAAGCTCGTCGTGCATCGCGTCGTTGGCCAAACCGGCGAGTCTCTCGTCACGCGCGGCGATCGGGTCCGCTATCCCGACGCGCCCGTATCCGCCGCCGCGATCCTCGGTTGGGTCACCGCCATTAAGCGGCGCGGCCGCCGCATCAACCCGCGCCTGACGCCTTTGCAACGCATGGTCTCCTCAGTACTCCGCCGCACCGAGTTCGGCACGCGGTTGGCGCTCTACCTTGTTAGGATGGTACGAACTTGACGCTTACGGCGGCGCACGAACTGGCGATTGAAATCGGAGGCATGCCGATCGTGGTGCGCACGGAGAGCGCGGAGTTCGCGGCCATGCTGGAGGATCGCTACGGGAGCTTCATACACGCGCCGGCCGGCGACGGCAGGTTCACGCTGGACATCGATCTGATTCCGCCGCGGGCCGCAGCGGAGGACGAAGATATTCGTGTGCGGCTGGAATCCGGCCGCTGGATTATCACGCGGGGCGATTTCCGCGCGGAGTGGGACCCGCGGACGGGGCATGGCTGGGTACGCCAAAGCGCGAATCCGTATTCGATCGACGGCGTGCTGCGGATTCTGCATTCGTTGTTTCTGGCGCGCGACGGCGGATTTCTGGTGCATGCGGCGAGCGCCGTCCGCAACGGCCGGGCGTTCCTATTTGCGGGCGTCTCCGGGGCGGGGAAGACCACACTGTCGCGCCTGGCGCCGCCGGATGCGGAAGTGCTCACCGATGAGATCTCGTATGTGCGGCCGCGCGGGTCCGGATATGAAGCCTTCGGCACGCCTTTCGCCGGGGAGTTGGCGCGTATCGGCGCGAACCTGCGGGCGCCTTTGGCCGCGCTTTATCTGCTCGTGCAAGGCCGGGAGAGTCGCATCGAGCCGGCCGATCCGGTGACAGCCGCGCGCGCGGTGCTGCGCAACGTACTGTTCTTCGCGCACGACGAAGAACTGGTCGGCCTGGTGTTCCAATCGGTGTTGGATTTCGTTGCGCGTGTGCGGGTGGAGCGGCTGATATTCACGCCGGACGCGCGCGCGTGGGAATTGATTGGCTGAAGAGCCGCCTTATGACTACTTATGTCGCTCGCAGCAAGCAAGTCGCGGCCCGCATGTTGGGCGGCGAGATGATGATCATGTCGCCGCGCGACACGACGTTGTTCAACCTCAACGACGTGGGATCGGTCATCTGGCAATCGGCCGACGGGCAAACGCCGCTCGAAGAAATCGTCGCGCGCCTGTGCGCGGAGTTCGACGTTTCGCCGGAGGTTGCGCGGCAGGATGCCGAGGCTTTCGTCGAGGAGTTGGCCGGGCACGGAATCATGCACGTCTCGGACCGGCCGATTGCGGGGGACCCGCCGCGGCAGGAGCCCACATGAACGTCTTGATAGAAGAAATGAACCGGCAGGCGCTGGAGCTGGGCATCCCGCTGGGCGCGCGGCAGGATGCCGGGGCTTTCGTCGAGGAGTTGGCTGGGTATGGAATCATGCACGTCTCGGACCGGCCGATTGCGGGGGACCCGCCGCGGCAGGAGCCGGCATGAACGTCTTGATAGAAGAAATGAACCGGCGGGCGCTGGCGCTGGGCATCCCGCTGGGCGCGCAGTTGGATGTGACTTACCGCTGCAACGAGCGTTGCGTGCACTGCTATCTCGACCACGACGATCACGGGGAGATGACCACCGCCGAAATGAAGGACGTGCTGGATCAGTTGGCGGATGCCGGCACGCTGTTTCTCACGTTGAGCGGCGGAGAAGTCTTCATGCGCATGGACTTTTTCGAGATTCTGAGATATGCGCGCGAGCTTTCGTTCTGCATCAAGATCAAGACCAACGCGTTCATGATTCGCGAGAAGGAAGCCGATCTGCTGCGCGCTATGGATGTCAGTTCGGTGCAGGTGAGCATCTATTCGCACCGGCCGGAGGTGCACGACGCGATCACGTTGCTGCCGCGGTCGCTGGAACGCTCGGTGAAAGGTATCCGGCTGATGCAGCAGCGCGGCGTGAAAGTCATCATCGCCAATGTTCTGATGCGCGAAAATTTTGCCGATTACGAAGGCGTTCGCGCGCTGGCCCGGTCGCTGGGCGTGGAGTCGACGATCGACCCCACGGTCACTCCCAAAATGGATGGCGACCGCTCGATCCTGGGCCTCGGCATCGGCGGCAAGGAACTGCGAGAAGTTATGCATAACGCCGATTTGGTCGGCAATGTGGACGACTTCTGCGCCACTCCGCCGCCGGTGGGAGACGCGGACCTCGATACGGTTCCGTGCAGCGCCAGCCATACCTACTGCTACATTTCGCCCTACGGCGACGTCTTCCCTTGCGTGCAGTTTCCGCTGCCCACCGGCAACGTGCGGAAGCAGAAGTTTCTGGAGATCTGGCGCGACTCGCCGCAGATGAACGAGGTGCGCGCGATCCGCCCGCGCGAGCTGCCGGTGTGTTCGACCTGTTCGCATATCGGGACGTGTACGCGCTGCCCCGGGCTGGCGTACATGCAAGGCGACATGCGCGGCCCGTCGGTTCAGGACTGCGAGAAATCCTACGCGCGCACCGGCATTCCTTCGGCGAACATGAAGCTGCGGTTCAGCCTCACCGGCGGCCACCCGGCCGGGCAAGCAGGCCGCCTCGTGCAGATTGCATGCTGACCACGACGCCTGAAGTGCGCAGCGCGCTTCTGTTCACGGGCGAGCTGCTGCGTCTGCTGGATCTGTTCGACCGGCACGGGATCGGCGCCATGCCGTTCAAAGGCCCGGTGCTGGCCGATTTGCTTTACGGCGACATCGCGGCGCGGGACTACTGCGATCTCGACATCCTGGTGGACAAGCGGGACATCGGGAAAGCCATTGCCGCGCTGTTGGACGCGGGCTACACGAGCGATCTTCCGGCGGAGATCGGGAAGCGGAAAGCGTATCTCCGCGCGCGGTACGAAATTCATTTCACATCGCCGGGCGGCGGGATTCCGATCGAGATCCACCAGGCGTTGTTGCCGCCCAGCTATGGCTTCGCGTTCGCTCCGCGCTTCGAGCGCCGGCCTTTTTTCGGCCGCGAGATTCGCTCCATGGTCCCCGGGGACCTGCTGCTAGCGCTGTGCGCTCACGGCGCGAAACACGGCTGGCCGGCGCCGGGGCTGGTCGGCGACGTGGCGCGCCTCGTGGAGATTTCAGCGGGCGAAGTCTGCTGGTCGGATCTGTTGCGTGAGGCGAGGGCGATCGGCGCACGGCGCATGCTCCTGCTGGGGCTCTACCTGGCGGCTGAGCAGGGCGCGCCGGTTCCGCCCGAAATTCTGGGCCATGCGCGCAGGGATAAAGCGGTCGTGCGCCTGGCCGGCCGCATCCGCAGGGGCGGCGCGGAGAGTCCCGTTTTTTTTCTGCTGGCGCGCGAGCGAATGCGCGACAAGCTGGCGTGCTGCGCGCGCCTGGCGCTGACGCCAAACGAAGAGGATTATTCGTTTCTCTCGCTGCCGGCGTTTCTCTCGCCGCTCTATTACCCGCTGCACGCCGTGCGGGTTGCGGGCAAGTACGGTCTCGGTCTATAGGTCTGTTCGCCGCCGTCTAACGTGCGGACCGCCGCGAACGCCCGCGGTCAGTTGAAACCGGAGGACAAACGCCCGGCCCAGGACGCCGCAATGGCATCCTGAGCCGGGCGTTTTGCGTTTGGAGGGCAACGGCCAGAGTCGAGAACTCCGGCGCCAACGCCGGATCTCCGGGCGAATTTCGCGGCTTTCGGAGATAATAGAGTTTAAGGCCTGTAACACTTGCCAAGAAGACTCGCGCAAAAACTGGTGGTCTCGCTGACGCTCATCGTCATCGTCATCGGGGCGATTTCCGGCCTGATCACGGTGAAGACGGAGCAGGAGCACCTGTTGAACGCGATGATCACGGGCGCGGACCAGCTCTCCAAGAGCATCACCAGCGCCACCTGGCACGCCATGCTCGACGACCATCGCGAGGCCGCCTACCAGGTGATGCAGACCATCGGCCGCAAACAGGGCATCGAACGCATCCGGATGTTCAACCGCACGGGGCGGCTGATGTTCTCGACCGAGCCGGACGAGAGGGCGGCCGCCGCCGGGCCGCAGGCGGAAGCGTGCGCCGGATGCCACGACCGGCTTCCGCCGCGCGAGACGATGAACGTATCGAGCCGCGTACGCATCCTTGCCGGGCGGGACGGGCGGCGCAACCTGGCCATGGTCACGCCGATCTTCAACGAAACGGCTTGCAGCCAGGCGGCCTGTCACGCGCATCCGGCGGCGGTGAGAGTGCTGGGCGTGCTGGACCTGCGTCTGAATCTGGATTCGGCGGACCGCGAAATCGCCCAGGTAAAGCTGGGGGTGCTGGCGGTAACGGGCATCGAGATATTCCTGATCAGCATCTTCATCCTGTTTTTCACGCGGCGTTTCGTAAGCGTGCCGATCCAGCAATTGATCGCGGGGACCAAGGCGGTGAGCGCCATGAAGCTGGACAAGCCGATCGACATTATCCACTCGAGCGAGGAACTCGACGACCTGGCGCGGTCGTTCAATACGATGCGTGAGCGGCTGGGGCTGGCGGTGGACGAAATCAACGAGTTCACGCAGAAGCTGGAAACCAAGGTAGTGGAGCGGACCGGGGAGCTGCGGGCCGCGCACCAGAAGCTGCGGCAATCGGACCGCCTGGCGTCGCTCGGCCAGCTTGCCGCCAGCGTGGCGCACGAGATCAACAACCCGATTTCCGGCGTGCTGAATCTCTCGATGCTGATGCAGCGGATTCTGAAAGACGAGGGCATCCCGCAGGAGCGGGTGGCGGAATTCCGGAAATATCTGTCGCAGGTGGTGCAGGAGACTTCGCGGGTGGGCCGGATTGTATCGGACCTGTTGGCGTTTTCGCGGCGATCGAAGCCACAACGGGCGGAGGCGGACCTGAACCGCATCGTGAAGACCACGCTCTCGCTGGTCTCGCACAAGTTGAAGCTGGGCAACGTAAGCGTGGATCTGGACCTGGCGGAGGATCTGCCGCTCGTGCGGTGCGACAATTCGCAGATCCAGCAAGTGGTTTTGAACCTGGTATTGAACGGCGCCGAGGCTACGCAGGGACGGAGCGAGCGCCGGCTGGCGGTGCGCACGCGGGTAGCGGAGGGAGGCGCGGCGGCGGCCCTTTCCATCCAGGACAATGGCGAAGGCGTGAAGCCGGAGAACCTGGCGCGCATCTTCGATCCATTCTTCACCACCAAGCCGGAAGGCAAGGGTGTCGGGCTGGGACTGGCGGTGTCCTACGGGATCGTGGAAGCGCATGGCGGCGACATCGCGGTAGCCAGCAGGCCGGGCGAAGGAGCGACGTTCACGGTGACGCTGCCGGTATCGGGCTGCGCGCCGGAGCCGGAGCCGGCAACGGTGGGAGCGGAAAAAGCATGAGGGCGCATTGGGAGATCCTGGTGGTGGACGATGAGGAAGTCATGTCCGAGTCGCTGGCCGCGTGGTTGCGCGAGGACGGCTATCACGTCGATACGGCGTCCTCCGGGCGGGAGGCGGTGGAGAAGGCCGCCGGCAGGGATTACGCGATTTATTTCATCGATCTGAAGATGCCGGGCGGGATGGATGGCATCGAGACCATGATGGAGATCCGGCGCATGCATCCTGATGCCTCGATCATCATCATCACGGCGTACGCCACGGTGGATACGGCGATCACGGCGATGAAGGAGGGCGCCCAGGAGTATATTGTCAAGCCATGCAATCCGGAAGAGATTTCGATGCTGGTGGGGCGCATCATCAAGGTCAAGAACCTGCAGCGAGAGAACACGATCCTGCGCAAGAAGCTGAGCCGGCAATACCGCTACGGCGACATCCTGAGCAAGAACGCGCGCATGCGGGAGATTCTGGAGCTGGCGCGCGAGATTGCGAGCCTGCGCAGCACGGTGCTGATTCGCGGGGAGAGCGGCACGGGCAAGGAGCTGATCGCGCGGGCCATCCACAATTCGGGCGACCGCGCGGCCAAGCCGTTCGTGGCCGTATCGTGCGCCGCGCTGGCGGAAACGCTGCTCGAATCGGAATTCTTCGGGCACGAGAAGGGATCGTTCACCGGGGCGGTGTCGCAGAAGAAGGGCAAGTTCGAGATGGCGGACGGCGGCACGATTTTTCTGGATGAAATCGGCGATATCTCGCCCAAGCTGCAAGCCGATTTGCTGCGCGTGCTGCAGGAGCGCTGTTTCTACCGGGTGGGCGGTTCGGAGGAAGTGCGTGTGGATGTGCGGGTGATTGCAGCCACCAATCGCGATCTCCAGCAGGCCGTGGAGCAGAGCACGTTCCGCGACGATCTCTATTACCGGTTGAACGTGATCGAGATCCGGCTGCCGGCGCTGCGCGAGCGGCGCGACGACATTCCGCTGCTGGCGGGCGAGTTCGTGGAGCGGCTATCGCACGAGCTGGGCAAGGACGTGGCGGAGATTTCGTCGGGCGGGCTGAAGGTGCTGCTGGATTACGACTGGCCGGGCAACGTGCGGGAGCTGGAGAACGCCGTGGAGCGGGCCATCGTGACGGCGAAGGCGCGGGTGCTGACGGAGGACGATTTCGGATTCCTGTCGCGGAAGATGGAAGCTGGCGGGAATGGGCGGGTCCCGGTGAATGTGACGTTGCAGGAGTTGGAGCGGCAGGCGATCGCGGCGGCGATTCAGCGGAGCAGCGGGAATATCAAAGAAGCGGCGGCCGCGTTGGGAATCGACCGGTCGACGCTGTACGAGAAGATCAAGAAGTACGAGATCCCGCGGATGTGGCGGAATTAGAAAACCGGCCGCGGCCGGCGCCGCCGCGGGTTCCGGAATTTCTTGCTGGGGTGTGGGCGCGCCGCGGATTTTCGCGAAATCCGGGGGAGCGCGGGGATGGAAGGCGTCCACAATCGGACACCACACCCCGAAGCCGGACACTCTCGCCGCGCCGGTCTGCCATAATCCGTTGAGAACGCAGCGAACCGGTTTGCACATTCACGTGCAGGGACCGCCGGGGAGTATATGAGGAACGATCTGCGGTTTGCCGTCCGGACCCTGCGGCGCTCGCCGGGGTTCACGCTGCTGGCGGTGTTGTCGCTGGCGCTGGGGATCGGGGCCAACACCGCCATTTTCTCGCTCCTGTACCAGGTGCTGCTGCGTACGCTGCCGGTACGGGATCCAGCGGCCCTGGTTTGGCTCGAGACCGACGATCGCAATTTCGGATGGACCCGCCGCGACAACAATCTGAGCGTGTATTCGTACCCGATGTACCAAGCGCTGCGCGACCGCAATGCGGTTTTTAGCGGACTCATTGCGCGATCCAGCTTTCCGGCGACGCTCGCCTGGCGGGGCGACGCGGTGAGCGCCACCGCCGAAGCCGTCACGGGCAATTTCTTCGAAGTACTGGGGGTGCGGCCGGCGCTGGGACGGCTGCTGATTCCAGCCGACGACGCGCCGGGCCAGAATCCCACGATCGTGCTCAGCTATGCCTATTGGGCCGGGCATTTCGGGGCCGATCCGCAAGTCTTGAACAGCCAGGTGCTGGTGGACCGCCAGCCGGTGCTGGTCGCGGGGGTCGCGCCGCGCGGTTTCCGTGGCCTTGTTACTGGAAGGGATCCCGACTTCTTTGCGCCGATATCGATGATGGGAATTCTGTCGCCGGGCTGGAAGGGAAGCGCGCAAACGGATTTCTACTGGCTGAGCCTGGTCGGGCGGCTCAAGCCGGGGGTCAGCCGGCAGCGCGCCGACGCGATGCTGCTGCCGCTGTTCCGCGCGGAGCTGCGGGACGAACTGCCACGGATCGAGGGCCTGAAAGAGGACGACCGCAAGAAGATTCTCGCCAAGCCTCTGCGGACGCAGCCGGCGGCCCAGGGGCTGAACGTGTTGCGGGCGCAGTGGGAGACTCCGTTGATGGTGCTCGGGGTGATGGTCGGCCTGGTGCTGCTGATCGCTTGCGCCAACGTGGCCAATCTGCTGATCGCACGGGCGACCGCCCGGCAGCGGGAGATCGCGATCCGGCTGGCGGTGGGCGCGACACGCGGGCGACTGGTCCGGCAGTTAATGGTGGAAAGCGGAATCCTGGCGCTGGCGGGCGGATTGCTCGGCCTGTTTCTGTCCGAGAACCTGGCGGAGGGCCTGTTGGCGCTGTTGCCCGCCGATGCGGCCGGCGGCTGGCTGGCGCCGCAGTTGGACCTTGGGCTGCTGGCTTTCAGCATGGCGCTGGCCTCGATTACCGGATTGCTGTTCGGACTGGCGCCTGCGCTCCAGGCCATGAGATACGGCGTCGCACCGGCGCTGAAAGAGCAAACGGCGGGCATGAGCGCCAGCGGTTCCCAATCGCGAGCCAGACAAATCCTGATGGTTGCGCAGATCTGCATTTCTCTGCTGTTGCTGACCGGCGCCGGCCTGTTCACGCGAAGCCTGGTGAACCTGGTGCATAGCGATCCGGGGATGCGGACCGAGCGCCTGGTCACGTTCACGATCGATCCGGGCCAAAGCGGGTATCCATTCGAGCGCCGGCTGGCGCTGTTTCGCGAGTTGCGTGAAAGGCTGGGGGGCATTCCCGGCGTCAGGGCCGCGGCCAGCGCCTATCTGGCGCCGTTGGGCGGTTCGGGCTGGGGAGCCGGGGTCAAAGCCCCCGGATCGCGCCATGCCGGCCAGGAGTTCGTCAATTGCAACGAAAACTCCGTGAGTCCGGGTTACTTCGCCGCGCTGGGAATTCCGCTCGTGGCGGGGCGGGATTTCAACGCGGGCGACAACGCCAAATCGGCGCGCGTGGTGATCGTCAGCGAGGTATTCGCCCGGTTTCTTTTTGACAACGCGAGCCCCATCGGGCGCCACGTGGTGATCGGTTCCGACGATGGGGACGCGCAAATTGTGGGCGTGGTCAAAGACTCGCGGACCAACGATCTGCGCGAGAGTCCGCCGCGGATCTTGTATGCGCCATTCGAGCAGGGCGGCGAGGAGTTCACCCGGCAATCCGCTTTCTTCGTGCGCACCGAAGGCGACGAACGGAGTGTCATGCCCGCGATTCGCGCGGCCCTGAAGCAGTTGGACCGCAATCTGCCGATCGAAAAGCTCACCTCGATGCAGGCGATGCTCCGCGATTCCATCTACACGGATCGCCTGATGGCGACTCTGGCGATTGCGTTCGCGGGGTTGGCGGCGATTCTGGCGGCCGTCGGGCTGTATGGAACGATTTCGTATTCGGTGGGGCGGCGCACGCGGGAGTTCGGCATCCGGCTGGTGTTGGGCGCCGCGCCGCAAGGCCTCCTGTGGAACGTGATGCGCGAAGTAGGATGGCTGCTCGCGATTGGCGTGGCGGTGGGGCTGCCTGCCAGCTATGCGCTGGCGCGGCTGGCGGAATCGCAGCTTTACGGGGTTCGCGCGCACGATCCGTGGGTGATGGCCGCCGCCATCATCCTGATTGTGTTGGTGGGATTGCTGGCGGCTCTGGCGCCAGCCTTGCGGGCGATGCGGATCCAGCCGGTGAGCGCATTGCGGTATGAATAGCCGGAAATACGGCGCCGCGTGAAGGGCGCCGGCGGCTCCTGGACCGGTATGCGGCCGCTGTCCGGCGGGATTCGGTTGGTATTCCCGATAGGCCAGCTAGTACCGCGCCATTCACCAAGTTGGGCCATTTTCCATTGACAGAGGCGGCGGCGCGGAGCATACTGACTGACGCCGGACTCCGCGAAGTTGTGTTTGCCCGGTGAAGATTGTCCTCCAGTAGATCACCATGGCGATGCCCGCCTGCCCGACGGGCATCGCTCCCGCCACTCATGCCGGCCCCCTGGCGATATGCGTTGCGCGGTTGGTCGCCGGGTTGGTGGACAGGATTTCCGTTCGCTAATCCGTGCGGAGGCGCTGGAATCGAGGTAATCCTGCCGAAACGGCCGGCCGGAGACTACCGCACCAGCAGCAGCCGCGCGGCCGCGTGCGGCAACCGGCGTCGCGGTAGCATGGGAGGAGAGGCGACTGATGTTCACATGGATCTGCCCGACGTGCGGGCGAGAGGTGCCCCCTTCCTACGATCAATGCCCCGACTGCGCCGCCCGAGCCAAGGCCGGCGCGCCGCCGGCGGAAGCCGCCGGGCAATCGCCGCCTACCGCCGCGACCATCCAGCCGCCGCAGGCAAGCTACACGCCTCCCGCGGTGGCGCCTCCTCCAGCCATGCCGCATGCAGCGCCAGCGCCGCGCGCGGGCCTGCCGACCTGGCTGCTGGCGATCGTTTTCGCACTCGCTTTCGCAGGTTTGGGCTTTGGCGTGTTCTGGCTGGTGAATCATCTTCGCAGCGGCGATCAGGCCGCGGCATCCACTCCCTCGGCGATCGTGCCGGTCAGGACGCCCGCCAAGCCGCATCCCCTGCAACGGTACGTCGAAGTCACGGGCATACGCTTTGTGCAGACTCCGCGGAAAGATACCGAGGCGCGGTTCGTGGTGGTGAACCATTCGGGTGCAGACATCAGCGACCTTGCGGCCGTCGTGAATATCTGGGCGCGCACCGATAAGTCCGAGGAGGAAGCCGCCGGCAATTTCACTTTCAAATTGCCGTCGCTGGGGCCTTACGAGTCGAAGGAACAGACTGCGCCGGTCAACACCAAGCTCAAAGCGTACGAATTGCCCGACTGGCAGAATGTTTCGACGGAAGTGCAGATCACTTCGCCGTAGGCGCGGAACGGCGGGAGCGGCGCCGCCGGGGCGCGTATCGAACGAGGGAACGGGCAGACGCGGGAGCGTGAGCGCGACTGGCCTCCGTTACTCGAATCGCACGTCGTCAATCGCGAGGTC
>Ga0335079_10009844_pt1 | contig 10886 bp, 6 predicted proteins | sample Lox_Sample_33_FD_206719 | JGI IMG/M metagenome (GOLD analysis project Ga0335079, IMG submission 206719) | Soil microbial communities from Loxahatchee National Wildlife Refuge, Florida, United States - Lox_Sample_3.3 | ecosystem: Environmental > Terrestrial > Soil > Wetlands | place: USA: Florida... | reverse complement strand
GCGCGCATGGCGATGACCTCATTATGCCGGGACAGGTTGCCCAGCGACAGGAGGGCGGCAACGAGCGCTGCGATCGGAAGGGCGGACGATGCCATGGCGGGAATGCTGTAGAAAAAGTAGGAGATAACCTGGCCGAGGGTCGCCTTGTTGTTGATAAAGTTGTCCGCTTTCTGCAGGAAGTCCATGCAGACGGAAAGAACCAGGATCCCGGTCAGGATCGCAAGGAAGATCCGGGCGAATTCTCCGAATATGTGGCGGCTGAGCAGTCTCATTGTGAACCGTCAGGCAAGCTTCTTCCTCTGCTCCTTGAGGCGGTGATATGCGTTTGCCATGCCGCCCAGAATACCGAAGTCCAGTTCCCGGCCCTTCTTGAAGACCAGCAGTCCACCCGCAATGGTCATCAGGGCGTTCGGCATCCAGTAGGCAACGGCAGGCGAGAGCCTTCCGGTGTTGGCAAGGTTTGTGCCGCTCGCGAGCAGGATGTAATAGGCCAGGAAAACGAGCAGGGCAACGACGATGCCGGCCGACTTGCCGGACCGGGACCGCCGGATGCCGAGGGGCGCGCCGATGAGCCCGAAAAGCACGCAGGCAAAGGGGAGCGAGAGCCTCTTGTGAAGTTCGCTCTCGATGTCCACAGCAGGTTTGCCCGCTGCGCGGGTCCGCCGCAGGTCCCGGTACAGCTCGAGACTCCCGATCTCGTCGAATTCGCGATTCCCCGGTCCGTTCAGCAGCAGGACGTTGCTGATATCGAGGTGCAGGCTGCCCGAATCGAACGCCATGGTCGAATAGGTCCCCTCCTCGCGGGGAAGGACGTAGACGGAGCCGTTCGTCATGGCCAGGGTAACCTTCAGGGATGCGGGATCGGCAATGAGCCTGCCGCGGCGTGCGGCGATCGCGTAGGGTTCCTTTGCCGAACGTTCGTCCGAGATGAATATGCCTTCCATGTTGTCGACGGATTCCATCTTGTCCACGTAGATGACCTTGCCGTCGAAGGTGCTGCTGAACACGCCGGGCTCGACGCCGACCAGCGCGCGGGACTTGATGATATTGAAAAGGTGGATCTTGAGGGCGTGGTTGGCCTCGGGCGCGACGACCAGCGCCAGCCAGGCCGTAAGGATGAATGCCGCCGTCGCGAAGAACAGGGCCGGACGGATCATGTTGTAGAGGCTGATCCGGGATGCCTTCATGGCCGTGATCTCCGAGTCGGAGCCGAGGCGGGAGAACGCCGTGAGCGTGGCCACGAGGAGCGACATGGGAATGGTGAGGACAAAAAAACCGGGCAGAATATAACCGATGAGGGCGACAATGGAACCGACGGTGACGCCCTTGGCGATCACGAGTTCGGCGAGCCGGAACATCTTCTGCAGGAACAGCACGAGGGTGAGCGCCGCCATGCTCAGAAGAAAGGGCGTGACGATCTCGGCGAGGATGTAGCGGTCCAGTATGCGGATCCTGAACATTCTATCTTCTGAGCTCCTCGAGGATATTTTGCTCGATCTTGTTCAGGTCGAAATAGTCCTTTTCGAGCTCCTCAACATAGAACCGGTCGAGTCCGCTGTTCAGCAGGAAGTCCTCGCGCACGCGGTTGTCGCGGGAAACGATGATGTGCGGGAGCAGGTTGTTCAGGTAGAAGGATTCCTTCCGTATGTCGAGGATGATCTCCTCGAACACGCTGTGCGGGACCGGCGTCTGAACGATGCCCTTGGCCTGGAGCTCGCGGTTCAGGTCCTGGATGAAGATCTCCTGGTCGTCCTTCGAGTTGAGCTCGGCGTAGATGCTCTTGAAGCGGTCCTTGATGTAGCGGTGGATGGACGTGTACAGCTTGTCCACCTCGTTGATCTGCGACAGGCTGGAGGCGACCTCCCGGTACGTCGCATTGCCGGCCTTGATCTCCAGCAGCCCCCGCCCGAGGATCTCGACCTTTTTCCGCCCGTACCGGGTGAGGTAGCGGTTTGCCAGAAGGTTCTCGATGAAGAGTTTGCGGAACAAATCGGCATCGATCTCGTCGAAGATCTCCTTGTTCCCTGACAGGCTCCGGATGTTGTCCTCGCTCAGTGCGGAGTTCTCCATGAAGGCAAGGTTGTTGACGGTGGTCGCGGCGCTGTCGTACCGGTCGAAATAGGTCAGGATATGGCTCATGGCCTCCATGACCGACATGTCGTTGGTGTCGCGCGCGTGCTCGTCGCAGGCCCGGACCGTGTCGAGCAGGAGGCTCTCGAATGCCGGATCGCGGTTCATCGTGGACCGCTCCTTGGCCTTCAGAAGCTTGATCAGGTCCTCCGACGAAACCTGTCCCCGGATGCGGTCGGTCCGGAAGAACAGGCCTTCGAAAATGGCCCGTGTGTCGCGGATGTAGTCCGGCTCCTCGAGCTCCACGATGTTCATGTCCTTCAGGAGGAGTTCGTCCAGCGTATCGAAGAGGGTGTGGGGAATGTTGAGCCTGAGGCTAAGGGTCCTGAGGCGGGAAAGCTTGGCCAGCTCCGACGGGCTCACCTCGCCCTTTTCCGAGACGGCGATCAGGATGTCCTTGTACTCATCGACGATCTTCTTGTTCTCGGGAAGCTTGTACATCCCGTCTATCTTGATTCGCTCCTGCTGGTAGGGGAGGATCGTATGCTTTTTCGCGAGCTCATCCAGGGCGCTCATCCCGGCCGTCCCGATGGATTTGCGCTCCGTATAGAGCCGGTTGAAGGTCCGGTAATACTCCTCGTTGTGCCGGTTCACGAGACGGAAGAGAAACACGAGCGCCTTCGGGTCTCCGAGGGCGTCGAAGATCTCGCGGCAGAGCCTGCTGTCATCGTTCGCGCCGACGGTCTCGCTGCGCTTCACCTGCTTGCCGATGGCCCGCAGGATCTCGCGCTGCATATCCCTGATCTCGCTCTTCTGCGAGGGGTGAATGAAAAAGAAGTAGTTGGAAACGGCATTCCCGGTGAGAAAGACCTGGTCAAAGGACTCTTTTCCCGACGTGGTGTTCGTGAAGGTGATATTATCGTTCCTGTCGGAAAAAGCGCCGTACATCACCAGCCGGTTGGACACGTCCTTGCGCAGGAGGTCCTTCAGCGGCAGGTCAACTCCGAACATGTATTCGCAGAGACTCCCGCCGGTCCCCATGTAGCGCACGCCGTCGGCCTGGATTATGAATTCGTTGCCGCCGGAAAAGAAGCGGTCCCCGTCCGGAAGGCACTCGTAGCAGTATCGGCTGCTCAGGTCGGCGCCGGAGATGGTCACGTAATAGTCGAGTTTTTCGTTTGCTTTGCCGTGGAGCTTTATTTCGTGGATCATACGGCACGTATTATAACAGATGGCCCTGTATTTTCAAAATGAAAAGTGGCTTTCGTGCAGCAACAGGGCCTCTGCTGCGGATTCGCCGCGGCAGGGGGGGCCGCTCCGCGGACCGTCTCGAAAAGGTCCTTGCCCTGTCCTCGCCAAGTGAGGTATAATCCCGTCTGTCAGCAATCGGGCAGCGGGTGCAGGCGGCTGCCCGTCAGGGCAGGAGCGGGCTATGAGTCAACGGCCGGCAGAGGGAACGATGGGTAAGGCTGCGAAAAAAGTTGTGGTCCTGGCAATGCTCGGCGCGGCAGTCGGCATGCTGCTTGTTTTCCTGGTCCTGGCCAAGGGAGGTTCGAAGGCTTCGAAGATCGTCGCAGAAGGGGACCGCGCCCCGGAATTCACGCTTCCTGCCCTGGACGGCCGGAAGGTCGGGCTCGCGGATTTTCGCGGCAAGGTTGTGATGGTCCACTTCTGGGCCACCTGGTGCCCGCCCTGCGTTGAAGAGATCCCGACGCTGGACAGGCTGCTCCGTACCATGGCCGGCACTGACTTCATCATGCTGCCGGTGAGCGTCGACGAAGGGGGAGCGGAGTCGGTCAGGTCCTTTCTGGAGCGGAACAGGCTCACCCTGCCGGTCCTGCTCGACCCGGGCCACGAGACCGCGAACCGTTATGGCACCTTCAAGTTCCCGGAAACCTACGTTCTCGACCGCAGCGGCATGGTGAAATACAAGGTGATCGGCCCGAGGAACTGGGATGATCCGGTCACGATACAGGCGCTCCGTGACCTTGCGGCCGCGAATTAGCACGCCAACCGTTCAGCAGAACCGAAGCGGAGGGTTACCATGTCTGATACGATCGTCACGGCTGTCATCCTGATCGCGCTGCTTGTCGCGGTCATCTGGTTCAATCGCACCATCGGGTGGGGCTGAGCCGCGGATGAAGATCCCCTCTGTAGAGGGGAGAAACGCGACCGCCGCGAATCCAAAAGCGAGGAGAAGAAGTAGCCTTCCGCGATGAAAAAGATCTTTTTCGCAGGGCTCGGCATCATAGCGCTCTGCGCCGTGGTCCTTGCCTGCTGGGCCCTCCTGGCCCTTTCCCATCTGCCCGACGTATCCAAGCTGAAACACTACCGACCCGCAGCGGCCTCCGAGGTGCTGGACCGTGAAGGACGGCTCCTGACTGAGTTCTATGACGGGAGGTACCGGATCTGGGTGCCCATCGCCTCGCTGCCGGATATCGTGATCCAGGCCGTCGTGATCGCGGAGGACGACACCTTCTTCGAGCATAAGGGCGTCAACTACAAGGCCGCCTGGGACGCGCTGGTCCTCGACGTACAGAGGCGGCGGTTCGCGCGGGGCGGGAGCACGATCACGCAGCAGATGATCAAGAACGTCCTGCTTACGCGGGAGAAGACGCTGACCCGGAAGCTCCAGGAATACATCCTGGCCCGCAGGGCCGAGGAAGTGCTGACGAAGCGACAGATCCTCCAGATCTACCTGAACGAGGTGGAGTGGGGGGACAACCTGTACGGCATCGAGGCCGCGAGCCGCTACTATCTCGACAAACACGCTTCGGAGCTGTCCCCCGCTGAAGCTGCGCTGCTCGCCGGCATGCTTCCCAGTCCGCGCTATTATAACCCCTTCAAACGCCCGGACAATGCAAGAAAAAGGCGGGATCAGGTGCTGTTCAACATGGCCCAGGCAAGGATCATTACCGACGACGTATATCAAGCCGCGTTGCAGACGCAGCCGGTCCTCAGGCAGCAGGCTGCCGGCAGGTTCACCTTCACTGCTCTCGAAGCAACGCGCGCCAGGCAATGCTCCGACGCGGTTCTGGAACAGATCCTGCTCCGGTTGTTCGGGGACCAGAATGTGTACCGCGGCGGGTTGACGATAAGAACCAGCCTCGATCGGGGCCTGCAGGGTGAAATGAACCGGCTGGAAGATGCATCGGAACATCCTTCAGCACCAGACCGGGTCACCGTCGTCCGACAGGGCGATCAGATACGGGCGCTCCTCTGTTCCGCGGGGAAGGAAATGAGTGTCCGTGAAAGGCTTGAGAGCGCCGGTTTGCCCGGCCTGGATTATGAGGTGGCATCCGTGTCAACAGAGGAAGTAACGCGCGAACAGATCATACAGTCCGTTGAAGGGGAAAAGAAGAAGTAGAGCATTCGGAATCATCCGGGCAACGGTCCGGACGCATGGGGCGTACCGGCGGCGGAAAAAACGGGAGAGAATTGAACGATGACTGCTCCGCGGATCTTGATTGTAGAGGATGAGGTCCTGGTTGCGACGGACCTGAAGAACAGGATCACGCACTTCGGCTATGAAGTCATTGATGCGGTTTCTTCGGGAGAGGCCGCCATCGCTCGGGTCGCCGCGCAGAATCCCGATATTGTGCTCATGGATATCATGCTGAACGGGGTCCTGGACGGGATCAAGACAGCCGAGGTGATACGAAAGCGCTTCAGCATCCCGGTGATTTATCTCACGGCGTTTTCCGAAGAAAAAATATTTCAGGAGGCAAAGATCACCGAGCCTTATGGCTATGTCATCAAGCCGTGCAATGACCGGGAATTGCACATCGCCATCGAGGTCGCGCTGTACAAGCATAAAGTGGATTCAGAAAAAGAGGATCTCATCGCGAAGCTTCAGAACGCCCTTGCCACGATCAGCACGCTGCACGGGATCCTGCCTATCTGCTCGTCCTGCAAAAAGATCCGCGACGACAAGGGCTCCTGGCAGCAGATCGAGTCCTACATCCGGGAGCATTCGGAGGCTGAATTCACGCACGGGATCTGCCCCGACTGCGTGAAGAAGCTCTATGACCCTGGTGAGCAATGATGCCCCCCGTCTCCCGGGAACGTACGACGGACGTCGTCAATGTTTTCGTACCTGCACCGAACAAGTGTCCTGATGTGGACACTCGCCGGAGAAGTTAAAAGACACCGGTAAGGATGAGGCCGCCCGCTCCCGCACCCGTGAAGTGCATGGAGCAGAAAGCCCGATCTTTTCGAATCTCTCTGCCCCGCGATCAGAACTCGATGTTCGGCCTCAACAGGAATTGAAAACCCGTTCCCTCTCCCGTCGCAAGCGCCCCCGTGTATGTTTTCGCCGACTCCCACACAAAGCCCGCGGCAAGCGACAAGGCGATCTGTCTGTTCTCGATCGGCCATTTCTTGTCCACGTAAGAATAATGCCGTATGGGCGCAAAGGTCTTCCTTTCCAGGTCTATCGTGTATTCAAACCCGCTGTTGTACAGCAGCGAGGATACTTGAGGCCTGTAATCCGGCCTGCTCCTCCTGACGGAGAGGTACAGGATGTCGGTGACGTCAGGGTTGCCATGGAGCTTGGTCCCGATGCGAAAACTCCAGCTCAGTTTCTTGACCGGTGATTTCCGGTCCCCCTTCATCTTCCATTCGATCTCCCGCCAGCGGTCACGGATCATCGTGTTGTTCTTGATATGATAATTGCCCGCGCTGAACAGGTAGCCGCTGTAGCCGTTTCCCTTGATGTCCCCGCTGCCCGAAATGTCGAAGGCGACCACGTTCCCCGCAAGGAGCGAGACTGCCCAGGGCTCTTCGAACCCGGCGGTCAGGGCCTGGATCCAGTTGAAGCTGCCTGAGATCTGGGCGTCCTCGTACAGTCCCGGATCGTGTTTCTTCACATACACGTCCAGATAGGGCATGGGGTTGACGCTTCCTTCGAGCACGATGAACCGCGGCAGGACGGCCGCGCGGGAGAGGAGGGTCCCATAGATCTCCGACTCGGTCCTTTCGCCGATGTGGGGGATGGGTTCTTTCGTCAGCGCGAGGATCAGTTCCATGTCCGTGTAATAGGCATCGGGTTCGAATTCGAACTTGATGCGCTGGAAGTTTTCCGGGAGCAACGGCTGATCCTGCGCCGGGCCGCCCTCGGCCGTTTGGGTCCGTGCGGTCGGGGGAAAAGCGAGCAGCAGAACAAGAGCTACGGTCAGCGCCGGGAGGATCGGTGAGGTATTTATCATACAGCGGGGCGCGAGGGCCCTGTCAGGCAGGATAGCACAGAACCGGGGACAGGTGAATTGCAAAGATCGCCCGGAAGGCTGAGGAGGCAGGGGAAGGGGCGCCCAGTGCGGGCGCCCTGAACGACGGTTAGACCAGCGCCGCCTCTTCCCGGAGACGCACCGACACAACGCGGGAGCACCCGGGCTCCTCCATGGTGATGCCGTACAGCGCATCGGCCGTTTCCATGGTCCGCTTGTTGTGGGTGATCGTGATGAACTGGGAATGCTCGCTCATCTTCCGGATGAGGCGGGTGAACCGCGTGACGTTCGCCTCATCGAGCGGGGCGTCCACCTCATCGAGCATGCAGAAGGGGCTGGGCTTCACCAGGAAGGCCGCGAAGAGCAGGGCGATCGCCGTGAGGGCACGCTCGCCGCCCGAGAGCAGGGCGATGCTCTGGAATTTCTTCCCCCGGGGCTGCGCGATGATCTCGATGCCCGATTCCAGGATGTTTGCCTCGTCGAGCAGCACGAGCTCCGCCTTGCCGCCCTCGAACAGCAGGGAGAAGACCTCACGGAACTTCACCTGGATCGCGTTGAAGGCCTCGCTGAAGAGCTCCTTCGTTTCCCCGTCGAGCTTCGCAATGGTGGCCCTGAGATTGCTGATGGACTCGTTGATGTCGTTCTGCTGGGTGGTCAGCAGATCATACCGCTCCTTCAGCTCGTTGTACTCCTGGAGTGCGTCGACGTTGATGGGGCCCATCTGGTCGATCTTCTGGCGCAGCTCGTCGAGCGTGAGCCGGGACTCCTCCAGGTTGACCTCGAACCGGCCCAGGTCCTGGACCACGGTTTCAAGCTCGGCGTGGTACGTGGTCCAGATATGGTCCTTCAGATGCTCGATCTTCAGCCGGAGCTCGGTCCGTTTTACTTCTATTGCCGAGAGCTTCTTCTGCGCGGCCTCGATGTCGTGATGCACCTGCCGCGCCTGTTCCTCGGCGGCATGGAGCACTTTCATCGTTTCGGCGTGGACCTCCTGCCTTGACACGAGGACCCGCCGCTCCGCCTCCAGGACCTCGATGTGACCTTTGATCTCGGCCTCGGCGTGCACGATCGCCGCTTCCAGCTCGGCGAGCTTCGACGCGATCTCGGTGATCTCCGCCTCGCGTTTCAGGCGCCGTTCCGCGAGCTCGCCTCCGGTCTGCACCAGGGCTGCCATGCTCCGGACGGCGGATGACTGTTTTTCCTGCAGCGCCGTCATTTCCATCCTGAGCTCGGTGATGGCAGCGCGCGCCGTATCCAGTTCTTCTTTCCTGACCGTCAGCTCTGCCTGGAGCGCTTCGATGCCCGCCTGGGCGTTCGCATGGCCCGCTTCGAGCACTCTGAGCTGCTCCGAAGTCTGTTCGATGCCCGCGTTCAGTTCCTGCCGGAGGGCTGTCCTGCCCGACGCCTCGGTCTCCAGGGCCCCGATGCGCGCCCTGGACCGGGCGATCTCCTCACGGACGGTCGCGTTGTCCTTCTCCCGGTTGACGAGGTCGATCTCCATGCGATGAACCTGCTGCGAAAGCCCGGCCTCGATGCCCGTGTCCGACGCGATCGACGACTCCAGGGTGGCAAGCTCCTCTGCGAGCGCAGCCGCGGACTTCGTCAGCGCCGCCACTTCCTGTTCGAGCGCCTTGATCTCGCGCCGCTTGGTCAGCATGCCGGTGCCGCTTGCCTCGACGGTCCCTCCCGTGACAGCTCCCCAGGGGTCCACAATCTCCCCGGAAAGGGTCACGACGGTCTTGTCGAAACCATCCTTGTTCCAGAGGTACAGGGCCGTGTCCATGGTGTCCACGAGGACCACGTCCCCGAGCAGGTATTCCGCGACGCTGCCGTATTCCTCGCTGCATTTCACCACGCTGAGCGCAGACCCGATGACGCCCGCGTGGCCGTTCTTGATGAAGGGTTCGGATTTTACCGGACGAGGGGTCCGGGGAATGAACGTGCTTCGTCCGCCGCTCCGGGTTTTCAAGTAATCGATGGCCTTGAGCGAGTCGGACTGGGAGCCCACCACGACGGACTGCAGGCGGTCGCCGAGCACGGCTTCAATGGCCACTTCGTACCGGGGCTCCGTAGCGATCATATCGGCGACCAGCCCGTGGATCGTTCCGAGGCGCTCCTGTTCGGAGGCCTCTTTCCGCGCGGACATCACGGTCCTGACGCCCTTTTGATAGCCCTCGAGGCTCTGCTCCAGTTCGACGAGCGAACGCAGCCGGGACCCCTGCGCGGCTTCCCGATTCCTGGTCTCGTTGAGGTCGGCCTCGAGCTTTTTCTTCTTCGCCGAAGCCTTTTCCAGCCTGGCGGCAACATTGCTGCGCTCTTCCTGGGCGGCGTTCCTCTGCGCGGCAATATCTTCCCGTTCGCGCTCCTTGTCAGACAGGAGTGCCGTGAGTTCGAGGAGCTTCCTCTCGATTTCCTGCTTTTCGCTGATGCCTTTGCCGTCCTGTTCGTCGAGCTGCCCGATGCGCGACTGCAGGTTCGCGATCGCGGACTTTTCTGCGGCGGCGGATGCCAGGGCGTTCATGATCCCGGCCCGGGCCTCGTCGAGGGAGCGCTCCTTCTCTCCGAGCCCCCGCGAGAGGTTTTCCAGGTGGTCATTCCGGTCGCCCAGGAGGGCGTTCTTTTCACTGAGGGCTCCCTCGAGGGTTTTGTTCTCCTGGTCGAGGAGGGTCTTCTGCTCCGCGATGCGCGATGTTTCCTGCTTCAGATAGTCGAGGTCTGCCACATCCCGGCCCCGCTGTTCCGTGAGCGAGGCGATCTGGCTCCGGGACATCTCGACGCGATGTTCGGCACGGCTGAGCGCACTTTCAACTTCGTGGATCCGCCGCTGGAGGGACGACAGCTCGTGCTCGGCCGACGTGGCGTCGGCCCTCGTCTCCTCAATGGTCGACTCGACCCGGCCGAGCGACGCGTGCAGCCCGGTCACCTGGTCCTCGAGCTGTTTGAACTCCTCCGAGGAGGCGGTCCACTCGCTCCCCAGGCCCGAGTACTCCACGGACGCCAGGCGGAATTCGAGGTCCTTCATCTCCAAGCGCAGCCGCTGGTACCGCTCGGCCTTCTTGGCCTGCCGGTCGAGGGAGTTGACCTGGCGCCTGACCTCCGTAATGATGTCATTCACACGGAGCTGATTCTGCTGGGTCGATTCCAGCTTGGAAAGGGCCTCCTGCCGGCGGGCCTTGTACTTCATGACACCGGCGACCTCTTCGAAGAGGAACCGCCGGTCCTGCGGCTTCGAGGACAGGATCTGGTCAACCTTGTCCTGTTCGATGATCGCGTGGATGCGGGCTCCGACGCCCGCGTCCATCATCAGGTCGCGGATGTCCTTGAGGCGGCAGGGTATCCTGTTGATGAGGTACTCGCTCTCGCCGGACCGGTACAGACGGCGGGTGATCTCGATCTCCTCGTAATGCCCGAATTCCTGCGAGGCAAGCTTCCCTCCGACGTTCGAGAGCCTCAGGGTCACCTCGGCCATGCCGAGGGGCTTGCGGTTCTCGCTTCCGTTAAAGATCACGTCCTCCATCTTGTCGCCGCGCAAATGTTTTGCGCTCTGCTCGCCGAGGACCCACCGGATGGCGTCGGACACATTGCTTTTGC